>Ga0302272_1000890_pt1 | contig 13606 bp, 16 predicted proteins | sample III_Bog_N1_2_FD_198772 | JGI IMG/M metagenome (GOLD analysis project Ga0302272, IMG submission 198772) | Peat permafrost microbial communities from Stordalen Mire near Abisko, Sweden - III_Bog_N1_2 | ecosystem: Environmental > Terrestrial > Soil > Wetlands > Peat | place: Sweden: Abisko...
TAAGATTCTCCTTTTCAATCGCAGATAAATTCAGGTTATCCTTGACCTCAGTAACTTTTCCATAATTAAACCTAGGCTCTCTAGAATCAAACCCTGGCTTCTCCACTTCGATTTTCTTTAAATTCTCAATGAACAACTACTGTTTAGTGATCTTGTATGCAATCGAATTGTAATCCAAATTGTATTCACCAAACCCAGGGAAATCATCTCAAAAAAATAATTTATAAATACATTTCTGATAACTGAACAACTATTTTTGCTTACTTTCAATCTTCCCGTATGGCTCTCTTTGTGTCTACGATTTAAACACACAATTCTAATCATAGTTGAACCCTCCTGGAGGTTGCTTTTGCTTTGTCTTAGCTGCTGTATCATTCTCAGCATCACTCTCTTTAATTACATACTCTCCTGGACCAGGATACTCCTCTTTATCTGCCTTAAACCTAGGCTAATGTGTCCCAAACTTTCCTTTATATCCAGAATGATATTTCTTCACCACATCACTACGAATCTATTGGGAAACAGGTAATAAAACCATTAAATGGCACACAGATAAAAAAAAGACACTTTGATTGTAAATCTCATTATTTACTGATTTCGATTGATTGACTTCATACTCACCAACAGGAGGGTTATCTTTTTATGTTTTGTATGGACATAAAAATGAATCGTCTCTTTCTTTAGCACTAGCAAATGGCATTTCTCCAGCTGTAGCTTTTCTATTTAGCTAAGAAATAATTTTAAAATTTTCTTTAATCTCAAATTATTTGAAATATTTAATACTTATGGGGAGTTCTTCAGCTATTGATACTATCCCGGATCTAAATTATATCCTTTATCATCTTCTTTGAATCTATCTTCAGCTGATTAAAAGGATGAATATGCTCGTTTTTTGGAAGTCTATGAAAATGAAGATGGGAGATTGTAAGTCCCTGGTTCAGGTTATGCTGGCAAGGTTGACTAAGAAAATAATGGTTATCTAGTTGATTGGATGAATGAAGCAGACATGCCTTTTTTGTATGCAGGGACGAATACTCTGTTAATGTTATATCTTCCAGGACCTAATGATTAGTTCTTGTAATTGAGATTGTTGCTAGTAGCGTTATCATCAAATCTACTTACTTTAGAACGCACCCAAAGATCGCCATGTTGGGAGCTACCACTCCGAGTATTAGGCTGCTGCTATTAAGTAGAAGATTAAGATTATTATTAGTTTTTAGCGACTTCATTGCCTTGAAAGATTCCATCAACTACTCTACCTTCTTTAGATATTAGTTTCCCTTGATTTTGATAATTAGATGATTAATGATTGAGAGATATGTTATTCCTTGAGTTATTACTACTTTTATTGTTTCTATCTACAGTTCTATTTGGAATGGACACAGTCTTTCTAGTCATATTATGTAATCTGATTTCATTTAGAATCAAGCTTTACTCTGATACTGGTTAAGTTTCCTTGTTGACTCTATGCGACTTATGCTTAATACTAGTGTCTTATCCAGTGTAGTATCCAGGTCCAGGGACAGATGATTCTGAAGAACCAAAGCGATTAATATTTGATTTGAAATTACTGCTAGCTTGTTGTTAGATGATTGTTTAATCGTTTATCATAGTCCCAGTTACAGTTGATTTCACGAGTGGTTTACTTACTTCGTAACTACCTGGTCCAGGAGAGGTTGATTTCTAGGAGTTTAGTAGTCCTGGGATAGAGGCGATCCCATTGGTAGGTGGTTTAGAAGGTTCTTCAGCTCTACCTGTGGTGCTTAGAAATGGAGCATAACTTTTTTCTTATTTTTTAGTTTCTGGTTGCTAGTATCGACCTGGTCCAAGATGAGTGGTTTCTAAGATGTGAGTATCATAAGAGCATAATCCACGCTCTTTCTCGAAGATAAAAGCCATTTAGAACTGAAACGGATGCAGGAAGAGGAGGAAAAGACAGAGGGAGAGACACTTATTTTAACCAGAATAATATGAGTTATCTGAAAGAATATGTGAGAATTATTTGCTTGTTTGATAGATTGATTGATTGTTAATAATCAGCGAATTTGGCTTTTTCCAATAATATAAAATCAAAACTCAAGATTTGTTTCAACTGCTTCTTCCAGCCTTGGTTTTTAATTAAAAAAAAGATTGATATTTTTGTTCACTTAAAAAAAAATTTTTACAAATAGAAATCCTTTAGATAAAGCGCAATCCAAGAGGTTTCCATTAAATAATAGTGTTTGAATGATTTTAAAGAATTTTTTTAATTAATAAGGACAATTTTGATAAGAAACTGAAGTTATTCTAAAAATAGTCAAAGTCGTATTAATATCTAAACAAATATGTTGATTAAGCATGTTTTTTATCTCTTATTAAAAAAGAAATACCTCAAATCACCTCAAATTAAACTCTTTTTGGAATGCTGATAGTTTCTGAGTCTTTACACAATTCTTATTGTTTTTCATTTCCTTACAGATCCACGAACTAACTAGCAGATCTAACAAGTAAAACTTCTCTTTTTTGATTAAAAAATTGCTAATTAAGGGGAGCTATCAATCAATCAATCATACTTTACTAATATTTGCTTCCTTACTAAAGAAATATTCTTCTGACTATCGTTCAATTAAATAAACTATTTATAGCAATAAAGATCACTGACAGCAGTGGAGGGGAAAGAAATGAGATGAACTGGGGAGATATAGGATTCTTTTAAGCGAGGTGTCCATTTTGCAAGTTAATAATTATTTTTTATACTAAAAAATAATTGTTGCAATGAACAGCAATACAAGCTCGACAATGATAAATGACGATGAGGTAAATTACAGTGGTATTTTCGATGCAAAGTTATCGAATGTTAGGATAATCAAGAGATCGAGGAGGATTGCTAAAACCAGGCTGAGAAAGAGTAGAAAAAATAAAAATGAGGATTCATTTAAAGTCACGCAGTTTGGGTTCAGAGATATTAACACTGAAGAAGATAATCAAGTCTGGCTTGATAGAGAAAACTCCATTCTTGAGGAAAACCTAAATTTTCATACAGGGATTTTATATGGAGATATTTCGATTGGGAGTCTCTTGAGTCTTGGCAATGATGAATCAGATAACCATGGAGAGATACAAAACCATCAGAATCATGATTCTTTTAAGAAAATTTTTTTCTGCTTGAATAAACGAATCCATAAGGTGATACTTCACAAGCATCCACTCACCAAAGAAGAGCAGTAATATGAATAACAGTTATTGGGGAATTGCAATACCCAACAACACATCAATTTCGATTCGTTTATCTGCAAGGAATCGCAGAAATTCGAGAAATAGGAAACTAATAATTTATTTCCTGGCTGTTTTGCATCTTGGGATAACTAGATGAGTCTTCAATACCACGAGAACAGCTTCAATTTCGAAGAAGAGCAATTCTTCTTTGATGATCCTACTAATCATCAAAATAATAAGAATCTTATCTTAGACGAGAACTTCTTCCTCGGTGAACCGTTGAATAGCAACTGTAAACTCTAGACTCTTGACGTATGTGAGAATCATTAACTTCATCATAATCCTTCCCAAGAACTACCTAAACCCCCATAAATTCAAGGAACACCTTAATCTTTCTAACAGAACTTCTTTTAATCGCAGTAATAATTCTAAGGCATCAAATTGATATCCATCTAATTAGAATCGTTAACGTAACCTGATATCAGCACCTTCGATATTGAGCGAAAGACGCTGCTAAAGATGACCGATAAATCTAAAGTTGAGAATCTACCTGAACTCATGAAGGAACTAGAGGAAGGAAAACTCCGATCTTCATCGTTACAGTACCATTTCAAGCAAGTCAAAAGCATTCTCAGCAGGGACAATTTTTTCGAAGAAGTCATGGAATAAAGACAAAGATACTTCGACAAAGTATCAAATGATATTTTATTATCGGAATCATATCTAATTGAAGGATAACAACAGCAACAGCAAACACAACCACCACCATAATAAAATGCAATATTCTACGTGAAAACGCAATGCAATTACTTCACTGAAAACGTATGCAACACCGAAATCGGAGTCAGCAAGGATTTCTTAAGCATTCTTAAAATGCCAAAGCACCTCCAAGAGTTCATAGGAAGCCTCAAAAACGGAGAAATACCTAATATATTCTCAGCTAACACCTCAAAAAAACTCTCCCTGTTTCTCCTTTCAGAACTTGGTACCAGCAATCAGCACCCGTCTGACCCTGTATCCTTCCTCGACACTATCCAATCCTTTGATCACATCGACATCCCTGCAACGATAACGATCCAATCTATCCCAATAGTCTTTTCCCATGAATAATTTGGTGAAATTCCTTTGATGAATGATCGGCTGCTGATCGTGTAAGTTGCGATTTCAGACAGAATTCGAAATGAAATGAATGTACTCCGCTGCAAGATGTAGAAGAGACAATCTTTTAAATATCGGACTCTCTTCCCAACGATGAGCAAGCGCAAGTTTTCCATTGATAAACTGATTAAACACACACAAAACGAACGAATAAAATCAAAATCATATTCGAGTGCGAATTATTTCTATGAACGATACTATCCCGAGCAGCTGCAGCATATCTAAGAGGAATTAGAAACAATTAGGAAGTAACTTATACGTCATTCCTCACATAAAAAACATCTTTCCCACTTGATACAAGCGATAGTTCCCTCGAAACCCTGAAAAAAAACAAAAATATTCAAAGTTTATTTACATTCTAAATTTTGCTTCGCCATCAGCACACCCTCACTCATGGACGGCCCCTTAATTACTGCCACAACCAATGTCTTCCACTTGAAGGACGAGCTATTTTATTTTATACTTTTTCTCTTTCAAAAGGGCTTATTTGTTTTAAATAACTGCTTGTAATTCTCTCTCCCCAAAATTCGTGATTATAATCCCCTCCAAAACTTAATCATATTCTGTGTTTCTATTACTTTCTGCTTGTTTTAATTTTAATAATTTAGTCTCTTATGTTTTTGGGATTTCAGGCTGCTTTTTGAATAATTTATTTTTACCAAGAGGATTCACCTTTTTTGCAGCCTTAATTTCTTGGGAGTAAATCAAAAAAAAAGCGAAGTAAGATTAGTTAAAGAATAATATTTCCTAAGGAGAAATGTCAGTTTGGGAATGATTTTATAAAAGAAACTAGGATAAAAGATGGTCATCCTGCATGAAGAGTATGAATGATTGGGATGCAATGATGATAATTGTGGTGGGTCTGTTGTGAGAAATGATGATTCAATATTGGAGTATTTGGTGGATAGGAAAAAATGCAAAAATTGGTATCGATCCACTTAGTTATTATAATGCGAAAGGTTAATTTAGTTACATTGGGGATTGAAAAAATATTAGAACACACGCAGCTGACGGGGATTTCATGCAATCATTTCAGAAATTGAGAATGAATTATTTTGGAATCAATCATACCTCCCCACATAATATCTAATTAACTATTACCTGCATCTTACTTTTTTTCTTGTGAACTCCAAAATGAAGAAACTCAGTTATTTAGCAATCAGTGGAAAATCATGATCTGAAGGTTTCCTTAAATTTCTGCTATGAGGATATTTGGATAAATTTAAGTTCAACAAAAAGAGAAAATGATGTAATTTTCTTTAAACATTTGGTTGAATTTAATAATAGATTATTCAGGAAATGTCATACACACATGTACATCAGTACATGCAATTCTCCAAAACAATCAACTAAACACAAGTGAGAATGTAGAATTCAAATATGATGAATGCTAAGATACTCTCAGTTCATCTTCTGATTTTTCCCAATCATGCTAAGGAAATCCTTATCTTTTTAATCAATCTAGCGTGCTTTCTTAAGATTCATGTGCTGCTACTATTGTTGTTGCTAAGAGTAATTTAAGTCACTTTCCCCCGCCGTAGAGAAGATCAGTTGAGTCTACTATAACTGCGATTGCCCTAACTCCGAAGGAGCAAATTATAAATACTACTATGGCTGTATCCTCGCTGACATCATTTATTATGATTATTGCTGCGCTGAGTTCTTAAGATATTCCGATGCATCCGACGAGGAGTTGTTGTTGCTGCTATGACTGTTGGATTGTTTCTTCATGACGATCTTGATTTTCTTGCCTTGCTGTGATTGCATAGAAGAAGTGGATGTGTCAAGTGGGAGCTATTAGAGTTAAGAGCTAGTCGAGGAGTTGAGTGATGTGCTGTTGTTACCTGATGATGACGATGATCTGTCTTCGTAGTTCTGTTGCTAAGAACTCGGGTGATTGTAGTAGTCTTGCGATGAGCTAGTCTCAGCGATACTTGGTGTGAAATAGGATCCACTGCTGTACTGCGAATATGCTGTGCTTACGTTCTTGTAATTGCCACTTCCTAGAGTAGTTCCAATGTTACCGCTGGTGTTGTTGTAAAATCCTGTTTAGGTGTCTCCAGGGTATTACTAAGCAGTGCTGTTCCATTATTGCGATGGTTGCTGCTATTATTATTACACTCCTGGCACGCTGTTGTATCCATAAGCTGGCGTGGTTGTGCTTGCACCCTTAGGTAGATTATTGCTGGAGTTAGTAGATAGCAGTTATACTTATTCTGATGTTTGCTTAATGATTTACTCAGTCGATCTACCAGACGTATATTTCTTAATAATATCCTACACATCTTAGTTCAGGATCTAAGATGGTGCAGGATTATTAGATGCATTCACTTATTGTGCAGATAGCTAGTTAGTGCTAGTATTATTAGGTATATACCCTTGTTGTGTTTGAGGTGATATCATAGGTGGATAACTAGGCTTAGCAAAGGATGATTCAGGTTGATAACTTTGATCCTTTGGTTAAGATTGCAATTATGGTTGCTATTATCCCATGATATCGGAAGTGCTGAGTGGTCGATTATGCTGGTTCATAGCACGGAATTGTAACTAATCATCGAAATACGTTGAGTTACTCAATGGCTTAGTTCGCTCTTGATGGGGCAGCCCTAAGTACTACTACTATTGAGGTCTTGCGTTGATATTATTGGGTTCATAGTCACCACTGACTGAATTATATTGTGACTGCAATGGTGGCTTCGATGCTGGGTTAGTTAAATTGATTGCACTTGCTGTATTCTTCAGTGTGGGCACACCTAATGATTGTGCTTATTGTTCTTCCTTAGATAAATCTATTTGGATAGTTCGAACGGAACCGCTTTGCTGTTGAAGAGGTAACTAAGCTGTAGGTACTTATGACGATATCAACTATGGTTTAGATGGGTATCGAGATGAAACAGTGGAGTAGTTCGCAGGTGGAGGGAGCTATGCGTTTTATTGCATGGGTAGTGTTGTTGCATTAGGAGGATATTACGTAGGTATCCCTGGGGATTTAGTGTATTGATATGGTTGTTGCTGTTGTTATTATGGCTGCAGCTGTTGTTATTATGGCTGCAGCTGCTGTTACTGCTGGGCGAGCAATTACTGTTGTTGTTGTTTTGCTAATAGAAGCTGCTATTACTGTAATTGCAGGAGGGATTGTTGCTGTTGCTGTTAGAATTGAGCAGAGGTAAATGAAGGTGAAGATGATGGAGGTGCTTAGAAAGATGGTATCTTGAGATTATCTGATAATTACTTGTATTGATCATCTTGCAGCTTCTTGTATTGCTCTTCCGCTAGATTATTCAATGGCTATGATTAACCAGGATAGACTACTGCTGAACCTGCAGGAGTTCCAAGCTGTTATTGTTGTGTAGGATTCTACTATTTACTAACAATTGCTGGCATGTTTGGAGGAGGTTGCTAAGCGAATATTTTGCGGTGTTATTATTACTATTGCTACTACTAAGTAACCGGCTATTGCAAAGGTAGTTACTGCAAGGTTTCAGCTGATCGCATAGGTTAAACTTACGGCTGCTATGATGGTTATTATTATTAGTGGACACTGTGAGGTGGTTTCTGCTGTGCTGGGTAGCCATGAGAAGGCAGAGGCTAAGAAGTATTAATATTACTATTCGCATTATGATGCTAGCCATACTGATAGTGACCGAGTGATTACTATTATTATTGTTGTTGTTGCTACTCATTTCCACCAGCAGTTTTGGTCATCATCGTGTTTGATGGCAATGTAGCTCTTCTCGGTGGTGATGTTTAATGCTGTCGCTACATTGGGAGAGTTGTATTCGAAGTGAGTCTTCTGACATAATCCGAAGAAGACCCCGAGCCTGAAGAGTTCGTGGAACTAGTCATATTATACATTCCTGAATTGGATGCCCCCATGAATGCAGGTGTTTAATTAGGCATTGGCGATTTATCCCTCGCTGATGAGCTGGCCTTGAAATCATAAGGATCATCCGTCGCAGGGTTGTTAGTAGTGGCAGCACCTTCTTCAGTAGTACTCGTGCTGTTCTTGCGCTGACTGGAATGCATTGATCGTTATGAATACGAGTTGTGTCGAGATGTTCGACTAGGCGATTATTGTATTTTAAAACTGTTTATCATTGCGCTTCCGAAGCTAGGAGAGGAATCACCAGCTGTTTTAGCTTAGGAAGTGTCTTTCGATTGATCCCAGTTTTGCTCTTGCGTTAGAGGGATACCTAAGTCGTTCGTGCCAAAACAAGGAGAAGCATGCTCGTATTCGTCGTCGAAGGCATCGCTACCTTTGTGCTTGCGAGAAGCTGAAATAGTTAAGACAGGAGATGCAGGGGTGAGTTACTGCTATTATTATGAACGAGTCTGCAGGGAGCTACCTTATTGCTTGATACCTGTGCTAGTCTATACAGTATTATTATTATTACCCGCCCCTCTGGTTTATTCTTATTATTATTAGAACATCGTAGTTGCAGCTGTTTACTCTCTGACAATCTGCGATGTGGTGATATTGGGCACAACAAAGTTCATGCTGCGTAGTCGATCATTGAGAATCTTCGCTTCGATGATCGATTTCTCTAAGGATTGTTTCTGCAGCACGGAATATTTGTAATTTATGTCATACAGCTGATTCACTCGATCGCCGATGAGTCTACCAATGAATTCCGTGAATTTCTTTTTTGCTTTGGTTTCATCGGATTCGAGCTTAGTCTACCTTTCGATCATCTCAAACTCAGTTTGATATTGCAACTTCAGTTCTTGCTCTTGTCGCTGCTTGTCTTGCTCTAGGCTTGTCAGAGTAGCTTCAAGCTAGCATCCGTTTTTCTCAGCGACTTCTAAGAAATTTTATCGGAGTTCGACACTCGTTAGGATGCGCTCTTCGATGAGTTCGATGTTGTTCTGGTTAAGTATTCCAAACACGTTCTAAAAGTCACGGATATGATTGAGAAGTTCATTGTATTCTTTGCTTTAATCGAGTTTAGATTTGAGAAGAGTTGCTTCTTTTTCCGAGTAGGATAACTTTTCTTCTTTGGAAATTGCTGGAGCTACTACTGGAGGTGCACTCAAAGAGGAAGAAGATGAAGCTGATTGATTAGCTGAGGCAATAAGCTTAAAAGAATTGTTGCTAGGATACTGTAGAGAAGGAGCTTATGCATTCGAAAGTGGCGCTGAAGATTAAGCACCAAAATTAGGGGATCTAATCGTTTATTCGTTTAGTTAAGAAGATGAAGCTGGTTGTTAACTAGGATATCCTGAGGGATTGGAATATTTCTCGATTAACGATTTTTCATCTACACCCTTGGCAGCTGGCTGAGGAGGATAAGCAGAAGAAGTAGGTGATGGACTGCTGCTATTAGTCTTCTCTTGCATTTTCAATGAATCACTAGACTAAGCTGCTTCTACTGTCACTCCTTGGCCAACTTACTTGGAAGTTTCCTCTGTAACGCCAAAACTGCTGATTCCTTACTTTTAAACACCACCCTGCTAATTGCTCGTAAATTCTGAGCTTGAATGCAGATTCTCTGAGAATTTATTCTTGAAACTCAGGGGTGAACTCTTAGAGAGCTTTGAGTACTCAGATAAATTCAGTTTATTCTCATCTTTAGAGCTTTCTTTCATTAACTTAGCTGGCATGGATGCTCGTTAAGGACCAAGTTAAACATCTACTTACTCTTCTTCATCGTTCTCCTCGTCATCTCCACCATACCTTAGCTTCCTCGCGAACGCTGATTACTTAACGATAGTTTCTTTTAATACGAACTTATTCAGTGATTGTTCTTCTTGTGGTGATTTCATAAGCGATTTTATGCCAAATCTTTCAGCTGCAGTTTTCATTTCAGAACCTGGTGCACTGCTGTCATCGACGGTTTTTTCATGACTATTCGCTGCGGAAGCTTCGGCTGCTTGTTTCTCTTTGAGTAGATTCAACGAGTAAGGATCGTACGAATAGCGTAAAGATGCTTTGCGATGATCGATTTCGACTGCCTTTGCTAGATTGTAGAAATTATTGTCATTCTCCCCGAATGTGGCGTTAGATTTATTGTTTGGAGTCAACGCGAACATAACTGGCTTGTATGCTTGATATTCCTCTACTGTTGCAGTTTCTGAGTACTAATTAGGTTTTTCATGAGTTGATTTGGAGCTTGGGATGTATGCCGGAACAAATGTGGAACTTGGGAATTGCCAAACTGATGAAGATGTCTCAGGTAACTAAAAAGCAGGATGCATTGCGGGTTGTTATTGTTCAGATGTCTGCTAGGCTACTTCGGTAGCTTTAGATAGATCGATAAGAAGCGGCTTTGGAGGCTAGGAAGGGTTCGCTTCGGATTTGGGGATTTCTGGAGTTTATTGGGTAATTGTAGATGCTGAAGGAGCAGAAGTAGGTGCTTGAATAGATGATTGCGATGCTCTTTAGTTCTATTCAACTGGATCTGTACCTACTTAGCTATTCTTATTACTATTTGGCTAGCTCAGTGAGTTCAAAGGTGATATTGGTGGTGTTAAGGAACTTTCAACTGGAAGGGATGAAGACGATCCAGAAGATTGCTAATAACGAACCTGTTGAGTGAACGAAACAACTCCTGGAGCAGATATCTCAGCAGTCCCCGATGAGGGAGTTGTATTCTCAATGAAATTCTTCGAATTCGACTAAGGACTCGGTTGTGAGATTTATTAGCTAGGCGAAAGAGAAAATGGTTATGTTTCTATTAAAGGCTTGCTAGTCGGTGATGTTTATTGCAACTAGATCAAGGGCTATACATTAGCAGGGGAAAGGGTATTGCTGTTGTAACTGTTACTCGGGGAAGGCTATTGCTATTGTGGATTAGGAGATATTGAGTTTTTGTTGCTGTTTGCCGACATTGGAGAGAGACTGATTTTCGGTAAGGCAGAGGGTCCATCTGTAAGTTGATTTAGGTTTTACAGTTATGAGGATGAACTGGAATTAGAATTGACTTGTGATGGTGATGAAGATGAAACTGGGCTTTTAGATGTGGGGTTTGAAATATCTTCTTTGCGAGGAGGAAGTGGGGAAATTGTCTTATTATCACTCACTTAATTATTCTTCTCTGGACTGGAAACCTTAATTACAAGTTCCTGTGCCTTTGGAACAGTGTTATCAACTTCGGCTGGAGATATACTCTTTGCTTCTTTAGTTTCTTTGAGTTTGTCGTCTTGAGACTTTAGTCCTTACTAAGTTGATTTGGCTGTGTTGATGGTAGGAGAAAGTGATTTCGGGGATTGCTAAATTGGATTAATCGCTGTAGTCTCCTTAATCACTGGTTTAACCTGCAGATTGTTGTTTTAAGGATCCTAGCGATTTTCAATTCCACTGTCTTCATCATTTTCAGGTTCAATCTCTATGTTAATCGGTTCAAAGTTATTAGTCTCTTCTTCCGCGAATACAACAGTCTTGTAATCTACTTTCTCTGCTTTAATCACATGCTCACTTAGCTCAACATTAGATTCTTTGGTACTAATTGCTGCTGGCTACCCAGAGGGAATGGAGTCTTTGGAAATTGACTCTGATTAATCTAACTTTAATTCCCTGTTCTCTTTAATTTGGTGATCTTCTTTGCCTTTGAATGGATATCCTCCCAAGGGCATGCTTTCACCACCAATCGATTAACTTTCCCCAGGTACTGCTGCTACATTCCTTTCAATCCCTTAATTAATATTCTTCCCTTTTTCTTCTTCTCCTTTCGCTTGAATCCCATGAAGTACCCATCTCTCTTCGTTCTTCCCAAACTCTTTCTCGTAAGTCTATTTATTTGGAGAAAATCTTGTAATTGAATTCCCAGAAGAATACGATCTGCTAGTATTATTATCCTTTCTCTAAATCGTGTCATTTTCTTCTTAGTTATTGTCATCTGCTCTGATGATTCTTTCAGAAGATGCCTGCAGGGATGGCTGTTTGAATTTATTCAATCGATGATCCAAAACATTATTATTTTGGATTTCCTCAGATTCCAAAGTTTCCTGAATTGGATGTTCAGCTGGTTTTTGAGGTGAATCATCAATTGGATTAAGGGCTACCTTTCCAGAACTCTCTACTGGTTGCTATCTGACTCCCTCAGAGATTGTTTAAGCCTCTTAATTATCATGTTATTCTTCTTTTTCTTAGACTTTTTCATCTTAAATTTCTTCTTGTTTCTGATCTACAATAACCTGATTCATATTCCCATCTGTATCACTCTTCTTCCCATTTAATCCTTTATCAATCAACTCTTGAACTATTTTCACAGCCTTATCAACATGATTATCTTGCACCTAATTATCTTCTAATTTCTAAGTCTATTCTGCAAATCCACCTTCTTCATTGTTTTGTCCTTCTTCCTTCATTTTCCCCTCATTTGCTTTCTATTACTAATTAAACTTCTGCATAATTTCTATGATCAACGGGTTATCACTGTAATAATCCTAATGTGAAGAAGTCGCAATCGGATACTAGTGAAAATCATTCAGATGAGGATGTTCTTACTAAGGAGTAGCTTATTCTTATTCCTAAATAGGTTCGGCTTTAACTTCTTTGTTAATAATTTCTGTTTTGTGTTCGATGGTCGATTCTTTCTCAGCTGGAACGGTAGAATAAATCGATCCCCTCAAGGAATCTCCTCTCTTTCGCGTATGGCTGTGACACTCTTCATGACTTTGTTAGGCATGATGATTGTTTTCATCATTACTATTATGTTCTTTCTTAGCAGAAACTTCCCTTGGAACTCCTTCAGCTACCTTATTATTTGCTGATCCATCTAAATCAAAATCTTCATACATATCGTCATCTAATTACTTGCTGCTCATCTGCACAAACTTCACATTACTCTTAGAATTATTCTTTCCTTTCGTTGAGCTTCTCTCAGAAGACTAATGAGCATCTCCATCTCCTCCATCTTCGTCTCCTTTGGGTTGAGCATCCGATACACCTGGGATAAAATCTTTAATCCTCTCAATCTCCACTTCAGCTTAACTACTGTCTTGCGATACAGCTTTCTCTTTGTATTCTCTCATCAACTCGAGCGATGCAACATATCCAGGTCTTTGCTTATATCGTTCTGCTGCTTGTTAACGCTCGTATTCATTGTATATCGACATATCATCTTCACCAGGAGTAGCTATCACTGGATGAGGAATCTTTCCATTCAAGAAATCATCAAATTAACCTAAATCTCTGCATCCTTTTTCCTTGTGAACATCGATTTTTCTAGAAAGGAACTGCATCCAAGAACCATTCCGCCAAGCTATCAGCGATTCAGAGGATATCACTGCTGACTGCACATTCGAAGATTCT
>Ga0302272_1000904_pt1 | contig 13497 bp, 13 predicted proteins | sample III_Bog_N1_2_FD_198772 | JGI IMG/M metagenome (GOLD analysis project Ga0302272, IMG submission 198772) | Peat permafrost microbial communities from Stordalen Mire near Abisko, Sweden - III_Bog_N1_2 | ecosystem: Environmental > Terrestrial > Soil > Wetlands > Peat | place: Sweden: Abisko...
GGCATAAATAAGCGCCACTTTGCTTTTATCATACTTAGCCGTATCGGGCACTTTAGTCATGGCCTCTTGTTTCACAAAAGTCAAATCATCGCCCTTCTTCAGATTCTTTACATACTTTTTCAGAACGTTATCTACCTGCTCAATATACACCAGTCCATCTACCAACCCGTATTGTTTCGATTTTTCGGTCGGTTGAAACATCATCATTTCGTCGGCATAACTATTTAGTTTGGCTACCGGAATTTTTCGTGAAGCCGAAATTTCTTTTAGAATATTGTTCCATATCGAGCTCATAAACACGTTTACCTGTAACCGGTTGGCATCACTCATTTTGGTATTCACGTAAGGTTCTACAGCCGATTTAAACGTCCCGACTTTTACCACCTGCATTTCGATGCCCAACTTATCAAGCGTATTTTTAAAGAACATGGTCTGAGCCGAAAGCCCCTTGAGCTCAAGCATGCCTTGCGGATTAATCAGAATCTTATCAGCTACCGAAACCAGGTAATACATCCGCTGCGAATAATTGTCGGCATAAGCGACGATAAATTTGCCCGACTTTTTAAAGTCAATCAGCGCATTTCTGATTTCTTTTATTGAAGCCACTCCGCCCGACAGCGAACCGCCTTTGAGGTAAATACCCACAATATTATCATCCTTTTTGGCTTTTTCTATATTGGCCAGCACATCGTCCAGTCCAATGGTGTTTTCGGAAGGCTTGCCCAAGACATGTGCAAATGCACCTGAAAGCGGATCCTCTTGAGAACGATCTACCAGATTTCCTTCGAGATCAATCTGGAAAATTGAATTTGGTTTCAGCGTAGTAGCTTTATCGGCCGAACCCGCTATTGCTCCGATTATTCCGAAAGAGATAAAGATTCCCAGCAAGGAAGCTATAAAAATACCAACAATAGTTGCCAGTGTAAATTTCAAAAACTGTTTCATAAAAGAGAGTTTGATGGTTTCAAATTATATTGAAAAATTATTCTGCAAAGGAAAACAATATTTTTTGAATATCAAAACATATTTATTGAATATCAATAAATGATTCGTTTAATTTTCATCCTTTCTTTATACCCGCTATCCCCTGCGCACAATAAAAAAGCTGCTTCAACCCGATGATTGAAGCAGCTTTTTCTTCTTATACAAATACTGAATCTTACACTTAGCTGTGCTAAGACAGACACAAACAAGTAATAAGAATAATATTGTTGAATTTTTTCATTGGAATCTATTTGAGTTTAATGAAACTAATGTTTTTTACATTAGCTGTTAATGATCGGTCCATGAAATTATAAATTTCCAGTTGCTCCTTTCCTCCATTTTCAGACAATGAAATGCTAAAATCATATTTAATTGAGGTGCTGTAAATACTCAATCTGTTTTGTTGAGTCAAGTCAAATTTATATCCCTGTAGTGGCGTGTATAGCTCAAATAATTTGTCTTGAGTGAATCGTAATGTATCACGTATTCCATCTGAATACGGAGCTATTTCAATCCAAGTCCCCGTTAACTGATCTGATTGTGAGATATCCTTTTGCCCATCACAACTAACAAGAAAGAGACAAATGAAAATTAAATTTATGATACAGGTTAAAACTAAATTAATTTTCTTCATATTATTCACTTTTGGTTAGTATAAATCGCTTGGCTCAATCGGTTACCAAATCTAATTTTTTTATCATACTCGTCTTGTGTTTGTGCACACAAAACCGCTGTATTAATAAATTTTTCAAGGATGTTATCTTTATTGTATCGTCTTCATTTAAATTTTCTTCAAAATTGACACGCCCTTAGCACTACTGGTGAAATCTAGATTTAAGGTTGCATAAGGCAGATTATCTAATTGAATTTTGACAACATACTTTGCATAAGGCAATTCTTCTATAGAATAATTAATGTCACGAGGACAAATACAGTTAGCATCGTTACCAATTGGCGTGTACATAATTTTAAGCGTATCTGCAACAATTTTACTTTCAACAGAGAAATTCTTAACTGCACAATTAAGAAGTAAATTGTAGTGAGTTAAAGATAAAACATTAGGTTTAGCAGTTGAGTATTCAATATACTCGGAAGTACTAACAACGTTTTGGATGCCTGTTTTACAGTCGGAATATTTCACAGAAGAAGATGTGATAGGTTTAACTACCTCATTTGAGCAAGATGTGATCCCAATAATCAGACTTAAAAGAGCAAAAGACAAAAAATGTCGATTTCTTTTCATATTCATTCCTTTTTCTATCGATTCCATGATCATACACTTTGATTATTCCACCACAACTCTCTGAAGAAATTTCACTTCAATCTTCTCGTTGGGTAATACAACGATATTAGCCAACTCTCCGGTCATATCGGTACTGTAGTATTGCCCCAGATACTTAATTGTATAGGTATTGGGTAGGAATTTGATGCTGAAAAAACCAGTGTCATTGCTCGTGGTTTTTATACTTGTTCCGCCAATCCAAATAGCAGCGTTTACTAACCGCAAATTTTCATTATCAGCAGAACAAACCGTTCCATAAATTAGTGCAGAATCCTTTAAAGTAGTATCAATGGATCTACTCACTATAATCGCCTTACCATCGTATATCTGAGTCTTTCGGCAAGCCGTAGTACCAAGTAAAAACATGCAGAATGCAAGAAAATTCAATTTTAAAAATAATTTCATAGATAGTTTCTTTAAATAGAATCTATACATCTGGTTGCACTCAGATTTACAATCACCTTCTAATTAATTTGTATTTTTCGGCAACTGTCCCTTCGTAAGTTCCGGTTGGTAAAATTAAGCATCCATCAGTATCAAATTCAAAGTGTTGCAGATATGTTGGATATTCGGGAGTTGTTGGAGCATTCCAGGTAATTTCAATTTGCTCATCTGAAGCCTTTTTATAAGTTCCAATCAATTGAAAGTCTTTGTCAGTTTTTGAATAATATTTTAAGTCTGCCGAAAACTTTATTTGCTTATCTAAAGTTGCATTCTTCCAGCTAAGCGCTCCACCCCAATAATCATTTGCATAGATTTGGTGAATAGCCCAGGTTCCCGTTATGTCTTTTTCAACCGCGGTGCCTGACATATCCTGATTTCCACATGCGGTTATTAATAATGCCAACCATAATAAATGAAGATGAGTTTTCATGCGTCCGTCGAATAATAATGTTTAAAAACCAAGTTTACTATCAAGATGCAATTTCATTCAAAATCGTTGCGTTAAATCCTATAAATAAGACTTTCAAGCAGGCTTCCCTTCAAAAGCCTAAGCAGGTTTATATATGTCTATTTCTCAATTATTTTTATTAGTCCACCTGCATCGGGTGCGGCCACCCATATATTATTTGAAGAATCTACTGTAACGTCCGCTATATATGTTCGTGGAAAGTTTGGAAGAGTTGAACTTAACACTGTCCATTTGCCATTTGAATACATTGATAATGAATAGTCAACATTGGGTCTGTTTGGATCAACACTTGTAGCGACCCAGATATTTCCATTTTTGTCAAATACAGTTGCAGTTACTCGGTTTGTCAGATTGGCATTATTTTTTGCTGGCGAAATATCCAACCAAGTATCTATTCCGTTAAACAAATAAAGATATCCATCTAAAACTCCTGATTTCAATTCAAAAGGAACATCTGAAGATAATAACAACTGACCATTTCTTCCAAGAACAATCCTTTCAAGCACATTGTATTTCATTGGAGAATTATCACTTGAATACAGAGTCCATTGTTCATTTTTTATTCTAACAAGTCCACCTTTACCTAAATTTTGTGCTGTACCAAGCCAAATTACATTGTTTTTGTCACAAACTATTGAGTGTATTGCTTCATAAGGCAATATTGAATTTTTCCTATTGTATAAACTCCATTTATTACCATCGAAAAAATACAATCCGGCAAGAGTTTCAAAATCGATAAAAGACGTTACAGCCCCTAACCATATATTATCATTATTATCAACACAAACAGAAAGAATAATTTCTGCTCGTAATCCTGAATTAGCTTTATTATAAGTTGTCCATTTTCCGTGATCCAGAATTGTTAAGCCCCGGTTTGTCCCCACCAATACTCTGTTCTTCCTATCCACATACAATGAGTTAATTGAATCATTAGGCAACTGCGAATTACTTGTGTTATAGCAGACCCAACTTGCACCATCATATTTCACTAAACCTGAAGAAAAAGTTCCTATCCAAATATTGTTAGAACTATCAGAAGCTACATGTGTTACAAACGATGACGGTAGCCCTGAATTTGAAGTATTGAATATTTGATATTCAAATGTTGGAATCCGATTGATTGGATCTTTACAGCAAGCTATCAGAAGTCCAGATAAAAGAATAATCAAATATTTATTTTTCATTATAGAATGATAATATTAAAACTATTACTAGGTAAATCCAATGCGCACCTACCTAAAAACCAAGCTTACTTACCTAAAAGCTAGCCTTGCTTAGATCAGCAGTAAGCAAGCCTCAATTACAGTTAAGCTTGCCTACCTTGGAGGTAAGCAAGCTTAACTTAGAGGTAAGCAAGCCTAACTTTGAATCGGGCCAGCTTACCTCAGAGATGACTTTGCTTTACTTAGCACTAGCCTCACCCGTTTTAGCGTTGTTACGTTGCCCATCAAACAACTTACCCATTTCGTCCACAATGCTTTGTGTGCCGGGGACTCCTTGTTTGGCTGCACCTTTGGCTGAGCCGTAGATCGAAAGACCTGCCTGATAAGCATCAGAACTTGCTGCTATGCGCGTATCGGATACCATTTCGGCAATGCTTGCTATCTCAGCACCCACCCTACGGGTAGCTTTAAAGAAATCCAGGTCCTTTTTATACTCCGCCATATTGGTAAAAGGAGGTACAATAAGGGGCTGTTGCTCGCCATAAAACAACCCTTTTTCTACAAACGGAATACGTGCATCGTCCATTTTAGGGAGACGTTGCTTTTGCTCCGAACTCAGTTTAATGCCAAACGAAAATTTTGCTTTGAGTTTTGCCAATAACTCCATTACTTCTTTTTCGTCTTCTTCCGAAAACGTGGCTGAAATCAAATCTGCCATGGGAATTAAATTTTAATTGGTAAATACTTGAAAATTGTTTTTAAGCCATTAATTTGTAAATCATGGATGCAAATATAGAATTAGTTTAAATACGGTAATTATTCCATTTAGTTTTATTATTCTATTTTAAAGTTTATTTGTGCTTAAATTTAAAACAGAGCACTATCTTAATAATAAGTCATCTTGATTTTTGTTATAATGCCGCACCTACGGAGCTTATGTTTCAATGAAATAAATGTTACTACCATACTATTGCTCCTGCCGGAGCACCTTAAAAGCTTCGGAGAAGCGACAGTATGGTAGTCTTGATTAGCCTGTCTTTCTTTAGCTCTGTAGGAGCGACATTATATTGTGATTAAAAGTCAAGACGAACTCAATTCCAGTTCTTAAATTTCAAAAAAAATAGGGGAAACAAAATTTTGCTCCCCCTAAAACAGGTAATGAATGCCGAATTGCTTATTGAATTTCAATCATCCGCGATGGTTTTGGTTTGGACTCTTCCTTTTTAGGAATAGTGACATACAAAATACCATTGTCGTAACGGCCTTCAATGCGTTCGCCATCTGCTGTATCGGGCAGTGTAAACGATCGGCTGAACGACTGATAACTAAATTCGCGCTTGGTGAATTGTTCACCCTCAGCAACTTCATTCTCTACCTTTTTCTCGGATGAGATGGTCAGCAGGTCATTGTTTACCTCCAGTTTGAAATCACCTTTTTCGAAGCCCGGAGCTGCAACCTCCACGTTGAATGCATCGGTACTTTGTTTGATGTTTACCGATGGTAAAGTAGTATTTGTTAGTGAAAAATTGCGGTTTGACCAATCGAATAAATCGCCTTCAAAAAAACGGTCAAACACAGAAGGTAGTTGATTTGAAAATCTAACGAGTGACATAGTTTAATCCTCCATTTTTTAATTAGACATTTGTTTTTAAAAGAACAAACAAGAGCTGGCAAACAAAATGCCAGAGAAGAAAGTAAGACATTATGTCTCAACATAACAGATAGATACGACATTTTTTCAGCTGTGATTATTGCCGCAAAGCAATGCTGAATTGTGGACTAAATAAATTCTTTTCATTTTCATTGGAATACGGAACCTAAAAAGTAAAGAAAGAAGATTGATGAAATATGCAAATTTGTCAGACAATTTTTCCGAATGAAGTTGATTGGTAAAAAAGCATCAATAAAGAAAAATTACTACATTTGTCCCTTGAGACTAATTCATATTAATATAACTCTTCAATATGTACAAAAAAATTATATTTCTGGTCCTCTTGGGTGTTGTATATCAGGCCGTCATGTTGCCCGTTTATGCCGTCAAAGCCTATCCGCGCCCATTCATTGTTACCCAACCCGACGGGACTCAGTTGACCATCAGATTACAGGGTGATGAACGGCGTCACTTCAAAACCACCGAAGATGGATATGTGCTAAAAGCCAACTCCAGGGGTTTTCTGACTTATGCATCGGTAAACCCAGCCGGTGAAATTGCAGAAGGTCAGGTCATTGCCAGAGATATAATGAAAAGATCGGCTTCTGAAAAGCAATTTTTGAAAACAGTCAACCAATTGGCAGCTGCTCAGATACTGCAGCAAACAGCCATGAAGACCAGAGCACAACGGGCTGCCAGTGCTCCACAAAAAGCATTTCCCCACCTGGGATCTCCCAAATCACTGGTTATTCTGGTAAATTATTCGGATAACAGCTTCATTTCTACAACGCCAAAAGCAGATTTTTCAAACCTGCTGAATCAAAGCGGCTATAGCGCAAACGGTGCAACCGGCTCGGCTCGCGACTATTTTATGGCAAGTTCTTATGGCAAATTTGCCCCCAGCTTTGACGTCATGGGCCCTTATACACTCCCACAGACTCTAGCATATTATGGTACCAATGATGCAGATGGAAACGATGCACATTCGGTACAGCTGGTGGTGGATGCATGTACGCTGGCCAGCAATGCAGGAGTTGATTTCTCGCAATACGACACAGACAGCGATGGTATTATCGACAATGTTTTTGTTTGTTATGCCGGACACAACGAAGCCGAAGGAGGTCCAACAGACGCAATATGGGCAAAGTTTGGAAAAGTTTACCCTGTGTCACAATATGGTGACGAAGCTAATTATACCGGTACCGATGCTTCCATTACGTTTAATGGAAAACTCTTGGTTGGCTTCGCCTGCACTTCGGAGCTTGCAGATAGTACAGGGAACACGATGTGTGGTGTCGGCACTTTCTGCCACGAATTTGGTCATGTAATAGGGCTTCCCGACTATTACGATACTGATAATTCAAGCAAACCCACATTAAACTATTGGAGCATTATGGATGCCGGAAACTACAACAACAACGGACGAACCCCTCCTACCTACTCGGCATACGACAGATTCTACCTGGGATGGTTTAGCCCCGAACAAAAAGACACACAAGCTAACCTGACCCTATTACCCATCTATCAGGGAACAACAGAACCTGCAAATACCACCAATCAGGCTTTTCTACTGGCAGCAACCACCCACAACTTAGACGGAAAGAACCCCGATCCGGCCGAATTTTTTATTGCCGAGTACCGCAAGCAGACGGGTTGGGATACTTACTTGCCCGGCGAAGGTCTGTGCATCTGGCATATCGATTATAATCAATCAGCCTGGACTAATAACACCGTAAATGTGTACACCGGCAGCACGCAGACACAAGCTAGCCACATGCGTTTATACCTGCAACCCCTGAGCGGCTCCACCACCTCTCCGGGCAGTGCTTTTACTTCGGGCTCATTTACGCCAACAACCTGGAGCAATGTTGATATAAACAGAGCCATTACCAACATAACTAAATCGGCCGATAATATTACATTTAATTTTATGCCGGCTAAAATGTCGGCAACAGCCAACTTCACCAACTTTACAACAACATACGGAACACCTACAAGCTCTCAGGATGTTACTATCACAGCCATGAATCTGACTTCGAACTTAAATGTTTCATTTCAAAACAGTGTCAACTTTGAGCTTAAGCGCTCGACAGAAACTACCTGGAGCAAAACGCTTAGTCTGGCGCCCAGTGCAACCAACGTTACCGAAACAATTAATGTGCGATATAATCCTAAAGGCTTAGGAACTCAAACCGAACAACTGAACATAACCAACGATCATTTAGCCACAACGGGTTTTAGCCTGAGCGGAACCAGTAGCATTGGGTCGAACTCTCCGGTTATTCTAGCCGGAACAGTAGAGAATACATTGCTTTATTATCCGACTAAACAGTTCTCTTCCAATAAAAAAACAATCAATATCAAAACAACCGATATTGTAAGTGATCTTACGCTGACAATCGGAGGGGCCGATGCGACTCTATTCTCCATCTCAACCAATAGTATAACTAAAGATGCTGCAAACGGAATATTCGGAAGTGACATTAATGTTACATATACGCCCACCACAGTAGGGACTCACAATGCCATGCTGACCATTTCGGGAGGAGGACTGCCGGACCGGGTGATTTCTCTTACGGGTACCGGATATTGAGAAACAGATTTTGACACACAACTAAAAAACGGGCTACCTCAACAACTGAGATAGCCCGTTTTTTAGTGCTGGAATGACGCTGCAATCGCGCTCAAAACAATGCCACAAATCAATTCAATTAAGTCAGAGCAACAAATAGGTCACCTTCCAGTTCATGAAATCTAATCTTTCCTTCGCGGGCCAACCACCCCAAAGCCATATTCAGATCCCTTTCTGTCAGCTTGGTTATTTTCTTTACGGTTTTAATGTTCAATTCGCCGTTTTCTAATGCCGTCCATACCAGACCTGCATTTTGTCCAATTTTTTCTAACAACATAATCAACTTAGTTTAAAACGTTACTTTTAGAAATAATATCGACACAAAAATACAAAATTGCTATTACAAAGCACAAAAATACATCAGAAAAAAGCTGTTATACAAAAAAAATAGATTTAGCTATTGTACATTTCGTCAATCAGAGTCTTGTACTTTTGAGTCACTACCGTTCGGCGGATCTTCAAAGTATTAGTCAATTCACCGGTCTCAATAGCAAAACTTTTAGGTATCAGGCAGAATTTCTTGATCAACTCATAATTAGCCATTCCCTTTTGCTGGTCAGCGATGCGTGATTTCAAGAGCTCATTAATAGCAGGCAATTTGAGTAAATCATCTATATTTTCATAGCTGATCTGGTTTTTTTCGGCGTATTCCTTAATAGCAGGAATGGCAGGCGCAATAATTGCGGTAACATAATTCCGTTCATCGCCTATCACAGCCACTTGTTCAATATACTTATCCAATCCTAATCGGGTCTCAATTTCCTGAGGAGCTATATATTTTCCATTCGAAGTTTTGAACAGATCTTTAATTCTTTCCGTCAAAGCCAACTTATCCTCTTTAATAAAACCTGCATCACCGGTTTTAAACCATCCATCTTCGGTAAACGAAGCAGCATTGGCAGCCGGATTATTGTAGTAACCAGCGAAAATAGTCTTACCTTTCAGCATAATTTCATTTTCATCACCGATTTTCACCTGAACGTCGGGCATAATATTACCCACTGTACCTATCTCATAATTCACATATTCGTAACAGCATACAGTAGCTGTACTTTCAGTAAGTCCATAACCATAAATCAGTGGAACACCAATACTCCTGAAGAATAGAGCTATTTCATCAGACAATTTTGCTCCGGCCACAGGTAGTATATTTGCATTTTCAATTCCCAGAGTTTCTTTTACCTTCGAAAAAATGAGCTTGTCGGCAATCGAATATCCAAATTTCAAAAGGAAATCAGGCTTCTTACCCCGTCGTAAGATATCAACATTGTGTTTCTTGCCCGTTGCCACTGCCCAGACTACAATTCCCAACATGATCGGTGAATATTTCGATAAATTATCTTTTACACCCGCATACACTTTTTCCCAAAACCGGGGAACGGCACACATCAAGGTCGGATGAACGTCTCTTATCGTTCGCTGTATCTCTGTCGGACGAAGATTGATATAAATAGTCACACCCTTAAAAAGGCAGAAATAGCACCAGGTGCGTTCAAAGACATGAGAAAGGGGAAGGAATGCAATCGTGGTGTCTTTGTCTGTTATGCTTGTGAGTCGGATTGTATGAATACGCATAGCCTCATTAAAACAGGAATGAGGGATCATTACTCCCTTGGGATTACCCGTTGTGCCCGAAGTATATAAAATACAAGCTAAATCATCTTCACTGACTCTGCTTTGACGACCTTCAACTTCCGAATCTTTTACCGATTTTTCGCCCAAAGATAAAAAATCACTGTAATACATCCCATGATTCTCATCGGCAAAGATTACTTTTTTGTCGAATGCAATAATTTTCTTGAGAAACTTAGATGCTTTCAGCACTTCATAAGCAACATTGTATTGCTGTTGATCGCCAACAAACATAACTTCTATTTCAGCGTCGTTCACAATAAACTCAACTTGCGAAGCAGAAGAGGTGGCATACAACGGAATCATAATTGCCCGGTTGGCAAATAACGCAAAGTCAACAATCAGATTTTCGGCCTTATTTTGCGAAAACTGAGCTACCCGCTGCTTCTCCACAACGCCAATCTCTACAAAAGCTTTGGCAATGGCAGTTACCTGATTCGCGAGAAGGTTCCACGAAATTTTGCTCCATTCATCGGTCAGTTCTTCTCGATGATACAAGGCTACTCTTTCTCCATATTTTTTTGCCTGAGCAAATATTAATTGAGAAAAATGAATGTTTTCCATGATTCTTAGTTTTAATGAGTTAGTTAATCTTACCGGAGTACAAAGTTACAAAAAAACACGAAGGAGATACACATATCAAACTGAAATGTGCAGTATCTGGTTTATCTAAAAGTGATAGAATTTAAATTAAGCGGTTTCTTCAGGGGACAGACTCTCTGGATCAGAACTTTTTATAGTTTGAGCTATGGCTAATCTAAGCTCTTCCATAAAATTTTTATTTGATTGAATTATTTCAAATGCAATACGCGAAGCATTCTGCTGAGATTCCTTTTTACTTGTACCCGAAGCTTCACAAATCATTTGTCCCTGAATCATCAACCGGGATTGAAAGATGTGCTTATTAGAACCATTTAATGTTTCATTCACCAGAATAAACTCCGGTTCCAAACGGTTTTTTTGACACCATTCAATGAGTTTAGACTTGAAGTTTACTTCATTCTCAGCCACTTTATCCAGGTCAACTAAACTTCGGAACAATCGTTGTTCAACAAATTTTTTACACTGCTTATACCCATAATCCAGGTAAATAGCTCCCATTAATGCTTCTAATGCATTACCATAGATATTATTATTCGTATGGGTATTAACATACTTGGTAACTTTAACCAACTTGTCAAGGCCTATTTCTATAGCTAACTGATTCAGAGAATCACGTTTTACTATTTTGGATCGGGTATTTGTGAGGAAACCTTCGCGTTGATTTTCATAGCGACAGTAAAGAATATCGGTTACTACCGAATTCAGAACTGCATCACCCAAAAATTCAAGGCGCTCATTACTCAGGTTGCAGCCATTTTCGGTGGGAATCGAAACTGATTTATGGCGAACAGCCAACTGATAGTATTCGATCTTATTGGGATAAAACCCCAGAATTTTATAAAATAAAAAATAAGGCTCTTTTCGAGCTTTCGAAAGGAGCCTTACTTTTAAAAGAATATTCTTAATCACAAACTCTTATTTTGAGTATTTTTTAACTATAACACTCGCATTATGACCACCAAATCCAAAGGTATTGGAAAGAGCTGCATTTACAGTTCGTTTTTGTGCCTTATTAAAGGTAAAATTAAGATTATAATCGATATCAGGATCTTCATCACCCTCATTAAAGTTGATGGTTGGAGGAACGATATCGTTTACAACAGACATTACAGATATAATAGCTTCAACCGCACCAGCCGCACCTAACATGTGACCGGTCATAGATTTCGTTGAACTGATATTAAGCTTGTATGCATGGTCACCAAACACTTCCTTGATCGCTTTCGACTCAGAGATGTCTCCTACCGGGGTAGATGTTCCGTGAACATTAATATAATCAATATCAGCAGGCGTTAATCCGGCATCTTTCAATGCACGTTTCATAACTAATATAGCACCCAGACCTTCAGGATGAGTAGCTGTCAAGTGATAAGCATCAGCAGACATGCCACCTCCGACTACTTCGCAAAGAATATTGGCACCACGCGCTAAAGCATGTTCCAACTCTTCGAGAACTAAACAACCGGCTCCTTCTCCCATTACAAAACCATCACGGCTTTTACTGAATGGACGCGAAGCACCTGTCGGGTCATCATTTCTTGTAGATAAAGCGGTAAGCGCATTAAAACCACCTACACCTCCGGGTGTAATAGCAGCCTCGGCACCACCAGTCAAGATCATATTAGCTTTACCCATACGAATATGCGTAAAAGCATCAATGATGGCATTGGTTGAAGAAGCACAAGCTGAAGCAGTGGAATAATTTGGTCCGCGAAAACCATACATGATAGAAATTTGACCTGCAGCAATATCCGAAATCATTTTTGGAATAAAGAACGGATTAAATTTAGGACCTTGTTCTTTATTTGTATAGTAGTAAGCAATTTCTTGTTCAAAAGTTTGAATACCACCAATACCTGCTGCAAAAATAACTCCTACTTCGTCTTTATCAACAGTCTCTAAATCTACCCCACAGTTTTCAATGGCCTCCTTTGCAGATGCAATAGCATACTGCGCGTAAATATCCAATTTGCGTGCTTCTTTACGATCAAAATATTTCGAAGGATCGAAACCTTTAACCTCACAGGCAAATTGAGTTTTAAACTGGGAAGCATCGAAATGAGTAATAGGTCCGGCTCCACTAACTCCGTTTTGGATATTATCCCACAATTCGGGGATAGAATTTCCTAACGGGCTAATTGTACCTAAACCTGTTACTACAACTCTTTTCAATTCCATAATAAAATTTATTGCGGAATAAAATTATTTTTGTAAAGCTTCGATATGAGCGATAGCGTCACCAACAGTAGCGATTTTTTCAGCTTGTTCATCTGGAATAGAAATACCGAATTCTTTTTCAAATTCCATAATCAATTCTACAGTGTCCAATGAATCAGCACCAAGGTCGTTTGTGAAACTAGCTGTTGGAGTTACATCTGCTTCTTCCACGCCTAATTTGTCTACGATAATTGCTTTTACTTTAGCTTCTACTTCTGACATAATTTTTGTTTTTAAGTTTATAAATAGAAATTGTTTTATAATTTTGCGGTGCAAAGGAAACAAAATTTATCGATATAACCTCGTTTTTGTTGATAAAAATTGTTATTTTTGCACAAATATCACCTTTTTGTGCAGATTTAAACTTCATACAATGTCTTTAAAAATAGCTCTGTTTGCATCCGGTTCAGGTTCGAATGC
>Ga0302272_1000912_pt1 | contig 13427 bp, 10 predicted proteins | sample III_Bog_N1_2_FD_198772 | JGI IMG/M metagenome (GOLD analysis project Ga0302272, IMG submission 198772) | Peat permafrost microbial communities from Stordalen Mire near Abisko, Sweden - III_Bog_N1_2 | ecosystem: Environmental > Terrestrial > Soil > Wetlands > Peat | place: Sweden: Abisko...
AAGTCGTGCAACATGGTTACACCAGGAAATCTATCGGAGGAATCCACATGTTAACTCTATCATCCTCACGCAGTCGCCCTATCTGATGGCCTTTAGTGTTACAGGCAGCAAGTTCGATGTTCGTACAATTCCCGAAAGTTGGATTTTCCTTCAGGATGTCTACAATGTTCCGTTTGGAAGTCATTTCCAGGGCGAGGAAACGATTCTGAACCTAATCTCAAAAGATACGCCTGCAGTAATTATCGAGAATGATTCAATTCTGATTACAGGTGATAAATTACTCCAGACATTTGACCGACTGGAAGTTGCTGAATTCAGCGCAAAGTCGCTCACCATGGGCGTACCGATTGGCGAATTAAAACCGATTGGCGAAGAGGAGATCGAAGACCTCCGGAAGAAATTTCTGAGTTAATCATTGGATGAGTCAATTATAATAAAATAGGCGAATCATGAGTTGGATTTTTAAACCCATGGGGTTGATATGATTGTAGAAAATGTTGAAAAAAGTAGTTTTAAACCACGAAGTGGTGACATTATCCTGCCATGCCTTCGGCATTATGGATCATTCCCATCCCAAATTGCTATAATCTTATCATGCCTTCTGCATTAATTTCAATTACTTTTTAACTCTTGATTCGCATAAAATCATTATCCTTATGGCTACACCAAAACGGTGCAGTCATTTTTGTTAAAACCTGAATTCCCCTTTGTCGATGATTAAAAGTCTGATTAATACACTTTCAAAAGTTGGGTTGGGTCCCTTCTTCTTCCTGATGATTGGAGTAATATTTCTCGCATGGATCTATCCTCCGGTTGGAATTGAGGAAAGTCCGCTCCAACTTCCCACAATTGCAGGTTACGGCGTTTCGGTGATTTTCTTTTTCTATGGCGCAAAATTGAGTCCCGAAAGCCTTCTGAGTGGCTTGAGTAAATGGCGGCTTCATCTGACGGTGCAACTCTCTACATTTGTCCTTTTCCCTTTGGCCGTTGGTGCTTTAAGGCTGATTTTCAAAGACTACTTTTCAACCAATATCGGACTTGGAATCTTTTACCTTGCTGCTTTACCATCCACGGTCTCCTCCTCGATTGTGATGGTATCAATTGCCAGGGGAAATATTGCGGCCGCTATCTTCAATGCAAGTATTTCGAGCATCCTGGGAATATTCATCACACCGTTGTTAATGAGTACCGTACTCGGAAAATCTCAAGCTGGATTCGATATAGGTCATACAATTCTCTTACTTTGTTTGCAGGTATTGCTGCCGGTTATTATCGGGTTGTTACTCCATTCCAAATTGGGAGGGTGGGTGGCGCGGTATAAAACAATGCTTGGTAAATTCGATCAATTCACCATACTCCTTATTGTCTATACCTCTTTCTGTGAATCTTTTTCAGGTCACATGTTCGATGGTTTCGCGATCTCCGAGATTGTGATTTTAGGTGCCATCATGCTTTCGCTCTTTTTGGCTGTTTTCGCTTTGATGAATCAGTTTTCGGTATGGATGAAATTTAAACGGGAAGACCGGATCGTGGTCATCTTCTGCGGATCAAAAAAATCATTGGTTCAGGGTGCTGTGATGGGCAAGGTTTTATTTCCTGATCAGGCATTGCTTGGGGTGGTTTTACTCCCGCTGATGCTTTACCATGCACTCCAGCTGATGATTGGAAGTACAATCGCAAAAGCAATGGGGAAGAAAGCAACGGAGAGGGAGTGAGAGATACAGATCACCCTTCGAGTGGTTGCGAACCCTCGAAGTGGTGAGTTAAAATTGAAATATTGTGTTTATATGCTTCTGGAAATTAATCTTCTGTAAGTTGCCGGTTTCCAGTTGCCAGCTTCCACTCCCTTCAAAAACGTAGCTGAATTTTAAAAACTTTCCCAATCTTAGCTGAAAGAGCGATAATCTTGGTATTTTCGTCAAACAAATCAAATCAGCTAAAATCAATAATTTATGCACTTCACAAAATTATTACCGGTTATCATTCTCTCGCTTGGGCTTTTCTCGTGCCAGACAGGACCTAAAAAAGGGGAAGTGATTAAAATTGACACGTCAAACGTCGCGAAATTAGGTTCTCAGACTGATATCACTGCAACAGGTGAAGGCTTTCTGCTTAAAAATCAATTGTCTGCAATTTCCACGAACTTTAAGGTACGGAACTTCGAATTCACTACTAAATTGAAAACCTCCCCAGGCGCAGAGGGGATTCTGGCTTTTGCAGCTCCCGATGCAAGCGGATCAGAAAAAGGATATACTGTAAAGATTAACAACAGCGATTACCGGGTTGGAAGTCCTCAAAAAACGGGTAGTTTATCTAAAATCAGAAATAATTTTGTTCGAACAGCAACAGATAATGAGTGGTTCAATGTTGCCGTTACTGTTAATGGCAGTAAAATAAAAGTAACCGTAAACAACAAAACTATAAGCGAATACAACGAACCTGCCAACGTTCAGCGTTCGGGAGATATCGTCGGGCGAGTGCTTTCATCCGGATTTATAACGATCAGGAAGACAAATGGAGACGGTGAAATATTGGCTGCAGAGATGACGATACTTCCACTGGATGATGCAACTAAAGCTGAAAATATTGCAGTTGCGGAGCCCGACAGTATTATGAAAGTGGTTGACATGCTTAATCAGCAAGAGTTTCCATTGATCGATTTTCATGGACACCTCAAAGGCGGTCTTACGATGGACCAGGCTTGTCAACATGCAAGAGACAATGGTTACAATTATGGAATCGCAGCTAATTGCGGACTGAAATTCCCAGTAACCAGCGATTCAACGTTGAATGCCTATCTCGATGGCATCAACAGCGAACCCGTTTTCAAGGTGATGCAATGCGAAGGCCGTGAGTGGGTAACACTGTTTACACCAGCCGCTGTAGCACGGTTCGATTACATCTTTACTGATGCCATGACATGGACTGATAATAAAGGTCGTCGCCTTAGATTGTGGATTCCCGAAGAGACATTTGTAGAGGATGAACAGGCTTTTATGGATATGCTCGTTGGTAAAATAGAAGCGGTTATGGCGAATGAACCCGTTGATATCTATGTGAATCCATCGTTTCTTCCGGCAAAGATCGCAACTGGTTACGACCGCCTGTGGACTCCCGAACGGATGGATCGTGTTGTAAATGTTCTTAAAAACAATGATGTGGCTTTGGAAATCAATGCACGGTACAAAATACCAAGCATCGCTTTTCTCAAACGTGCAAAGGCCGCAGGTGTGAAATTTACTTTCGGCACCAATAATACCACCAATACTGATCTTGGACGTCTTGAGTATTGCCTGAAAGCGATTAAGGAGTTGGGATTAACCGCTGACGATATCTTCCTTCCACGGTCTGCCAATGATAAAAAAGTGATGAAATCAGGATTGCCTTCTAAAATTACAGGATAATCATATAAACTTTAGAATATGTTCGATAAGCAAATTTATACGGAGCGGAGAAACCGCCTTCGTGCAAAGATGGGAAGCGGGATCATTCTGATTCCCGGGAATAACGAATCCCCATTGAATTATACCGACAACACTTACCATTTCAGGCAGGATAGTACTTTTTTGTACTTGTTTGGCCTTGATATACCTGGGCTTTTCGGCGTAATTGATGCAAACACGGGTAACGATACCTTGTTTGGCAACGATAATTCCATCGAAGATATCATCTGGGACGGAATAAAACCCTCCATAAAAGAGTTGTCTGCTTCAGTAGGCGTTACAAATTCTTTACCTTTCACCGATCTTTTTGTGAAGGTCGCCAAAGGAAGTCAGGTTCATTTTCTTCCGCCTTATCGCGGCGATATCCAGCTGTTGCTTGAGAAGTTATTGATAATACCAACTGTTCATCTGGCAAAGCACGCTTCAATTGATTTGATTCATGCGCTTGTTGCGATGCGGTCCGTTAAAGATGAATTTGAGATTGCAGAGATTGAGGTTGCCTGCGAAACAGGTTATAAAATGCATGTGGCTGCCATGAAAATGGCAAAGCCGGGTGTGATGGAACAGGAGATTGCTGGCACGATTGAAGGAATCGCGTTAGCTTATGGCGGTGGTACTTCATTCCCAACTATTTTGACACAAAACGGTCAGACGCTTCATAACCATAGTCATTCATTTCAACTCGAAAAAGGGCGGTTGATGATTGTCGATGCCGGTGCGGAATCGAATGGCCATTATGCTTCCGATTTTACCCGGACAATACCTGTTGGAGGTAAGTTTTCGCAGAAACAACTCGATATCTATAATATTGTATTAAAGGCAAATAATACCGCTACTACACTTATTAAACCTGGTGAGACCTATCTAAGTATCCATCTCAAAATTGCAGAGGTGATTACCACGGAATTAAAAGAACTGGGTTTAATGAAAGGCGATGTGAAGGAAGCAGTTGCTAGCGGCGCTCATGCGCTCTTTATGCCTCACGGTTTGGGCCATATGATGGGGCTCGATGTTCACGATATGGAAAATTACGGGCAGGTTTATGTTGGATATGATGATGAAATACGTCCGATCGACCAGTTTGGAACTGCTAATTTAAGATTAGGTCGTCGTTTACAAAAAGGCTTTGTTATCACGAATGAGCCTGGTCTCTATTTTATTCCGGCGCTAATTGATAAATGGGTTAACGAAAAGATAAACCATGCCTTTATTAATTTCGATCAGGTCAGGAAGTACCTTGATTTTGGTGGAATACGTCTCGAAGACGATATTCTCGTGACTGATACCGGCGCAAGAATACTTGGCAAGCGAATTCCGATCAATCCCGAAGATGTTGGATTGCTGCAGCAATAATATTTTAAAAATAATGAGCTAAACCTGATAAGTTTAGCTCATTTTAATTTTATCTGAAATGTGGATTTCTTTTTGCAGATAGGGTATGCGAATTCCTTCCTTGTCGAACCTTAATTTACCCCTATCGAAACCATGGTATAATGCATCCCAATAACCTTTTACTTCTCTTTTACACTTACTGGAGAATGAATTTTTATCTATAATTGATTAGTTACAAAACAGCAAATATTGTAATAAGTTTTGTCATACCTTCTGAAATAAATTGTAACTTTAGCATGACTTTCTGAATCCATTCACAGACTAAAAAAATGTAATATTATGAAAACGACAAAATTCATAACCGCTCCTGTGGTTGCGTTGTTCTTTGTATTTTTTTCATTCAATGTTTTTGCCCAATCCTATTCTGAAGCCCAGACAAATTTGACTATTGATCATCAGTTAATTATGAAACATGCCAATGCAATTGCTTCAGGCGAGGCTAAAAATGTAAATGACCAGATTATGCATTACAACGAAGCCCGAAAAAGTTTTGCAGATGCTAAAAAATTACATACACAGTTGAAAAGGTCAATACCTAAAAAGGCGCAATCAGCTGCGATCATTCACCATGACATTATTGACAGGCAGCATATCATTGCTACGGGTCTTGCGAATGCGATGGCTGCGGAACTGAGAAATGATAATACGAACGATGCAAAGTTAAAGGAGCTGGCAAAGAAATTTTATGTCGCTATTAATATTGCTGAAAAAGAACATCTTGAGTTAATTAAAGATACCAAATAGTCAACTGATTACCTTCCAATTGAAATGTGTGAATTATGTAACTAAATTCTTGAATTGTATAACGCTTTCTGTAATGAGTTGTAACAACTTTGTACAATTGAAATTTGTTATTGATTTAAACGAATTTAATTTATTAATGCAAGATTTATTATGAGGAAAATTTTATTGATGTTGACGTTACCGATTTTATTATTTGCTTGTAAGTCAACAGCTCCTGCTCCTGGGTTATCTCCAAAGCTTGATAGAAGCTCACAGGTTGAGATAAAGGGTAATTGGCAAATTACCAATGTTTCATATCCCGGATCTGACTATATTAAAGTGAATACTTTTCAAATAGCCGATTCAAAATGCTTTATTGGAAGTACCTGGACTTTTATTTCAAACAATAACAAGGGAAGCATGAGCCTGAATCAAACTGGCTGTACTGCTTTTAGTTCGCCAATTGTCTGGAGCATCAATAAGGAGGGTATGTTCGGTTTGAAAATTGTAGAAGCTGGTGTAAAATCGAAAAAAGTTACGCAAGGTTTTTTGTTAAAAGTTGCCAACCAGACCAAAACGGCTTTTCAGTTGATTGATGTCATAAATGTTGGAGGCCAGAATAAAGAGGTTGTTTATCAATTCGAAAAAATCAATTAAGAAGTTTAAATGTTTAAGATGAAAAAGTTAGCGATTTATAGTTTCGTGGTTTTATTTGTGATGGGATCAGCTTTAACAAGTTGTAATTCGATTAAGAATGCAAATAATACTCAAAAAGGTACTGGGATTGGTGCTGCTGCTGGTGCACTTGTCGGCGGAATTTTGGGCAATTATGTTGGTAAAGGTGGGAATGCCGTATTAGGTGCTGTCGTGGGTGCCGCAGTTGGTGGAGGAACAGGTGCCATTATCGGCAACAAAATGGATAAACAGGCTCGCAAAATTACTGAAGCGTTGCCAGGTGCTGATGTTGAAAGAGTTGGCGAAGGAATCCGTTTGGTTCTAAAGGAAGATGCAGTACGGTTCGATGTGAATAAAGCAACCTTAACTGCACAGGCAAAAACAAATTTGGATAAATTAATTCCTGTATTTAATGAATATTCGGATACCAATATTGATATTTTTGGTTATACCGATAGTTCAGGAAATGCAAATTCCAACTTAACATTGTCAAAAAACAGGGCTCAATCGGTGAAAGCCTATCTGATTTCAAAAGGATTGGCCTCGGGTCGCCTTAATACAACCGGTTTGGGAATTGCAGATCCAATTGCTTCGAACGAAACGACAGAAGGTAAAAGCCAAAATCGTCGTGTAGAGTTCGCAATTACAGCAAATAAGAAAATGACTGAAGAGGCTAAGTCAGAGGCGACGAAATAAGACAAAGTTTGAAAATAAATAAAAAAGGCCGTTGTAAAACGGCCTTTTTTATTTATTTCTTTTAAAAATAAAACCACTTAACTAATTTATAGATAAGTGGTTTTTATTCGTACCCGGGGCGGGAATCGAACCCGCACGACATTGCTATCACTGGATTTTGAGTCCAGCGCGTCTACCAATTCCGCCACCCGGGCGTGTAGACCTGCTTTTTACAGCGCGGCACAAAGATAGTCCAAAATTCTTTTTCCCAAAATGTTTTTATCAAAAAGTGTTAAATGTTATTTATTCGCTGATATAATGGCGTTTAGGTGTGAGACGATAATTTTATTGTAATTTTTCACACTTTTTTTGAGAATTCCTTAGGGGTATATTGCATTTCATCTGTCAAGGTTTTATATTGTACCTTCTAATTTAAACGAATGTTGACAGGCAGCGACAATCAGATTTTTGAGGCAATAAAAAGGGATGATAATGGCGCGTACGAAATGGTATTCCGCGAGTATTACCGTCCGATGACTGCCTATGCATTCCGGTTTCTTGGCAACCTTGCTGACTCTGAAAGCATTGTACAGGATGTTTTTCTTCGTCTTTGGCAAAAGCGAAAGGAAATAATGATAACATCATCGTTGCAAAATTATCTTTTCAGATCGGTTAAAAATCATTGTATAAATCAGATAGAGCACGAAAAAATCAAAAGCGGATACCAGACGCTGGTAATCAGAAATGAAGCTGACCGCAGTGAATACAGTGAGTTCTTTCTGGAGTTTGGTCTGATGACCAAGATTGAAGCTGCAATTGCTTCACTTCCCGAGAAACGGCAGGAGATTTTTCGGTTGGCACGCGAAGACGGTTTAAAATATCGGGAAATTGCAGATCGGCTTAATATCTCAATAAAAACAGTAGAAACGCAGATGACACTCGCGCTTAAGCAATTGAGAGAGTCATTGAAGGAATATAAAAACCTGGTGATGTTTTTTTTATTCACAATTAAGGGTAAATAGTTTAATAATTGTCTTTTAGAAAAAGAAAAAGCATGAACACAAATCATATCATACCACCCGAAAAAGAAATCAGATGGACCGCCTTCCTGAACGGAGAGCCTGATATCCCGGATTTCTCGAATGAGGAAGCGGAAGAGATGGATGATCTTACTACTGTTTGGGAAGCCGCAGGTACAAGTTATAGCAATTCAGCAGCAAATCCGGATCTGGCATGGCTCATACTTCAAAAAGAGATGAATAAGCCGGATAAAAAATTGAAATTTAATATACTAAGCTCCCCTGTTCTTAGATATGCCGCTATGATCGTGATCGCGATTGGAATAGGTTTTGCTACTTATAAAATTGTCAGATCGCCAGAAAATAAAACGGATATACCTGTTTTGATGGCTGTTGCTACCACTGAAGCTCATCCTTTGAATTTCACGGTGATTACTTTGCCTGATGGTTCGACCGTGAAAATGAATGCAAACACAAGAATAGAATACCCAGAGCACTTTGCCGCTGATGCCCGTAAAGTAAAGCTTTCGGGTGAAGCATTTTTCGAAGTTACCAGGGATACGGCACATCCTTTTATCATTGAGACAGACAATGCATCGGTCGAAGTGCTTGGAACCTCGTTTAATGTTTCTGCTTATCCCGAGGCTGGATTGGTGGAGGTGAATGTTGAAACCGGAAAAGTAAAGCTCACTCAGCATCCAATTGGAAGTTCCGTCCGCAAATCTGTCCTGTTACCTGCCGGTGAAAGAGGTTGGTTGACGATACCTGATGGCAAGTTGGGTCACGAAATGAAACTTGCATCCAATTATTCTGCATGGATTACCAAAGAGATGATTTTTCAACGGACACCACTTGCCGAGGCTTTCACTGTCCTCGAAAATACTTACCACGTAAAGATCAAAATGGAAAACCCGGAGATTGGCAAAATTCCCTACACCGCTAATTTTGCAAATTTGAAACTTGATTATATCGTTGAAGTAATGGCCCGCACTCATAAACTTAAAGTGGTGAGGAATGGTGAGGAAATTGTATTTGCCAAAGTTGCGAATTAAACGGACGATTGAATAGTTGCCCGTCGAAAGCCAAAAGTAGTTTTAGTTTAAGCGCGTTTTGTTTATTTGGTTAACCCCGGTTGAAGGCCGGGGTTAAATTTATAAATAATCAGTTTTTTGACAATATTTTTGTCTGTAGATATGCTCAAAACTGATATTTATATGATAATTTCGTCGAGAAGTATTATTTTCGTATTCATGCAGAATAATCACTAACTCATGCCTCGTTTCAAGTCTGGTATTATACTCTCATTTTTGCTTTTGCTTTGCTTTAAAATGGCGGCTCAGGAAAGTATGTCGCTGCTCGAACGCCGCATTAATTGCCAGATCGATTCGGCTTCAGTGGAGCAAATCCTCGAAAAAATTGTCAACGACAACGATCTTTTTTTCTCCTACAACCCCGATATTCTTCCCAAAGAGATAAATTCTGTTCATTTGGTTAATGTAACGCTGGGCGATTTGCTGAAACTGATACTTCCTTCCGATGAGTATAAGATTGAAATAATCGATAATCAGGTAATTATAACGTTGAAGGATGTTAGTCCCATTAAGTTGTCGGGAATAATTGTCGAAGGGAAAGACGATGAGCCAATTCCTTATGCCTCGTTGACGATTGCAGGTGAAACCATTGGAACAATGACTAACATCGACGGTCGTTATGATTTTATAATTCCATGGCGGTTTCGTGATAAATCGGTTTCTATTCGTTGTCTGGGTTTTAAAACGCTTGAGTTGACTCAAAGTGAAATGAAGTCAAATTTGAAAATCAGGTTGGAACCTATAACGATTCATTTGCGCGAGATTCAGGTAAAACCGGTTGATGTGGCTGAAGTGTTACGAAATTTCAGAAACAATATTGATAAGAATTATGAATTGTCAACTCAGCTGATGATCACTTTCTATCGCGAAACAATCAAGCGTGATGATCAGTACATTGGCGTTTGGGAAGCGATCATGGAGATGATGAAAAGTCCTTACACAACAATTAGTAGCGACAAGGTTAGATTTCTGAAGGGAAGAAAGAGCAATTTCGGCAAAACATTTAAGGATATCAGTCTGAAAATGCAGGGAGGTCCGTGGTATATTACATCTTTAGACATCGTCCGAAACCTTGAGACGTTTCTTGATCCTCAGTTTGAGAATATCTATCGTTATCGGTTTGAACAACCTGAAATGTATAATGGCCGGGTGACCTGGGTGATCAAGTTTTCGCGGAAGGAAGATGTGGATTTTCCCTGCTATTATGGTAAGATTTTAATCGATGCTGATAGTTATGCCCTCGTGAACGCTGAGTTTGGATTTGACAAAAAAAGTCTTAAAATGAATGGCGATACTTTTATAAAAAAGGAACCTCACGGATACACTACCCGACCCGAAGGGGCCGAATATTCGGTGAATTACAGAATGGTCGATGGCCGCTGGCAATTTTATTCAGCCCGTACCGATGTAACATTCAAAGTAAAGCAAAACAAGGATAATTTAAAAACTGAATATCGGAGCGTCTCAGATATCCTGGTAACACAGCAATATCCTTTTCCCCGCAAAGCAAGGTTTGGTCCGGAAGGGCTTTTCAGAGCGGATGATATATTTGCAGATATTATTGGTCCATACGATCCTGCATTTTGGGGTAATTACAACGTGATCAAACCTGATGATGATTTAAGTAAAGCGCTGCGTGAAATTGAAACTACTGATAAGGATGTGAATAATAGTGACTCAAAAAATGGAAAATAACTAATAGCAACTCATATGAAAACTAATTTTAAAAGATTGATTTTTGCGATTCTTCTAATTTCTTCATCCACTTTTGTTTTTGGTCAGGAGAATGATTTTATTTCAACACTCAAGACGAAACTGCTTTTATACAGGACTCAAAAAGTGGATCAGTCGATTGTAGTGCAGACTGATAAAACGCTTTATCGTCCGGGTGAGACCATCTGGATGAAAGGTTATGTCACCGATGTAATGACTCATTTGCTGTCGTTAAATAGCCTTGAGTTAACTGTTCAACTTGCAGATAATAAGGGTTTAAATATTGTTGAAGGTAAATATGCGCTTAAAAACGGGGTGGCCGATTTCAGTTTTTCAATTCCCGCCGATCTCGAAAGCGATACTTATCATTTGATTGCCTATACACCGGAGATGGAGAATATTGGAATACAGGAAGTTTTCAGAAAAGAGATCTTTATTGCAAGGCCTGAGCATCTTGATATGATTCCGCATCTTGATTATACAAAACCTTTTTTTGCACCTGAACAAAAGGAAACAGGCACTATTAGTTTAAAGGATTTTAACGGGAAACTATTGGCGGGTAAAAAGTTTGAATATCAGATCACCAAAGAGGATCGGGAGTTATTGTCAGGGAAAGGGAAGACTGGTGTAAATGGAACAGGTGAATTTGTTTTTTTAACCCCCTCCCTGCAAAGCGGAAGTCCGGTATTGGTTTCAATTGATATTCCATCAGGGAATGACCGGCTCAACCTGGTCAGTAAGATTCCACTGGCATCAGAGCGAATCAATATTAAGTTCTTTCCCGATGGCGGCAAATTTGTACCTGGAATCCCTCAAATGGTCGTCTTTGAAGCCTGCGATCAGCTTGGGAACCCGGTAAGTCTTAATGGCAATGTTCTTGATGATCAGGGGAAATTGATTCTTGTTACGGCCACGATTCAACCAGGTCTGGGTATGTTTAGTTTGCTTAATAGTGAGAATAAAAAACTGACATTTAAAATCACAAGTGATATCGGGAATAATCAGGAAACGATATTGCCATCACCATCACCTGGAAGCATGAGCATTACGGTGAAAAAGAATGACGGGAAAAATCTCTCGGTCTTACTTGGCAGAGCACCAAAATCGGAACTGGCAAAGTTTGTGATTGTGGCTATTGGCAATGGCGAGATGATTTGGGCAAGTGATTTTGAACTTGAGCAAGCAGGTGTTCTCAATATTCCACTGGAAAATTTCCCATCCGAAATTGCAGGTATCGCTGTATTCAATGAAACGGGTGCTTTGGTGGGACAACGGTTAGTCTATACAGGGAAAAGCCAACTTCCCAATGTCACCTTAACACCAAATAAAGCGAGCTATAAAAAAGGTGAGGAGGGACAGATAAGTGTGAAAGTTACCGGATCGGATGGAAAGCCAGTAAAAGTCGAACTTGCTGTAAGTCTGTCAGATCAATTTGCTTTTCCGTCTGCCGTTTCAGGTGTCACTTCGTTAAACTTTGGACTTGATAAACCATTGCTTTTTAACGAGCCGCTGGATAAAGTGAACCGGGTTTTGATGGACTACACTTTGGCAAAAAATAGTTTTAAAGGGTTTGACTGGAGTCAGGTATCAGCAATTGATCCGGCTAAAAATCAGACTTTAAGGATGAACGCAATGCGCGTTTCCGGAACGGTCGTCGATACGAAGGATTTACCGGTACCCAATGCACTTGTAAGCCTTACAAGTTCATCGCTTCAGCAATTTAATGCACGCAGCGACCAGCACGGTGAGTTTGTAATTAATTTACCTGTTTCCGTAGAGAAGAAAAACCTGTCGGCTTCGGCTACTGATGCATCTGGCAGAGGCAATTATCATGTAATCTTGAATAAAAGCTTCAAGGACGAGCTTGCTAACAGTCTGAATAATATCTCTGTAAATGACTGGCAGATACTCGAAAAATTGTATGCGTCGAATTATTTCAAGGCGAATCCCGATTTTTTTAAAGCAGTTCCTGCATCCAAAGTAAAAGGTGCGGACAAAAAACCAAGGGAGCCATATTGGAAAAAGAATCTTACAACTGTAACCAATCTGCTTGAGATTTTAAAAACAATCAGGCCTTATGAAATGATTGGCAATAAAATCGTTTTCAGAGGTGCAAATTCATTTAATGCCCAGGATGGAGCTTTAGTTGTAGTCGATGGGCAAAAGATGGGCAGCGATGTTTCAAGCCTTACGGCAATCAATCCGAATGATGTCGAAGATATTGAGGTTCTTCTTAATCCTGTTGATATGTCAAGGTATACCTCTTTAAATTCGGTGGGTGTTATTGTGATTACGACCAAACATGGTTTAAGCGGATATAATAAATCGACTGAACCAGAAAACAATAAAAGCGAGAGTTTACCGAAAACATTTAAACCTGATTTTATCGGAAACGAAAAGTATGATTTGAAAACTACTTTGCAATGGATTCCGGTTCTTTTTACCGACGAAAAAGGGGAGGCGGTTATTCCGTTTAAAGCAGGTGGTATAAAATCGACTTTTGTCCTCGGAATTGCCGGATTTACGGATCAGGGACAATGGATCGGGAATCAAACTGAAATTAAGGTGGAATAGATCGTTATGCGGTAAAGTAAAACTAAGATGTGAAATAGATCAGATACTATTTCACATCTTCTTTTTTGAATCTTAGTGGAAGTAAATTGTCTATACCGTTGAGAATTAATATTCTGTCGGTG
>Ga0302272_1000928_pt1 | contig 13329 bp, 4 predicted proteins | sample III_Bog_N1_2_FD_198772 | JGI IMG/M metagenome (GOLD analysis project Ga0302272, IMG submission 198772) | Peat permafrost microbial communities from Stordalen Mire near Abisko, Sweden - III_Bog_N1_2 | ecosystem: Environmental > Terrestrial > Soil > Wetlands > Peat | place: Sweden: Abisko...
GTACCGTTGTACCATTGATAACTTGGTGTAGTGCCACCGTTGGTTGGAGTGGCTGTAAAAGTTACCGAGGTACCCGAACAAATATTGTTTGCTCCCGCAGCAATGGAAACTCCAGCGGTCAGGTTAGGATTTACAACCATAGTAACGGTATTGGAAGTTACAGGAGATCCAACTAAACATGGAGTAGCATTGGAAGTCATAACTACTTTTATAACATCGCCACTGGCTGGTGCATAGGTGTATGTTGCTGAATTGGTACCAACGGCTGTTGTACCGTTGTACCATTGATAACTTGGTGTAGTGCCACCGTTGGTTGGAGTGGCTGTAAAAGTTACCGAGGTACCCGAACAAATATTGTTTGCTCCCGCAGCAATGGAAACTCCAGCGGTTAAACTGGGAGTTTCAGTTACCACTGCACTTCCGGTCATATCGGTTGTTCCCCATGTATTCGCTCCATTTACATAACTGGCTTTTACGGTATAAGTTCCTGCGGTCTGCGCAGGAAATGAAACCGCACTACCTGTTCCAATAACAGTGGTAGCAGTAGCTACTGCATCTTTGTATAATGTGTAAGTAACTCCGACTTCAGAGCCTGCTAAGCCTACAACTAGTCCCGTATTACCTTGGCAATAAGAACCTGCACCAGTTACAGTTTGAGCGGCGATAGGTTTGTTAAGGATGGGGTTGACTAATTTGCTTGTAGTAAAAGACGTTTGAACGGGAATAGATGTAGGTGACCCTGCTACATAAGCTGACAATGATGTTGGATAACCTGTTTGAATTGTCCATGTCCATGTTAAGCTTGGTTGAAAGGCAGCAAAATCGACAGAATTTGTAATTCTAAATCTTCCTATTCTAGTACCATTGTTCAAATTTGAGATTATAGTCCCCGAACCAGCTCCAGGATTTGCAACTGCTGTCAAGGTTATACAATTTTTTGAAGATTGAAATGTAAACTTTGCTGCTCCCGGTATCTGCGCTGGATTAAGTTCTGAAGTTCCAGCAACTAGAATAGGTGAAATAGTACCACCATTGATAACCTGAGAGTTTAATGTTAATCCAAATTGTATATTTGCCATTTCTAAAACAACACTTCCAGTTCTTTTCAGATATACATCAAATTCATAGGTTTTGGAATCAACTTGTATATCATTCATAAGATCACAGGTGTATGTAGGGTTTTGAGCCCTTAATCCTATTAAATCAACAATAATAAACAATAAAATTATTCCTATTTGTCTGATCATTAGTTTGGTTTTCATATATTTATTTTTGATTATGATTATATTTTGAATAAATTTTTGTCATCAATTTAAAGTTTAATATTGATTATGGTGTTATCGTATAAATTATAGCTGTAGAATTAACATCAATTATATTCATGTCACCTCCATCTACAAGACCGTCTCCATTAACATCTGCTGAATAATAACCAATTAATATAGAAGTTGACCCAGCATCAACCATATTCATATCACCACCATCAACAATTCCGTCCTGATTTACATCTCCACCGTAAATCAGATAATAATTATCAGTAGATAAACCCAAATTTCCACCAAACACATTCGCTGGTGCAGCAAAAGACTGATTGATAATATTATTGGAGAAAGAAATAGCAGTTGAAGTAGTAGTTTCCAAACTGTTTCGATGTTTAATCGTAATGTAGTAGCTACCATCATAAGTTCCCGGAATTGTTATAGTAGCTGTTCCGGTGGTACTTAACGCTACATCAGTCGCTGTGTACACTACAGTGCCATAAGTTGCTGAGTTATGTAATTCAACGGTTATATGATCAGCAACTCCTGCTGACCAATGAGCACCGGCCGCATCCATTGCTTGTCGCATTGTACCACCTCCATTATATAATCCTTGTAACATAATAGCGGTTAGATTTAATGTTATATCAGTTGAAAGATTAAGAACTGCATCTGAGCCTGCACCACAAGAGTTCATTCCATGAACTTTAAGTTGACCTGATGTTGCATTTGCAGCAAAGTCGATGGTTACACTTGTACTTGTACCGTTGATTGTCACACCAGTACCAGTGTATATCCATACATAACTAGTGGCATTAGCAATTGGAGCAATTGAATAGGTCACTCCACTTGTACCTGGAATCAAAGTAGTAGATCCTATTATAGATCCTGAGGTTGTTATAGGTGAAACTACAATCATGTTTATAGTATTTGAAGCAGCAGGGTTACCAGAAGTACAAGGTGTTGCGTTTGACGTCATATTCACGTTAATTACATCTCCATTTGCAGGAGCATAAGAATATGTCGCACTGGTTGCCAACACAATTGCCTGTCCGTTTCTATACCACTGGTAGGTTGGCGTTGTTCCTCCATTTGTTGGTGTAGCTGTAAAGTTTACAGTTGTTCCACTACAAACATTATTATTGTCCACACCTATTGAAACACTTACCGGCAATACTACATTTACAGTCATTGTCACAACGTTAGATTCCATTGCACCTGTCCAATCGGCTGCACAAGTTACTCGCGCCAATCTTTTAAACCATGTTGTTTGCGTAACTGCAGCCGGACTATACGTTGGAGAATTACTATTTGCAATATCAACAAAACCTGTAGTATTGCTTGTTGTTGACATTTGCCACTTATAAATCAAACCGCCTATGTTTCCACTTGGTAATGCTGTATTAGTTATTGCTACCGGAGTAAATGCACCACAATTGGTTTGATCTCCAGCAATTGTACCACCTGAAGTAGGATTCGTGCAAGTAAATGGAACTTCATAAGCTCCTAAATTTGGTGATGTTGCACTTCGTGTTGTCTCAATATTATCCGTTGTAATTCCCGAAACAGGTATTCCAAGACCTAAAACAGGAGAAGTTCCCTGTGGTATTAAATTGGTTGAAGAAGTAAACAATGGATCTGAACTGATTGAATTTGCATCTTGCAATGAAGCAGTTTTCCATGCAACAATATCAGCCTTATCCTGAGGCGTTCCTGCTGCACCCCAATGGCTTAATGTTGTTCCTGAAACAAAGTAATCATTATAATTTGATGTAAACAATGTTGTAGGAATTGAATAAATGCTATAATTTAAGCCGGTTCCACCAGTTCTTGAATTGACTAAAATATTATTATTCGCATTATATGTTCCGGCGACACTTCTATAGAAAGCATATGTTGATGTTGCTCCAGTCGAAGTTCCATATATATTAATTGAATTGTAGTAAAATCCTGTTGTACCGTATGTTGAAGCTTCGTAAAATCCATAAATTGTAGGAGTTGTTGACGTACCAGCATTTAAAGAAATTACATTATTTGAGAACTCATTCGTAAATGAGTTCGTATTATTGAAATAATTGTAAATTCCATAAATAGTTGCTGCAATATTTGCAGAAGTACCTATATTGTAGATTAAATTTTTTCTAACCAAATTACTGTACGTTTTCATTCCATAAAAAATTGGAGTAGCTGTTGCACTTGTCAACGTAATGTTGGCTATCGTATTTTTATCAATTGTACAAGGATAAAGCACATAGTTATAGGTTTGATTTATCCCCGCAGAGGTACCTGTTCCTGAAATTTGGATCGAATTAGCTGTTGTAGCACTTCCAATAACATTTCCAATTAAATTAACTGAGCCATACGAAACATTATTAATTCCATAAAAAGTAGAAGCAGCTGCAGTCATATTAATATTTTGGATTGTATTTCCCTGAACTGTGCTACTAAGTCCAGATGTATTTGATAAATAAATTCCCGTAAAGGTTGCAGTTACTGAAGTTGTATACGGTGTTGCCCCAGTACATAACGGGGCTGAACCACCAATATAATTACCTGAAATCGTATGATTTGAACCAACTAAATAAATACCTGTATATGATCCGGCTGGTGTTACTCCATTTTCACAGTAGAAGCTATTGCCGTTTATTAAACATCCATTGGCAACACTTGACAAGTACAAACCATTGGAAGCAGCATTTTTCAAATTATAGAAATTGTTGTTCGTAACGGTTAAAGTATTAGTGTTTGTATTTGAATACACACCGTTTGTCGGTGAACCAAGCGTTCCGCCACGGGCATCCCTGATATCATTTGAAACAATGGAAACATTATTTGTTCCTGTTCCAATTGCAATGGCACCGCTCGATGTTGAAGTTGAATTACTTTCAATATAACAATTTCGAATAGCATCATTCTGGGAGTTATTACTAAATTGGATTACAGCACCGGTACTTGTTGGTGTAGCATTCGTATTTCTGAATGTGAGTAATTTGCTTACACCTCCATCAATAATCAATCTTTTAGCTCCTGTAATTGAAATCATCGGCGCATTTGCAGTAACTGCAGTTCCGGAAATTACGTGTGAAGTACCATCAGATTGAATTGTAAAAGTGAAAGTTCCTGCATTCGGACCATCTTCATTTACCTGATTCAATGAAATTGTACCAGGTTCTGTAATATCTGAAGTAATTGTTGCAATTGTATTGGCAGTAATAGTTCCTGCATTGATTGCCGCAAACAATCCTCCGACACCGGTTAATGTTGTATAGGTTTGACCAGTACCAACATTTATGGCTGTTGGCAAAGCAGATACAATTGTATAACTGTTAGGAGTTGTAGGAGCTGTCATTCCTGTAGTAGCTACAGTTGTTCCCACTGCTCCAATCGCTGGATTAAACCTTATAGCAGGAGTAGTTGCCACATTTTGAGCCACAACGAAGTAGTTAATCACTGTTCCGTTTGTAACTGTACCATTTAAAATACTATAATCTATATTGAAATCAAATGGAGAGGTTGTTCCGGTTGCTTCCACCCATTTCCAACCATTATCTGTACTTGTATTTCCTACAAATGCATTGGCATTAGTTGATGTTTTGTAATAAAGTCTTGGTTTTGTTCCTGAAATAACATTTATTCCACCACTTGCATCTGTAATTGTAGCAAAGTTAGAAGTCAATCTACTTATTGTCGAGCTACCGTTACCGAGGTTATTATATGTTATTGATGGAGAAAAAATGTCTTGGGAAGCAGATGCTAATGTATAATTTCCACTGTAAGCGCCAATATCTGTCGGTGTATTTGAACTTCTCAAAGCACCTGTTATATCATCAGTTACTGTTAAAATTGCAACACCTGTACCTTCTGCTTCGGTTGTACTTGCTGGATGTAAATCCATTGTTGCCAATGCACTTGCAGGACTTGCTAATAATGGATCTCCAAAACCGGAGTGTGTTTCATAACCTGGCAAAGCAATTTGCAATGCACTCAAAGTCAACTTATCAACGGCACTAACAGTTGCCAATCTTCCGTCAGTGGAACTTGCATTGTAAATATTATAATCACTATTAAAACCTGAAGTCAAAGTGCCGGTAAGTGAGATTGCATAATTCAACGGATTTGCAACAGCATTTGTACGGGCATTTATGAAGATATTATTGCGAATATCTTCGGTGGCATGTGACGACATATAAAATGCATAGGTTTTTACTGTTCCGGCTACAACCCCTAAACCTCCAATATAAATGGTATTAAAGTATAAATTACAAGTATAACTTGTTGCTTTGACAATCCCATTAATCTGTGCAGTGGTAGTTAAGGAGTTGCCTGCTTTATCAATTCCCAAGCGAATAACATTATTCTGAACAGTACATGGACCGCCATAATTTAAATGAATACCTGTTTGAACAGCTGTATTAGACGCAGTTGAAAAACTATGAATATTATTTTTATCGAATATTGCACCGAGAGTTGTCGAAGTCTGACAATAGATTCCAAGTATATTTACCGCAGCCGTAGTCGAAGTGTTTACTAAATCATAGATTGTATTTCCAGTAATACTACACAAGCTGGACGTATTTGTTGCATTTATATCAATACCAACAATACTTTGATAGGAACTTCCTCCAGAAAGAGTTCCAGTCATAGGTTGCGGAGTAGAAAGTGAATAAATATTATTCGAAGTAATTGAATATACAGAACCTCCTGTAATTTTAATACCTCTTATCAATCCTGCAGTTGTAGAAGCAAAAGTCATATCACTGTAAAGATTAGCAATTGTATTTCCGGTGATTGTAGCAGTAGTACCTCCTGAAACAATGCCATATACATTCTGAGCATTACCTGTTGCTGTTTGATTAGCAGCATTTATACTTTTTGCAGTTGTTGTGCTCCCGATAATATTATTTCTGACAGTTGCTGTTGTTGCACCATTACTTATACCGGTAATACTGGAACCAACACCGGTAACACCACTAAGCAGAGTTGTAATCGAACCTATATTATTATTTTCAACATTAATTGTTGTACCTGAAGATGCTACTATTCCGTTAATTTGAGCACCACCATTGGTAGTATAATAAGTGACTTTAATATTATCATTCCCTGAATTGCTACCAATAAAATTAGTTCCATCAGTTCCAATATTAACTACACCAGAAGCAGTAATACCTATCCATGTTGCAGGTGTTGACTTCCAATCAAAACTCTGGATCTTATTTCCATAAATTTTACTCGTTGCTGCGAGGGAAGTGGCATTAATTCCATTAAAATTGTAAGCTGCAGGCGTTGTTGTTGAAACTGTCCAAATTCCACCTAATGCAGTGGCATTACCACCAATATTATTATTACTGATTCTTACATTGTTACCACCTGATACAATAATTCCGGATGTAGTACCTGCAAAACCATTATAAGAAGTTGTTTGATAAATACTATTGTTGTCAATTACAGCATTGTTGCTGCCACTTGCAAGATTTATAGCCGCACCATTTCTAAAATCGAAGAAATTATTATTGGTAATTGTTGCATCAGTAGCGAGCCCGGATGTATACAAACAATTATTTGCTGAACCGGAGGCATCAAAATTACAATGATCAATTGTAATAAAATTATTCCCGGCAGTTGGTGCATTGAGCGTCAAAACCCCTGTTGATGCTCCTGTAGTAGAGCCTTTTAAAGTTGAATATAAAATTTGATTATATTGTGCATCCCCAGACAAAACGATAGTTGATGCGGACGTCGAACTACTGGTAAACTGGAAAAATTTATTTGTCCCTGTACCACCATTTCTTCCATCAAAAATAATATAATCAGCTCCCGAATTAGTAATTATAGAAGTTGCTCCCGAAAAATTAACAACCGTAGCAACCGTAGCAGCAGGTCTGAAAATAATTTTAGCTGCAGAATTACTTAATATATTTGGAGTTAAAACAATCGGAAAAGTTTCTACAGTTGGCACATAATCCGGTTGGAATTCAAAAATCATATTTCCTGTCAACGGCACCGATGAAATAGCATTTACCGCATCTGCAAATTTTGCAAATGTTCCGGCATATCCGGCATAAGAAGCTTGTGGTCCAACAGCATAAGTTCCGGCTGAAATTCCTGTTGCTGCACCGATTCGGAAGTATGCGCCTGAACCAATTGCAGAATAATCAATCGGCGTGGTGGATGCAATTACAGTCGAACCAGTTACTGTACCACCATCACTATTATAAGTTCCTGTTGAAATGTTTGATTGACCTATTTTATTTGTCGCATTGAAGCCAGCATCCGTGATTTTTAAAATTGATGATGTGATTGAAACTGCTCCAAGTGTTCCTTTTAATGACCAGTATTTGTCAGTACTTATGGCTGATAAACCCGTACCTGCTGTTCCGGCGAATGGACCTGCATCAAAAGCTTCAGCAGTGATTGTTCCGGTTCCTGTTCCTGAGGTTGTAATGCTCGAAAACTCAAGCAATCGATAAGCTGATTTTCCAATTTGAAATTTATAATTTGCTGCTGTTGCATTATTTGGAACGGTAATTGTGAGTGGCCCCTTTACGTATGATGTTGAACTTCCGCCCGTTATATTAGCTGGCAATGTGCCGGTTACAGTTACAGAATTAGCTGTTGTCGATGTCAAAACACCCGAAGTTAATGCCAATGTGGTACAAGCAATGGGTTTGTCAAGAATTACTCCACTTGTATTATTGACAGTGAATGTTCCAATAGTTGCGGATACCGGTAATTCTAATCCAGTTGTGATACTTGAAGCAACTGTTGGTGCAGTGTAAGTTGGATTAACTGTAACACTTGTAAGGGAAAATGTTGGTAAAGATGCTAACGAGCCCCCAGAACGAGCCAAGGCAAAAGTGGTAGATAATGCTGAATTTCCAATAGTCAATGTAGAAGAATTGCTAGATCCCAACTGTCCGTTAGTTAACGTCAAACCGTTAGAAACAGTAAGAGGAACTTTTAAATCAACAGCAGGAGAAATTCCTGACAAATTATTAATAGTAAGGTTGGCAATATTAGAGAGAAAAGTTCCGGTATTACTAACTATTTGCTGAGCCGCCCCATTAAAAGTCAAACCATTAGTTGAAACATTACTACTAGTTATTGAACCTGCATTATTCAGATTCCCACCTAAAGTTAATGCAAATGTATTTAATTGTAACTGATTGGCTGTACCTGCATTAATAGTTAGGTTTCCGCTTATGTTTAAATTAGCCATTGGCTTTACAAAACGCGTAGTTTTTATTGATGACGGCAAATTGTTAATAACAACATTTCCCAATGCCACTCCAGTTGAAACTGCAAACCCATTAACGCTTCCATCTAAATCACTGACACCATCACCAAAACGGATAGTACATCCTGTAAAGTTTGATGCACCGGTTATATACAAAGCATAAGGTGCATAATAACTTCCAGATGTTACCGCAAGAGATGGATCAATAATTGTTAATATTCCGCCAGAGAAAGTCAATGAATTCCCACCATATTGGAAAAGACCACCTTGTGAAAAGTAAGTGGTTGGTGCATAATTGGCGCCTAACTGTCCATAAATATTGATATTTCCAGCAGTCATTGTGTAAACAGAAGCATTTCCTGATGAAAAACTTCCATAAACATTAAGATTAGCATTTGCTCCGCCCATTGAGAAGTTTCCGAAAATTGATAATGAACTTGCTCCATTTCCATGATTTAAAGTACCGGCATCAATTTGAAGCATTCCTCCAAAATTCAACGTTCCAGTAGGGCCAGCAGCAGTACCTGCACCAACACTCTGGATAATTGCTGAAGCGTTATTCAGCCATAGTCGTGCATTAACTGCTTGTGTTGGCTGAACAGATCCATAAAAAGGACTAAGGGTTGAGGCACTGGAAAGTTTAAAAGTACCAATCTGAATATTTAATCTCAAGCCAGCAGCAGAAGTAGCATCTGCACAAGTTATTACACTCGTTGCTTCTAATATTGAATTGTAGTTAACTGCACCTTTATTTACAATTAATGAATAAAAGTTTCTGGTACTCCCAACACCTGAAATCGTATTATTTGTTGATCCGAAAAAAGTAACAACCACACCAGCCGTTGAAAATATATTCATATTAAAGATGCCATCAACCACGAGATTCCCTCCAACACCTGTAGCTGTGGAACCACCAATATTAAGTGCATGAGTAACTACAGTTCCTGATGATGGCGAAGTAAAACTACCTGTAGAACTTACAGTTACACTTCCACTAACTGTTAAAGCACTAACTGTAGTTGAATGATAAGTCAAAGTACCATTCACAGTAAGGTTACCTGAAGTTAGTGCTGTAGCATTTACAACCATTGCATCACCTAATTTAATTTCGGTTGCACTTGTTGCAGTTGGTAACTGCCCGGTTGTTGCAGCCAACCAGTTTGTTCCATCGTATCTTTCCCAAGTATTGAAGTCATTCCAATTCCCTGTACCACCAGTTTTTGAGCGAAAATCACCTGCAACTTGTGCAAGTAAACTGTTGAAAAGAAAAAATGTAAAAACGAATAAAATGTATATTTTTTTCATAACTAAATTATTTTTTCTAATTAGCTAATATTTTTAATAATCCCGAAAGATTTGATTTATCATAAAAATGGTCTGCTCCTAATTCCAAGCACTTCTTTTTGAATTCGGAAGTCGGAAAATTAGTTAATATTATAACACCCGTATCCGGTTTCTCTTTTTTGAATTTTTTTAACAAATCAATTCCACTACCATCTGGAAGGGCAATATCCAAAATAATTTTACATGGAATAAAGCTAAAAAAAATTTCTGATGCCTGTTTTACACTATATGCCTGTTCGATATTTATAGATTTATCCATTTCTAAAATTGATTTTTTAAGTCTGGATTGAAGCAATTCGGAATCGTCGACAATTAATAATTTCATAGTTTTTTAGTTTATTGGTATTAGCAAATACAAAAATATATTATGTATAAATTTAAAAAAATAGGCTAAAAACTAATTATTTTATAGGAATTTGTCCTATATCGCACTGACAACCTGCTTTAACAGTTAAAATAGCTAATCGGAGCTCACAAGTAGGCATAAAAAAAGTGAAGTCTATATCAAACTTCACTTTTTCAAACATTTAATATTGATTTGCAACAATTATTCCACCAAATTATTTTTAAATGCATAATGGGTAATTTCCGAATTGTTTTTCAGATTCATTTTTGCAAGAATGTTGGAACAGTAAACACTTATGGTTTTTACACTTAAGGAAAGTTCTTCACCAATTACAGATACACTTTTGCCACCGGCAATAAGAAGAAAAACTTCATGTTCACGATCCGATAAAATTTCGTGAACTGGCTTGGCATGGTCGTTTCTAAGTTCATTGGTCATTAATTCAGCTATTGAATTTGTCAGATATGTTCCTCCATTTTTTATTTTTTGAATAGCCATTCCAAGTTCCTTTGCTGTAACATCTTTTGTTAGGTAAGCTGAAGCACCTGCCTTTAAAGCCCTAATGGCGAACTGATCTTCGGGATACATACTGAAAATAATTACTTTTGTAGCAGGTTCAACATCCTTAATATCCTTCAAAACCTGCATGCCATTTCGACCAGGCATGCTGATATCCAGTACAACAATATCCCATCTTGAACAATTGATTTGTTGCATGATTTCAGAAGCATTGGCTGCCTCACCAAATTCTGCATCAGGAAAATTTTCTGAAATTGATTTTATTATGCCGTTTCTCATAACACTATGATCGTCGGCTACCAAAATACGTAATTTTTTTGTATCCATGGAATTGTAAGCTTAATATAAATTATATTGCTATTTTTTAAGTATAAATGTTGTTGTTGTTCCCTCATTTGGTTCACATTCAATAAGAATTTCGCCACCAATCGATTTGGCACGCTCAATCATTCCCATTAAACCTAACGATCCCTTTTGCAGGCTTGAGGTGACATCAAAGCCAATACCGTTGTCAGTTATTCTCATTATAAAGAGATTTTCTACTTTATTTATTGTAATCCAGACATGAGTTGCTTTTGAGTGTCGAGTAATGTTAGTAAGGATTTCCTGTAAAATTCTAAAAATAAATGTTGTCTCATTTTTAGTAAATTCTATATCCATCTCGTCTATATCATATACGCAACAAATTTTATTTTTCAACCTATATTGCTTTATTTTCCATTCAATGGCAGCAAGCAGACCCATGTGATCCAAAATACCCGGACGCAATTCAGTTGCTATCTTTCTAACCGTATCAATAAGTGCTTCAATCATACTTATCATTCCGGTCAATTCTTCTCTTACCTGTTCGGGCGTTAAACTTGAGTGGTTAATCAAACTTTCCGTATCATATTTCAGTGCCGTAAGTAAGTGCCCAATTTCATCATGAATTTCACGCGAAATACGAATCCTTTCTTCTTCAGCCACTTCATCTATCCGTTGAGTTAATGCCCTCAAATTTTTCTCTGATTCTTTTAAAATCAATTCTGCCTTTTTCTGTTTGGTGATATTTCGATTGCTCCCACGCTGACCAATAAGCTTTCCTTCAGCACTATAAACCGGCTGACAACTATGCCCTATCCAACGCTCCACTCCTGTTTTGGTAATGATTCTAAATTCCAGCGCTCCTTTTAATACAGTTCCATTCATATCCTCTCTAAAGTGATTTTCAACCATTTCTCTATCATCGGGATGAGCAATTTTATAAAACAAAGCCGGATCTTCCATAAACTCATCAACTGTATAACCTGTAATTTTATAACACGATGGTGAAACGTAAAGGTATTTTCCTGCAGCGTCCATCCAAGTTTCCATGTTATAAGTGAAATCGGCAACAGTTCGGTATTTCTCTTCGGCAATCCTTAAATTATCGTTCGATAATTCAAGTTCAGCAGTTCTTTCATTAATTCGAATATCCAATTCCTCGTTCATACTTATCAACAATTCTTCCGCTTTTTTCTGGATGGTAATATCCTGAACCAGAGAAAGTATGGAAGTCATTTTTTCATTTTCGTCCAATAATACTGAATTATACCAAACGGCAGTGATAATGGAACCCGATTGAGTAATATTCCTGTTCGAAGTTACCACAATATTTTCTTCACCACTGGTAAGCCGTTGCATCGTGTGGTTTACAATCGGTAAATCTTCTTCGTAAATTAGGTTTAATTTCCCAAGCGGCTTACCCAACGTTTCTGCTTTTTTCCAGCCAAACATTCTCTCAGCTTCTAAAGACCATTGAGTTACAATGAAATTAGTATCCCATTCTACCACAGCGAGTGGTGAGTTTTCAAAGTGGAATTTCAGTCGTTGTTCGCTTTCACGCAATTCATTTTCTGCTTTTTTTAAAGAAGTAATATCAATAAACGTACACACCACTTGTTGTAAATTTCCATCAATACCAAATTCAGGTACTGCATGAACCAGCAACCATACACGTTTACCAGTCAATGGATGATAAACTCCCATTACCACATCACTTATCGGTTTACCGGTTGCTATAGCCTGAGGTACGGGATGCATTTCGCCCGGAAATGGAGTTCCATCTTCATAAATTACATTCCAATCGGGATCAAATGAGGTTTTACCTAACAACTGGTTTTCAGTCAAACCTAATAATTCAAGTGCTTTGGGATTGCTTAGTAAAATTTCTGCTTTTGGTCCCTGCAAAAGAACCCCTACCTGCATATCCCATACTAAATTCCTGAATTTTTCTTCACTTTTAAGTAATGCTTTTTCTGCATTTTTCTGCTCTGTAATATCACGATTGAAAACCACAAAATGATTGATTTCGCCTGAAAGTTCGACAATCGGATAAAAAGTCAAATCGTATATCTTATTTTTGTTACCTTCCTCAAATCTTATAGGCAATCGCGTATGAATCATTTCCCTGATTTGAGATTTTCTTCTTTCCTTTAAATCAGGATTGATATAATCAAAGCCGTTAAAACCTATTATTTCATGCTTGGTCATTCCCCAGCGATTGGCTGCAGTTTCATTCGCAGTTAAAACTTTTCCTTCAGTATCCATCAACATAATGGTTTCTGCCACTCCATTAAAAACTGCTTCTAATCGTTGTTCGCTTAACC
>Ga0302272_1000937_pt1 | contig 13257 bp, 7 predicted proteins | sample III_Bog_N1_2_FD_198772 | JGI IMG/M metagenome (GOLD analysis project Ga0302272, IMG submission 198772) | Peat permafrost microbial communities from Stordalen Mire near Abisko, Sweden - III_Bog_N1_2 | ecosystem: Environmental > Terrestrial > Soil > Wetlands > Peat | place: Sweden: Abisko...
AATAATAAAACGGTTCATCCACGTAGGTGGCAGAAACAATAGTTTTTCTCGTTTTATTTCTTTCTGTAGAAAGCTGTCTCTTTGAAAGAGAGCTTTTTCTACAAAAGGTAAAAATGGTATCTTTGACTTTATAAACAACTGCCTTATGTGCAAATACATCATCTTGGTGTTGCGAAAGCATCTAATGCATGGCAACCCGCCTATTAGCATATGAAATAAAATTCTCCATCCGTGGAGTGTTTGTTCTTAGCTTTTTAATATGATTAAAACCATTACTTTTTTTAATTAATAATTTAGACACCGTCTTTTGAGCAGCCTCATACATTCCCATATAAGTACGTTGAATTTAATAGAATTTTTTCAGAATACTTTTTAGTCAGCCTGATTTGGAGTTTGAGGTACTATTTAAGATCATAAAATCCAGTTTCCTTTAACCAGGCATCCATCAAAGGCATCCACATCATGGTGGAAAGGGGGCTCTTGGTCAGGTTAATAGCATGGCCTCCATGCGGGAAAATATGTAGCGAGGCAGTTACTCCTTTTTCTTTGAGGGCTGTGTAAAAGAAAACACTGTTGAGAGAAGGAACACTCTTATCGTCGTTGGCATGAAAAAGCAAGGTGGGAGGCGTTTGGGCGGTAACCTGCATGTTGGTTGAAAAGCGATTGACCAGTTCGGGTGAAGCATTCTTGCCCAGCAGGTTTTCACGAGAGCCTTTGTGGGCATACGGATCGGCCAGGGTGATGACAGGAGATAGCAGTACCAGAAAATCCGGCTTAAAGGGATAGTTGAAGGTTGAATCCTTTATTTCGGTAAAATCCTGAGTATAAACACCCAGTGAGGAAGCCAAATGTCCACCGGAAGAAGTACCGAATACTCCGACTTTAGATGCTGAGTAACCATATTTATGAGCAAACGACCGAATCATTTTCATAGCACGCTGGGCATCCTGTAAGGGCGCTATTTCACGATAGATCAGATCAGGACTAATGGGCAAGCGGTATTTCAATACAAAAGCAGTACCGCCAAGACTATTGATATATTTTGCGATTTGGGAACCGCTAACCACATAGGCTAACCGGGCATATCCACCACCGGGAATGACCAGTACAGCAAAGCCGCGGTTTTCTTCTTTTGAAGGAGCATACACTTCTATATTGGGCGAAGCTACTATATATTGGCGTTCATTGGCAATGCTGTCGGTTATGTGCAAGCCTTTGCTGTTAGGCATTTTCCCTGTTTCCCACAATGGAATGACAAGTTGTGCACTGGCAAAAGCTGAAAATAGGATGGCTGTGAGTACTATAAATTGCTTTTTCATTATTTGTGTATTTGTTTTTTTAATTCTGTTATTGGATTCCAGTTATCAGCACCAGCCATTACGTTTTGAATTGTATAGTCATTTGCTTCAGCCTTTGTCATAGTACGAAGTCCAATCCATTTAGCACGTTTACCCATATCAGCTCCTGCACCGGTGTTATTGTATTCGTATAAATGAAGATCGGCACTGGTAGCCGCATATTCCATGTGCCAGATAGTAGGCCACCCTATTGGGTTAATTTCTTTACACATATCACAATACAGCCAGGCAACCTTGGGATAGTTATGCCATGGACGGCCTAAAGCTATTTTAGTCGTATCATCTTTGGAACGGGGGCTGCCCGTGATAAACGTTAGTTTACAGTTAGAAAAGACAAACCCGAAAGGTTGGTCCTGTGGTGTTGAAGGTGCAGTTATCCAACCTCCTCCAAAGCTTCGGATTTCACAAGCGTCGAAAAAAGCTATGCCTGCACCGTAAATAAAATCAGTCCGTCCTCTCACTAGGCAATTGTTGAAGTAACTTCGTTTACCGGCGGTTAAAAAATACATTGTATCCTGATAACCCAGGAAGTTGCAGTTCACAAATATATTTTTATCAGAACATAGTGTTATCGCCAGGGCTTGTCCCACGGCACCCGCTGTATTTTGAAACGTTATGTTCTCAGCTGAAAGACCGTCACCATAGACTGTTACAGTTGCAGAAGTTTTAATAACATCACCACTCCATTTAGCAACATCTTCGGCAGGGCATTTATTGTTAAGTCCCCCTTCCCTGCAATCGTAAATATGGTAACTGATGATCGTCTTATCACGATCCTCCCCCACAAAAGAGATATTCTTTTTATCAGCAGGAATAATTATTTTTTCTGTATTGTATAAACCATTCTTAATGAATAGTATCGTTCTAACGGAACTGTTTGAAGGCACTGAATTAATGGCATCCTGAATCTTTATAAAATCTCCGCTGCCATCTAGTGCAACAACAATATTGGCATGGAAAGGACGGTTTATAGCGGTGATGGTCATCACAAAACAATACGTGAACAATAAAATCAAATAGTGTTTTTTCATTTTAATCAATTGAGTCATTTTTAAATAAAAAAAGAATGATGAGCTATGAAAACTTTTATTTTATATTGTTCCTCATAACATTTTGAAAATAAAAGTTTTGAATAAATATGATAAGCAAAGAGAATATAACTAAATCCAACTACTAATTATTTCCTTGTCCAGTTCAACATATTGAACAATAATCGTTGCCCAACCACATTGGTTTGATTATTTTCTTTTGTATTGAAAGTGCTCATCGATGCATTTTCACCATCAATGTCAACGATCTTTTTCGCAGGATTAACATCCTGAATGCAAGAGAACATATCAAGGGCGCAAAGAATAATGTTACCCCGGCCGGCCGGTATGACACTCAGTGCTGAGTAGACTTCTTTTTTATGATCGGAGACACACCCTACGATTGTTTCCCCGTTAAAGATCCGTAGTCCAGTACGTTTCCGGTTATAAGTTGCAAAACACTGGTATTCCCAATTGAACACACAGTTGACGGGCAAACCTTCGAATAGAGGATGGTCCTTGACAAAATAGTTGCCTCCAAACCAGGATGTGCCTAATTTTTTACTACCCCTGTAATCGACTGTTTCCTTTTCTGCCAGGAAATCAGCCCAATGTTCGGCATTATTCACAATAATCAGTGTATGCCCGGAATATACCCATTCCATAATATCTGAAACGCCCGATCCACTTTGCTGTGGTTCGAAAGCTCCCACCAACAGGTAATCGCCTTCAGGGGCTCCTGATTTATAATTGTTGACCAGACATCCTTTGGCTGACAGAAACCGCTGAAGTGTGCCGCTGCTATCGGCCACCATTCCTTTGGCTTTAAGACTCAGATAATCCATTTTTACTGCAAAAATCTTGTCATCACCTGATGCTACAATTTTCCCGCCTTTAATCAGATCAGCTTTTACCGTACTGTATCCTGTTGTTGTAACAGGCACTTCCCAACCGGACTGAAGCAATTCACCATAGTGGTTTCCTCCCGCTACTTTCACATGCTGGGTATGCGTCAGGGTTGTCTTTCCGTCTGAATCAGTTACTGTTACTTTGAGGAGATAATTTCCGTTGAGATTAACCTCGTTTACAATATGAAAATCTGCTACTGTTGTGCTTCCCACAGACAATACCTTGCGGTTTAATTTTACGGCAATGTACAACGGACGATTATACCGTGCAATTAAATTGACATCTCCTTTTGGATTACGGTAATTATCGACAATTCCCGAATGATTCTCGAGTTTCATACTTTCCCAGCCGTTAACCGCATACCCATCCACCACATTGTTGATCCGGATATTCTCGATCACCCTTCCCTGGTAATAAAACGAAACATCTCCCATCGCACGGGTCAGAGAGTCCACTGTTGGAAATGCCTTTGTAAATCCCTGTCCTTTTATAAAGGAGGCGTATGCGTCATACCATTTCAGATAATCAGCAGCTTCCCAGCCGCTTGTCTTACCACTTTTCAATATCTCATTTCGAATCAATTCAAGGCGCGGCGGCGTACCTATAGCTCCTTCTTCACCCCAATAAACAATTTCTTTGGTATTGGTACTGCCCCGATGGTACTCATTGGCATTTTTATACAGGAAATCGTGATAAACACCGGGACCTCCGGCATGATGCTCATCCCACCAACCTGTATCATGGAAATTCCGGTCATAAGGCAACAGGTGTAATTTGAAGTGTGCATTGGGTTTATCCTGTGGATTATTGCCATTGCATGAATTATAGGTGATAATACGCGTCTCGTCCAGTTTATGTGCTGCCTGCATTTCATCCCGGTCAGGATCTTGCGGATCGGCTCCCCGTTCATTATGTAAATTATAAATTACAAGCGAAGGATGGTTTCGGTCACGTCTTATCATGCGCAACAACTTTTCTTTTCTGACTTTCAGGTAAAAGTCTGCCTGCATTTTTCCAGTTGAATCGCCGGCATTAAACTTATTTGCCGGATATTGGTTTCCTCCCGGTTCTTCAAAATAAAGCAGGCCTAGTTCATCAGCACAATCCAGTACATTAGTCTGTCCAATGGAGCGATGGAAGTTCAACATGTTCAATCCTAACTTTTTGGCAATAACAATTTGTTTTTTAGCCAGGCTGTCATCCGGTGTTATGCCATTATCTGGCCAGAAGCCCCACGAAATAGCAGTTCTCAAAACAATCCTTTTCCCATTCAGGGTGAATTGTTTATTCCCGTTTACTTCATTTACTTCAAACCAACGGAATCCGAAACGACGAGAAAAATAATCTTCTTCTTTATCATTAGCCCAGCGAACTGAAAGGTCATACAGGTTGGGGGATTCAATACTCCAAAGCCGGGCATCTTTCAAATCGATGGTAAACCGGGCTACATTTTCACCGGGTACTATTGTTATAACCGGATATTTTTTGCTGTAAACCATCTTATGTCCCGCGGCATGTTCTTTCACCTCCAGCATAAAAGAACCGGCATTATTTATTCCCGCTGCATTCTGTGTCGTAACCTCCACATCTACTTCATGAGGCATGGGCTTATTTTTTACAAAAACATCAGTGATCGAGATATTATTTTTTGCTGTCAGGAATATCTTGCCCGTTATCCCTCCAAAACCATGCGAAGGAATAGTTCTGTAATTTCCCCACATGAAATTTTGTGAATCCTTCCAATTAAAATTACCATTAGGATCAGTGATACGAATGGCTATTTTATTCAGGGCTCCCGGTATAACTGCATCTGTTATATCTACCTGAAAGGGTGTTCCGTTTACCAGATCATAACCAACAGGTTGTTGGTTCACAAATATCTCAGCTCTAAACCTGACACTCTCCATATTGAGAAAAATATGCTTCCCCTTCATAGTTTGGGGAACAACAACCTCTATATTAAACCATGAAACACCCACATAATTTCCATCAACTCCAAAACTATTATTATTTTCTCCCCAATAATATTGTTCCACTGTTGCCGGAAGGTTCACGGTTTTACCCGGTAAGGTATTAAGTGCTTCCCAACCACCGGTAGGTAGCTGAAATTTCAACAATCTGATATCTACAGGTGGAGCATACAGGATGTCGTTTTGCCAGATTGCCTCCTTGTCGAGTGAAAGCTTCCACTTCAGGTTTGAGAGGTCAAGAACATTTTGACTTTCTGCAAAAGAACAACAAGTTATAGCTAACAGCCACAGTACAGCAAAAAAAAGAGATTTTTTCATGAACTTCTATTAAATTTCAAATTTTGGTTTATTCTGGCAATATAAATAAAAGGCTGCATCTTTTGATACAGCCTCTTATCTAAAATAAAAACTTTAATAAAGCTTATTGCTGTGCAAATCCATATCCATTGGTGATAGTACCATTTGAGCTACTTACAGTATTAAAATTAATTGGGTAGAAATAGACAGGAGCTAATGTCCCATCAAAACTTGGGAAGAAATAGTCTGTAAACTCTTTACTGACATCACTTGCAGTACCATAACCTTTCACAATTTCGGACGCCCAAGCTGTAAGAGCGAAGCCTAAAGCATCATCCTTTTCTACTATTGATGTTGCTGTTCCATTCTTCATCAATAACATCATATCTTTAAAGGTCATGCCGCTTATAGTTGCTGTGGTTTTATCAGTATAAGTAATTAATACCTTAGTAGGGATATACTGGGTAAACAATCCTTTAATTGCAAGGTTTGTCTTATTACCTGAAATAGCAGTAGCACCTAAATTTTCCCAACTATCATATTGACCTCTCCAACCTGGAAACAAGTACGGATTAGTAGCATCAGACTGAGTGGTTAAACGGTAACCTTTCGCCGTTTTAAGATCTCCGGTAACAGTCCAGATGTATGCTGAGATCGTATTCCCATTTGCAAATGTGTAGGAAAGATCATTGTTCAATCCGGTCACCATTGCTTTATTTGCTGCACGGGTCGCAACAACGGCATCTGCTATCAAACCTGTACGAATCAGTACATTTCTACGATCGCCTTCACCACCGAACTCTAACGCTCGCTCATTAAGAATTGCTTTATACAATGATCCGGCGTTTGTTATAAATTGATTCGTATTTGCTAACGCAGCAGACACAAATGCACGTTCGTGTACTTTCTGGAGTAAGCCTTTTGCTACTCCGTCGTTACCCAAAACGGCATTCACCTCGGCGTCAAGTAAATAAATATCGGATATACGCATGAATGGGGCATTAATACCGGAGTTGCGTGGCGCTATTGTATACGGGCTAGCCTGTCTGTTTTCGTCGAATTTATTCAAACATAATCCACCGCCGGAAGCTTTACTACCGGGAGTAAAAGGTATCAATTTTTCAACCCCCTTGCCATTACTACCTGTAACAGTAACTGTAACATCGCGACGCATATCATTGTTGTCAAACCAGCCATAGTAATATACCGGTTGTATACGGGCTTGCCCATATCCCTTACATGGATATTGATTAGCAGTGCCACCATCCGAACTACGTCCTGAAGAATAGGGGCGTTCATTAGAAGATCCTCTGGTCATCGGCACTTCATAGATAGATTCATCCGCATTTACTTGCGTTCCCACATTATCCATTAATTGCTGGAAAAAATATTGATATGGATTACTGAAAGTACGACCTACCGCATCTGTTTTTCGTGGATCTGCTGTACGGAATATGACTGTACTCCCCGGATTAGCAACTGCAGCGTCAAGATATGTCTGTGCTATAGTATAAAATGTCTTATAATCAGTACGACGCCCATAAAATGAACTATTGTTATCTGATCCAATTTTATCAAAAGATAAGGTATTTCCAGCCAGGTCGGTATATTTAATATCATTACGACGAGTAGAGTAGCCACCGGCATACAAGCACATACGTCCTATTAGGCCTTGTGCAAAAGTACGGGTAAATACTAGTTTTTTTACTGCAGTTCCTGAAGCATCTGCTTCCCCTGGGCGATACATTAATGGTTCAACCAACTGCAATTTAGCAATTTCTCCTTCATAGATAACATCTCGAGTATTCAATCCGGATACACTCTGACCGCCCTTTGTCAGGTAAGGAACATCTCCATAATAACGTATCAAATCTAAATAACATTGGGCACGTGCAGAAACAGCTTGTCCATATATGAATCCCCAGGCAGAAGGAGTCTTGGAGCTTATTATAGTGTTATAATCGCTACGGTTCTCAATAGCAGAAATTGCATTGTTTGCCAGGGCTATTACTGCATACAAGGCTCCGTATGTATTCTTCCCATCACTTTGATCTATCCCATAGATAGAGGTCTTAGTCCCGTTCTCATAAAATCCTTCAGGATAATGCCTTGTCAACTGATTGGCATAAGCTTCAGGATGTCTTTCAATGTCAGAACCACTGGCATCTAACGCATAAAATGCGCCTGCTCCAAAAACATAGCTTCCTGAGCATGAACGCCACGATTCACGCAATCCAGCCATGGCAGCCTCAGCTGTAGCCAAATCTTTATAGACAAAATCAGCATCTACTACTGAAGGCGAAGACACTTCAAGAAAATCTTTACAAGATGTAATTGTCGTTGTTGCTAGAGTGCAAACAATCAATAACGAATATACTAACTTCTTTTTCATATTATTATAAATTATATGTCATTAAAATGTTACACTTAAACCCAATGTGAATGTCCGTGCACGTGGATATGAACTAAAGTCAACACCTGGCGTGGGAAAATTGCCACTCGATGTAACAGAGTCAACTTCCGGATCAAGGCCAGAATAGCGGGTTAAGCAGAACAGGTTTCCACCTGTAGCGTAAATGCGCAAATTTTGGATAGATACTTTTTGAGTTATCGATCTGGGTAACGTATAACCGATTGTCAATGTGCTTAAACGGAGGTAAGAAGCATCTTCAATCCAGTTGTCTAACATCACGGCTGTTTCAAAAGTAGGCAAAGCATAAGTTGCGTTTGTATTTAAGCGAGTCAGGTTTTCAGGATCTGTATAGTAAGTTATTTGTCCGGCACTGACTTCCCACATCTTGTATGTATTGTTAAAATAAGCATAGTGATTGGCGCCTAAAGAGCCATCTTTGTTACCATAAAAATCATTCATAGCCTGAGCATTAAAAACTTTTCCACCTATCTGCCATGTGAAATTGGTACTAAAATCTAAATTTTTATAGTTGCCTTGTAATGAAAACCCACCGGTAAGCTTAGGCGTCATATCAAATTGGCTCAAAGCTGCCGTTCCGTCAGCATTTGTAGTTACCTTTAGACATCCCGGAAATGCATTTTGTCCCGAAGCAAGCTTGAATAAGCTTTTTCCCGGATAATTAGACACTGCTAATGGAAAATCAGCAACTCCGGATTTCAACGTATACGTTTTTGTAGAAGTATCATAATTAAAATCACTCACACTATAATAACCCTCATTATGATAACTCGATAATGTTCCGACCGAATGACCTTCAATTAATTGATATTCATTAGTTGGGAGCTTTGAAGTGGATCCAAATATTTGACCATAAGTAGTTATCATACCATTTGCCAATTTTTCAATTCTATTAATGTTATAGTTGGCATTGGCACCTACTTTTAAATTAAAATCTTTCGATTTAACTAAACTTGCATTCAAAGAAAGTTCAATTCCTTTATTTGAAGTTCTACCCATATTTTGGTATTGATAAGAGTATCCGGTTGTAACATCCACAGGAACTCTTAGCAACAAATCTTTATTTGTGTTAGAATAAATATCCACGGTACCGCTCAAACGAGAGTTGAAAATACTGAAATCAACACCTACATTCCGTGAAATGGTGGTCTCCCACTTCAAATCAGGATTTGGAAGCAAAGACCCGGGTATATAAGTTGTCACAGTAGTTCCATTAACTTGAGCCGTACTTGTAGTCCATACATCCTTCCAAAGAGAAGAACTAATGTTATCGGCACCTGATTCACCATAAGATAATCTCAATTTCAGATTATCCAACCATGTTTTTGCACTTTCCAGAAAAGGCTCATCTGAAACACGCCAACCCAATGCTGCTGCAGGAAAGTAGCCCCATCGGTTATTAGGTGCAAATTTGGTAGAACCATCAGCTCTGAAAGTAGCTGTAAACAGATAACGATCAAGTAGTGTATAATTTGCACGTCCAAACCACGATTGCGTTTTGGAAGGAGTTCCAATAGTATAACCACGCTCATCTTTCCCTAAACTGCTATTTGTTAATGTTATCATTCCAAATGCTTCATTAAAGCCAAAAGTGGCAGGATAGCCAGCTCCATAAATCCAGGTACTTGTGCTGTTAGACTGTACAATTTCTTGTCCGGCTAAAAAATTTAAATCATGATCCTTGCTTAAGCCTGATACTTTATAATTCAATGTTACAGCATTACGCAGATTCCATCCGGTTCCTTCATTCAATTTGGCATACTTATAAGAGGAATAACCATTATCCCAATATTTATCATTACTCCAACTACTTTTTAAACCCAATTCGTCGTTTAAAGTAAGACCTTTAGCAAGCTCCCAATTAAAAATAGCTTGTCCATTTAAATTCTGATCTTTATTTACCTGAGTAATATTATTAATGATATCTACTACATTTTTCGAGAGATCTACATTAACGTCTCCGTTACCCCAACCACTGTAGTTAGTTCCATCACCAAGAGGTTCAACAGCGCGATACCGGTAAGCTGTAGCTAAATTACCCACATCATTCTTACCGTCAACAGTAGATTGCATATAAGATAAATTCAAGCCAAGTTTCATCTTCTTCGTAAGTTGTTGTGATACTTTCAAAGAAGCATTCCATCGGCTATATCCTGAATTAATTCGGATACCTTGATCGTCCAGGTAGCTAGATTCAAAAAGTAATTTTGTTTTCTCCGAACCTCCGGATATACTCAGGTTATGATTTTGGGAAATTGTTGAACGAAGTAAGTCATTTGTATAGTTATGGGTTTTCATAGTACCATAGGTTGCCCAGTTTGCGGCTGCATTGGCATTACTTCCTAAACCAAAGTATGTTGAACCTATGGTCGCGTATGAACTTCCCAACAATCCTGCATAACCCCATGCATACCCAACATAATCTTGAGCATTATCCACAACGCTTAACGTTTTTGCTACAGTTTTAGACTGAACATAGCTACTATATGTGACAGTTGTTTTGTCACTCTTTGCATTCTTAGTTGTAACAAGGATTACACCGTTTGCACCACGCGCACCATAAATTGCTGTAGAAGAAGCATCTTTTAAGACATCAATGCTTTCTATCCGATCTGCAGGAATGTCAGAAATACCACTAACAGGAAAACCATCTACAATATAGATAGGATCATTGCTTTGAGAAATGGAACCTCCACCACGTACTTTAATTGATACAGATGCGCCCGGACGACCGTCTTGAGACATAACGCTAACACCTGCCAAATGACCTTGTAGTGCTTCTGTAACATTGGATACTGGATTTGCTGTCAAATCCTTACCACTTACAGAGGATACAGAACCAGTTAAATCCCGCTTTTTCACCGTACCATAACCAATAGCCACAACTTCATCTAAGAGTTTGGAGTCAGAAGCCATTATAACTTTCATTACAGATCCGGTAATCGCAACTTCTTGTTTTTGCAGTCCCACATATGAGAACACCAATGATTTTACAGTTTGAGGAACGGCAATACTAAATGTTCCATCTAAATTCGTAATTGTTACGATTGATGTACCTTTCGCAACAACTGAAGCTCCGATAATAGGATCGCCAGTGGTTTCTTTTACATCGCCAGTGATTGTCTTAGTTTGTGCCAGCAATATCCCATAAAGAGAAATGGCAACAAATAGAAACATTGTACGTCTTAATTGAAATTTGTCTTTCTTCATTTGTGTTTTTTAAGGGTTTTTATTGTTCTGCAAAATATTCACAGAATGTATTTTTAGTAGAGATGTTTTTAATTAATTCACAAAAGCACTGTTTTTGTCAGTTACTTAATTCAATGGTTCGTTACAAATTAAAATAACAATGAGTTGCTATTAAATACATTTATTCGAAAGTTCGCTATCAATGCGAATATTTTCAAGAATAAACAAATCATCTCTGAACTGAAAAACCGTGGTAAAATTGCCGTTTAGTTTAGAGAATTTTATAACGAGCCATTGAGTATTAAATCTTGATTCTTTGAAGAAGATTGATGTTACAAAGAAAATATAATTTATATCGAAAGATGTGTAATAATCGGTATAGAACGTGCACATTTTGGGCAAAAGGCAAAAGATCGTTAAATTTATGAGGTTTCCAAAACAATATGCTAAATCCTATAACAGACTGATTATTTGATTTAAAGAGAATACAAATTCAGCAATTATTTAAATTCCAGGGTGTTTCAGGGTTGGGATTTCGGCTTAATCCGGTAAAGGGGATATTCCATTAAACATGTCTGATTTTCCTTCCTTTTTGGATTAAATAATTACAATCTTTTAATTAAATAGGACAAGCTAAATACAGGTTAAATCTGAATAATGCGTCCTGCCGTGTCATTTATCCGCGTACAAATTCCAGCCTTAAACAGTTTTCGTCCTTGCTAAATAACTTCCACTCTTCCTCCGCCGCTAATTCACCATTTAATCGTCATTAAGCCTTTAGTACTCCGTATATGTCCCGTATATATTCCCTATCTATATAAATATGGAATATATACGGGTTATATAGGGAATATATAGGGAGTATATAGGGAATACCAGTGAACAGATGGTGAAGAGGAACCGGAGATAAGCCGTATAAATAAAACCGGGAATGGGACATTAAAATAATCAAACGGACTTCGCATTGTCGTGAAACCAAACCGGAATTGATTCACATCCGGGAATGGAAATTCTGAGCTTACAGCTAATTTACAAGGAACGACGAAACACTTTTTGAAACTTCCTTCCAATAGAATAAATCAACAAACTTGACTATCGACATTTTTTTGTAATTTTGTGACCTGAAAAATGATTTAATGTAGAATATATGCGCATTTTAATTCAGCGGGTTAATGAAGCATCGGTAGAAATCGACCATCACATAAAGTCAGGCATTCGGAAGGGGTTGCTGGTATTGGTGGGGATTGAAGAGGCGGATACAACCGAAGATTCGGAATGGTTGGCGGGCAAAGTGACCGGATTGCGCATTTTTGACGATGAAAAGGGAGTCATGAACCGATCGGTGCAGGACATAAACGGCGAGATTCTGGTTGTGAGCCAGTTTACGTTGCACGCCATGACGCGAAAGGGAAACCGGCCATCGTATATTAAGGCGGCAAAACATGAAACAGCGATTCCGCTGTACGAAGATTTTTGCAGACAGCTTAGCCAAAAGCTTGGAAAAGAAGTACAAACAGGAACTTTTGCCGCTGACATGAAAGTAGCACTGGTGAACAACGGGCCTGTCACTATTTGGATTGACAGCAAGAATAAAGAATAATTTGAAAAGCTGTTGATTTGAAAATTTGAAAATGAATGGATAACTTCACATTGGACATTCATTGATATTAGTATAATTCGATTCAATTCGTGTAATTAGCATTTATAAAAATTCGTGTAATTAATATATTATGAAGAAACACATTCCCAATTTCATTACCTGCCTGAACCTTTTCTCCGGTTGCGTGGCATCATATCTTGCGTTCAAAGGAAATTATCAGGGTGCTTTTGTAGCTATATTGTTTGCTGCTGTATTCGATTTTCTGGATGGTTTTGCCGCCCGATTGCTGAAAGCGTATTCCCCCATGGGAAAAGAGCTCGATTCACTAGCCGATATGATCAGTTTTGGGTTGGCACCGGGTGCTATTGTTTTTTCGCTATTGACCGATACAGGCATCAACGAATGGTTGCCTTTTGCGGGATTCCTGATACCGGTATTCTCGGGATTGAGGTTGGCGAAGTTCAACATTGATGAT
>Ga0302272_1000949_pt1 | contig 13175 bp, 12 predicted proteins | sample III_Bog_N1_2_FD_198772 | JGI IMG/M metagenome (GOLD analysis project Ga0302272, IMG submission 198772) | Peat permafrost microbial communities from Stordalen Mire near Abisko, Sweden - III_Bog_N1_2 | ecosystem: Environmental > Terrestrial > Soil > Wetlands > Peat | place: Sweden: Abisko...
ACCAAAACCTGTTATTGAAAATGATATTTTAATGAAATTAAATCACTATCTATCCTTAGAATGGGACTATGAAGAGAATAATCTTCACGATAATCGTACAACTGAAACGATCAAAAATGAGTGGCTCAATACCGTTGTAGCGTTTGCAAAAGCAATGGATTCTGAGGCGATAGAACATTTTTTACAAACAACTCCTTGTCCTAAAGTATTTAAAGAGATGCTTCTCAAAATGGTTCAAGAGTATCGTTTCTCCGATATTGTTCACTATTGTGTCAAGATGAGTGTTTAATTATAAGATAGTATATATGTATAAAAAATATACAGCAATCTGATTTAATATCTACACAAAGCAACACTAAAGCAACACTTCTTTTTTATACTGCTCCTATTAGTTTTGAAAACTATAAATTAAAGGAGTAGATATGCGAATATCAAAGTTACTTGCAGCCTCAGCAATTGTTACTATGGGAATGTTGGCACAAGCTGCCGACACGATTAAAGTTGGTGTTTTACACTCGTTGTCAGGAACAATGGCTATCTCTGAGACAACACTCAAAGATACTGTCTTGATGCTCATTGATGAGCAAAATAAAAAAGGTGGTGTTTTAGGTAAACAACTTGAACCGGTTGTTGTAGATCCAGCGTCTAACTGGCCACTTTTTGCTGAAAAAATGCGTGAATTAATTACGAAAGATCATGTTGCTGTAACATTTGGTTGTTGGACTTCTGTTTCTCGTAAATCTGTTCTTCCTGTTGTTGAAGAGCTTAATGGCATGTTATTCTACCCTGTACAATATGAAGGTGAAGAGTCTTCAAAAAATATTTTCTATACAGGTGCAACGCCAAACCAACAAGCAATACCCGCAGTTGATTACTTAATGAAAGAAGGTGTTAAACGATGGGTACTTGCTGGAACTGATTATGTTTATCCTCGTACAACCAATAAAGTTCTTCAAGCATACCTCAAATCAAAAGGTGTTGCAGATAGCGATATTATGATTAATTACACTCCTTTTGGTCATTCTGATTGGCAAAGTATTGTGAGTGATATTAAAAAATTTGGAAGTACGGGTAAAAAAACAGCTGTTGTCTCAACGATCAATGGGGATGCTAACGTTCCTTTTTATAAAGAGTTAAGTAATCAAGGTATTACGGCAGATAAACTCCCTGTTATTGCATTCTCTGTCGGTGAAGAAGAACTTGCTGGTATCAATACAAAGCCACTTGAAGGGCATCTTGCAGCATGGAACTACTTCCAAAGTGTTCCATCTTCTGCTAATACAGAGTTTATCAGTAAATGGAAAACATTCATTAAAGACGATAAACGCGTAACCAATGACCCTATGGAAGCAACCTATATTGGTTTCAATATGTGGGTTAAAGCTGTCGAAAAAGCGGGCACAACGGATGTAAGTAAAGTTTCTGATGCCATTATTGGGGTTAGTGTTCCTAATTTAACAGGCGGTGCATCAACCATGTTAAAAAACCACCATATTACAAAACCAGTTTATATTGGTGAAATCCAAGGAAACGGTCAGTTTGAAACCGTATGGAAAACAGACGGTCTTATTGATGGTGACGCATGGAGCGATTATCTTGAAGGTAGTAAAGATTTGATTTCAGATTGGACAAAACCTATTAATTGTGGAAGTTACAATACAAAAACTAAAAAATGTACAAAGTAATCTAAATTAGTCTGAGGAGATATTCCTCAGACGTTCTAAAGGGTATACAATGAATCTATTACGGGCAATCTTGCTTAATTTATTGATGATAACAGCGCTTTTTTCGAGTGATTTTGAACAGGATGTTATCAAGTTGATTGATGCCGATAACTTTAATACAAAACAGACAGTTATCAAAGAGCTTGCGGCAATGTATCAAGTTGATCCTAGGCTTTCGCTCATGCTTTCAAAAATGTTGGAAGGTGCTCTTTATATGACAGAGGGAAAAACTTTGGTTTATGCACAGGTTCAAGATAAGCCTGAGCAAGGTATCAAGGCATTGCTCAATAATGAGATCGTTCAAATTCCAGTTCATCAGCTTGTTAAAGTAACGATAAATAATAAATTAAGGAATATTATCAAATCCTCTTTGGTAACGTTGAATCTTAGTTCGAAAGATAAATATGTCCGTTTAGCCTCTGCGAAAGAGATGATGGAAACTATAGAAGAGAGTAATGTAGCGCTCGTAAAATCTGCATTAGAAAAAGAGAATGATAAAGATGTTAACAAACTTTTAAATGAGAATTTGTTGATTTTAAAAGCGAAATTTGCGTCAGGGGAAGAACAGCTTCAAGCAGTTAATGCGTTAAGTGATTCTCTTTCCGTAAAAGCACTTCAAATCTTGAATGAACTTCAAAATACGCAAGATAAAAAACTAAATACAGCAGTCATATCGTCTATTAAAAGTATTGAAATGTCACGTAAAATGTATTCATTTGTTGAAACAGCATTCTTTGGGGTGAGCTTAGGTTCTGTACTGCTTCTCGCAGCCATTGGTCTTGCTATTACCTTTGGTGTTATGAAAATCATCAATATGGCACATGGTGAACTGATGATGTTAGGAGCGTATGCAACATATTCTATTCAACAGCTCTTTCCTCAATGGATAGAATATTCTGTACTTTTGGCTATTCCTGTGGCTTTTTTGGTAAGTGCACTTGTAGGAATGCTGATTGAGCGCTGTGTCCTTCAATACTTATATGGGCGTCCTTTAGAAGCCCTTTTAGCAACCTTTGGTATTAGTTTAATTCTTCAGCAGATTGTGAGAAGTATCTATTCACCATTGAATCAAGAGGTAAAAACACCGCAATGGATGAGTGGAGCGTTGGAAATCAATGGAGCCCTCTCCTTAACTTATAACCGTTTGTACATCGTAGTATTTGCATTGATGGTTTTCACATTTGTTGTTCTTATTTTGAAAAAAACATCGTTAGGGCTTAAAGTCCGTGCTGTTTCTCAAAATAGAGCTATTGCCCGAGCGATGGGCATTAAGACACATTGGGTCGATGCTATTACCTTTGGAATTGGTTCTGGCATTGCAGGTGTTGCAGGTGTTGCCCTGAGCCAATTAACCAATGTAGGACCGAATTTAGGGCAAGCGTATATTGTTGACTCCTTTATGGTGGTCGTTTTTGGTGGCGTTGGTAATTTATGGGGAACGTTAATTGCGGCATTAACCCTTGGCGAAATCAATAAATTTATTGAACCGCTAGCAGGTGCAGTATTGGCAAAAGTCATTATTTTGGTATTTATTATTTTATTCATTCAAAAAAGACCTCGTGGACTTTTCCCACAAAAAGGTCGAGATGCTGAGGATTAAACAATGAGAGAAGAGTCCATTATTCGATATTTAATGCGTCATGATAGCGGGGGTAAGGTGGTCTTTTCCCTGTTAGGAATCACCATTGTGTATGTATGTCTATCCAACCTTTTCATACCGCAAAATTCATTTCTGTATGTTTCAACGTTTACCATAACACTGCTTGGTAAATACAGTGCTTTTGCCCTTTTAGCCTTAGCACTTGATTTAGTGTGGGGGTATCTTGGTATTTTAAGCCTAGGGCATGGTGCATTTTTCGCCTTAGGTGGATATGCGATGGGAATGTATTTGATGCGTCAAATTGGAGATAGAGGGGTATATGGCAACCCGATACTCCCAGATTTTATGGTCTTTATGGATCTGAAAGAATTACCATGGTTTTGGCTTGGGTTGGATAATCCCCTTTTTGCACTTTTGATGGTTGCATGTGTTCCTGCCCTTTTAGCCTTAGTATTTGGATGGTTTGCTTTTCGCTCGCGTGTTAGTGGCGTTTACCTCTCTATTGTAACGCAAGCTTTAACATACGCTTTAATGCTCGCATTTTTCCGTAATGATATGGGCTTTGGCGGCAATAATGGTTTGACAGATTTTAAAGAGATTTTTGGATACGACTTACAATCAAGTACAACACGAGTTGGTTTACTAATCACATCGTTTGCCTGTCTTTCGTTAGGGTATATGATTTGCCAATATATTGTTCGCTCTAAATTAGGTAAGGTGATTATCTCGATTCGTGATGCCGAAAGTAGAGTACGTTTTTTAGGGTATCGCGTTGAACATTATAAACTCTTTATTTTTGTTGTCTCGTCTATTTTAGCGGGTATTGCGGGTGCATTATATGTTCCTCAAGTAGGAATTATTAACCCTGGGCTCTTTTCGCCTCTTTTTTCGATTGAAATTGTTATTTGGGTTGCTATTGGTGGACGAGGGACACTTTATGGTGCCATTATTGGTGCCTTTGCTGTCAGTTACGCCAACACTTTTTTTACATCAGCCATACCCGAAATCTGGCTCTATGCCTTAGGTGGTATGTTTGTTCTTGTAACGCTTTTTTTACCACAAGGCATTGCCGGTATTGTCAAACAGGTCATTGAAAAAAGGGGTACCCATGTTGCGTAAAACGTATGTGGATGATCTTCATATTGGTCCAATTCAAAAAGGCAATAGAATCTTATTGTTAGATGATGTGACAGTCAGTTTTGATGGTTTTAAAGCACTAAACTCACTTAGTTTGGCGATTGATTATTGTGAACTTCGTTGTATTATTGGTGCAAATGGTGCAGGGAAATCAACCATGATGGATGTTATTACGGGAAAAACAAAGCCTAATAGTGGGTCGGTTGTTTTTGGAAAGGCGGTTGATTTATTAGATTTAGATGAGCCTTCCATTGCTGAACTTGGTATTGGGCGAAAGTTCCAAAAGCCAACGGTTTTTCAAAATCACAGTGTGTATGAAAACTTGGAGTTGGCAATGCAAAGTGATAAACGGTTTTTAAGTAGTTTATTTGCAAAATTATCGGCTCAAGAGAAAGAGAGTATTGAAGCAACAATGGAACTGATTGGACTCAAATCCTTTGCGTATCAAGAAGCGGGTATTTTATCGCATGGTCAAAAGCAGTGGCTAGAAATAGGCATGTTGATGATGCAAAATCCTAAAATAATGCTTGTCGATGAACCCGTTGCAGGTATGACGCCAGGTGAAGTGGAAAAAACAGGTGAAATTTTGAGAGAACTCTCAAAGCAAAATTCGGTTGTGGTGGTTGAGCATGATATGGAATTTATCCGCAGTCTTGCTTCCAAAGTAACCGTTTTACATGAAGGTTCAGTCCTTGCAGAAGGTAATATGCAAAGTATCCAAGAGAACGAAAAAGTTCGTAAAGTTTATTTAGGTGAGTAGTATGTTAACAATAGAAAATCTTAACCAATTTTATGGACAAAGCCATACGCTATGGGATATGAATGTGACAATTCAAGAAGGGCGTTGTACCTGTTTAATGGGAAGAAATGGTGTTGGTAAAACAACGCTCAGTAAAGTCATCATGGGTTTACTGCCAATTCAAAGTGGAAAACTTATTTACGATGGAAGCGATATTGCCCATTTACCCGCATATGCAAGAGCGGCCTTAGCAATTGGGTATGTGCCCCAAGGGCGTGAAATTTTCTCCTCACTGACGGTAAAAGAGAATTTGGAGATAGGTGTTCTTGCCAATCGTAACAAAATAACGAAAGTACCTGAAAAAATTTATGAACTCTTTCCTGTTTTAAAAGAGATGCATAAACGAAAAGGTGGTGATCTCTCTGGTGGTCAGCAACAACAACTTGCAATTGCACGAGCATTATGTATTGACCCTAAGTTACTTATTTTAGATGAGCCATCAGAAGGGATTCAGCCTAATATTGTCCAGCATATTGGAGAGGTTATTGATTATTTGACCAAAGAAGAGAAAATGACCATTATTTTAGTGGAACAAAAGCTGCCTTTTGCCCGTCGACATGGAGATGATTTTTATTTGATTGATCGTGGAAGTATCGTTGCTCAAGGTGAAATCGCACATTTGAGCCCTGAGATGATTCAACAGTATCTTTCGGTTTAAAATGAGTCTCTCTTTTTCGTTTAATCATAATCGTTTTTCACTGAAAAGCGTACGATTACCATCACGGTATTTTTATTTTAAAGAGGGTGAAAATTATATTAAATTATTAACGGTAGGAGAGGGGTTATTTCCAAAAGACCGTCTTAATACAACGGTTAAATTATGTGATTCAACACTTGTCTTAGCAAGTGAATCAGCCACAAAAATTTATCCAAGCAATGGTGCTTTTGCATGTAATCGTTTTGAATTGAAGCTTACAGAGGGCTCTAATGTTGAGTATATTAATGATGAGTTGATTTTATTTGATCATGCAAAATTTATTCAGTTTTTTCGCCTTGATTTTGATGAATCATCAACCTTTTTTTATGCCGATATTTTAAGTCAAGGTCGAAGTTTTGAACATTATGGTTTTACCCGGTTAATGGTACGAAATGCTTTTACCATGAATGGTATTTTAGAGTACTGTGAAAAATCAGATATGGATGGAATGTCATTTCAGTCCTATTTGTTAAGGCGTAATAACGCTCAGGCAATTGTTGCAAAGCTTTATATACGTTCGTTAGATTTTGAAAGTTTGTGCAAAGGATTGGAAGAAGAATTAATCTATGCATACGCATTTAGTCAGAATAAACAGATGGTAATCGTTGTTTTGATTGGTGAGAAGATTTCACAGCTAAAAGCGGATATTGCGCGTGCTTGGAGAGTATACCGTCAGGGTATGGGTAAAAAAGAGTTTGACTTAGGAAAACAGTAAAAGGAAGACAATGTTTTTAACACAAAGAGAACAAGAGAAGTTGATGATTTATACGGCTGCAAAGTTAGCTCAAGAGCGAAAATTAAGAGGATTAAAACTCAATTACCCTGAATCCGTTGCTATGATTAGCTCCTATATCATTGAAGGGGCTCGTGATGGGAAAAGTGTTGCAGAATTGATGGTTGAAGCAACACATATTTTGACAGAAGATGATGTAATGGAAGGTATTCCTGAACTTTTATCCACGGTGCAAGTTGAAGCAACATTTGATGATGGAACCAAGCTCGTCAGTGTCCATCACCCTATACCTACTACCACCAACACATTAGAAATTGGGGGGTATCTTTTGGATGAGGGAGATATTGCGCTTAATGATGAGAGTGAATCATTCTTGCTGGAAGTAGAAAATAGAGGTGATAGGCCTATTCAAGTGGGATCACACTATCACTTTTTTGAAGTCAATGCGGCATTATCTTTTGAACGTTTACACGCGTATGGTATGCGTCTAAATATCCCAGCTGGTACATCGGTTCGATTTGAACCAGGTTCTCATAAAAGCGTAAGTCTCATCGCATTTAAAGGAAAACGATACGTAAGTGGGTTTAATGGCTTAGTGGAAGGTTTTTTAGATGATGAAGAGACAAAAACTTTGGCATTGAAACGACTTGAAGCCTTTTTAGGAGAGAAAAAATGAAGATATCAAAAGCAAAATACGCCTCTATGTATGGGCCAACCGTGAATGACCGTTTTCGCTTAGGAGATACCACGTTAATTGCATGTATTGAAAAAGATTTTACAACGTATGGAGAAGAGAGTAAATTTGGGGGTGGTAAAACCATTCGTGACGGAATGAGCCAGTCTCCAACGGCAGTGGATGCTCCTGATTTGGTGATTACCAATGCAATTATTATGGATTATACCGGTATTTATAAAGCTGATATTGCCATTAAAGATGGGAAAATAGTTGCTATTGGGAAAAGTGGTAACCCTAATATTACCGATGGAATTACGGAAGGAATGGAAATTGGAGCAACCACGGAAATTCTTTCTGCTGAGGGGAAAATAATTACAGCAGGTGGCATTGACACACACATTCATTTTATCTCTCCAGGTCAAATTGATGAAGCATTATCCAGTGGGGTTACTACCATGATAGGTGGAGGGACAGGTCCAAATACAGGTACAAATGCAACAACATGTACGCCAGGAGCGTGGCATATACATAAAATGATAGAATCGGTTGAATCCATTCCTATGAATTTTGGATTTATGGGTAAAGGCAATAGTTCTTCGTATAAAGCTTTGAGTTCTCAAATAGAAGCTGGGGCTATGGGACTTAAATTGCACGAAGATTGGGGCTCAACACCTCAAGCCATTGATCGATGTCTTGAGGTTGCGGATCGGTACGATGTTCAAGTGGCGATTCATACCGATACACTCAATGAATCAGGCTTTGTTGATAATACGATTGATGCATTTAAAAACCGCACCATTCACACTTTTCATAGTGAGGGTGCAGGTGGTGGACATGCTCCTGATATTATGAAGGTGGCTGGACTTATGCACGTTTTACCAAGTTCAACAAACCCAACCTTGCCGTATACAAAAAATACGATTGAAGAGCATCTTGATATGTTAATGGTCTGCCACCATTTAAGCCCAAAAATCGCAGAAGATGTGAGTTTTGCTGAGAGTCGAATTCGAGGTAAAACTATTGCCGCAGAAGATGTTTTGCATGATATGGGAGCCATTTCGATTACCAGTTCGGATTCTCAAGCGATGGGCCGTGTTGGTGAAGTGATTATTCGTACATGGCAAGTGGCTGATTCTATGAAAAAACAACGTGGTGCTTTGGCAGGCGATACTGTGAGAGATGACAACCATCGTATTAAACGTTACATTGCAAAATATACGATCAATCCTGCCATTGCCTCAGGGATTAACAACATTGTTGGAAGTGTTGAAGTGGGCAAAATGGCAGATTTAGTGCTTTGGGATCGAGCTTTTTTTGGTGTAAAACCAACTTTGATTTTAAAAGGTGGTTTTATTGCATTGAGTATGATGGGGGATTCTAATGCTTCTATCCCAACACCTGAACCTAATATATATCGTAAAATGTTTGGTAGCTTAGGAAAGGCAAGTTCGACAACGAGTGCTGTATTTGTCTCCAAGTATGCGTTAGAACATCACACATTACCCCAAAGTAAAAAGCAGTACATTGCCGTTGAAAATACCCGATTACTCACGAAAAAAGATATGAAACTCAATGATTTTGTTGGAGAAATCATGATTGATCCTGAAAATTATGATGTCACAATCAATGGTCATGCGATTGAGTCCAACTACGTTACAAGTGTGCCATTAGCGCGACGCTATTTTTTAGTATAGGAGGATACCAAGATGATTCAAAAAATTGTAGAAATTCAACATGGCATTTATGCTAAAGATTGTGTCGAACTTTCATGGTTTGATATGAAAAAACCTCATTTAACAGCAGTTTCGAAAGAGGGCGTTGAGTTTGTTTTGAAACAGGGCTCTCAACATTTACATACGGGGGATGTCTTAGTGTGTGAGAATGGGCATACGATTATTATTCAAAAGGGCATGGATAACATATATACCCTTGAATTTGAGGTGAGTCTTCTCTTTGCCAAAACGGCGTATGAAATCGGCAATCGCCATCAGCCTATTTGTATTGAGAATATGAAAATAACAGTTTTAGAAGATGTCTCTTTGCAGGATATTATTGCCCATTTAGAAACAGAAAAAGCTGTACATGTAACAAAAACAACAGGCTATTTTACTCAAAATGCACATGCTCACCATACCCATTAATGCGTTAACTCGCCTTTTCCAAGTTCTTGATGGGAGTTTCCCTTCTGGCACATTTGTGCATTCATTTGGATTAGAACCTCATGTCATTTTAGGGCATATTCAGACCATTGATTCGCTAAGGCAGTACATACATAATGTCTTTTATGACCAATATGAGCAGTTAGAAAAAGTGTTGATTTTTGATCTCTTTAGATTATTGAAATTGGAGAAGTTTAATGTGATTGCTAAGCGTGAGCGAGAGTATAGTGCGATGCTCTCTTATGAATATGCCAAGGCATCCAAAACAATTGGTGAAAACTATCTGAGTCAATTAAAGAACATATTGTGTTCTCATAAGGAAGTTGAACAATACAGACAACGCATATTCGAAGATACGTCTTTGGGGCATGAATGTGTTGTTTTATCTCTTCTAGCGTATGATTTGGGGATTGATAAGCATACCTTTTATGCTATTTGGGTCAAGCGAAATTTAATCACGATTGCAATGAGCGCACTTAAAATTTCACGGATTAAGCCTTCAGAAATTCAACAAATGCTTTTTGAACTAGATGAGCTGCTTGCAAAAGAAGCACCTAGTATGCCATGCGTAATGACAAATTTTAATCCTCTCTTTGAGTCGGTCATTTTTCAACACGCTTCACTAGAACCAAAATTATTTATGACGTAAGGAATGAGAATGAAACCATTAAAAATAGGTGTTGCAGGACCCGTTGGAAGCGGTAAAACTTCTATTATTGAGCAGTTAACCAATCTTTTCAAAACAACTCACACCGTTGCTATTGTCACGAATGATATTTATACAAAAGAAGATGCAAATTATCTTAAAAAGCATTTGGATATTCCTTGTGAGAGGATTGTGGGTGTGGAAACGGGAGGATGCCCTCATACAGCTATTCGAGATGATATTTCTATGAATAAAAAAGCGTGTGAGGAGTTGGAAAAAAACTTTTCACTAGATATTATTTTTGTGGAAAGCGGTGGCGATAATCTCTCTGCAACTTTTTCGTATGAGCTTGTGGATTTTTATATGTATATCATCGATGTAGCACAAGGTGGTGACATCCCTCGAAAAAAAGGTGCAGGATTATTGTATAGCGATTTACTGATTGTCAATAAAACAGATCTTGCTCCCTATGTAGACGTTGATCTTGATCAAATGCTAAGTGACGTTGAATCAAACCGTAAAAACAAACCTTTCGTTTTTGTCAGTAAAACAGATCCTGAAAGCCTTGAAAAAATAAAAGAGTGGATTTTGGCATTGATGGATGTACCATTGTAGATTGGAATGTTATATTCATCGTACGATAGAAGGTAACGAGGAGCTAATGATTATGAAATACAAACGTGAATTTATCAGTGAATTTTTAGGAACGTTTATTATGGTATTGTTTGAGTGTTGTCAAACGAAGTGCACTTATGAGCATGTATAGCTTTGTTGGAAGTCTAAATGATGGACATAGTTTAAAAACATCTGTACATTTTAACACTTCACCTGACAGCAAGAGTATATTTTTTTAAATCCTTCAAAAAGACCATTCTATAATCACGATGTTATTGGTGTAAATTTTAAAAATTTACTTTTAAAAAGTGGTGTGAAAGTTAGAGTAATGTACAATCTAAGAGATACTTTTGCGTCACAATTGATATCGAATGGTGCAGATATTGTGTAAATAAGTAAGACTTTAGGGTATAAGGATGTGTCTATTACACTTAAAATCTAGACAAAATTCATCAAAAAAGAAGATGCTGTAAGATTAGAGAAAATGAAAAAAATAGACAAGTTTATGCTCAAGTTTGAAAATAATGATTGATTAAATACCTAAAATAGAGGCTTTTGAGATGAAAACACGCGTTTATTATGATGATACCGATGCAGGGGGTGTGGTTTACCATGCCAATTATCTCAAGTTTTGTGAGCGTGCCAGAAGTGATCTTTTTTATGAAAAAGGGAAAAGCCCTGCTGTGAATGGTGGACATTTTGTCGTACGTCACCTTGAGGCAGACTTTATAAAATCTGCAAAACTAGGCGATCTTATTGAGGTCAAAAGTGAGATGGTAGAACTCAAAAATGCTTCACTTATTTTAAAACAAGAGGTCTGGAGAGACGATGTAAAGCTTTTTGCGATGACTTCCACGCTTGCGTATGTTAAAGAGGGAAAGCCATGCAAAATTGATGAAGAGACAAAAGCCTTTTTTAGAGGCTTTTTCCTTTAAGACGGTGCTTCTTGACCGCTTGAAGCATTAATTTCCGCGAATAAACTCATTGCGACCAGGTTGGTATAACGAGGTGTTGTAGACCACTTGGTTAGCAGAGATATTCTCCTTAAAGGTTCGTGCGACCTTTCCTTCAAAGAACTGTTGGCACATATAATCTGCACCAATAGCGGTCGAGTAATTGACCCAGTCGTAGACAATATCATGTCCGAACATGGTGTTAATCTCTTCAAGTGCAGGAGGCGCTTTTTGAATGGAATTGGCAATGTACATTTTATCTCTATCTTCATACTGAGTCAGTGTTAAAAGAAGTGGATTGTAGTTGACTTGTGTTGAAAGTAGGGCGTAGGGATGAATGTCATTGGCACGCAGTTGCGATGCAATAAGACTTGAGGTTACGAGTTGCGTGTTAAGATACAGTGACGCATTATTGATGGCGCTATTGCCTTTAAACATCTGTTTGAAGTTTGCTTTTGGACTCTCCACACGTTTTTCATACACGACACGGTTGTTGTTTTTTTTCACTAAAGCATTGAGCTGGTAACTGAGGCTACTACCATCTTCAAATGTTCCAACACGCTCATTTGCTTTTTGGGTTAAAAGGGCGATTTGTTGGTCATAGTCAATACCACCAAAAATAATATTAGAACCAGCACTTCGTACGTTAGAGCGGTGGAGTGTTGGAATAAAGACAAGCGTATCGGTCACACGACTAGCAATAATATTGGCGCCATCGGCTGTTACAGGCGCAATAATGTAATGGTATCCACCTGCTTGAATCTCTGCAAGTGCTTTTGCAATTGACTCTTCTCTCTCATCCCCTGAATTAAAGACGTTAAGATCAAAGTAGTAGTTTTTATACAAAAGATACGAAATGACAGAGTTGACGGAAGTTATAGCGTATTTTTTGATGGTTTTTTGAGGCACTAAAACAGCGATTTTGATCATCGTACTATCATCATTCAGTGGTTTAGGCATAGGTGCTGCAAGAACAGGCGTTAAAATAGGCTCTTGTGATCCTGTTGAGTCCATTGTTGGTGTTGGCGCAGAGGGTGTTGGCTCGACACTGGTACTTGGTGTTGGCGTTGCCATGGCGAGGGTGGTTGATTTGATCGTTGTATCTTCCATCACAACCGGTGCATCATCTGCCATTTTGGTAGAGGATTTGGCAATGACTTGTTTTTCAGAACCAGGGTAGGTTGCTGTACTTTTTTGATTGGTTACGGTGCCTTTTTTAGCATTGGATGAGACATTGTAGGTACTTGGTTTGTAGGGCTCTGGAGTCTGACCTGTAGTCGTACAGCCTGCAAAAATAAATAAACTGATGGTTAGGGGCAACCAAAATTTCATAACATGCTCCTTACTTTTAGCATATCCGCAAAAACCTCTTTTTTCGCACTGGGGTTTCGCAGTAAAAAATTGGGGTGGAACGTTGGAATCAATTTGGCTTCGCC
>Ga0302272_1000950_pt1 | contig 13149 bp, 11 predicted proteins | sample III_Bog_N1_2_FD_198772 | JGI IMG/M metagenome (GOLD analysis project Ga0302272, IMG submission 198772) | Peat permafrost microbial communities from Stordalen Mire near Abisko, Sweden - III_Bog_N1_2 | ecosystem: Environmental > Terrestrial > Soil > Wetlands > Peat | place: Sweden: Abisko...
TATGAGCAAGCATGCGCTCTTTATTTTGACTTTTCATCAGCTCTTTCTCTATCGTATCACGCTTTTGTTTACGAATTTTAGCGATCTTTGAGAACTGACTTTTCATCTATCATCACCTTTACATGTAAAGATTAAACATCCTATTCATGGTCGCAAAGAAGAAGAGCGCTAGGCTCTTCTTAGAGTATAATTGTATCGTTTCTATCAGGACTCGTAGAAACAAGCCCTATTTTTGTTCCGGTTAAGACTTCAAGGCGTTTAAGATAGGTTTTTGCAGTTTCTGGGAGGTCTTCAAATTTTCGACATCCCACAACACTTTTCCAGCCAGGAAGCTCTTCATAGATAGGGGTTACATTGTCCAAATCTTCAGGCAAGATTTCAACTCTTTTTCCATTTACTTCATACGCAACACACACTTTAATCGTCTCAAATCCATCTAAAACGTCTAATTTCATGATAGCAAGATCATCACAACCATTGATTCGACTCGCATAGCGACATGCCACGGCATCAAACCAACCACAACGACGCGCACGACCTGTGGAAGTACCGTATTCATGACCTTTTTCACGAAGCTCATCGCCTTCTGTTCCAAAATCTTCCGTTGGAAAAGGACCATTTCCCACACGTGTGCAGTATGCTTTCACAATGCCGGTAACTTTACCGATATCTTTTGGATTAAGACCCAAACCGACACATGCACCCGCACTAATGGTATTTGAACTCGTGACAAACGGATACGTTCCATGGTCAACATCAAGCATCGTACCTTGCGCACCTTCTAACAATACTTTTTTATTTTCGTCCAAGCAGGTCCACACCATGTGTGTCGTATCTGTTAAAAACGGTAAAAGAACTTTTGCATAGCTATCTAGCTCTTTTTTTAATGTCTCATAATTGGGTGTTACAATTCCTAGCGCGCTAAAAAGGGCTCTGTTTTCATCGTAAAACTCAATCAAAGCAAGGGTCAATTTTTCAGTATCTCTAAGCTCTCCCAAACGGTGCCCGCTACGCTCAATTTTACTGCCATAACTTGGTCCTATTCCACGTCCTGTCGTACCAATCGCTTTGGCGCCACGAAGTTTTTCTTTCGCTTGGTCAATTAAAATATGGTGATTTAAAATCATATGTGCTTTATCACTGACAAACAGACGACCTTCTAGTTTATCAAACTGCGCCATCTCTTTGATGAGTGCTTCAGGACAAACAACGACACCGTTACCAATGACATTGAGTGCTTTAGGATTTAAAATACCTGAAGGAATAAGGTGAAGTGCATAACGTACGCCATCTACCCAGATCGTATGGCCAGCATTGTGACCTCCTTGATAACGGCAGACAACATCGTAATGTTGTGCCATAAGATCAACGATCTTACCTTTTCCTTCATCGCCCCACTGAATCCCTACAATCATATCCGCTTTCATTTTAATGCCCATCTCTTTTAATTAATATTTCGATCAAATCATCGGTATAAAGTCCAAAACCGCTTGAGCCAATGCCCTCGCAATCGTAACTTCCACCCGAACCTAGTGTATAGTTTTTATAGATAAATCTAAAAAATAGCGCATTATAATAGCGCATTTTCACGTAATAAAGCGGTGAAAAGACAACATTGTCATACGCCATATGAGCAGAGAGTGATTTAAGTTTTTCAAGTTCAACTTTTAACACATCAGGAACCTCAGAAATTACCGCTTCAAGTTCTTCCAAAGTTTGCAAACACGTGAGCTTCGTCAACCATGGGATATCAAGAGCCAAGAGCTTTTGAAGCTCTCCTTTTTCAAAGATTTTAAGATCTAAGTTCAGCATTTGCGAGATAATCTTAGGGATGTTAATATTGCTTACATGTAAAAGTGGTTTTAGCTCAAATTTCTCAAAAATAGACAAACTCGTTGCAATACTCAAGCTCAAATTTTCTTCGCCAATCAACTCAGCACCAATTTGATGCACTTCATGACTTGGGTAGCGAAAAACAGGTTGGATATAAAACCATTTAGAATGATTCGTTGTGCGATCCACGCGTTTGGTACTCAAACGTACCACGTCCATCGTACTATCCGCTCGAAGAGAGACAATATGATTTTGCTCATCTGAAAAACGTAACAACTCTTTAGCATCAATGCTTTGGTGCTGATGATACGAAAAATAAGGCGTTACAATCTCTTCAAAACCAGCATCGTAAAAGAGCTCACTGGCCACTGTTTCAAGCTTACGCTTTAATTTGGCACTTTCTCCAAAATAAAGCTTGCTCCCTGTGGGTATTTCATGCTCATAAATCATGATTCACCTTGGTAAAATTCTTGGGAAAAGACCCGATTGGCAGTACCATCATAGGCACGTTTTCCAAGTTCTGCAAGGGCGAGTTCAACCGCATTAAGCGTCCAAGCCGTCTCATAAACATTAATGAGCCCCATATGGTTGATTCTAAAAAGTGTATCTTTAATGTGATCTTGTCCACCTGCCATATTTACACCGTATTTTGTTTTCAAAATTTTGCGAATTTTACTGGCATCATCATGCAATACGGCACTCATCGCTTTGGCTGGCACTTTAGGGTAAATGTGAAGCCCCAACGCTTGTAAAGCTTTATTGGTCGCATCTGCTCTTTTTGCTGTATCCGCATAGAGTTTATCCAACCCGCCCTCAGCGTCAATGAGTTCAAACATCGCCACAAGGCCAATGACCAATGTCGTGGCCGCCGTCCATGCGGTGGTGTTTTTACGTTGGTTTTTAAGTTCTGTTTTGAGGTTGAAATAATAGCCTACGCCACCATTTTCGATGATTTCTAATGCTTTGGCATTCAAACCGATAAACGCAAGTCCTGGAGGAAGCATCAACGCTTTTTGACTCCCTGAAATCAGTGCATCAATGTTGGTCGTATCGACTTTTTCAACACCCACGGCCGTAATACCATCGGCAATGACCATAATGTTAGGACGAATCGCTTTGACTGCTTTAGCAACAGCTTCAACAGGATGGCGAAGTCCGCCTGCACTCTCACATACTTGCATAAATACGGCATCAATACTGGCGTCATTTTTAACAAGCTCAACAATGGCATTGACACTCACAGGGGTATCCCAATCGTTTTTAATTTCAACAAATGGTTTGTTATACGCCGCGCAAATTTTGCCAAAACGCTCGCCAAATTTTCCCGAATTGACAACAATCGCTTTGCTTTGACACAAATGAAGCACACAGGCTTCCATCGCTCCAGTACCACTGGAAACGAGCATTAAAACCTCTTCCATATTAAAAAGCTTGCCTAAATAACCTCTTGCTTTTTCAAAAATAGCCTCAAATTCTGGTGTTCTGTGGTGGATGGTTGGCGTAGCCATTGCCATACGAACCGCTTCAGGAACGGGAGTCGGTCCTGGTGTCAAAAGTAACATAAGAGATCCTCATCGTGTATAGTTTTAGAGACCATTGTAACAAAACATTGCTTGTTGTTTCTTTAGTGGATACCGATTTTACCGCTTGGCTTTTACATGTAAAAAGTCGTTTCAAAGTCGTTTTTCTGTTTTAAACTTCCATGGATAATAGAAGCTATCTATCTTTGTCGTGTTAATGTCGCTTATTTCTTGAAGGAGAAAACCAATGTCGTTTAAAACCAAGATCATCACCACTATCTCAATACTCATTTTCTTAAGTTTAGGTATTTTTAGCCTTTTTAGCTACATAGATACCAAAAAAAATAGCGTAACACAAGTCGAATCAAGTTTAAAAATGGCATCGCGATCTCTTACTGATTATATTGATTTATGGGTAGCTTCTAAAAAAAGTGGTGTCCAGAGTGTAGCACGCTCACTCAGTATGGTAGGCTCCATGGACGATGCCGAACTCGTAGCAAAACTCAACGAGATGAGCATAACACTTAACGCAATGGAATCTTATGCTGGCTTTGAAGATGGAAAAATGATCTATGGTAGCGGCAAGAAGAAGGCGCAAGGGTATGAGCCAAGGTCACGAGGATGGTACAAACAGGCGAAAAGTGAAGGTAAAATTGGTATCACCGATGCCTACATAGGAGCAACTGCCAAAGTGCTAATGGTCACTGTTATGGCACCTATTCTAAAAGATGGTACGATGATAGGGGTTGTGGGCATTGACCTTCCACTTGAAAACCTTGTCAAAGCCGTAGGCGATATTAATTTTAACGGCGGATATGGCGTACTCCTTGATACCAAAAAAATGCTTCTTGTGCATCCTCAAAAAGAGCTCCTTGGGACAGAATCGACGCTTAGCAAAGCGTTTCAAGATCAAAAAGAGGGATTAATTGAGTACACCTACAATAAAGATGCAAAAATTTTTGCGTTTAAAATTTCAGCTGAAACGGGTTGGATTCCTGGCATAACCTTTGATAAAAAAGTTGCTTACAGATTTTTACAGACACAGCTTCAAGAACTTCTTGCGCTGGGTCTTCTGATGCTTACCGTTTCTATTGGTATTATGATTGTACTTATAAAAAGGCTTCTTCGCCCATTGGATAAACTCAATGATGTGGTCAAAGAGCTCTCTAGCAGTGAAGGAGACCTCAGACAACGTTTACATGTAAACCAAAAAGATGAGTTTGGACACGTTTCTAGCAATATCAATACCTTTATTGAAAAACTCCATGAAATTGTGAAAAAATCTAAAACTATAAGTAATGAAAATGCTTCTATTGCAGAAGAGCTTTCACGTACGGCCACAGAAGTTGTTAAAAATGTGGATAGGGAATCCAAAATCATCGAAAGTACAAAAGAAGAAGGGATTGCATTAGTGAACTCCATTGAGAGCTCCGTGATCAAAGCGAAAGATTCTCAACAAACGTTGAGCAACACACAACACGATATTCATGATGTCAAGGCAAAAGTTGAGCAACTCGAATTTACAATGCAAGCAACCGCCGCCAAAGAGCAAAACCTAGCCGAGCGCCTGAACACTGTCAGCCAAAATGCGAATGAAGTCAAAGAAGTGTTGAGTATTATCCGTGATATTGCTGATCAAACAAACTTACTCGCACTGAATGCGGCGATTGAAGCAGCACGTGCGGGAGAGCATGGACGTGGTTTTGCTGTCGTTGCCGATGAAGTGCGAAAACTCGCTGAACGCACTCAAAAAAGCTTAGTGGAAATTGATGCCACTATCAATGTTGTGGTTCAATCCATTATGGATGCCAACACGGATATTGCAGCCAATGCTCATGATGTTCATGCACTGGCGTCCATCTCTGTTGAATTACAGGAGAGGATGAGCCATGTCTCTCATAGCATTCATAAGACGATAGATGAATCACATCATACTGTCAATGATTTTAGTGACACCGCTTCTAAAATCAAAACGATTGTCAATGAAATTGAAAAAATCAACACAATTTCCAAGGAAAATGTCAGCAGCATTGACAATGTCTCTCAAGCCTCGGAACATTTACATGTTATGACTGAAAATCTCAACAATGAGTTGGGGAAATTTAAGTCTTAATGCAATTATTTTATTCTTCAAGCATACTTTGTCTTTGGATGTTTTTTGACATTTTAGTAACATATCTGTAATCCAAAAAGGCTACAATCCTCATATTTCAGCGAAAATGTGACTATAATTCTATTAAAGTCTCGTTTTCGTCTCAAAAGAGACGCTATAATTTAAAAATTAATATTGAAAATACGATTTAAGTATTTTACATGTAAACGCTCTCTCACACAAAGGAGTCCTTAAATGCAATTCAAAACAAAAGTCACCCTGATTATCGCCCTTCTTATCTGTATCAGCCTTAGCGCATTTGGTATAGTAAGCTACGTTGACACCAAGAAAAACAGCATTACACAAGTTGAGGCAAACCTCAAGATGGCATCAAGCTCACTCACCGATTATATCGATCTTTGGCTATCAGGGCAAAAACATATTCTGAGTAGCTCAGCGAGAATGCTGAGTGATATGGAAGAGATGAACGAAGCACAAATCAAAGCTATTTTACAAGAAACGACCAAAACTACGGGCGGAAAAGACAGTTTTTTAGGGTTTGAAAAAAGTGGTGTCATGATTTACGGTAGCAATACTACACCTAAAGTTGATCCTCGAAAACGTCCTTGGTATACCCTTGCTCTATCTGCACAAAAAGCGAGTGTTACGGATATTTATATCGGTTCGGCTGAACCTATCAATTTAATTGCTGTGACAGCACCGATTGTTAAAAATGGGAAAATTATTGGTGCGGTTGCTACCATGTTTGACTTAAGCCGCATCGTCAAAGCGGTGAGCGATGTTAAAATAAACGGTGGCTACGGAATGCTTTTAGATGCTAAAAAGACCATCATTGCACATCCTAAAGCCGATCGTTTGGGTAAAGAATCCGACCTCAAATCTTATCTTACTGGCCAACCAGAAGGGTTGATTGAATATGTGCAAGGTGGAGAAAATAAACTTTTTGCCTTTAAAGCTTCGGAAGAGACCAACTGGATTCCAGGTATTGCGTTTGATAAAGAGACCGCTTATGCCTTTCTTAATACTCAAATTAAAGAGCTTTTTGTTATGGGTCTGCTTATGCTCGTTTTCTCTATTGCGATTATGGCATATCTGATTAAACTGCTTCTTCAACCGCTTGATCGACTGAATAATGTGGTCAAAGATCTCTCCAGTTCCGAAGGTGATCTTAGACAAAGGCTTGAAGCCAACAGCCATGATGAGTTCGGACAAGTTTCCGAAAACATCAATAAATTTATTGATAAACTGCATGAGATCGTTAAAAAAGCCAAAGAGATTAGCAATGAAAATGCTTCCATTTCCGAAGAACTTTCTCGTACCGCTTCTGAAGTTGTGAAAAACGTTGATGCGGAATCTAAAATTGTCAGTAAAACCAAAGAGAATGGTATTTTATTAACCAATAATATTGAAGCTTCGGTGAAAAAAGCAACCCTTTCACAACAAGCATTGCGTCAAACACAAGAAGATATCAATACGGTTAAAAATCAAGCAGAACATTTGGAAAAAACGATGCAAGCGACAGCTGTGAAAGAGCAAAGCTTAGCAGATCGTCTCAATACCGTCAGCCAAAATGCGAATGAAGTCAAAGAAGTTTTGAGCATCATTCGTGATATTGCCGATCAAACCAATTTGCTGGCTTTAAATGCGGCGATTGAAGCGGCGCGCGCGGGTGAACATGGACGTGGTTTTGCCGTTGTTGCTGATGAAGTACGAAAACTTGCAGAACGTACGCAAAAAAGTTTGGTTGAAATCGATGCCACCATCAATGTTGTGGTTCAATCCATCATGGATGCCAATACGGACATTGCGCATAATGCGACAGAAGTGATTGCCCTTGCAACCATTTCAATGGAACTTCAAAACGGTATGAACACCATTGATGTCACCGTTAAAAAAACTATCGAAGATGCCCATGCAACTGCGGATAACTTTGTAAGCACCGCCACACAGATCAAAGGGATGGTAGAAGAGATTGAAAAGATCAATGTCATTTCTAAAGAAAATGTCACCAGCATCGACAATGTCTCTCAAGCCTCTGAACATCTTCACACGATGACAGAAAATCTCAAGAATGAATTAGGAAAATTTAAGTCCTAAGCGTTAAACCTCAGCGAGGAGTTTAATCACCTCGCTGGGTGTTTTTACAAGATACTTAGCCCCATGTTCCGTAAGCTCCGTTTCTTCTCTAAATCCCCATAAAGCACCCAAAGCGATCATTCCTGCACGATTGGCTGTTTGCATATCAATCATCGTATCACCCAAATAATAGCACGCTTCAGGCTTTACATGTAAAAGCTCACATATCTCTAAAGCAGCTGTAGGATCAGGCTTTCGTGGGATTCCCTCACGTGCACCAAACACAAGATCAAACTTCCATTCACGCAAATATTTCATCGCACACATTTTGGTAAAGGAATCAGGTTTATTGGAAAGGATTGCCATCTTAAAGCCACGTTTTTGTAGAAAAGTAAGCATCTTGCTAATGCCTTCATAAAGCTTCGTATTTTGATTAAACTGCTTCGCATAATGACTTTCAAACAAAGAAACAGCGTGTTGAATGAGTTCTGGACTTTGAGGATTGGAGGCAAAGATGTTTTCAAACAATTTGAAAACACCCTCCCCTACAAAATAGCGGTATTTTTCGCTCTCCTGCGCTTGAAAACCAAGCGTAACGAGCGCCGAATTGGCACTAATGGCAATATCTTCGAGTGTATTTAGAAGCGTGCCATCAAGGTCAAATACAATGTTTTTTTTCATTATCTCGTTCTAAATTGGCTTTAAGTGCATCGTAATCAAGACCTAAAAACTCACAGGCACTCTTTGTTGCTTTTTCTGCGGTAAAGCCAAATTTATCAAATAAAAGCTCCGCAGGGCCACTTGCTCCAAAACGCTCCATGCCAATGACTTTATCAGCATAACGGTACCATTCCATCCCAGCAGCTGCTTCGATGGCGATGACTTTGGTTTGTGGCTCAATAATCGTTTGAATGTACGCCTCGTCTTGCTCATTTAAAAGATCAAAACATGGCACACTGACCATATTGCTTGGTACGCCAAACATGGAAAGGTAGCATGCCACTTCCAACGCAAGATAGACTTCACTTCCACTTGCCATCAAAGTGACTTGCGCATTTTCACGTCTTTTTAAAAGGTAACCACCGTTTTCGACATCACCATAGGCTCTGTCATCTTTGAGGGCTCTTAGTTTTTGACGTGAGCAAACAAAAGCTGCAGGTGCTTGCATGCTAAGCGCTTTTTGCCATGCTTTAACATTTTCTCTACCATCGCAGGGGCGATACACATAGAAGTTAGGAAGCGCTCTAAATTGGCTGAGTTGTTCAATCGGTTGATGCGTTGGGCCGTCTTCTCCCACACCAATACTATCGTGTGTCCAGATGTAAAAGTTCTTAAGTTTCATGAGTGCTGCTAAACGAACGGAGGGTTTCATATAATCACTAAAGATAAAAAAAGTTGCGCCAAAAGGAATAAACAGGCCATACAAAGCAAATGCATTGATAATCGCACCCATGGCATGTTCGCGAATACCAAAGTGGATATTACGTCCCAATGGATAATCGCCTAAGCCAATAAGTTCACTTTTGTTCGAAGGACTGAGATCAGCACTTCCACCCAAAAAGCCTGGAATCGCTTGCGCAATTGCATTCAAAATCTTACCATTGCTATCACGTGTTGCCACATCACTGTTAAAAATTGGCCACTCAATCTTGGAAAAATCAGGATTTAAAAGTGCTTCTAAGAGTGTTTTTTGCTCAGGACTCAACCCATTTTTAATGAGTGCATTCCAGTTTGCTTCAGCAAGATCACCTTTTTCAAGGGCACAGTTAAAGCGAGCTTTTACATCTTCTGCAACATCAAAACTAACCTCAGGATCAAAGCCTGCTTTGAGTTTGGAGGCTTTAATCTCTTCGCATCCTAAAGGTGCACCATGTGCATGGTGGCTTCCTTCCATCTTACAAGCGCCTTTTGCAATCAGGGTATCGGCAATAATCAAATACGGTTTACATTGCTCTTTAGATTGCTCGAGTACTTCATTAATTTCATCATAATCATGTCCATCAATACGAGAAACTTCCCAACCTTGTGCTTCAAAACGATGTTTTACATCTTCGCTCCACGCAATCGAAGTGTCACCTTCGATGGTGATAGAATTGCTATCATAAATCACAACGAGGTTATCTAAACAAAGGTGACCGGCAAGTGAACATGCTTCGTAACTAATTCCCTCTTGAAGATCGCCATCGCCACACAAGCAGTACACTTTATGAGTAATGACTTCTGCGTTGGGTTGATTGAGTACATTCGCTGCGTATTTAGCGGCCATTGCAAAACCAATGGCATTGGAAATACCTTGTCCCAAAGGCCCTGTTGTCACTTCAACGCCTGGAACATCGCCATATTCAGGATGTCCTGGTGTTTTACTTCCCAGTTGTCTAAAGTTTTGTAAATCTTCGATACTAATATCATAACCCGTTAAATGTAAAAATGAGTAAACCAATGCTGAAGCATGCCCACCACTGAAAACCAAACGATCACGATTGAGCCATTTTGGGTTTTTAGGGTTGTGGGTAATGTGCCTTGCTAAAATAGTAACGATATCGGCTAAGCCCATAGGAGCACCCGGATGTCCACTGTTGGCACGTTGTACCATGTCGGCTGCTAAAAAACGAATCGTATCCGCTTGTTTTTTTAATATTTTTTTATCTTCCATTTAGATTCCTCAATCAAACTTTAAAATAGTCATTCACAATGCTTTTAAGTCTCTGTGACAAAGCTGCATCAAGCTTTTCGAGTTCTTCATCAAGCTCACCAAGAAGTTTACATTTGACCTCTTGAGCGCCTTTTAATCCTAGTAAATTGACAAATGAATTCTTATGTCCATCATTATGCGTTGGTTTACCTGCCTCTTCACTGCTCAGCGTTGCATCGATAATGTCATCTTGAACTTGAAATAAAAGTCCAAGCTTTAAGCCAAACTGATACAACACCTCTTGAACGGATTTATCCAACTCACATATGACAGCGCCCATCAGAAGCGAAGCAGCGATCAATTTAGCTGTTTTGTGAAGGTGTAAAAAAGTAAGTTCGTCCACATTTAAAGGCTTATCTTCAAAAAAACAGTCAATGGCTTGACCCAAGACCATACCATAAATTCCAGCATCACCTGAAAGAATCGAAACCAATCTGATTTTAATTTCAGCACTTAATGGCGCGTTGGCTAAAAGATAAAAGGCGTGGGTATTTAAAGCGTCTCCAACGAGCACTGCTGTGGTCTCATCATAGCTTACATGTAACGTCGGATGACCACGTCGAAGTGGGGCATTATCCATACACGGAAGGTCATCATGGATGAGTGAGTAGGTGTGCATCATCTCTAAACCAAGCGCTATATGGAATGCATTTTCTACTAAAAGCGGACGTGAACTCTCAACCACACTGAGCAGTAAAAGCGGACGAAACCGTTTTCCACCGACATCGAGCATTTCGCCAAAAGCATGATTAAAATGAGGATGAAAACTCTCAACAACAGGAAGTTTTGCCTTTAAAAATCGTTCAAATTTTTCTACTAATGCTTTAGAACTCAAAAGATCCCTTTCAACGGTTCAATGTTACAAAAAATTGGAAATCATCACGGTCAAACAGAAAACTTATCTCACGATTGTATGTCTTCGTTAAGTAGGCATCTGCATCAGCAAGGTGTTCAATCGGAATTCGATCGATTTCCATCAAACGATCCCCTACTTTCAGACCACTTTTTTCAGCAAATGAGCCATGGGCAATCTCTCTTATTTTAAGATCTGGACCAAATGTAAACCCTTTGTTTTGCAAATAAGCCACTTTTTTTGCCACAGGAATTGGAGTTTTCTTGGACTCCATTTTTTTAGGTAGTGGCGTTTTAGACCCCATTAAATTTTCTTCCATCCAGACGTTATTGCGTTGCACTTGTGCGCTAATTTTACTGACATCTTTAAACGTTTTTAGCACTTCGGCAAATTCAGTCACATTTTTAACCGGCTTGCCATTCAGACGCGTTATAATATCACCTGCTTTCATTTTTGACTCTTTCATAGAAGGATCAACGAAATCAACCGTGACACTCTCGTTACTGTCATACACGCGAATACCAAGTTCTGGAAATGAAGCAGATTTACCCTCTATAAAACGTTGAAGGGCTTCTGAACCGATAAAAAATTTATCGCCGATGCCAAGACCATACATTTCACAACACAAACCGCCCACAAGCGTACTCACTTCACCGACGCCACCAAATTCAAACAAATCATTAGCGCCCGCACCAATTTTGGAGGCATTGACCGCGATCAAAGAGTTATCGGTCATACTGACAAGCCATTCGCCAAGCTTTAATTCACTCGTTGCTTTAAGTTTTACAGGAGTCAAAGGTTTAGGAGAGTCAAACAAGTAGAGGTTTGAGAGGTAATCGTATCGCACATAAGGAACGCTTGGTTTCTCTTTTGAATAGGCAATGGCTTGTTTATCGCTGATAGCAACTGCTCTTGTTTTGCCAAAATAGACAATAGATTGTCTGTTTTTATCATAACACTGAGAAAAATCAGGATAAACGAACTCTGCTTTAGAAGCAACAACAGGCGTTGGGGCATCCACTGCAAAGAGGGCTTGCACGATTAAAAAAAGAAAAAGTCCTAGACGTTTCACATATTGCTCCTTAACTTTGTGTACCAAATCCCCCAATGCTGGAGAGCATTTGGGAAGTCGCTAGTTTTTTATTCTCTTCTACCATTTTGGAGACATCATTCATCGCACTCATTAGTAAAATTTGTAAAGATTCTTTATCACTCAGCAGTGAATCATCAAGCGTAATATCAATCACTTCACCATTGCCATTCATGCTTACACTGACCATTCCACCGCCACTTTTTGCGGTAAATTGCTTATTGCTTGCATCTTCTTGCATTTTCTTGGATTGTTTTTGAGCCTCTTCAAGCATTGCGCCCATTTTGGATAAATCAAAATTTTCAAACATCAGATGTAATCTCTGACTTCTACAAGCGTATTGCTATCATCTACCAGTACCACGGTTGGGTTAAAGGTTTTGAGTTCTTCTTCACTCATGTGGGCATACGCAATGATAATAATTTTATCGCCAATATGTGCTTTACGTGCTGCCGCGCCATTGAGACAAATGTCTTTTTGCCCCGCTTTTCCCTCAATCACATACGTGCTAAAGCGTTCGCCATTGTTAATATTGACCACTTCGACTTTCTGTCCGACTCTAAGCCTGGAAGCTTGCATTAACTCTTTATCGATCGTAATTGAACCAACATAGTTCAAATTTGCATCTGTGACAGTAGCTCTGTGAATTTTGCTGTATAACATCTCAAGCGTCATCGCTTTTATACCTCTTTTAAATTAAGAAATTTGTCTATTTTACCTTATTTTTGCTTAGCCCATTGAGTGATGAGCTCTCTAACGACGCTACGATCATCAAAAGGATATTTTTTACCGTGAATCTCTTGGTAAGTTTCATCCCCTTTACCTAGGATCAAAAGCACTTCGTTTTCACCTTGCAACGCTAGTGCTTTTTCGATTGCTTTGTGGCGATCTACTTCTACATGTAAAGATTCAGATGGATTCATTCCGCTTAAAATTTCGCTGATAATACTATTCGGATCTTCAGAACGTGGA
>Ga0302272_1000954_pt1 | contig 13100 bp, 8 predicted proteins | sample III_Bog_N1_2_FD_198772 | JGI IMG/M metagenome (GOLD analysis project Ga0302272, IMG submission 198772) | Peat permafrost microbial communities from Stordalen Mire near Abisko, Sweden - III_Bog_N1_2 | ecosystem: Environmental > Terrestrial > Soil > Wetlands > Peat | place: Sweden: Abisko...
CCGCATATACAGCACCAATATGGCGATACGCATTGACGGCATTGGTGGGTTGGAATCCGGGAAAAGCTTGAGCACCACCTGCTTTACCGCTGGTAGGTGTATAATTGGTGTATGAAGCTTCATCACCGGCTGTGATTCCGTAATTTTCTATGCGGTACTCGCCTCCGAATGCCACATTGAAGGTTTTGAATGCACTGAGCTGATCGCGCAAATCTTTTGATACATCCACATTCAGGGTGTTTTGGTTGAATTTAGTAGTTCCCGAATAAAAAGAGGTGGGAGCTGCAGCAGCCAATGTATATTGTGAGGCATTCAATGAATTATCTACATGATATGCAAATGAGTTTCCACCAAAAGTGTTGCTAATGTCCCATTTCCATCCTGAGGAAGTGAATTTTATGCCGGCTTGTAAGTTCTTGTCCCACACGTCGGATAAGATATGCGGAAGGAAACCATTGGGATAAATCTCTGTAATATTTTGTGTAGTTTGATACGGGTAGCGATAAAGTGCACCTGCATCGCCTTTGCGGTAGCTTATGCCTGCATTGTAATATAGTTGCAGATTGTCCGTCAGTTGATTGCCACCGTTCAGGTCAAACCCGAAGCTCTTCAGTTTGGAGTTTCCAAAATCGAGATTCTTTTTTCGGTTAAAGTTGTTTTTTGAAATCAATGCCTGATCCTGATTGTACAATGCGGTTTTGCGGGCAATAAAATCGGCATCCGTTTCGCCTGTATTACGGCTCACGGCCCAGTTTACATACACCGGACCGGTATAATCGCCCGCACGGTTAGTTGCACCACGGTAGCGTACGTCGGCATTAAGGGTGAGGTAATCTTTAGGATTTGCGAATTTAAAGCCATGAGTGAAGCCTACTTGAGCCAGAGCACCATCACCTGCATATTGTTGTCCGAATTGAGTATTGACTTGTGTGCCCACATTTTTCTTCAGCACCACGTTAATAACACCGGCAATAGCATCCGAACCATATTGTGAAGAAGCTCCATCGCGCAACACTTCCACACGTTCGATAGCCGAAGCTGGAATCGCATTCAGGTCGGTTCCTACTGCACCTTTACCTATTGTACCGTTGAGATTGATTAATGAAGTGGTATAACGACGTTTACCATTTACCAACACCAGTACCTGATCGGGACCTAAGCCGCGCAAGGTGGCAGGGTCGATATGGTCGCTACCATCGGCTAGTGTTTGACGCGAGGAGTTGAAAGAAGGTGCTACCAGGGCAATCATCTGAGTAGGCTCTATTTGGCCGGTACTGAAGAGCTCTTTTGCCGAAATTACATCTACCGGAACCGCAGTTTGTGTACGGCTTCGCACATTGCTCGAACGTGAGCCGACTACCACCACATCATTCAACTGTTGGTTCAATGTCAATGATAAATCGCCATCAGATATTTTGTTAGGAAGTACCTGAACCTCTTTTCGCTGAGGAGTAGCACCCACAAAACTTGCGATCACCGTGTATTTTCCGGGTGCCACCACAAATGAATAGTTACCCTTACTGTCGGTTAATACACCGTTCTTTTTGCCATCGATAATGACTGTTGCATCAGCAACCGGTTGGCCGCTATTGTCTTTTACTACTCCTTTGATTGTTCCGTTTTGTGCTGCTGCAGAAAGCGAAAAGACCAAAAATAATACCACTAATTTCAAAAATGAAGAAAGGTTCTGTTTTCTCATAACTAATACCTATTAACAATTAAACTAAAAAATACCCTGTTAAAACTACAACTATTATACATGCAAAATCGAGGCTAAAAATGTTAGCCATAATTAACACTGCAAAGGTGAGGTGTTTATTGAAGTGAAAAAATCACCTAAAGAGGGTATTTTAATAACACACGTGTGGTATTTTTATTCGATTGATATGTTTTATCTTTGCAACACAATAGATCAATCGGATTCTTTCCGTTAAACAATTAATATCAATCGCTATTTATCTTATTCAATATCAATTATATGTCACAATATTCAAGATTTTCCCTTCTTCGATTTCTTCTGTTTCTCTTTTTGTGTAATACAATTTCGGTAATTGCTCAATCTGGTGATAATAATCATTATACCATTACCAAAAAAGTAAATGCGGGTAATGGGGCAGTGGTTTCGGCACATCCATTGGCCAGCAAGATAGGAGTTGATATTCTTAAGAAAGGAGGCAATGCGGTGGATGCAGCTATTGCTACGCAATTGGCATTGGCGGTGGTCTATCCCAATGCAGGCAATTTGGGTGGCGGAGGTTTTATGGTAGCACGGTTGAGTGACGGAGAGTTGTTGGCATTAGACTATCGTGAAGAGGCTCCACACAAAGCGCATCGCGATATGTACCTGGACAAAGCCGGTGAAGTAGAAGCCGGAAAAAGTCTCAACGGGCATCTTTCGGCAGGAGTGCCGGGCACTGTAGCCGGACTTTTTGCTGCGGCTAAATACGGAAAACTGCCTTTCAAAACCTTGATTCAACCGGCCATTGACCTTGCTGAAAACGGGTTTGCGATTACCGAACGTGAGGCGGCTTTATTGAACTCTATTCAGGCTGATTTGAAAAAATACAATACCCAATTGCCCGTTTTTGTAAATGACGAAAAATGGAAAGTGGGTGATGTTTTGCTGCAAAAGGAGCTTGCAAAAACCTTGAAACGGGTACGTGACAAAGGTAAAAAAGGATTTTACGAAGGCAAAACCGCACAATTGATTGTGGAGGAGATGAAGCGGGGAAGTGGCATAATCTCATTGTCCGATCTCAAAAATTATCAGGCTAAATTTCGCAAAGCGCACGTTTTTAGTTATAAAGGATATGCTGTGGTGAGTATGCCAATGCCAAGCAGTGGAGGAACGCTATTGCATCAAATGATGAAGATGGTGGAAGGCAGAAACATTGCTGCAATGGGCTTTCAATCGCCCGCTTCGGTGCAACTGATGACCGAGGTGGAACGTCGTGCCTTTGCTGACCGTGCTGAATATATGGGCGATGCCGATTTTGTATCTGTACCTCAGAAAGCGTTGGTGGATAGCATCTATCTGCTCAACAGAATGAACGATTATGTGACGGCAAAAGCGGGTAGCAGTGCACAGGTAAAATGCGGACAGTTGCCACGCAAAGAGAGCGAAGAGACTACTCACCTCAGTGTAATTGATAAGGAGGGAAATGCGGTGGCAGTGACCACTACGCTTAATAACTCGTATGGCAGCAAAACGGTGGTGGCCGGAGCGGGATTTTTGCTGAATGATGAAATGGATGATTTTAGCGCCAAACCCGGTGTGCCCAATTTATACGGAGCAGTGGGTGGCGAAGCCAACGCCATTGCTCCCGGTAAACGAATGCTTAGTGCAATGACACCCACCATTGTACTGAAAAGCGGTAAACCCTTTATTGTGGCTGGAACTCCTGGTGGAACCACCATTCCCACTTCGGTATTTCAAACATTGATGAATTTGCTGGAATTCAATCTCTCTACGGAAGATGCCGTCAATAAACCGAAGTTTCACCACCAGTGGTTACCCGACAGAATTGACGTGGAGAGATGTTTTCCTGCCAATGTGCGTGCAGCGTTGCAAGCAATGGGTTACACACTCTTTGAGCGTGCTGCCATCGGACGCACGGAGGTGATAAAGGTACTTTCTGACGGAACATTTGAAGCCGTTGCCGACAGTCGCGGTGACGATGGGGCAGAGGGATATTGACAAAAAAACCGCGATTGCTTTTCAGCAAACCGCGGCAATATATTAGTACAGTTTTATTGTCAACTGTCCATTGTGTTTACATTCTCTCAGGTACTTCTATGCCCAGCAATCCCATACCTCGTTTAATTACTTTGGCAATGTTGCGCGAAAGTGTGAGGCGGAAAGCGCGTAGCTGTTCGTTCTCTTCTTTGAGCATTGAATGGTCGTGGTAGAATTGGTTATACTCTTTGGCAAGGTCGTACACATAGTTGGCAATCACTGCCGGAGAGTAGCTTTCGCCTGCTTCGCGAACCACAGCAGGGAAATCGGAGAGCATTTGTACGAGGCTCACCTCTTTTTCCGAAAGCTCGAGGGTTGTATCGGGTGCAACGGTAGTCGCAATTTGTTGGTCGTCAGCCTTGCGTAGTACCGATTTGATGCGGGCGTGTGTGTATTGAATAAATGGACCGGTATTGCCATTAAAATCGATCGATTCTTTGGGATTGAAAGTCATGTTCTTGCGTGGATCAACCTTTAGAATGAAGTATTTCAATGCGCCAAGTCCCACCATGCGGGCAATGGCTTCGGCTTCCTGTTCGGTGCAACTGTCAAGTTTGCCGAGTTCTTGCGATGTTTCGCGGGCAGTACTCACCATTTCATCCACAAGGTCATCAGCATCAACCACGGTGCCTTCGCGGCTTTTCATTTTACCTTCAGGCAGTTCTACCATTCCGTAGGAGAAATGCACGAGGTCTTTGCCCCATTTGAAACCCAGTTTGTCCAACAGGATGGAAAGTACCTGAAAGTGGTAGTTTTGTTCGTTACCCACCACATAGACCATTTTGTCGATGGGGTAGTCGTCGTAACGCAGTTTGGCAGTGCCAATGTCCTGTGTCATATACACCGAAGTGCCATCGGCACGGAGCAGAAGTTTTTCGTCCAATCCGTCGCCGGTGAGGTCGGCCCACACGGAGCCATCTTCGCGGCGATAGAAACTGCCGCTTGCAAGGCCCTCTTCTACTTTCGATTTACCTTCGAGGTAAGTCTCCGATTCGTAGTAAATTTTGTCGAAGTCAACGCCCAATTTCTTGTAAGTCAAATCAAAACCGGCATACACCCAGCTATTCATCATTTTCCATAATGAATAAACTTCTTCGTCACCGGCTTCCCATTTGCGGAGCATTTCCTGTGCTTCCACTATCATCGGGGCATTACGTTTGGCATCCTCTTCAGTTTGTCCTCGTGCCATCAATTTCTTGATTTGGCTCTTGTATTCCTGGTCAAATTTCACGTAATATTTTCCCACAAGGTGATCGCCTTTCATGCCTGTACTTTCGGGAGTTTCGCCATTGCCGAATTTTTGCCAGGCCAGCATCGACTTGCAGATATGAATACCACGGTCGTTCACAATGTTGGTTTTGACTAATTTCTGTCCGTTGGCTTTTACAATTTCGCCAAGGCTAAACCCGAGCAGATTGTTGCGGATATGTCCAAGGTGCAGCGGTTTGTTGGTGTTGGGCGACGAGTATTCAATCATTACCAATGGTGAAGCATCGTTTGCCTTGATGGTGCCGAAATCGACCTGTTGGTCAATGTTGGTAAGCGTTTGCAGCCAGTAGTTTTGGGCAATGCTGAGGTTGAGAAAGCCCTTAATCACATTGAAAGCGGTAATCAGCGGTTCGTTAATTTTGAGATATTCGCCAATTTCATTCGCTGCCTGTTCGGGGCTTTTGCGCGCCATTTTGGCAAACGGGAAGACCACCACAGTGAGGTCGCCTTCAAACTCTCTCTTTGTCTTTTGCGGTTGCACGATTTTCTCGTCTGCATCAGTCCCGTATAATGTTTTTACGGCTCCTATAACCGCCTGTGTGATTTTTGCTTCAATGCTCATAAGTGGATTTTTTTCGAGGTGCAAAGGTACGAAAAAATGAACAATTGACAGTTTACAATTGATAATTAATGGTATCGTGGTCGTGATTCTTCGGAAAAGGCTTAATTACGTCCCTGATTTTTACATCCTCAAATTTCTACACTCTCCACATATTTGATTAAGTCAGGGAAAAATAGCCCGAACCGCTCGTCTATCTCCTGATGGTTATTTTGCAGAAATTCAATGGTTTTTCGTGGATTAATAGCCGGTACTTTATAGTTGGACATGATGGTGAACGATTCATTCAAACCTTCATAAGTTGCGTAGCGCATCAGGCGATTGGTGGAGATAAAGTGCCAGATAAACCGCTTTACCCGTGTAGGAAGATGCGGATAATAGCGAATGGTGGCATAGTAAAAATTGGCAGAAAAACGGCGTAATGAGCGACTGTCGGAATATTGGAGGAAGTGTGTTGCCAAAATGTGATCGAAATAGACATCGGCTATAATGGCCGAATAGCGTCCGAATTCGGGGCGAAGCAATGCCACGGTATCGAGTACAACAGGATGGCTGTCGGTGTAGCTATCTATTTGACGGTGAAGCAGAATACCTTGTTGAATCTCTTTGGGATAGGATGTATGCTGATTTCCCTTTACAAAATCGCCGATAAAGTTACCTACCTGACGCTGCCGACTTTCGCCTGAAAGGAAAATATGTGCGAGATAGTTCATTTATTGGTCGATAGTGGAATATAATCGGTTGTCTGGTTTGAAAAACCGGTGCAAAGATAGGGCGTATTTTTGATAAAGAGCCACCTTCGGTATTGAGGTTTTTGCTGTAATATAAGGAAAGTAGAAAGAATAGCCTTATTATACTATCTTTGCACACTTTATTAAGGCCGCTTTGTACTACATTATTTAATTATGCACCAAAAAGAGAAGTTAAATCTGTTCAGCCTTACCATGATAGTGGTGAGTCTTGTAATTGGTATGGGAATTTTCAAAACTCCAGCCACTATTGCCGCCAAATCGGGTACCGAAACCATCTTTTTTGCGGCATGGCTTATCGGTGGTTTTGTGGCTTTATGCGGTGCTATTACATATGCCGAAATAGGGCAGCGTTTGCCCGTTATTGGTGGTTATTACAAAATATTTGCCCATTGCTATCATCCTTCTGTAGGCTTCACGGTCAATATTTTAATACTGATAAGTAATGCGGCATCATTGGCTGTGGTTGCCTTAATAGGAGCCGATTACGTAAGCGATTTATTGTACGGAAAACCCTCCGGTACCTTGTTTAATGTGGTTGTATCTTGCACGGCTGTTGCGCTGTTTTACGGAGTCAATCTTCTAGGGCTGAAAACAAGTAGTCGTACTCAGAATTTTCTCATGGTAGTAAAAATTGCACTGGTATTACTTTTAATCTCGACTTTCTTTACCGGTTTGCGTGTGGAACCGCATGGCTATAACGATGGAATAATCTATAGTGCGGAAAATCATGGCACAGCATTTTTGCTGATAATCAGTCTGGTGGCGGTATTTTTTACCTATGGAGGATATCAGCAAACTATCAATTTCGGAGGAGAGATAAAATATTCATCGACCATGCAAAAAGGAGTGTTGACAGGCATTTTACTGGTGTTGTTCCTGTATCTATCCATCAATTACACCTACGTGCATGTAATCGGCTTCGATAAGATGAAAAATGCCAACGCCATTGGTGCATTGTTGTGCGAAGCATGGTTTGGAAGGGCAGGTGCCAAAGTGTTTGACCTTGCCATGGTACTCAGCGTACTGGCCTATGTCAATGTGATTTTGTTGAGCAACCCAAGGGCAATGTTTGCCATGAGTGAAGACGGATTGCTGCCTAAAATATTCAGATACCGTCATCCAAAAACCCATGCGCTGGTACCCGGGCTGACCATCTATGCTATTATTACTGTGGTGATTACTTTTTTCGGGAAAGGCGTGGACGATGTCCTGAGTTTCAGTATGTTTCTCGACTGTATCGGCATGAGTACCTCTGCTGCCACACTATTTATACTGCGCAAACGTCACGAAGGCGACAGTGCAGTGACGGGTTCATTTACTAAGATTGTGCCGGTGCTTACAGCGTTGTTTGTGTGTGCATACGGCTTTGTAGCCGCTGCCGTCATTATCGATAAACCGATTGCCGCATTAACCGGTGTGATTTTGCTTGCTCTGTTTTTGGCGCTGTACTTTGTATTTCACCACAAAAAACGAGGGAAGCATAAGCAAGCGGATAATTTGTTGGAACGCGAATTGAAAATCAGCGAAGCTAATGACACAAATTGAACAGTAAATCTTTACAAATTATTCTTTTTAACTTGGAAAATGGAATAGGGAAGTCCAAAGAGCTTTAGTTTTGGATAAACTCCTGCCAATCATTGGTATCTCCATTGAAAAGATTTATATCCACTATACCGGAGGTACCGGTACATCTTCCGCTATGGCAATTTTGCCAAAGACTCCACTTCTGACTGATTTTTGGTGCTGTGCCGAGCGCACAAATCCAGATTCTGTTATTCAAGAATCTTCCCTCAAGATATTTACGATAAGTATTTTGGTCGGAATAAATCACCACTTTGCGGTTGGTTTTAGTCTCTATGTCGGTTATAAAATGTTGAATTTCAGCAGTCACAATTCCAATATTTTTTGAGTGACGATACTGACCCCACTCTTCGACATCGACCACAGGAGGCAAATCCAACTCTTTCAGATTGACCTGTGACATAAAATTATCGGCTTGCTCTTTTCCACCCCGGTGAAACCGAAAAAAGTGATATGCCCCTACAGGAACACCTGCAATTTTGGCTTCTTTGATGTTATATTGAAAGCGAGGATCGAGATAATCAGCTCCTTCTGTGGACTTTATATAGGCAAAACCAATGCCCTGACGTTTAATAATATCCCAGTTAATATCTCCTGTATGTTTTGATACATCAATGCCCACAATCTTATTGTCGGACATATATTGTGATATATCCACTTCAATTTTGGGACGATGAACTTTGTGGTGTACCTTCCGCGAATGTTTACCATTCACTCCAAATATGGCGACACACCAAATCAATATCGCTAAAAATCCTATTCTCTTCATGTTGCACTCGTTGTTTTTCTTTTATAAAGTGCAAATTTAGAATTAAATAGCTATTGAGCCAAACCGAAAGAATAAAATAAGGATTTTTTTTGGAGCAAAAACAATAAGTAACACCTTTTGTAGAGAATGATGAGGAGATGTTGCCTTATTGAAGGTTTAGTGAGCGTAATTTGGAGTGAAAAAGGCTATTACTGATTTCAGTTAAATATCTCGCCATCTCACATTCTCACCTTTTTGCTAATCTGGCTCACAAAGAGTCCGGTAATTACAATTACCATGCCGATAATTTGTTGTGCAGGAAGCACTTCGTGAAGGATTAGTGCAGAGAAGATAGCTGTGAGTACAGGGAGCAGGTTGCAGAATACATTGCTACGGGTTACTCCGATACGTCGCACGGCTTCGGCAAAAAGCACAAAGGCAATAAAGGAGGCAAAAAGCGCCAAAAGTAGCATGCAGACAATAGAATCGGTGCGCCACACTATTTCGCCTAAATGTGGGGCTTCGATGCCGAGAAATAGCGGCAGGAAATAGAAGAATCCGATGATATTCTGGTAGGTAATCAGTGTGATGCCGTTGTAGTGTGCTGATAGTTTTTTGAGTATTGTGGCATAAAAAATGGCCGACATCACCGCAAAGGTAATCAACGAAATGCCAATAGGGTCGGTGGCAGCAGCGGTGTCACTACTTACGGTCACAATGGTGATGATTCCGGCAAATGAGACTACAATACCGGCAATATTTGCCCAGCTTACTTTTTCTTTCAATAGAAAATAGGCTGAAAATGGCGCAAACAAAGGAATAGTAGCCAGCATCACCGACGCAATAGTGGGGCTGATGCGTGTCAATCCGTAGGTTTCGCCAATGAAATAGAGAAACGGTTCAAACAATGCCAGCAACAGAAACCACTTTATATCCTCTTTTCGTGGTAGTTGCAACTGTTTGGTGAGTTTTCCGAAAAGAAAAATCAGTATAGACGATACCAGTAATCTCGATTCCAGGAGTGTGAGCACAGTAAAGGAACGGATGGCAATGTTGGTCCATACGTAAGAGAACGACCAGAAAATCATGGCTAAAGTGATAGCCGTGTAAACAGTCGTCTTACTCCACTCTTTGATGTGAATCGGCTTACCCGACATGCGTCAGCTGGTCAATCCATTCGATAATGCCCGGCCAGCGCTCGTGCGAAATTTTAGGACCAATCTCTTCCACCACTTTTGCGGCAAGGTATGAGCCAATTTTTCCGCTCATTTCCAAGGGTAAATCGTTGGCAAAACCGTAGAGAAATCCTGATGCATAAATGTCGCCGGCACCTGTGGTATCCACACATTTGGCTTCAAATCCACTCACTTTTATCACATCATTGCCATGCTTGATAAATGAACCTTCTTTGCCGATTTTTACGATGGCCACCGCGCACAATTCCGCCAATTCGTGAAGAGCAGCTTCGGGCTCTTTGCCGGTAAGGGCTTTGGCCTCTTCCTCGTTAGCAAAGACAATATCCACGTTGCCGGGAATAATTTCACGCAGAAAATCGAGATTGGCCTCCACCACGTTGAAACTGGCAAGGTCGAGCGAAACGGTGAGCCCGGCAGCTTTCGCCATGGTGATGGCTGTGCGGATAAGGTCATAGTTTTGCATTAAATAACCTTCGATATGGAAGATTCGGTATCCTTCGAATAGTTCAGACGTCAGGTCGGCAGCTTGCATCTCGGCACTTGCGCCAAGAAAAGTACATAATGTACGTTCTCCATCGGCTGAAATCATTACCAAACAGCGTCCCGAATCGTTTTGAGAGGTAAGTAGCAGCGGATTCACACCGTTATTGCGGGCATCGGTTTCATAGAATTTGCCGATATCATCAGAGCCAATTTTTCCGACAAATCCGGCATGAAGACCTAATCGTGCAATGGCGTTAATGGTGTTGGAAGCCGAACCTCCGGCTACCATATTTTTGGGATAAGCGGTAGTGTGGTCGCTTATTTTGCCCATCATCATACGGTCAATCAGTTGCATACTGCCTTTTGGAAGTTGCAGTTTGCCTAATAACTCGTCCGACTCCAATACTGTCAATATATCCACGAGGGCATTTCCCATCCCCAATATTTTGTTACTCATTTTATTAGCCGTTTTGTGGTTCATTATTCAAAAAGCGGAACAAAGGTAACAAAAATTTGGGAAGCATACCTGTGCTGATTTACAATTTAATCATTTACGAGGTGCAATTGAAATCGGAAGCCGAATATTCAATTCAATGTCGCGCTACGCATCAGCCATCACTCTCTTCTTCACCACAACATGGATGGTTTGTAGTCCGATAATTATCTTCTGCAACTCTTCATCGGTTGGCGTTTTATAGCCAAATCCGTCAAGCGAGCAGATAGATTCAAATCTGTTTACCAGACGCACAGTGTCTTGCATTGCCGGCGTAAGTTCCGGTTCAAATTCTTTGGCTTGTTTATAGAGTGCTACCGGCATGTGGTGTTCAGCCATTTCATCGTAATGAGAAAGAAGTGCCACGAAGAGTTTTTCGCAATACATTGTAGAAATGCTATATAGCAGGTCGTTATCGAAACGGCTTTTTCGTTCCAGTGTTTTGGACAAGGTGTTGAGATATTTTTCTCCTTCGAGAAAGAGGTCGAGGGTATTGTCTTTCAATTTGAGCATGGCGAATTTGTGTTGAGAGATAACGCTATGGTGCGTTATTGCTTTCTTATTGCACAAATTGTGCCAAGTAGATTAAAAGCTTGATTTTCAATTATAAGACAATTTTTCATTTCTTGCTGATGTTTGAAAATCCAACATTTTTGTAGGTTGGATTTATGCCAAACGACATAGATGCAGCCGGTTTTTCGTTATCCGATAATATCTTTCAGGATAGGGTTTTCAGGATCGTCTTTATAGCGTTCGATAAATTCGGAAGGTTTCATACCAAAGAAGTCATGAAAACTGTTGGTGAAGTAGGAGTGGCTCGAAAAGCCTACTTTATACGCCACTTCAGAGATATTCGCTTCGTTTTTGAGCAATAAAAAAGCTGATTGTTTGAGTCGTATGGAACGAATCATTTCGCTGGGCGAAGTGTTGACAAGTTCTTTCAGTTTTCGGTTCAGGTGTACACGACTCAAACCTACCTCTTCGCTCAGTTTTTCGACACTGAAATCGGAATCTTCTATATTTGTGCGAATTATTTCGATGGTTTTAGCTAACAAACGTTTGTCGGCAGAGTTGATTTTCAGGTGGTCGTAATCGTAATCAATAGGTCGTGTGTATTTGTTGCGCATGGTCTGACGGCTACCGATAACTTGAGCAATGTTACGTTTCAGAATGTCAATATTGAACGGTTTAGTCAGATACACATCTGCACCACTATCCAATCCCTCAATAATGTCATCGTCTTTGGTCATTGACGAAAGCAGAATAATGGGAATATGATTGGTGTTGGTATTTGTTTTTATCTTACGACACAGCTCGTTACCATCCATTTCGGGCATCACAATGTCGCTCACCACCACATCGGGCAGTATGCGGGTAATGGCATTCCAGGCAGCCTTACTGCTATCAAACGATTCCACGTTGAAGGTGGATGAAAGTTCTATCCGCAAATACGAAAGCAGGTCTTTGTCATCGTCAACCACCACTATGGTTGGTTTGCTTTTGGTCTTTTTCTGTACGTCGGTATCGTTGTTTTCCAACAAAGTAAAACGCTCCTCATCGCGGGGTAGTATGGCCGGTTGAGGGTAGAGGTCGGTCTGACGGCTTTTTTGGAGTTCTTCTTCTGTAAGGTGCTCGGATGAGAGCGGGATACGAATAAAAAAGACACAGCCTACTGCTTCATTTTGAACCGAAATTGTACCATGATGAAGCTCCACCAACTGTTTGGTGAGGTGCAGTCCGATGCCCGAACCGAGATTCTCCTGTTGTCCATTGTCTTGGAAAAATCGGTCGTAAATCTTGTTGATAGCCTCTTTCTTGATACCGGGACCAGTGTCGCGAATGCTGATTTTTAAATAGTTATTGAGTGCATCTTTTGCATCGTTGTCATGTCCGATGGTAAGTTCTACGGTAATTTTTCCGTTGTCAGGTGTAAACTTAAATGCGTTTGACAATACATTGAACAAAATTTTATCAAAATTACTTTGATCAATCCATGCATTCAACCGTTCGTATTTGCTTGTAAACTGAAAATCAATTTGTTTGTTCTTAGCCAGATTATCGAACGACATCATAATATCTTTTACAAAAAAGACCATATCGGTTTTCTGAAAAAAGAGTTTCATTTGCTTGTTGTCGATTTTTCGCATATCCATCAACTGATTGATAAGACGCAAAATGCGGGAACTGTTGCGGTACATTAGATTGTAAATCTCTTTCTTCTGGCTATCTTTTTCCTCCATGCGCATTTTTTCCAATGGACTCATAATGAGAGTGATAGGGGTG
>Ga0302272_1000957_pt1 | contig 13080 bp, 4 predicted proteins | sample III_Bog_N1_2_FD_198772 | JGI IMG/M metagenome (GOLD analysis project Ga0302272, IMG submission 198772) | Peat permafrost microbial communities from Stordalen Mire near Abisko, Sweden - III_Bog_N1_2 | ecosystem: Environmental > Terrestrial > Soil > Wetlands > Peat | place: Sweden: Abisko...
GTTGAGAGATTGCAGTCGTTATAACTCCGGAACGTAATTGAGACTCAATCGAAATTAAATTTGTTTCTGTCATCCTTAATCCTGGAACAAACGAACCTTTGGTAAAAAAACTATTAAATTCAGCATTCGTTCCTTTCTCAAATCCCCAAAAAATTTCACTATTGCCCTTTGTGAAATCACCTGGATTTGAACTTAAAGTAAATATGCCGTTATTCGTTATTTGTTGTGTAACACTAATAGCTTCATTATAATTTGCAGTATTAAGATCAGCACGGGCCAAAATTCCTTGTGCAAAACTTTTTGGGATCCTGAAATTGTCAGTGGTAGTCCATGATTGAGGAAGAATTGCTGCTGCGTCAGTTGCATCACTCTTTATTTGAGCCCATACTTCAGCTTTAGTGCTTTGCAGTGTTGTAAGAGGCGATATTTCAGAACCAACAGGTATTGATCCAAACCATGTTAACAGATAATAGTTAAGTGCAGATCTAATAGCTTTTGCTTGTGCATCAATTGTATTTCTACTCACATTGTCCGGAATGACAACCTCTGTGCTAAGTAATATAACATTAAGCTTATAGATAATATCAAATCCTTTGGACCAAAGCATTAAAACTTTATCGTTTGCAGCAGTTTGAGAATGGTTATAAATTTCGTTCCAGGAACTGTTTGGAGACTGCACTCTATTTGCATATAAAGCATCGAACAAGAATTCGAATTCAATAAAATCATGAAATTTGGTATAACACAATAACAGAGAATCATTTATGGCAGCCGTTGTTTTAATGAGTTTTATTGGAGCAATGTTTGCAAAATTGCCCGCACTAATTTTAACAGCAATATTATTAACCAATATTGTTCCGTTGTAAGTACCCGAAAAAGAACCCGTGCCAGATTTATTAATCGTAACCACCCCACTTCCTGCAGTTGCTATAAATGTATTAATCCCATCGAAGTAGCTAACATTTGCCTGCAAAATTGAGGCTGACTTTAATGAGTTAGAGACAATATTATATGTTCCAGCAATTGTATCGTTGGTCACGATCTCAATCTTTTTTGATCCATCAATTAGTGAAATGATAAGTTTACCATTCAAGCTTTTAACCTTACTTTCAGTCGGATTAAAATTTTCCCCATTTATAGTTGTTGGCTCATCGGTTACGGGGGCTTGAGGCTCAGTATCCTGATGTTTTGAACATGCAATAAAAAAGAGGCAGGTCAAAATTGTTAATAGGAAATGATTTATTTTCATCTTTTCGTTTTAAATGTAGAATTACTAACAACCTATTTTTTGCATTACATGATATATCAATCTCAAAAAATTAACCTTTTTCTAATTTATACAATCCAAATTAGAAACGCATATAATTATTTATCAATTGGAATTCAAGTTGAAATGTCGTTGTTTAGAATCAGTCTACGTTAGAAAAGAAATGAAGTTTCATTTATCAGCTATTATTAAATGAATCTCTTCAACACAAGTGAATGGGGTTTCTTAATGATTAATTTGTTTTATTTTGCTGCAAGCGACTGGGAATTGACCCATCATAATAAGATATAAGCACACTTATAATTCAGGAATCAGCTTTGGCATAAATATTTAAAATCAAAAACAGATAAGTTTCAAAGGTTTAAACACAATTGATTTGGTGTATGGTTAAAATATGCCACTAAAAGAAAGACTCCTTTCAATCTGATTGATTTTAGTATACAAAGCCAAAAGGTTTTGGGTAACCTTCTGATTTAAATTCATCCTTCTTCCCCAAAATCTATCGACAATTGCAGTTCAAAAAGTTTGAAGCTCTTGCGGTGATAAGGGGTAATCCCAAACTCGGATAATGCCTTTCGGTGAAAGGCGGTCGGATATCCTTTATTTTGATTCCACCCGTATTCGGGATATTCTTCGTGCAATGCCAGCATAAAATCATCGCGGTAAGTCTTTGCAAGAACAGATGCGGCGGCAATCGAAAGGTATTTGCCATCGCCCTTTACCACAGTTGTGTAGGGAATATTTTGATACGGTTTAAACCGGTTTCCATCGACAATAATATGCTCAGGACGAACAGAGAGCTGATCCAATGCCCGGTGCATCGAGAAGATAGATGCATTCAGAATATTCACCTTATCAATTTCAAGATGATCATAGGAACCAACTGCCCAGGCAATTGCTGCCTCCTCGATAATGGGCCGAAGTTCGTAACGTTGTTTTTCGGTTAGTTTCTTCGAATCGTTCAGCAGTTCGGAATTGAAATTTTCGGGCAAAATAACTGCTGCAGCAAACACAGGTCCTGCAAGACATCCCCTGCCCGCCTCGTCGCAACCAGCTTCGACAACTCCTCCCTTCAGATTATGAAGTAGCATGTTTTGATTTCTTTAGTTGGCAACGATTCATATGTGAATATTACTTCTTCCAGCGAATAAGCAGCGAAGCGAGAATTCTCACTGCGTCAGCGTAAACCTGAAACTAAGACCAAAATTTGCATTTGTCGTGCGGTAAGCATTCGAAATAAACGGGCTGTTTACAATCCGGTCGTAAAACAACCGCACGATAAATACTTCGCTGAGGTTATAATCGGCTGAAAATTTAATTGAGAATGATTCCTGTCCTGCCGTAGTTTGGTTGTTCTCTTCAATCAGTTTACGAAGTACTGTTTTCGTCTTTCCGTAAGTCAGGTCAGCCCTGACATTCAAATCGTTGTTCAACGCTTTCTGCGAAGTCTTCGTTTTAATAAACATCTTCATATTCTCGAAACGGTAACCCAAGCCCAGACTTGCCTCATTGTTATATAGTTCCATCGCCTGATTGTTGGTCAGACTAAGCATGACATTTCTTGTCTTCCGGTACTCGAAACGCGAAGTAACATTGTTGAGCCATGTGATATCGATATCAAAAAGCGGATTAAAGGTTTCGTTAATGTTGATGGTGGCAATGTCATATTTCGGCAAGAAATTCTTGTCTGCATTCAAAACATAACTAAAACCATCATTCTCGGTCACATAATTAAGGTTCGAGATGTAAGAGCCAATACTGTAAGTTGAACGGTAGTCGTGCGTGATACTCATCGATTTCATTATATCTTTAAGTCCCGAAATTTTATTAACGACTCCCGAATACTGAATGCGCCAGTTCGGCATCATAAACTTTGCAGAAGGGAATGGGGTGAGCGACACCTTTTCAGCACTTTTACCTGAGTAAGCAGCAAGAAATGCAGGGATTAAAACCTCTTGTGCCGCCGGACCGTAGCCAGCGGGATAGCCCGTCGTCGCATCAATTGAACCGGGGGCATAGCCAAAATTCGCATTAGCGACCCTTGTTTGATCGAGCCGCCGTGCAATTATTTCGCGATTCTGCTTGAACTGGTTCCAAACTTTTGAGTCCTGCACAGCCGATTTTCCAAGTTTTTCGAATGATGAGCCAATCGAAATAATGCTCATTGTGAAATTTCCGTTGTACGATTTATTAAAACTTCCCCAGCCGTTTTGATTATTATAGATCAGGAATTCGGTTGAATTGCTCGAAAAGCTCCGGTTTGCATTGATGTCAATCTTCAAATCGGGTATTGGAACTAATTTTGCCCTGATGTTCAAACGTGTATTTGAACTCAGCATAAAAGGTTTATTCACAATTGTATCGGTAGAAACCCATCCTCGCGCAGCAGCTGACTGTCCAAAACTTGCATCCTGGTGACCCAGGATAAAAGGTATTCCGGGAGCAAGCAAACTACTTCCGTCAACACTCTCATAATTGGTTGATCCCAAAAAGTTGGTACCCGGTAAATAACCATAAAGTGATGTTCCGCTATTTTCAGTATATGAGATATTTACGTTGTAAAGCATCATCAGGAAACGGGCCAGATATTCGTCGAGGTGCAAACTTTCCTTCACATCTTTGTCTTTTCCTCCGGTGACTTCGACAATTGCCTTCGGACAATCGATTGCGGGGGTGAACATCACGCGATTTTCGTTGACTATTTTTGTCTGGCCATTAATAACTTTCCCTTTTTCGTCCGTTACCCTGACAGTTACATTTGCGGTTCCCAATTTATGAAAAATCGATTGTGGCGTATTCTTTTTCATCACGGCATTTCCATCCTTGAACTTTGTAGGCGCAGCATTACTAATAGGTGCATTTTGTCCGCGCGTTTGTGCGTCGCGTCTTCCACGACTAAATTCGCCATATTTCTGGTTCACCCGTTTTAGGTATGGGACGCGGTTATACAACCGGATAAAGTCAGCCTGCCCATTTAGCTGAATCGCACGCGAATTACTGATATTGTTACCAATCGAATAATCTCCACGGGTAATAGGTGCCACATCCCAATCGTATGCTGCCTGATAGATTGCCGATGATGAAGTCCAGTCGAGTAATGGCAGTTTATTAATTGGGATAGTATACGAAATATTCCACGTGTGATGGTAGTGCGTATTGCGTCCACCATCCAATATACTTTGCCAGATTGTATCGCGCCGTGCCTGATAGCCAGGAAGATTTTTATCCATCGAGCCAAGTGGTTCATCAATCCGTGATGAATTGACAGCAGAAAAATCGATTTTCAGTCCGCGTGTCAGATCGAAACGAAAGTCGTAATACCTGTTCCAAATGAAGTCTTTGAGATACGTTACAGGCAGTATAAAGCCAGGATTGGTGATATTACGGTATTGTATGGAGCTGCTCGTGCGGTTGAGATCGGACCGAAAAGATAACTGGCTCGGCATGAAATTGAGGTTAAAATCGCGCACAATTGTCAGTGCCGGTGATTTTAAAAATTTCACATTTTTGAAAGGATCAAAAGGCTTCGGCCTGCTTACAAAATTATAATTCAGCAAAGCCCGGGTATTAATCGTTTGGTCAAGAATGGTATTGATATCTCCCTGTTCCAACACATTATGAGAGTAGGTAAGCGAGAAATTCGAAAGATCATATATCTTCGGATCACCAGTTCTATTGGGTTTGTCGATCTGAACGTTCGTGAGATTGAAGCTCCTGCGTGCAGTAAACGTCTGGGAAATACGTTTTATGGAATCGCGGTCATGCGAATTGGCAGCATTGTTAAGCGCGTCCTTGAGTTTCACATCTTTATCCAAAGGTGAATATTCGGGAGTAGAAACCGCTTTTGAGAAACCCAGGTAGAGCGGTATTTTTACACCCGATTCTGGTTTAAAAAACTTTCCTAACTCAAGATTGGTCGAGATATCGTATTCATGACTATCATCCAGCGTGCGCTGTCCCATTTTTGAGTCAATACTTCCAAACCCCGTGGTGGTCATCTTTCCTGCAAACGAATAGGTTCCCAGATCGGCCAGATTTCCCGAAACGCGCCCAATGGCAGCCCAGCCTCCTTTTTCTTCGAAATCGGTCAACCTCAGTTCATTTACCCATACTTCAACCGATTTTGGACCCAGTGTTCTCCCTTTCTTATTGCGGATACCGATCATCGCCACCTCAACCTGTGAGAGATCAGGGTTTCCTTTAACTTTGATTTTGTTTTGATTTTTGTTTACGTCCTTATGGACTTGTTCGTAAATATCACCAAGCGTAGTTGTAGATCCGGCCACACGCATCTTGCTGTTCCGCTCCAGTTTTAGTGCTGGCAGCAAATCGAGCGGAATATAAACCCTATCGGCTATAGGCCACACAATTTCCCGGTTTTTCTCCGAATCGGGATAATAACCAGTCGGCGTGAGTTTTAACGGGACTTCATATTCGTAATAATTGTATTGAAAATCGGATCCTAACCGGACAAATAAGTACAGATCATCATCTTTAAGATTTGTGCCTTCCATCTCTTCCGCATGGACTTCAAGTTTCAATGTTTTGTACCTGCGCATATCAATGAGCATTGTTTTATAGGCTCCCCGCGCATCACCAGGTTGCAAATCGGTTGTCCGCAAAACCATTGATTGCTCGTTCAACTGGGTGAGCTGTGCGTTTGAAGGATCAATCACGCGACTTACACCTGGAGGAAGGAGGTAATTTACAGGTTTCTTGCTGCTGTTTTCCTCTACATTCACTGCCGATATCTCAAACTGCGTATCCGGTGATGGGATGCTTAAATCTTCAGTGAGGTCTTTATCATATCGCCTCCAATTGGTTCGAACAAGATCGAGCGTAGCAAACCGCATCACAACAGGCTTTTGCCATCCCCTTAAGAACATTCTGATAAAACGGATCGATCTGAAATCATTGATAGCACCGTAAACCTTATCAGGGGAACTCACTGGGATTTTAAACTGATACCAGGTGACTTCTTTTGATGAACCATTTGAGACCGGAGCTACTCTGATATCGGTAATATAATTTTTGCCCATTGCCATGTTCGCATGGTCGATCTTTAGATGATATTGGAAGTAGGCTTCATTTTCGTTCAGTGTGTTGTCATCATTAATATCCTCAACATCAGGTATTGATGTTGCAGCTGTCGGGTAACTTTCGGGTGACTGCTCTGAAGTTGGTGAATTGCCTTCCGTTCGGGCATAGAACTTATACCGTTCGAGAAGATCTTTATTTTGCTGATCGTAACTGGTACCACGGAAATAGTGATAATCATCGCTCGATGGATCTCTTCTGGCAATTCCTATTGCGGCCGTATCGGTCACCACATTCGCAAGTTTATTGATATAACTGCTAAAGAATGTGCCTTCATCTTTCGAACTAAGTCCGTCAAGTCCAACGTCCTGATTTATACGAGCTGCGGGAGAATTATCGAAAGCTTTTACGAGTGACTGCTGCTTCGAAACTCTTCCCCAGGCTGTATGATCGAGGATTGTAGTATCGCCATTGGCAGGTAAACCCTGTTCGAACGACTTTCGCCCATCGCGAAGAACATCCTCCGAAACATTTCCGAGGTTAAAATAGAGATCGCCACCAGGATTTGCAACTCCAAGTGTATCATCCATTGCAAAAGGATCCATCAACCAGAATTCGATGTATTCAACATTGGCAGCTTCAAAATCGCTTGTTTCAATTTTACGCATGATTCCACCCCACCGTGTTTCGGGCGATTTAAGTTTGTCAAAAGCATCAACACCCGAAGAAAAAGCGGTTGGATTTACGTCGTAATTGTAAGACCCTTTTTCAGATGGATAAAAAGAGAGGTCAAGTGTAGGAATATTCGTAGGCTGACCTGCAGGCGTTTCCCGATCCGGAAATATTTCCTTTTGAAATACTTCCCTTACCCGGTGATCTTTACGCAGTTCATCCTTCACGGGTGAAGTACGTCGCTGCATATACGGATCGATGATGTACCACGAAAGCAACGCACGGTTATACCCGTTTTCAAGATTGTTGATCATATCACCTTCGGGAAACAATTCATTCAATTGCGGTGTACTGGCCGTATACCAACCCACAAAAGATTTAAGATTGATTGGTGTTTTAGCGCCTTCAAAATCATCGATATAGGCCGCTCCTTCTTTTGAAATCACCTTTGAATGACCCGGAAATAATTTGGCCCATTCTGCTTCGATTGCAATCTTCGACTCTTCCTTCGTCTTAATAAAAGGGAGTGCATTTACCATCCGGGTTATCATGCCCGACGTTGAATTGTAGGATGCATTCAAACCGAGCATAAGATTCGAAATCGGATCTTCGCCATAATTCACTTTTTGGTAAAGCGGCTTTTCGTGCAGATACATCATCGTACCACCAATGCTGAAATTTTTATTGAATTCGTAGTTCAAATGCGTACCCAACATGGTTTTGCGTTGCATACTAAAGAGATCCTCACTCTCGGTCGAAATCGAAATGGGTGTCCCAGATTCGAGCAAACCCTGATTAATGATTTTAACTTTTCCCTGCGTATAATCAACGATAAAATCCACGTCTTCCTGAAGTTGTCTGCCACCGGCCATCACTTTCACCGAGCCGCGCGTAATATTGATGGCATCGAGCGAAATTTCAGTATTCGAAGACCCTTTATAGCTCCCTAATAACCGAAATTTATTCTTTTCAGCATCCTGTTCGGCAACTGTCTTTGTTTTGTCGTAAAGATTTCGGAAAACATATTTTTTAATGGCGGCGGCATCGCCTTTCAACTGTCGTTCCAGATTCGAACCAAACGGCTCAATAACCGGGAATATAATACGGCCGCGTGTTGAGTTGATGGTAATCTTCTCAAGGTAATCGAAAATTCCATCCGGATAAGGATCAAGTTGCTTATTTAAATGATCAAGGTTCATTACCCCGAGCAGTATCTTTTCTTTAAGCGGACCATCGGGCAGATAATTTAGATTCGTCCCTGCTGCATCATTCTTAAAAAGCACATCCAACTTAAAACCGTCACTCGAAATTCGCTGACCATTAATGTTGTAGACGTTTTTCATCATTAACTGCCAGTTCTTGAACAAGGGATTCAGGTTCGTCCCTTTAAGCATTTTCAAAATTAATGTACCAGGAGCAGCAATCCCATCCGTCGAAAACTCTCCAACCTGGAAAGTCACGCCATTTGAAGTGTACTGATAGGCAACTGCAAGTACTTCGTCGTTATTAACAGATTGGTTTAATGATAAATACCCAAGCTGACGGTTAAGGGTATATTCGGTAGAATCCAACAAACGGGCATTCTCAATCTTTTCGTAATCGCGTCCGCCTACAAAGTCCTGACCAACCAATGGACCAAGTACCTCGGTAAGCCTCGCTATATCACGAATACCTGAATAGGTGGTATTCATTGCCTTATAAAGTCCGTTGATGTCGTTACCCGGATAAGTATTGAAAGGGAATGAAAGACCCGGAGTATCGCCAAAAGATGAAATATTCTGGTTCTGTTTATTCGTGCCTCTTTCGCCGAGATCCATCAACGCCAATATATTACGTGATTCCTGAAAACGGCTGGATTTATTGGTCACCCAAACTTCAATCTTGTTGATTGTGACCGATGATTTTATAACCGGCAACTCCGCAAGCGCCTGATCGTAGTTTTCGTAAAAATAGTGCCCCAATAAAAAGTGACGGTTGGCATCATAATCGGTGGCGCTAATTTCGAACTTCGATTTTTCAGCTCCACCTTCCGTGTTTATCACTTTCGTTTCCCCTTTTTGCTGTGAGAAAACGGTTGAAACGGACAATTTTCCGAATTGCAATTCGGTTTTTACCCCAAAGAGATTCGTTCCGCCCCTGATAAGTGTACCGGTGAGTGGCATCGAGACATTGCCAGCCTCGATTTTCTTCACAATGTCATCATCGTTGCCCGCGTAATCGAGCTTTATTTTATTTTCAAAATCGAAGGTGGCATCGGTGTTGTAATTGAACCTCATTTTTAACCGGTCACCGATTTGTCCGTCAAGATTCACATTGATTTTCTGACTGAAATCGAAGGTCGTATTTCGCTGCATCCTGACTGGAATCGAAGGGTTTTCGATCCGATTGCTCCGAACGCCCAAACTCATCTCGACATAACCCTGTGGTTTGATATTCACAATATTTGATCCAAATACCTTATTGAAAGCCTGGCTACTGATACGGAACTGTGGAAGAAGTTGTGACCGTTGATTCAATGCGCTTTGCGACATTCTGTCACGCCAATACCGCGAAATAGACTCCTTAAGGTCTGACTTCATATACTCTTCGAGACTGAGTGAAACTGGTAGACGAAAATCAACTGATCCAACTTTTTCAGAGATCAGGTAATCTCCAGCAACCGGGTCATATTCAATTACTGTATGGATATTGGAAGGTTTTTTGAGATACAGCGCCGATGTATCTTGTGAACCGGCGTTACCGAAAATATTTTCGTCTTTAAATGGAAATGGCAGCGGACCGAGTGTATCCCTGCGAATTGTATCCTGCGAAGCGATCTGATTTATCAGCAAAGCTTCCTCCGTTGATCTTTCCGGACCTACCAAAGCAATACTATTGCTGGTTAGGGTGGATATGATCAAAAGGGATAAAACTACTGCCGTATTTAATAAAAACCGTCGCAATATATTTTATTAAAAACTTTTTAATGCTATTTTGAGAAGTTGTTCTACTGTGAGTCCAGGCTGCGCCGCAATAATTTGATCCAAAGAATTTTCGACCGCTTTTTTATTGAATCCAAGCATTTCGAGCGCACTCAAGGCTTCATTTCTTACTACCGAATCGCCCGTTTTGAAAATTTTATCCGAGGCAACTCCCTTACCCACTTTATCTTTAAGTTCAATTATAACTCTTTGGGCTGTTTTGGCTCCAATCCCTTTAATACTTTTCAGAAGATTCACATTCTCAGTTAGAATAGCATTGCGTAAATCATCCGGAAGATAGGATGATAGCATCATAATTGCAATAGCGGCTCCAATTCCGTTTACTAAGATCAGCATCCTGAAAAAATCACGCTCGTCCTTATCGGCAAAGCCATACAGTAATTGAGCATCCTCGCGCACCACCTGATGAAGGAATAACTTGCTGTTCTCATTACCGTTTATACGGGAATAGGTATTGACGGAGATGTGTAAAAAGTAGCCAATTCCACCGGCCTCAACAACAACCCCTGCAGGGGTTAATCCGGATATTGTTCCTTTGATAAATTCGTACATAGAATGTAAAAAACTTCCTAATTAATTTAAACCCAATATCCTATTTCTTGATACAAAACAGATTCCCCAGAGAATCATTTTTTTGTTCTTTTCTTAATACAACACAAAATTTTAACAATTTTCGTGCAACACTCCAAAAGTACAAATAAAAACGGTTACGCAAAATCATTATTGATGTGATTATACCTTAAAGATACAAACCATAACGTTTTAGTTGCGAAGCAGCATGACCATTGTATAAAGTGTTATTTGTGAAAGTTTTCTTCCCCGACATCTCCAATATGTCAACTTATGGAAGACGCAGTTATGCTTAGAACCCGATTGGTATTGGATGGAACTCATTCTAATTCAATGATTCTTAATTTATATTCAATATTTAATTGAAATCATGACAAATCCCGGTTACGAAAAATTCACTTTTTTGTTCTATTTTTACTATATCATTGATCGGTTTGTGTGATGCTTAAAAAGCTTATTCTTTTAATATTATTCTTCGCATTTTCAGTTCCGCTCCTGGCAGAATTCAGAACAAATGTGCATTCCATTTCGCGTCGCGAGGGCCTTTCGAACGGCGCAGTGAATACAATTGTTAAGGATGCCGAAGGGTATATCTGGTTTGGAACATGGAATGGGCTTAACAAATATAATGGCAACAATATCGTTACGTACCTGCCGGGAAGTAGTTCAAACTCCATTCACAATCATGTAATCAGGGAATTGTACCCTACCTCCTCTGGCCCCATCTGGATGCTGACAAATAAAGGCCTGGGGTTGTACGACAATATTCACGATCGGTTTACTTCGTATTTTGCACAGGAATCGGAACAGGTGAATTACGAAAACGACATCGCAATTTCGCACGCTGATAGCTATGGAACACTGGCCTCTGTATTTGGGCGCGGCGTTTTCAGATTCGACAGCATCACTAAGCAATTCAGTAAAATCATCTTTGATAAAACTTCACAACCTGCTTCGCTGAGTATTAAAAGAATTCACCTTGTTAATAACCTCGCCTATTGCATCACCGGAACGGGCCATTTGATAAAATTATCGGGAAACGTGCTTGAAGAACTGCTGAAACTGCCTTTAAGCGGAAATTTGTCCTCCTCAATTTCGGTTTTGATAAATCAGCGCCCGCTGTTATTAATAACCCAACGTTCCGGGGCTGCCCTTATGGTTGACCTTACAACAATGAAAGTGTTGCCGCTTACGATTCCTGATGATGTAATTACGTCTTTCTCTCTTTCGAAAGTAAAAGACAGACTATGGGTGGGCACCGAGAAGGGCAAAATATACAGTTTCGATCTGCTGACCCATGCATTCGAAGCGTACAATATTCTTTCTGATCCATTGCTACGAAATCCAATTGCATCCAGAATATTAAGCATTTACGAAACCGACTCAGATGTCTTGTGGATTGGTACCGATGGAAATGGTGTTTACACGCTGAAACTTACGGAATTCCCGAGCAAGAGCTTATCATCAAATCAGTTGACTTATCCGATTGTAAGAAGTATTCTCGTGACACGCAAAAGAGATGTGCTGATAGGTACAAAAGGCGGCGGAATTGACGTTTTTGATGCCAACGGAAAACATGTCAGAGACATATCTTCTAAAAATGGTCTAAGTAACAATTCCGTGCTTTCGCTCCTTGAACACGACGACGGATCGATATGGGTTGGCACAGACGGAAAAGGGGTGGACATTATCTCACCCGATTACAAGACGATCCGAAACTTTCCACGCGATTTCGAAGTGCCCAGCCTCGTGGATTTTGGTTCGGTGTACCGCATTCTCGAAGACAGCGATCAGCGGATTTACCTCGGCACCAGTGGTTCAGGAGTGATCATGATTGAGTTAGATAAAAAAAGTAGTGTCCTGCCTGTTAGTTGCGAACAATTAATACTCGATCCTAATATTGTTAATCCGGGACAGCAAAAACAGATTGTATATGCGCTGACGGAAGAAAAAGCGGGAATCATATGGATCGGAACAAGGGGTCTTGGAGTCTATCGTTACAATACAATTACAAAGCGGGTCATGGCGCAGTATTCCACCACTTCGCATCCCAATCTTGTAATAAATGATGATATCCTTTCGCTGTTTACCAGCCAGACAGGTCGCATCTGGGCAGGTAGCAGCAATGGGATTTTCAATTTTTTACCGCTTTCGAATGATTCGGTGCAGGTGGTTCCGTTAAAGATTCAATCCGACCTTTCAAACACAAGCATTCACGCGCTTCAGCGTGATAATCTTGGTTGTTTATGGGTGACAACTAACCAGGGAATTTCATTAATCGACAGCAGCCGAAACAATATCCGGAGTTTCAACGTGAACGACGGTCTGATCAATGATGAATACAGTGATGGCGCTTCCTATTTCGATAAGAAAACCGGTAAGCTTTACGCAGGAGGCACATTGGGAGTTGATATTATACAGACTGACGCAATAAAATTCTCGTCCTATTTCCCGCCAATCTCAATTAATCAACTTTTGATCAGGAACCTTCCGGCTGAAATAGGGAATGAAAGTGTGTTGACCAGCCGCATCAACCATCAGAAAAATTTAAAG
>Ga0302272_1000959_pt1 | contig 13059 bp, 15 predicted proteins | sample III_Bog_N1_2_FD_198772 | JGI IMG/M metagenome (GOLD analysis project Ga0302272, IMG submission 198772) | Peat permafrost microbial communities from Stordalen Mire near Abisko, Sweden - III_Bog_N1_2 | ecosystem: Environmental > Terrestrial > Soil > Wetlands > Peat | place: Sweden: Abisko...
CATGTCTACGACGCAACGGGGGCGAGATGATTTATTTTATGGGTACGTAATGCTATAATGTACCAAGTATTCTCGAGTATATGCCGCCTTAGCTCAGTTGGTAGAGCGACACATTCGTAACGTGTAGGTCGCCGGTTCGATTCCGGCAGGCGGCTCCAGAAGGAATATGATGGAAAGACTAAATATCAAACAAATCATCGGTCGTGTTATGGTTGATAGACCTTTGTTTTGGCTAAGCATCGCAGTTATAGGCGTCGGGCTGATATCCTCGCTGATTGTGGGGCTCAATATTCATGCGAGCGACGTAACGGTATATTCACGCTACACCGCGTTTGGCGAGGCGCACTTCTATAAATCCCATTGGCAGTATTTGTTGCTGTTTGTTCTGTTTAATCTACTTGCTTCGTTTGCGCACGTCGTACTAATGGCGAAGTTGCAGCAAATCGAGCGACGTCAGACGGCGCTGATGCTCGGATGGATTGGGATTATTATCCTAGTGGTGGCCACAGTCTACGCACTCTTGGTGATTCAACTAGGTCAAGCAGCATGATCGATCTCGAGCTACCGCTTGGGAAGCGAACGAAGTTGTATCGATTCTTTGAAATTGTTCCCGCGCTTATTAGCTACGCGATGATTGCACTGTTAATTATATTGTCGATAGTGAATCCACTTTGGGCGGCTGTTTATCTGCTTCTCCTCATTATCACGATGTTCGTGAAGTCTATCGGCATTGCCTACCATACCATCCGTGGGCACAATAGCTTAGTCCGCGCGCAACGCGTGAATTGGCATGAGCGCCTCACGCAGCTTGAGCATCCCGCAGATAGCTATGCAGTCATGCGAGATGTCAAATTATCGGGTTTCGGTGGTGCGGAGCACTTAGAAAACTTGCGTTTGATTGCCGCTGCACCTGCTGAGTACCCCGTACCATCACAGGTTTACCATGCGGTTATCATTGCCGCCTACAATGAAGCCTACGACATTATCCAACCAACGATCGAATCCGTAAAGGCAACGACTTACAACAATGATCATATTATACTCTATCTTGCCTACGAAGAGCGTGGTGGTGAGGCAATTCGTCGTACAGCTGAGCGCTTGCAACGACGGTATAAGGATACGTTCTGCACGTTTCAAATCATCGAGCATCCCAAGGATCTTCCCGATGAACTTATAGGGAAGGGGCCAAATATTACTTGGGCGGCGAGCCATCTCCAGAAATGGTGCGATGACCAGCATTTGTCATATGATAATGTGATTGTGACGACGCTCGACTCAGATAATAGGCCACACCCCACGTACTTTGATTACGTAGCCTATGAGTATATTGTCCAGCCCGATCGCAAGCGGCTGTCGTATCAGCCTGTTGCATTGTATTTCGGTAACATTTGGGATGCACCGGCGCCGATGCGTGTCATCGCCACCGGTAACTCGTTTTGGACAATTATTAGCAGCATGCGACCTCATACACTACGTAATTTTGCTGCACATAGCCAACCACTGAATGCGTTAGTTGAGATGGGGTTCTGGAGCAAGCGAAGTATTGTTGAGGATGGGCATCAGTATTGGCGGAGCTACTTTTACTTTAATGGAGATTACAACGTAATTCCTATCCACGTGCCCATTTATCAAGATGTGGTTATGGCAGACACATTGAAGAAAACGCTCGTGACGCAGTTTAAGCAACTTCGTCGTTGGGGCTACGGCGTATCTGATATTCCGTATGTCGCAGTACGTATTTTTAGCAAGGATCGCAATGTACCATTCTGGGAAGGGTTCGCGCGGTTTGTACGGCTCGTCGACGGCCACGCTACTCTCGCCACAATCGCAATTCTTGTCACATTTGGTGGCTGGGTACCTCTTATTATTAACCCAGAAGCATCGCGCAATATTGCAGCGCACGCGCTACCGGTGGTTGTAAGCTATATCCAGCAGGTTGCAATGGTTGGATTATTTATTACCATTCTTCTCATGCTCAAGATGCTCCCACCACGTCCCGCACGCTATAAGCGGCATCGAACCATCTGGATGGTTCTGCAGTGGATTCTAATGCCAGTTACATCGGTATGCTATAGCGCGGCGGCATCATTGAACGCACAGACGCATCTGATGCTTGGGAAGTATCTCGATAAGTTTGAAGTGACCGACAAAGCCACGCTTGCCTCGCGCCAACGCGCGCGCAAAAAGAAGTCCTCCTAGAACCTAGGAGGACGACACTGCAAGTATATTCAAATTTCTAATGTAGTTTTTGTGGTGCAGGGGATTACGCGGTTCGTTTCTTAACGGCCTTGCGCGCATCTGCCCACGACATATCATACTCAAACGACAGGGAGAATGTCTCAAGAGCGGAGGGTTGCTCAGCGTGTCGGTTGTGTGTCTTATCGCTACTCATACTTAGATATTAGCATAAGCAGTTAAAAATGTCAAGCAGCAGCTGATATGTGCCATATATCATGATACGCATAAAGTATGCGGTTACGGGGTGGTGAAGTACGTGGAAAACTTACATTATCTTGGGGACAAAAAAATATCCGGCAAAACCGGACATTTCTTGGTGGGCGATAGAGGATTCGAACCTCTCACCTCCTCAACGTCAATGAGGCGCTCTAGCCAAATGAGCTAATCACCCTTACAGCCCATTTATCATAGCAAACAGATGAAGGATTTGCAATTACTAGGGGTATCAAGTACGATGGAAAGTAGCAATGAGACGGATTAACCACCCGTTGAGCTCGTGGTAGCGGTCGCAGACGCACGTAAGAAGAAATGCGGCAAGAGTAATAGCCAAGGTGGAACCTCCCGGCTTTCGGGACCGAGGCACGCGCGTTGAGTAGTCAAGCGGCGTGCTTTTATTTATAAATAAGAGAGGTTATATATGACTCAAGAAGAATTATATGCAATGCGACACAGTCTCGCTCATATTACAGCTCAGGCCGTGCAGCACCTATGGCCAGAGGCGAAGTTTGGTGTAGGGCCAGTAGTTGAGAATGGTTTTTACTATGATATCGACCTCGGTGAGACAAAGATTTCCGAAGCAGACTTTAAGAAAATTGAAAAAGAGATGCGGGGCATCGTCAACCGTGACTTTACATTCGATCGTAGCGAGAAACCTGTCGATGAAGCAATTGATTGGGCTAGGGAAGCGAAGCAACCGTATAAAGAAGAGCTACTCAATGATTTACGTCGAGCAGGGACAACGATTGCAAAGGATCTCGATAGTGCAGAGCTTGGACTACCAGGCGACGGAGAAGCGGCGGTCGAAAACGTTTCATTTTATACAGATGGCGATTTTACCGACCTTTGTCGGGGTCCACACGCCGCATCAACAGGGAAGGTTGGTGCCTTCAGACTCATGCGAGTTGCGGGGGCGTACTGGCGTGGCAAAGAGACGAATCCGCAGATGCAAAGGCTTTATGGTATCGCCTTTAGCTCACAAGAAGAACTCGATGAGCATATAGAGAGGATTGAACAGGCTAAACTTCGCGACCACCGTCGGCTAGGTAAGGAGCTTGACCTCTATACTATGTCCCCACTTGTAGGTGCCGGTTTACCGATGTTTACGCCACGAGGTACGGTACTGCGTGAGGTTCTTGCGCGATATTCAAATCAGCTTCGAGAAGCGCGTGGATTCCAGAAGGTGTGGACACCGAATATTACAAAAACAGCGCTGTATGAGACTTCCGGACACTGGGCAAAGTTTGGCGATGAACTCTTTCTTGTGACGAGTCAGGAAACAGACGACAAGATGGCGCTGAAGCCGATGAATTGTCCTCATCACACGCAACTCTACGTTGCCCGCCCCCACAGCTATAAAGATATGCCCGTGCGATACCTCGAAACAACAACTGATTATCGTGATGAGAAGACAGGAGAATTGGGTGGCCTGAATCGCGTACGTTCACTTACTCAAGATGATAGCCATGTGTTTTGCCGTGAGGACCAGATTGAGCAGGAGATAAACGGCTTGCTCGAGAGTGTCCATGAACTATATGAGACGCTTGGCATGAAGCTTCGAGTGCGTCTGAGTTATAGGGATGACAGCGACAGGTACCTCGGTGAAAAAAATCTGTGGGAATCTGCACAAGCACAGCTCAAGCGAGCAGTCATCGCCAATAACCTCGAATATTTTGAGCAGGACGGTGAGGCGGCATTTTATGGTCCCAAGATTGACTTCATGGCAACTGACGCGATTGGGCGAGAGCATCAACTTGCAACAGCCCAACTAGATTTCGTGCAGCCAGGTAGGTTTGGTCTCGAGTATATGGATGCAGAGAATAATCCTCAAGTGCCACTTATGATACACTGTGCGATGCTTGGCTCGATTGAGCGATTCTTAAGCGTGTTTATTGAGCATACGGCTGGATGGTTTCCTCTATGGGCTGCACCAGAGCAAGTGAGAATATTGACGATTAATGACACGGTTGTTGATTATGTCGAGGAGATTGAGGCTGTACTGAAAAACACTGTTCTGATGGAGCCCGTGAGGTATAATGAGCTTCGATTTAGCCGGGATGATCGCAATGAGAGCCTCGGTAAGAAGATTCGCGAAGCAACCGGGTGGAAGATACCAGTACAATTAATTGTTGGTCCGAAGGACAAAGAAGCTCGTGAGGTGAGTGTTCGGACCCAGTCGGGTGAGCAAAAAGTTGCGCTGGATCAACTTTCCACATACCTCCAGACACTATGAGCGCAAAGAAGCGACAAGTAATTGCAATCGATTGCGATGACGTGTTGATTAACGCGTCACAGTATATCGTCGATACGTATAATGAGCGCTATGGTACGAGCGTGCAGTTGGCACATGCCCATGCATCAAAGAATCCTGAGTGGGCAGCTGACCGCGATGAAGTATTTCGACGGCTGCACGGGATTCAAAATACGAAAGAGTTTGGGGAGATAGTTCCACGACGTGATGCCATTGAGGTCATTCCTCGACTTGCGAAAGACCATGATCTCCATCTCATCACAGCTCGATCGGATGAAGTGCTACCTGTAACCGAGAGAATGATTGCAAAGCATTTTTCTGGATGCTTTGTGGGCATCGATCACGTCGGGCCTGATAGCTCAAAGGGTGATGTGTGTGAACGGATTGGGGCGTCGATTATGATAGACGATAATATTGTGCATCTTGAGACGGCAACGCAACACGGGGTAGGGGCTGTGATATGGTTTGGTGACTATGCCTGGCAGACGAGTCAGCTCGAACGGGCAAGCGAACTATCCATCATTCATTGTGATGATTGGTATGAAGTGGAGGCTAGAGTTGGACAACTCGCAAGCTAATCTCGGTCTACGCGAATCAGTCTACCTACTTATGGCGGAATTGCCGGCAGATAAAGTAACGACCTATGGTGATATCGCAGTGATGGCTGGACACCCTCGCGCGGCAAGGATTGTTGGTGGTATCGCTCACCAGGGGCCCGATGAGCTTTCTTGGCATCGTCTTGTGAATGCCAGGGGTGGTCTTGCGATAGGGTATCCCGGTGGTCAAGGAGTTCAAAGACAGCTACTTGAGCTGGACGGCATTGAGTGTACGGATGAGTATACGGTAAAAGATTTTGGAGAGAGACGATGGCGACCGAACCACCACTTGTAGTAATTGTTGGACCAACTGCAAGTGGCAAGACTAGACTAGCTATTAGACTAGCTAAGCAATTTGAAGGCGAGATTATATCAGCTGACTCCCGCGCGGTGTATCGCGGGCTTGATATTGGTACAGCGAAACCATCGGCCGAAGAGCAACGAGAGGTGCCTCACTGGGGAATTGATATTGTTAACCCAGACCAACGCTTCACGGCTGCGGACTTTCAGCGCTATGCTTTTGGAATGATTGGCGCAATCCGAGCGCGTGGGAATATACCGTTTTTAGTTGGTGGGACAGGCCTTTATGTCGACAGCGTGCTATATGCATACCAGTTTTCGTCTGGCGTAGATGACCTTGATCGACGCGAAATGCTCATGGGGCTCGATTTGGACGCGTTACATGTTTATTGTAGAGAAAACAACATTGAATTGCCAGAGAATAATAAGAATAAACGATATGTTGTAAATAATATATTACGAAATGGGGCAGCTCCTATGGGTAGAGGTGCGCAATTGTCGAATGCAGTCGTAGTAGGAATAGCAACAGAAAAGTCGGTATTACATAGTCATATTGTGCACCGCGCCAATGGAATATTTGCCTCTGGTGTTATTGCTGAAGCAAAAAGTATTGCCGATGAGTATGGATGGACGAGCGAAGCGATGACTGGAAATATATACCCCCTAGTCCATGACTATCTAGACGGGCTGATGACTGAAGATGAACTGAAACAGAAATTTATTGTCCAAGATCGACGTCTAGCAAAGCGACAGAACACTTGGTTTCGTCGCAACGAACACATCGTGTGGCTGGATGCCGACTCGGCGTATACGTATATTGCTCAGGTGCTAGATGCCTACTCTAATTCATGATATGATGTGAACATAAGGAATGGTCGGGTAATAGATGATAGACGCATTATTTGGTTCAAAGACGAGAGTGAAGTTACTTCATCTGTTTCTTGATAATCCTGGTCAGTCGTTTTATGTTCGCGAAATTACGCGGCTTATCGACGAGCAGATCAATTCGGTACGTCGTGAATTATCGAACATGCTTGAGATAGGAGTAATCACGAGTGACAGCGCTGACAATAAACTCTACTATCAGGTGAACCAACGTTATGAGTATTACATGCCGCTCCGTACCATTTTTTCAGACAAGAAGATTGCCGCGTCAGTGGCTCCTCTATCAGGAGATGCTCCTGCGTGGCATAAACTTATCGTGGATTTGACGGGTGTCCGCATTGCCATTATCGCTGGGATGCTCGTACAAGGTTCAAGTGGAAGTGTTGACCTGCTGCTTGTGGGTGACATTCCCGCAAAGCGTGCCGCACAAGTTATCGCAAGCATTGAGTCTGATATTGGCCGCGAGTTAAGCTATACGATCCTTCCCTACGACGAGTTCTATTATAGGCTTAGTGTGCATGACAAGTTTATCAGTGGGGTCACAAGAAACAAGCACCAAGTCCTGATTGATACTGATGGCGTCTTGAGATAAAGTAATAAAATAGGAGTAACCATACAACGTATATGTTTGATATAGAGTATAAAGGCGGCAACACAGTCGTTATTTCGAGCAAGAAAATCACACTAATCACTGATCCCCGTACGTCACTCGTCGGTGGTAAAGACCAAAAAACAAGCGAAAAGGTTGAGATGGGCACCGAGTCACGTTTTTTACTAAACGACACTGACGCACGTCTCGTGATTGATGGTCCTGGCGAGTATGAGGTCGGAGAGTTTACTATCCGTGGCATTGCAGCCACGAGACATATCGATACTCCTGATCAAGAAAAGTTGGCAACGGTCTACCGTGTTGAGAGTGGCGATGTGCGGATGGCCATCATCGGTAATGTTGATCCTAGCTTATCAGATGATCAGCTTGAACAGCTTGGCGTTATCGATATCCTCATCGTACCAGTCGGTGGCGGTGGGTATACGCTTGATGCGACAAATGCGGCAGTTCTTGTGAGTCGTATCGAACCCAAAGTCATTATCCCAGTACACTATCAAGAAGCCGGTCTTCACTACGAAGTGCCACAAGAGACTTTTGAACAGTTCGCCAAGGAGTTGAGTGCGCCTGTTGAGGAGACGCCAAAGTACAAAGTGAAGTCAGCGTCCACATTGCCTTTGACGCCATCCATCGTGCATATTACGCGTACCGCGTAAGCTGAGTCATCTGTTCATTCAATAAAAATACCCCGAAGTCGGGGTATTTTTGAGGCAATGATGGCCAGAGACTACTTAGTGGTTACGGGCATTAAGATGCCCTTCTTCTTCAATGTACGAATCGCTTGAGTAGAAAGCGTCATTGTAATCTTCTGACCGTCTACAACAAAGGTCTTCTTCTGTAGGTTTGGCTTGAAGACACGCTTCGTGCGACGCAAAGAGAAGCTCACATTGTGACCGAATTGTTTGCCTTTTCCAGTTAATTCACAGCGGGCTGCCATAGTATTTATCCACTTTATTTAGTTAACAATCTGTTCTATTGTACGCTGTTGTACCCACTTCGTCAAGAGGGGCGTGGTATAATTATAACTAATGGATATTGGTAATATAGTAACCGTTCTCGCGGTAATCTTCGTCTCGATGACGCTACATGAACTAATGCATGGGGTAGTAGCAGGTTGGTTTGGTGACGATACCGCTCGTCTTATGGGAAGACTTACGCTGAACCCACTCAAGCACATCGATCCAGTCCTCACAGTAGCGCTGCCACTCCTTATCATCGTGACGAATGCTATGACGGGTGCGAATATGCCAATCTTTGGAGGTGCGAAGCCCGTACCTTTTAACCCTGCGCGGATTGATCATGACGAATGGGGGATTGCGGCAATGGCACTTGCCGGACCACTAGTGAACCTCATTCTCGCGTTTTTGATGTATGGCGCACTTGTCTTAGTGGGTCAAGGAGCACCTGTTGTTGTGCAGACTGTCTTATCAACTGCTGTTTGGGTTAATCTTGGCTTCTTTGCGTTTAACCTTCTACCATTGCCACCTCTCGATGGGTCGCGGGTGCTGTATGCGTTGGCACCAGATTTCGTACGTCGCTTCATGGACGCACTGGAACACTATGGTCTTGTGGTCGTGTTGGCACTTGTTATGCTCGCGGGTCCACTTATAGGTGGGTATATGTCGGCAGTAATCAACGGCGTGCTTTGGCTTTTTGGAAAAGTCTTCGGGATTGCGTAGCGGCAAAAGCGAGTATAATAAGAGATGTCCCCACCATTTGGACGCGTATGATTTTCCTAACATCATACACATGGGATTTCAATATTTATCACTCTTACGGGAGCGATGTGAGAGAACCCACCTTGCATTTACGCGGGGAATATCAAGCGTCCGCATAATGGTGGGGCTTTTGTGTGCCGTAATACGCTATAATATGTACTTGGCAGTAGGCTGAACGATCGCTCGCCGAAAGGCTAGAGGAAAGTCCGGGCAGCATAGGATACGACAGTCGCTAACGGCGACCGGGGGTGACCCTAGGGAAAGTGCCACAGAAACGATACCGCCCCGTACTCATTGCTTGAGTAATCGAGTAATGAGTACGGGGTAAGGGTGAAAGGAGTGGGGTAAGAGCCCACAGTCGATCACGGCGACGTGAGAGAGAGGTAAACCCTGTTGGCTGCAAGGTGATTTACGCATTAGGGCGATCCGTCCGCGTAAGTCGATTATCCGCTTGATTCGTCTGAGCAATCAGCGAACTAGATAGATGATCGTTCACGACAGAACCCGGCTTATAGGTCTACTGTCTTGGCCTTATACAAAAATAGCACCGCTAATGGTGCTATTTTTGTATCTTAGAGAAAAATACTATTTTTTCTCTACGCTCTTCACGATGATGCTGAAGGCCTGTGGGTCTTTGACAGCAATGTCAGCAAGGACTTTGCGATCGAGCTCGACACCAGCTGCCTTTAGGTTAGCGATGAACGTACCATAGGTCGTGCCGTTCTCGCGTGCAGCAGCGTTAATGCGGGTAATCCACAGTCTACGCAGGTCACGCCTCTTATTGCGACGGTCGCGGTACGCGTATTCGAGCGCACGAACTACGGCTTGCTTGGCAAGTCGGAAGCTGCGCGTACGGTTGTGCTGCATGCCCTTGGCGGACTGCAGCATCTTCTTGTGCTTTGCGTGAGCAGTAACTCCTCGTTTTACTCGCATGGTCTATACTCCTAGTACTCGTTTGACATTTTTTGCCATGCTTCCAGTCACGGTTGCGGTGGTCTTGATGTTGCGCTTACGCGCCTTGCTCTTCTTTGAGAGCATGTGGTTCCCAAACGCTCGACGTCGGGTGAGTTTGCCGGTACTGGTTAGCTTGATGCGCTTAGCAGTGCCCTTATGGGTCTTCATTTTTGGCATTCTACTTACTTACTCCTTATTACGATGCTCAGGTTACGACCTGCCATCACTGGTTTCTGCTCGAGTATTGCGCAATCTTCTAGACTGTTTGTGACTCGGTCGATTAAATCGTAGCCAAGTTCACGGTGAGCCATCTCTCGCCCCTTGTAAACGACTAAGATTTTCACCTTATGGTCGTCGGCGAGAAAGTCTCTAATCTTACGCAACTTAATCTCAAGATCGTTTGTCCCAATCTTCATACCAAAACGCATTTGTTTGAGCTCGCTCGCCTTATTGCTACGGCGATTTTTTTGCTGCTCTTTCATCTTCTGATATTGAAACTTGCCCCAGTCAACGACTTTAGCCACGGGTGGGTCGGCGTTTGGTGATATTTCTACCAAATCTACGCCAGCCTCTTCGGCTACCCGAAGCGCCTCTAGTCGGCTCATGACGCCTAGTTGTTCGCCGTCAGTACCAATGACGCGAAGTTCGCTTGCGCGGATTGCTTCATTGATGCGAGTTGTTGTATTGATCGCGACTCTCCTTGTTATTGAGTTGCTTAAATTGCTATACTCTCGTGCCGTATTTTAACAGAGATACGATAAGATATCAAGAGGGTTATCGATATTGGAGGGCTTCGCTGACGTGGGCGACGGTTATATCGTGTGCGCCTTCTAGGTCAGCGATTGTACGAGCGACCTTGATTACTTTGAAATAGCTGCGGGCGCTGAGCTTCAATTTGTTTGCAGCTGCGTTGAGCAATGACTTCACGTCAGCGCTGAGGAGCACTTGCCGCTGGATGGTAGAAGAGGTAAGAGAGCTGTTGTATTTCATACTACTCCTATATCGAGCTTCTTGGAGCTTCTTTGCATGATTGATGGAATCTGATATCTGAGAGTGTTGTGTACGTGACATCTTTTTTGATGCGAGAAGTTGCTCATTCGGCACACGAGAAACGGGAACGACGAGGTCAATTCGATCGAGCAGGGGACCCGATAATCGTTTTTGGTAGGCAAGTATTTGTGTGGTTGTACAGCTACACTCGTGGTCTGGGTCGCCGTAATAGCCGCAAGGACATGGGTTCATGGTTGCGACAAGCATAAAGTCTGCTGGATAGATCGCTCGGCCATTTGCGCGAGTGACTGCAATCTGCTTATCTTCGAGCGGCTGCCTGAGTGCTTCAAGGACAGAGCGCGGATATTCGGGTATTTCATCGAGGAATAGTACTCCAAGGTGGGCTAGACTCACCTCACCTGGCCGTGCTTTTGCACCACCGCCTATAAGTGCTATTTGACTCGAAGTGTGGTGAGGACTTCTAAACGGTCGAACGGGCACGACGTCATCGAGGATAAGCCCAGCGAGACTATGGATCTTAGTGACAATGAGTCGTTCATCTGGGGTTAGGGGTGGAAGCAGCGAGACGAGCGTCTTTGCGAGCATAGTTTTACCCGCACCTGGGGGGCCACTTAGGAGAATATTGTGGTGGCCTGCTGCGGCGATGGCAATAGCACGCTTGGCTTGTTCCTGACCATAAATATCATCTAGGAGAACTCCTTCACTTTGAGCACCTTGAGAGTCGATTTCCTCTCGTGTTTCAGTAGGGGGAATAGTTGTCTCGTGTTTGAGGTGGAGGTAGAGTTGCTTGAGACTATCGACACCGATAATTGTGATGCCCTGTACGAGATTCGCTTGTGCAACGTTTGCTGAGGGCAGGTAGAGCGTATGATAGCCATTCGTCCTTGCGGTTTCCGCAATGGTTATTGATCCACCTATGGGCCTCAGGCGGCCGTCAAGTGCGAGCTCTCCCGCGAATAGCGCACCCTCTAGCTCTGCCTGGCGCAATTGCCCGCTACTTACAAGTATTGCCAGGGCGATAGGGAGGTCATAGTGCGTGCCATCCTTTGGCAGTTCGGCAGGCGCGAGATTGATCGTCATCCTCTTCGCGGGGTATTCCAACAAAGAGTTACTGATTGCGCTCTTGACGCGTTCTTTTGCCTCATCAATGGCTTTGTTACCGAGGCCAACGATTTGTAGGCTAGGCAGGCCTCGGGTTAGGTCGCTCTCTACTTCAACGACGTAGCCCTCGAAGCCGATCGGGGCTGCTGAGTTTACTTTCGCAACACTACTCATATGTCGTCCAGTTAACCATATCTGGTATCAGATTGTAAACAGTGGTATAATGATGGGGTAAACGTGGGGCTGATTTAGCTTTCGACGTAGGGACATTAATAAGTCATTTTGCATACCGAACTCTGACGTAATCAGAATAATAATTGCAACAACACTTGCAACTGCATGGAACAACTTCAAGGCTGCATTCGCAGCTCCTGTCTTTGCCCGTGCAACAGTCGCCTAATTATACGGTGACCACATCACTCTAGACTCCTGCTAAGGATTGATGTGTTATATTTAGCAGGATAGGCAATGATGCGCCGCCATGACGTATGATTACTAAAGCTTTTCATGGCTCGTGTGAGAGCGTGTTTGTTCTATTTTGAGCTTTCCGCACGATAAACCTGAATAGGACTATGTATGTAGACGGATGACATATTACCTTGCGGACCCGGGCGCGATTCCCGGCAGCTCCACCAACGAAAATGACCGACATTGCTTGTCGGTCATTTTCGTTGGTGCTAATCCTGGTCTAAAAAAACAACCACCTGCGAGTAGTGGTTGTTTTTCGTGGAGTTTTTCGATGATGTTTATTTTTGGCTCCTGCATAATTTTTTTACTCAGGAGCTACCCCTATAATATGACGCCATAATGCTAATGTCAATAAGTTTTTTATGTAATTCTAAAGTAAAAAATACTACGTGCGACAAACCTCATGCGCTTACGGGAGGGGCGGAGTGTGCGTGGTGTTAGTTTGGGCGGGGGAGATCATTGGAATACTCGTCTTCGTCATGGGTCTTGCATAGATTACGACTGTCTATGTCGCGTAGGTTTGCGGGCGTCCAGCCTCTACTCTAAGCTATTGGCATGTAGCTTAGAGCTCCGAAGACCAACAAGTCCAGTGTGTCGGACTGCTCGCATGATTATTATGATTGGTACAAAACTTGACTGTGCTCGTCTTTTTATTGCACGGTATCGCATATGGTTTATTTGGTCCATAAATGTTGGCTGGGACCGGGCGGGCAT
>Ga0302272_1000962_pt1 | contig 13051 bp, 10 predicted proteins | sample III_Bog_N1_2_FD_198772 | JGI IMG/M metagenome (GOLD analysis project Ga0302272, IMG submission 198772) | Peat permafrost microbial communities from Stordalen Mire near Abisko, Sweden - III_Bog_N1_2 | ecosystem: Environmental > Terrestrial > Soil > Wetlands > Peat | place: Sweden: Abisko...
GATGAAGGACTCGATCGGGTGAACCAGACTCATCGATGCGCCGTTGAATCTGTCTGCGGCATTCCGTGAGGATTTCGTGGATCTCGTCTGCAGCTGTTTTATCGACGGCGAAGGTCAAGGTTGAAAAGTCACGATCGTCTTTGTGGAAGCGCTCAAGCGCCTCTGCGCCGAGTCTAAGCATCTTGGCTTGGTAATCGCGAATGGCTTGATGGATCTCGTGCTCGTCTGTGCTTAAGTGAGGTTCGCCAATTTCCAAACGGCCCTTTTTGCGCTGCAATAGCCCCAAACTTTCTTGGAGTTGCAGCGAGGCTTTGACCTCAGCAGCCTCCAATGGAGGAATCACGTGTTTCGCTAGACTGGCAACATCTAAGCGTCCTTGGGTGGTTCCGACAAGGCAGCGCAAAGTGCTATGGTACCATTCCTTGAAAAACAGATATTGTTCGCGCGTCAAGGTTTTTCGTTGCACATCGCGATGGGCTAAAAGGTCTTCGACCAGAATCTTTCGATCTTTCTCATTGCGGGCTCGGCCAAGGTTTACAAGGATTCGGAAGGTTTCGGCTTCGTTGTGCGCAAGCTTCAGGTTGCGAACCACAAGATCAATACTGCGCAAAGGCAAGTGCATCGACTTGGCAAGAATGCGAAATAGCTGCGCAGCATCGAGGCCTAGTTGGCGAGCCCAGAGCCGGTACGAATACAGCGGATTGGCCTGCTTGCGCTCGGCAAAGACTTCGCTAAGGTAGTCTCGGTAATCATGGACTGAGTACAAGTCAACCATACCAGTAAAATAGCCTAGAAGTTTGCGGACAAGTTGTGCTGTTGTAAATATTGTGTTGAAAATTGTACAACAGCATAAATCCCTATTCGGAGACTGACTATTTACTGTTTGAGCCTTTGCGGAAAGGCCTTTTCTGATCAAGGCCTAGTCTGCGTTGGATAATTGGTGGCAACGCGATCGAAAAAGTCAAATCATGGGTAACACTTGCTTTCTGATTGGGTGTTTAAGTAACGTGTCTAGCTCTGTACTTTAATCAGTGACTTGTTTGTATGAGCTTTTATCATTTTCGTTGTGCGGTGTCTTCCTCCATTGCAATGTTGCTTTGCATTGGGTTTGCGGCTACAGCCGTCTGGTCTCAGAATGAAAACAAAGAAGACACCGTAAATCATCGTTATCTCGTTGTTCCGTTTGGTGCCTATGCGGAAGAAACGGGTTTGCAGCTCGGGGTTCTCGGAATGATTTTTTTTAAGTCTTCAACGCCCGATGTCCCTGGTCCTTTATTCATTGTCAGTGGAATTGCAACAACAAAGGGGCAAAAGACGGCGGTACTTTCTGCGTCAGCCAATGTATTTCAAGGTTGGATTCGCCTTACGGGGCTTGCGCAATATTCTGACTGGCCAGGAAAATACTGGGCTGGTGGCAATAATCCAAGCGACACCGCGTTTTCTTACGGAATGACTTCTGCGCGTATTTTGGGCTCAACTCTTTTTTCTGCACGTTTTTTCTCACCACTTCCAGCAATTGTTCAGAAGGATTTTCGAGCTGGACTGCAATACGATTTTGAACACAATATTACGCGGGTGGACTCGCCAACGGTGGGCAGCCTTCCTCATGAACTTGCTAATACTTCTGGTAATCGGATTGGGTTTGGTCCATTGCTGCAATGGGATAGTCGAGACCATGAGGGTTGCCCTTCGCGAGGGTTGTTACTTTCTCTTGGAAAAATGTATTACAAGACAATGTGGAATAGCCAAAACAACTTTTCCAAAAGCACCATCGATCTTCGTAGTTACAATACAATGCCCCTAGGTCTTGTCCTCGCTCTTTCGACGTTATGGGAACGTGCTGATGGTGATGTGCCTATTGACCGCTTGTCCATGCCCGATGGCACAACTCGTATGCGTGGCCTTACCAAAGGTCGTTTGCGTGATCATCAACAATTTGTGTTACAGTCAGAACTTCGCATTCCCCTGAGTGGAAAATTCTCGTCGGTTCTTTTCGCAGATGCAGGCAAGGTTGGGCCCGATCTGAGTTCACTTGTGGATAACCGATTTCACTATGATGTGGGCGGGGGCTTTCGCTACTCATTGAATTCTGAACGACGGTTCAATTTTCGTATTGATGTTTCTTATGTGGACAATGGAGTTGGGGCTGCGGCTTCTTTTGGCGAGGCTTTCTAGCAGCGATTGAAATTTGAAAAGGCTGGATTTTGGCGTGTGATTCAATGGCATCCGTCGGTTTTTAATCTGTTTGTGTGCCGTGCTTTATTGGCTTGTTTAGATTTGGCGACATGCTGCGTATTTCATGGGTGTTTCGCTCATTGCTGGCCTTGCCCCTTGTCGGCCAAATGGTGTGGGGTGCAGACTTTCTGGACAGCGTCCGCATTGATGGCGAGTTGGGACGATCAATGCCCATCGGTGGTCTTCGCGATGTGATTCGTGATTATTGGTTTGGCGAGGCAGGCTTTTCCTATCCGTTGTCCAATTCGATACGGGGCTATGCGCAAGCTGGCTACGCTTACATTCCTATTCATAATGACCCTGCCCCAGGTTTTCGCCAAGCGAATGGGCGTGCAGGGCTTGAATTGCCTGTGCCTGGCTTTGAGCGAGCCTCACTGGGTGGTGGGATCAGCCTCGTCATGGTTAGGGGAGACCATATGGATTCAACCTATTTGAGTTCGACGGGGGAGTCTGAGTTTGGTTGGCATGCGCGGGTTTCTTGCTTGGTCTACAAGGCGCAAGCCTATCAGCTTGGTCTTCGTCTGCATTGGGAACGGATCTGGACCCAACCCGTCGCTTCGCAGTTCATTTGGGCTGGGGTGTTTTTGGAGGTGACTCCATGGTAGGCAAGCTCTTCATTCCGATGCTTTTTTTTGCTTGCGCGGATTCTGTGTGGAGTCAGGTTTCCGCAGAGGTTCCGGCACTTGATTCGGTGACTGGGGGCAGTGGAACTCGTTTGGTTGCCATGCCCACTTATGTCTATGAGCGCTCCGCTGGTTCTGCGGGGTTCTCTGATGAGAATAGCCTGTGGAATCCAAGCCGCTCTGAGGAACGGCATCTCCTTGACCGCTATCCACGTATTCTCCAATGGCAGCCAAGGCAAGCTGGCGTATGGGCCTCTGTGGGCAACGAGGTCGGGGATTACTTGTATCAAGAGCTGCGCAGCACCAAAGAGGAAAATAATCGCACCCCCATGATCGATCTGGGTGTCACATCCAAGCTTGAGACAAATTACTGGTATACTGCGCAGGGTTCGCAGGTGGATCATTTTAGTAGTGCCGATTATGTAAGTCGCGAGAATGTTGCCGGTACGCAATCGTTTTCATGGTTTGGACAGAACTTGCCCGCCTATTCGACTCTCTTCACTGGCGGTGGATTTCAGGATGGGTCCACTGAGGTAAATGCACTTGCTGGTGGCGAGTATGTATGGGTGTTGACTCCTAGCCAACGTTGGGTTCCCATGCAGATATTGCCTCGAATTCAGGCGCAAGCGTCTTTGGGAGCCGCTTCGCTTCAAATGTCCTATGAGCGCCAATTATTTTCAGATCACGCCCTCGATACGAACGGACTTCGCAATGAAGTATCAGCAACGCTGCGCTATGGATGCATGGGTGGTTGCAAGTCGTCTTCACTCAAGCTCGGAGTAGGCATGACGTTGATTCATGCTTCAGATACGGGTGCGGTACCGTGGGGACTCCCAGACCAAGGCACTGTTGCATGGCCGTGGATCGAAGCGAATGGCAAACTATTGCCGTGGTTGACATGGGCTGGATTCGCAGGTAGCAATGACCGTAATCATCTGTTGCGCGATAGCCTTGAGGCGAGCACCTATATCGGATCTGTAGCCGCGATGATTGGCTGGTTGAACCATTGGGGAACGACTCAGGATCCCCTGCGCGAAGATTATGAAAAGATTGGGGCTGATTCGATTTCACTACGCCCAGCAAAAGGCTATGAGCAATTGCAGAAAATTTATGCGCGGGTCTCCTCGGAGGAAGGACCTTTCGATTGGTCTGGTTCAACATGGCTATGGGCTGATCATGGCGCAGAAACCTTTGCGGTGAGCGGTTGGCGTGCAGATGATGGGATTCCATATCGCGTTGGGTCGATGGCTCGTGTGAATGCGTGGCTTACGGGATTGGGAACGAGTGCGCGCATTGGTTATTCCTATCAAAGTCGCTACCTTCTCAGCGCTGAAGGTGGTTGGGAATCCTGGCGTGGTCCTGCGCAAAGCATGGACGTTGAACCGTCCCATTTTTGGACTAAATTCAGTCTGCATTGCCGGCCGATCCAATCCCTAGAAATTACGCATGAATGGGTGTATCGCAGTGCGGCTTCCTGGAACTTGCGCGCGCCCACGGTTCTTGATGTGCCAGGTGGTTGGACTTGGAACGCCTCGATCTTAGAGCATATCCCATTCCATCAGATCGACTTGCAAGCCACCTGGTTGCACGTCTTTGCGCCCAATGAAATTCAGACCCCTTCTGGTGGTCTTGATCGCACCCGTTTTTATGGAAGCCTGCGCAAGAATTTTTAGGCGGCCAAGGAAAGTATTGATCAAATCAATTAATTGTTGATTGCGACTCAATATGAAAAGCGGTCTATCTTTTTGAAATGCCTGCGACAAGATTGTTGTTTATGCATCGCGGCTTTGAGTTTCAAGAAAAGAAAATCCCCTTAAGCGATCTTCCAGAAAAGTTGTTTCTAGCTATCCTTCACTATCATGGAATCACAAAAAAACGACCTTGTCTCCAATAGAATTGAAGTGCTTGCTCAATCGATCAAGGACATGCTCTACAAATCCGCACAATCCATTGCAGCCGTAAATTCCAACTTACAGCTTCTTGCTTTAAATGCAAAAATACAAGCCGCAAAAGTTGGCTCCGTTGGTGCTGGTTTTAGTGTTGTCGCATCTGAAATAAGAAGCTTATCTGCTAGAACGCAGGCGATTACGAGTGAGATGGAAAAAGATGCAGAGGTTAAAATTTCTGAGCTTATGCACCTAAATACCATTTTGGAAACTCAAGTTCGTGGAAAGCGTCTTAGTCAGGTTGCCCGAAATTGCATAGACATTATCGATCGAAACCTATATGAAAGATCTTGTGATGTTCGTTGGTGGGCAACCGAGTCTGCTGTTGTGGAGGCGACCTTAAATCCTACTTCAATTAATATTTCCAGAGCAAGTGAACGGCTTGCAAAGATTCTTGAATCCTATACGGTGTACTACGATATCGTTCTTTGCAATCAGCAAGGAGAGGTTATTTGCAATGGCAGACCAGCAAAATATCATTGCATCGGAGCTCAAGCGGCTTCCTATAAATGGTTCAAACAAGCGATGGACTCAAAAGACGGTTCTGAATATGGCTTTGAAGGGCCTTTTACGGGTTCTTTAGCTGGGAATCAAGAGGTCTTGGTCTATTCCTGTGGTGTACGTGCAAACGATTCCCAGGGGCGGTCTATTGGCGTTCTCGGCGTTGTTTTTAATTGGGTAGGGCTAAGCCAAGAGGTTCTTAAATCTGCAGAGGAAGTTCTTCGTTCCGAAACGGTTCATTCACTCTCTGCATACATCTGTTCAAATGCAGGTGAGGTTTATTCTGCAACAACAAAGTTTGAGAAAAATCATCACGTCGTATCTGATGTGAAAAAACTTCTTTCTCAGCAAGATTTGTTCTTGATTGAACAGCAAGGAAGCAACCGTCGCAAGCTTATAGGCGCTGCACCTTCGTTAGGTTATGAAACCTATAAGACCGGTTGGGTTTCGATCATCATTGAAAGTCAATAAGGCTATCAAAATTTATGGAATGGCTCGTTTTCTCTTGACAAAGATTTCGCAAAAGTGAACAGCCATTCATTTATGGTAAAGAAGAAACCAATCATAAATATTTGAGTATGGAGTCAAGGTAATTCCGCTGAAGGACGTTTCCAACTTATTGTCGTTTCCTTCTGGATAATAGGTCTTATTAACGGAATTGGCGTCATGGCCAACCCCAGTGTAGAGCGTGATTTTTGGTACGACCGTTGGGGGTGTTGTTCCCATAATGGCTGTGTAATTTTTCACCACATTCGATGGTTTCACTGTAGAGTCTGCTGAGCCGAGTAAAAACCATGCAGGTACTGCTTTCCACTTTGTCGCAGAAGCGATGGGCGGCAGGTAGCAAGAGACCGGAAGTACTGCAGCCGCTTCCCCGCCAGAATACGTACTCAGATAATTTCCAAGCGCCACTCCTCCACCAGACACTGCGGTCATGTAAATGCGCGTGGCATCGATCTTATAGTTTGCCTTTGCATATTGCACAAAAGTATTCACATTCACCGCGCTACGATCTGCATATGTGCTAAACTGGGGAGACAACACCACGAAGCGATGCTGCTTATCCCATGTGTTGTTATAAATCATCCCGGGCAAGCAGGAGTAAGTGAAGGGAGTCAAAGATGCTTCGGTGAGTCCATCTCCCAATTCGCCATCGCCATGCAAGTTGATAATCACAGGCCAATTGTCTTTGCTTGTGTAATTAGGTGGAACATATTCTGCATAGCCGCGAACTTGTGGTGTACCTGTTGTTCCCACAGGTAATAGCTTGAGTGACCCTGGTGTGGTTGCAATATTTTTTGTGCAAACATATTTGGCGAGACTCGTATCTGTGGCACTTGATGAACTGGTCGTGGGATTTCCATTGCATGAAAACAATAACCCCATGGTAAAGGAGAGAAAAAATAGTTTCATCTTTCTTTTGCCGCTGATCATATTTGCTCCTTATTCTTCGAAGAAGATACTTTCGAAGATTGAACAAGAGCTTGGAAGCAAAAAAGATCTTTCCAAACAGCTTTTAGAACAACTGCAAAGCCAGCTGCTATCTACGATAAACGTGTTGACCTTGCGCTCACAAGAAACATTAATTATTCAATTCACGATATTTCACGATCGATTTCGTGAGGCGTTCTGCGGCTTCATCCTGCCCTTTTTCAGACATCAAAATGACTTCGTCTTCGGCATTGGTGATAAAGCCAAGTTCAACGAGTACAGCAGGCATAAAAGCACCAACAAGCACCATGAATCCCGCTTGGCCTGCACCTGTTCCCAGTTTGCGAATAGGGCCTGTACCGTAGGTTTCTACGATGGATGCGGCCAATCGTTCGCTTTCCTTGGTGAACTGGTTGAGTTGGTTTTCGAGCAAGATCCATTCGACAGGAGAAATTTCGGATTTGCGCTTGTTCGATGAAAGTTCTGCAGCCTTGTTTTCGCGCCGCGCAATTGCTTTGTCTTCTTCGGATTCAGCTTCGCGCAGAATGTACACTCGAAATCCATCGGTCTTTTTGCGGCGATCTTCGCCTTCTACAGCATTACAATGCAACGAGACAAAGAGATCGCCCTTCCATTTCGATGCCATCGCTGGGCGGTCTTGCAACTCAATAAAATTATCATCATCGCGGGTCATCTTTGCATTGAATCCAGCCTTGCGCAACTTATCGCGCAGCTTGATTCCAACGGCAAGCACCACGTCTTTTTCCATCGCGTTTTTCCAAACTGCACCAGGGTCTTTTCCGCCGTGCCCTGGGTCGATCACAATTGTCTTGATCTGTTTTTTCGCTGGCTTATCTTCTTCTTCAGCAACTGCGTCTGGCTTATGGAAGATAACTTGAAGGGCTAAGCCAGATTCGCGTTCTACTACTTCCGCGTCTTCTACTCCGGGGGCTAATTGAAATGCAACTTGCAAAGTGTCTTTGTCTTGTGTTGTCGATATCTTCTTCACCAATTTGCCTAGCTTGCTCTTCTTAAAAAGAGACGTATCGTTGTGAACGCCATGGATGCGCAGCACATAATTCGGAGGGTGAAATTGCGTCTCGTAGGTTGCTTTGTGGGTGAGGCGAATCGAGGCAATCTCGGATTCTTTCTTGGACTCAAACTTGAAACTAGCGAAATCTTTTTTGCTGCCAAGCGTGGTGGTTTGTGCAACGCTATCGTAGATGAGTGTTCCACCCAATTGATTGCCTAAGATTCTCAGTGTAGATCGTAGAGGAGCCCACCAAGTTCCTTTCATTAGGCGAGGAGAAGCCTCAATGCGGGTTGCACTGTCATCGCTTGCTGCCCATGGGATTCCTTCGGTCCAAGCCACCATCTGGTCTTCTTGCCCAAGCTCTAAACGGCGAGCTTGCAAGTTCCAATGCAGGGGTAGAGAATGAGTGCTCGCGATTGCAGAAAGATCGATCCAAGTTTGAGCGTCAACTCTAATCGTCAGAACCTTAGGAGTGGCTGCACATGCCAATCCAACCCAAAGCAAAATAGTTAGCAGAAGATTTAAGCGCGCTCGCGGTGCTTCACAAAGCGTTGCACTTCGCGCTTGCTTTCCTTCGCCATAATATCTTGCCGGCGATCCTTGTTGTCCTTTCCTTTGCATATTCCGACTTCGAGTTTTGCTAAGCGATTTTTGAAATAAAGTTTGAGAGGGATCAGCGTGTAGCCCTTGAGCTCCTTCGCCTTTTTCATCTTTTGAATTTCGTGCCGATGTGCTAATAATTTACGGCGCTGTGCGGGTATATGATTGAATACACTTGCTTGACGGTATTCATCAACGTGCGCACCTACCAGCCAAATTTCGTCTTTATCTGTAAGGTCAACCCATGCTTCATTGAGGCTCACATTGCCCGAACGGATTGACTTGACCTCGCTTCCAAGCAGCAGAATTCCGACCTCGAATCGCTCTTCCACAAAATAAAGATGCGAGGCCTTGCGGTTGATAATCGTCGGTTCGTTATTCGCTTCGGTCATCCCAAATCCTGACTGGCGTTAGTCTCAGTCGCAGGAGTGGTGGGTGCTACTTGATCGTTCAGAAATTTGCGCAGCTCTTTTGAGGCTTCGAATATGGGCTTAATGCCTGCTTGTACATCGACAGGCTCGCCGGTGCGAGGGTTACGTGCGATGCGTGCCTTGCGGGAACGAACCTTGAAACGGCCAAAGCCGCGGATCTCGATATTGTTCCCTTCCGTAAGTGCGCGGGCAATGGAATCCAGAAAACATTCCACGATCACCTTGGTATCAACCTGTGTGAGACCCGTGCGCTGGGAGATTTCTTCAACGATGTCTTTCTTCGTAATATTATTAGGCATAAGGCAATGTATTGCAATGAGTTACGCAAATAATAGGTTTTCATCGCCCAGAATGCAAGCGGAACTTGATTTGTGGAAGGAGGGTGCTTTCAGGTTTTTGGCTTAAGTCTTAGGCTCGCCTTTGAGGCGCTTGAATTCGTCGGCGACGAGCTTGTTGAAAGGGTCGATCTCATAGGCTTGTTGAACGTATTCCCAAGCTTTTGCCTTATCTCCCAAAGCTTCCCAGGCGGTTGCCAGTTGAATCAACGCTCGCAGGGAATGGGGTTCTGCTTGCAGTGCAACTTCCAAATGGCGAATCGCTTCACGGTTCTGGTGGTTGGCGTTCAAGATTACGCCTACGCGGTAGTGGGCTTGTGGGTGGTCTGGGTGGTTTGCGAGTGCGGTCAGGTAATACTCTAACGCCTCGCGGGTATCTTGCGTAAACACCGAAGGCCGGTCGGATTCGTTTGCCTGTGAGAGCTTGAGTTCGCCCAAGTTGAACCACGTATTGTAGTCGCGCGGATTCATGGCAATCGCAGTCTTGTAGGATCGTTCTGCTTCGGGGTCACGCCCTAATTGGAATAGAGCCATGCCCAGTCGCGCATGGGTTCGTGGGTCAAGAGGCGCAAGAATTTTTGCGGTTTGTAATTCCTTTAATGACGAAGCGTAATTTCCTTGGTTCATCAGAAAGCGACCGTACTGATAATGCGCCTCAGCAAATTTCGGGAACCTCTGCACTAGCTTTCTGAACTTAGCCTCGCCGCCATTTCCCTTGTCTTTGGCTTCGCCATACATCGCTGTTTCATGCGTTTCTAAAAGTGCGTTGTCGGGGAATTGCTTAATCGCTTGTGCAATGCTTGCAAGCCCAGAGTCTGCATTTTGCCCACGAAACTTTGCGAGAGCTAGGTCTGCTAAAATTTCCGCGCTTTTGTTTCCAAGCTTGATTGCTTTGAGTAGGTGGGGAATTGCTTCGGCGGGGTTTCCTGCAGCGAGATAGGTTTTGCCAATGTCACCTTGGAATTCCAAGTCTTCTTCGAGTTGGGCTGCAATGCGTTTCGCATGCAGAATGCTCATGTCAAAATCTTGGCGTTCGGCATAAATTTTTGCGAGTTCGCGGTGGGCGCGCGTATCAAAGCTATCAAGGCCTGCGAGCAATTCCTGCGCACCAGGTGGGGGAGGTGGCAACGCTTCCTCCGAAGGCTTTGTTTCGCCGACTTTCCCTTCGGCTGTTTTTGCTGAATCGGTTTGCTCTTGAGTTGGCTTGGTTGCGGTGGAATCAGGGCCTTGAGGGTGGGGTTTGATTGTGCGAGCAAACATAAACAGCGACACTAAGGACACCATCAGAATCAAATAGCACACCACCGCCGTAAGCTTGATCAACTTGCGATCTTGTGGAGAAATGCTCTGCCACGTGGTCTTTAACTTGTTCGCCATAGCCCTATTGTATTCCCTTTGAGTGCAATGATCAAGCCTTATCAGGGCTTGACCGCACTATCTCTCTATCGGCTATTAAGCGCAGAAGCTGAAGAATAAAACGTCGATCAAGGAATCAAAATGCTTTGAGCCATATTTCCACTCGATCCATGCACAATGCATTGCACGATTCCGGGCGAGAGTTGCCCTAGGTTAAGACTTGCACGCCCTTGGGATAGCTTGCTTGTTCCCAGAAGCTTTCCTTGCAAGGTTCGCAATTCCACCCATTCACCCTTAGCCACCCATTCACCCCTAGGTGCAGTCACGCGTAGCTGCGAACCCTCACGCCTAACCTCAAAGCCTTGTAATGCTGATTTTGTCGTCGCGATCCTTGTGGTGAAAGGCGCGAAAGGAGAGGTGACAATGGTTGCCCAATCGCCCACAGCCACAAACTGTTTGCTATCGGCAATCACTGAGTTCAGATTGTTTTGTGTAGCTGCATTTCTACCATACCAAGTCGCTGCATCATCAGACACGATCAAGGTTCCATGATCACCCACGGCAACGTATTGATTATTTGCAAAGGTGATTCCGCGCAAATTATTTTTGGTGACACTTGTTGTCACCTTCCACGCTGTGCCATCGCTAGAGGTTGCTATACGCCCCGAATCACCTACAGCGACAAAGCGAGAACCATCCCAGATCACATCGGTGAAGTTTTGTTTGCCGAGAATTGTGACTTGTGTCCAAGTGTATCCATCGACAGAGCGAACTGCAGCGCCCCAATATCCAACGGACACAAATTGACCACCACCGAATGCAATTGAAGTAAGCCCAGGTATTGCAGTGGTGAATGGATTGCTCTTCCAATGGTATCCATCTGTAGACATGCTCATGCCTGCGGAGTTGCCCGCGAGCACGTACACTCCTGCACCAAAAGCAATGGAGCCTGCGCCGTTGTAATCGTAATTGGTATACGTGGTATCCGTCCAAGTCGCAGCATCCGTCGAATTGTAGGTTTGTCTAAAATTGCTTCCAATGTTCCACGCATTGCCATCCCAACGCGACCAGAGCATCGTTGCAAAAGAAGTGTTATACACGTATGGTTTTATCATGCTTGATACCCAATCGCTGCCATTGTTTGAATGATACGTTTGCCGATCAGATCCAATAGCCAAGAATTGACTGCCGTTGGTATTTACGCTATATAGCGTATGGCCTGTCGGTTCATTAACCACAGACCATGTTAGGCCATCAGGGGATGTGGCGATTGTTCCATAAGAGCCTACGGCCACGTATTTGCCATTACCGAATGCGAGGCTATATAAGTTGTGCGGTTGATTCGTTGGCGTGATTGTCCATGTTGCGCCATCGGTTGAAGTCATCATGGATTCCACATCGTTGTTGCTGAGATGATCTGTGTATCCAATGTAGCGCGAACCATCCCAAATGATCTGATGAAAATCGGTGTTCGCACCCACCACGTGCTTGGTCCATTTCTGTAAATCAGGTGAAGTCAAAACAGTGTCCATGCCGCCTACCACAAGGTATTGCGAGCCATTCCACACAAGGTTGCTGAGGGTGCTTTGTACGCCTGTAAATTCCCACATCCAAGTTATTCCATCAGCGGAATACATGAGGCCACCGCTTTGTCCACACGACACAAATTGATTGTTGATCCATTGGACATTCAATAAATCGGGAGGATCACTTGAATAGCCAAAGGGCCGCGTGATCGTCCATTTTTTGCCATCGGTGGAGTAGGCAATATCGTAAGCCTTACTCCCACTTGTTTCAGATCTTCCCACCATCACATAAGTACCCGCGTTGTTCGAGGCAACCCCATAAGTCATGAACGTGAGTTCGGTGGGGTTGGTGTAAGTCCAAGTTGTGCCATCTTCGGAATACATGTATGCACCCCATGATCCCTGTATATTCGCGGGCTCGCTTGTAATAAAGCTCTTTTTGCCGTCGCTGAACCACTGGCCCAGATTCACGCCTGGAGCAAGATTTTCATTGGTCCAGTTTGTTCCGTCAGAGGATCGTAGCAAAGTGCCATTCCAGCCGGTCACCAGGAATGCGTTATTTGCAAACGTGACTTGGGTGAGTTGATTCCCTGTGAGTGCTGGGAACGCGCGGGTCCATGTGGTCTGAGCAAACAGTGGGCAAGCTAGGACTAATGCTACGATGAAGTTTTTCATACAATAAACATAGCCCACCATAGCGACCTTCGATTAAGCGTCAAATAACTTTGTGCTTTCTGCGAGAAAGCAATTCGCTTAGAATTCACTTAGAACGCAGCGTGTACTTCATTGGGAACAAGTGGTCGTGGTACTTCGCTAATTGGGGAAAACAAAGTGAAGTAAGCAAAAACAAGCGCTATTGCTCACACAAATTTCATGATAATAGCAGGGGTTTGACCTATATTTTGCGTGTGGTGTGGATTGGGTGTAAATTTCCCATAGTTCCTTGTATACGAGGGTCCATATGTCACGCTTTGCCGTAAAAGCTTTTTTGCTCCTTTCCCTTCTGCTTGAAGCGGAAACTTGGGCCTACGATT
>Ga0302272_1000969_pt1 | contig 13015 bp, 15 predicted proteins | sample III_Bog_N1_2_FD_198772 | JGI IMG/M metagenome (GOLD analysis project Ga0302272, IMG submission 198772) | Peat permafrost microbial communities from Stordalen Mire near Abisko, Sweden - III_Bog_N1_2 | ecosystem: Environmental > Terrestrial > Soil > Wetlands > Peat | place: Sweden: Abisko...
AAATATTATGGTGCGCTGCACCTTTTGTTCGTGTTACATTATCTCTTCTACAAATATTACGGTGCTCTGCACCTTTTGTGCCTATTACATCATCATAGCTACAAATATTATGGTGCGCTGCACCATTTTCAGTTTAGTGGATTTACTTATTTGCAATCAGCAACTCCACAATCTGGTCGAGCAGTTTTGCATGGTCGGTAACATAAATTTTACCTGCTTCTTCCAGAGCGTGCATGTTTTCGGGAGATGCCAGGTCCATCGCATTTTTAGCGGTTTCAACGGTTGGCTCCAACCTGAAATAAAATTCTTTGTTCTTCGGATTGACAGCGGTGAACAACTGATCGAGCTCATAATGCACCGTTTCTGAATTGCCCGACATCAGGATGTCGATCAAAGGGACCAGCCATCCAACGACTCCCCATTTCCGGGCTTTGCTGTAAGGATAAGGTTGACCCTGGGAACCGGTTCCGATCGATATCATGAGCATTTCGGTGGCGTTGGGATAATCGGGCTTGTCGTCGCGTTTCAGAATTTCTTTAAAATTCAGCGTACGCGCTTCGGCATAAGCACACATCGAGGGGTTGTTGGCAAACATACCGCCATCGACCAGGTAAAGTGGCGCTCCAAAAGTCGATTCGATGCGGGCAGGTTTAAAGTAGGTAGGCGCTGCTGAAGTTGATCGGGCAACGTCGCGCAACAAATAATCGTTCGTGATCCCTTTCAGGGTGTCCACCTTGTTGAAGAAGACCGTTTTTCGCTGGAATATCTCGTAAGCTGTTACCATACAAGGTTTGAGAGCATTGCTCAGTTTGGTATCCTTTAGTTTTTCGTGAAGGATTTGTTCGATATTTTTAACCGGATACTTGGCATCGAACAATCCAAACCAATTCAGTATTCTACGCACCAAAGGGATTGAGAAGATTTTAGCCCCGTTTTTCAGGTACAGGTCAACGGCTTCCGTAGCGGTGAATTTGGGCCGTCCGTCTTCGCCGGGAGTTACATACATGCAGGTAAGTATTCCACCTGTACTGGTTCCGGCCATCAGGTCGAAGTAGTCACTCAGGCGGGCCTGTGTTCCTTCTTTCGTCCTTAATTGCTCTTCGATGTAGGATAAGATAACGCCTGGCAGGATGCCGCGGATTCCGCCCCCGTCGATGGAAAGAATGGTGATTTTTTTGTTCATTTTTTCAATGTGTTCTATCCCGAGCAACCGGGACAAGTTGTGACTATGTGGTTTTAAGGATAATCATCCGCCTGTGTGAGTGAAATTTTCTCATGGTCGTTTCATCAGTATGATTAAAAAGAGTTTTAATAAAGAACAGGTTAAAATAATTCTTAACCTGTCCTTTATTGCATTGACAGATTTTATTCAATTGGCTTGATAGGCGCTGAAAGTATGGCCTTTTCGCCAATAGCTTTATAAACCTGGATAAAAGCAGCGTAATGAGGTGCGTTGGGATAAACTACCTGTGCATCGCACAAAAAATGATAATTTATTCCGCTCACTAACTGACTTGCTACTGCCAATGGAGTATAATTTACTCCTACATGACCATCAAGGGCCTCTTTGAATGCAATCGTTGCATCTTTTGAAATGCTGGTGCTGTAAGCAGTCCAGCCACCGGGAACAGTTGTACTCATTTTTTTAGGGTATTAAATTATTGTCTACTCTTTTCGCTTTTCGACTTCCGCGTTTATATTATAAATAGCATATGTTTTTTTTATTACGGTTGTGCAACAGCCAGCATTCCCTCCACCGAAACCAACCTTTTGCCGTCGGGGCCAACGGTGGTGATAATTACATTATCGGCCAGTAAGATTGCCATCTTCACCCCGGCAATGTCAAATTCTATTGGTTTTATGTTGCAAATTTTCACCGTCAGCCCGTGCAATATCTCGCCAAACATTTGCGCAAAAGGTCTTAGAAGGAACGAGAGATTATCATTAATGATCTTTTCTATAAATCCCGGCAAATGAAGTCCCGAAAAATCAATACTGATATTCACTTTAAAGTCGTAGATATGCTGAAGAATGTAAATCAATTGCCCGCCCGACAATACCAGCACGGAACTTGCCGTAGGAGTAGCAGATGCGGTAAACGAAGCAGTAGCTGCCGGAAGAGAGAAATACTGAATGGATAGTTTTCCTTCACCATAAGCAGTAAATGTAATACCGGTTTCAACGCCTTCCCTAAATTCGAAGACAGGGTCTTTAATACCTCCTATATAGCTTGCACGTAATTTCAACCCCAGAATTTCAATTCCATCTGAACCCGATTTTTGTGTGTTAACCAATGCAGTTGCGGCAGCGCTTTCGGCAATGTATTTATCGAAGTAAGCAAATGTTTTTTCGCGTGGCCAGGTTTGTGCTTCGGGCAATATGGTTGGTCCCATTGCTTTGAGCGAAGCATAAGTCACCAATGTTTTGTTCTCGATCCGTGCCTGTGGGTGCGAGAATTCGGCTCCGGCCAATTTGATCAGCGGCAGGGTGAAGCCTTTCGAAACGAAGTTGTTCACAAGCTCAATAATAACCGGAAGGGCAACGGCGTTCAACGCTTCTTCGATCAGTTCGAAGCCCGGTAACTTAATTTTTGCTGAAATAATGCGTGGAATTACCTTGCCCTCGTTATTTATTTCGACCGAGCAACCTGCGGTAATCGATGCCTTTAAATCGATAATCGGCTCTTTACCTTTTATCAGCACCACCGACAGGTTGACCGATGGTACATCGACGCTGAAAGTTACCGCACCTTCTTCTATAAATTTTCTGATTTGAAGTAAGGATTCCTGATCATTGGTTAGGCCGTTAACTTCTTCCATCAGCTTTCCCATAGCATCAGACGAGGGTGCGAGCGTGAACACCGGAGCGGTAGTTACGTCGTACGACACCGAATACAAAAGGAGCTTGTCAAATATCCGCGTGTCCTTGAATAAGGTTGACGATTTGTAAAGGTTTTCATAGACCTGTACGGTGAGCCGGTTCAGGTTTTCTTCCGAAATACCGGCAATAGCATTGTAGTTTCCCATAGTAAGTAATATTTAAATTGATGTGTTTTTTTACTTTGTTAATGCTGATTTGCAGGCCGCATTTCAGGCCCGCATAACAAAGGGTGGATTGCAAATCCACTCCAGTGAGAGGCGGTTATTTTTGTCTGGAGTTCATACATAAAGGTTGAATTTTTGCCTGTAATGGTTGCACCCATCAGATCGAAGCAGTTGCTCAAACGAGCATGGAGTCCTTCTTTAGTATTTAGCTGATGTTCAATATTGGATAAGATAACGCCGGGAAGTATGCCGCGGATTCCGCTTCCATCGATGGATAAGATGGTGATTTTTTTGGTCATGGGTCAAACGTTTTTATTTACTAAAATAAATTATCAATTCTTGAAAACCAGGTACTTTTCCTCGTTCATACCAGAAATGATGGTCTTTCCTTCGCCTACGTTCAACACACAAACCTTCAGTGGTATTTACAGCGATCAATCCTATAAAGTGGTCATTGATTGCTGAAAAATAATATCGTTTTTAAACAAAACTTATTACATATTATTTGAGCGTTAAAATAGTATAAATAATTTAGCTTCCATGATCAATACGCATTGTTTTTCAACATATTTTTCAACGGCTTTCCGGTTGATTTTTTTTGACTACGGGAATGCATTTCGGGGTCTTTCAATTTTTTTTTGCCTAAATCCATTCCATACCCGATAAAAGCCATAATTTTATAACCAGATTGTTGAACAAAAAAAATTAACTCATGACCGTCTCTGATCAACCTTTTTATTTTCAGGCAACCGTAAAGCTTCTGTTGTTAGCTTTGGTTATTGCCTTCCTGATATTAGCCCAAGATATCCTGATTCCATTAACTCTGGCTGTTTTCTTTACTTTCCTGCTGATGCCCGTTTCGCGGAAATTAGAACAATGGCATTTCCCCAGAACGTGGGCTATTTTAGTCAGCATCGTTTTTGCTTTGGCAATAATCGTAGCCTTGTTTTATTTCTTTTACTCCCAGGTTTTAAGCTTTGTAAACGATTGGCCGGTCTTGAAAAACGCCATTAACGCTAAACTCGACAGCGTTCAACAGTTCATTAGCGATACTTTTCATATTAGCCGAATCGAACAAAAGAACTGGATTACCGCCAAAATAAAGGAGAATGCAAGCACCGGGGGAGTTCTGATTCTGGGTGTTTTCTCGGCTACCACTTCGTTCATGGCAAGCTTTGCATTGATCCCGATTTATGTTTTTTTCCTCACCTTGTACCAGAATAAATTTAAAGAGTTTGTTCGCCTGATTGCCAAAGAAGACAAGAATGAACATGCCATCGTGGTGGTGAAGAAGGTTTCGCGGGTTTCGCAAAAATATGTGTTGGGCATTTTTCTCGATGTCGTCATCCTCTCGGTTTTAAATTCCACCGGCTTCCTGATTCTTGGATTACCACATGCCATTTTGTTTGGTGTACTTGCTTCTGTCCTGAATATCATTCCTTATATTGGAGTGCTCATTGGAAGTATTTTACCCATTCTGATGGCCTTGCTGACTTTTGATGCCATTGGCTATGCTTTTGCAGCAGGAGCGGTTTGTGTAATCGTCCAGTTTCTCGATAATAATTTCATTACCCCTTTTGTTGTAGGCGGAAGTGTGAGCATTAACCCGTTAACTGCAACAATTGTACTGATCGTCAGCTCAATCATCTGGGGAATACCGGGAATGGTGCTTTGTATGCCTCTTACCGGCATGGCCAAAGTTGTTTGCGACAATGTTGATTCGCTCAAACCGTACGGTTATTTGATGGGCGAGGAGGTCACTTTCGGTGAACAAAAACAAGTTCAGGATAAATTGCTGAAGCGGTTCAGAAAGCGAAAGTCTTAATTTTCTGAATTTTGAAGATTAACTTTGTCTTTATTATTCGCAACAAATAAGATGGCTATTTGTTAGGTTTTTTAGTCGATTATATCTAAATTGCAGAGTAAGAAGAAAGGCTGGAAAATGCAATTCCGGTTTTCGTTAATAGTCATAAACAATTAAAATTAAGTATTATGAGTTCAGGAAAAGTATTGTTGGGTGTGTTGGCAGGCGTAGCCGCCGGTGCACTAATCGGAATTCTGTTTGCTCCTGATAAAGGATCAGAAACACGGAAAAAAATTGTTGAAAAGGGCGAAGATTATGTTGATGGACTCAAAGAAAAAGTCAACGAACTGATCGACGATTTAGGCAAGAAAATGGATGGCGTAAAAACCAAAGTAGACGAGATGGCTGCTGACGCCAAATCGAAAGTTGAAGAAACACCGGCAAGCTAGTTTGAAGTTTGGTCGAAAGGTCATAGAATTCAGGTACAGTAGATAATTTTAGTCATTTATTGTCATTTGTTTTACGTCACTGGTGGGGCAAAATGCCTTTCATTAATGACAATAAATGACTAATAATGACCTAATGACATTAATTTCCTTCCTGAAACTATGATTCTAACCATCGGAAATTTATTTTACTTTTATGAACATGGACGAACAATCAGGTTTAATTGAGTCACTTATTGAGAAAGGTGAACAATACGGCAAAACAACGCTCGAACTGCTGAAGCTCAAGACACTCGACAAATCAGCCGATGCGGCTTCCAATTTAGTCTCGTGGTTAATTGTGGTGATTTTTGCCGTATTGTTTTTTCTGATCCTGAACATCGGGGTTGCCTTGTGGTTGGGCGAAGTGCTTGGCAAATCCTATTACGGCTTTTTTGTCGTTGCCGGTTTTTATGGTCTTCTGGCTCTTGTATTCGGCATCTTCCGGAAACAGTTGATTAAAAAACCTGTCAATAATTCCATTATCAATCAAGTACTCGAATAAACAACATGGAAAAACTTACTCCAGTCGATTCGCTCAGAGAATCAATCCGTTTGCTCGAAATCAGGCAGGCCGAAGAAGGAAAAATTCTGAAAGAACAGTTTAAAATTACCTACGAAAGCTTAAAACCGGTCAACCTGATCAAGAGTTCGTTGAAAGATCTCGCCCATTCGACCGAAATAAAAAATAATCTTTTCGAGACCGTTGTTTCGATCCTTACCGGTTATCTCACCAAAAAGATAATGGTCAGCTCGAAAAGTAATCCCTTCATGAAAATATTCGGCGCTTTGTTTCAATTTGGTGTAACTACGGCAATTTCCAAAAATGCCGACCACATCCGGAACCTGATCACCAATCTGATCGATCGGCTTCTCCATCCTGTTGAAGAAGTTCCTGAAACGGAAGGGTCTGTTTAAAATTTATTTTGCCTATATAGCTTCAATATTACTGTGGATTTCACCATCAAAATTCAACCATTCATCTACTTAAAATCACATTCTGTCCACTTAATTTTTTATCATGTATATCTATGGCTTTACTTTGGATAAAAAATTAAAGTCATGAAAACGAAAAACAACATTCAGAAAACAGGTTTTGGACAGGTAAAGAAAATAGTCAATTTTGGATTCGCATTTATATTTTGTTCAGTATTTATTAATTTGACAGTATCAGCAAGCGATTTTAACCGACAATTTCTCCAAAATTCTAATTGCAATAAAATGGTTGATTGTCCTTCGGATGTTTCAATGATGGATGCAATTCTGATTGAATCTGGTGTAAAATCACTGGTATACAATGCACAGGATTTTGTAGAAGCAGAAGTGGTAGCTGAAACCGAAATCTACATGAACAGTAATTGCGATGACGTTGAGGCAGAATTGTCATTTCAGATTGAAGGGTACAATGCCAATGAATTTGTCGATGCTGAAATGGCCGCAGAAACTGAACAATTCGTAAATAGTTATCGTGATTCCAGCGAAGCCGAATTGTCACTTGAATCTGATTTAACATTTCAGGTTGAAGTTTACAATGCACAGAATTTTGCCGATGCTGAAATGTCAGGTGAAATCGAAAGCTGGAAGATGATGCAAGACTTTCAAAAGTCAACAGATATGCTTAGCGTTGCAAATACAGTCGGGAAAATCGAAAAATTCGCTCAGAAATAATTCATTCAGATAAGGGAAAAAACCTTCCGTACTCCTTTTTTACTTTTCTGTTTACGTTCGTCAGCCTATTTTACGATTCATCCATTTCATCCTACGATCTGGTTTCTTTTATTTTTTCTCCGGGCATCTACGCCGTTAATTTGGAGGAAAAATAAGATAATCATGAGACCATTATTCCTCATTTCCTTTTTTCTTTTTCTCCAGACCGGTGTTTTTGCCCAGGTTAAGCTTTCCGGGAAAGTGTCCGATCCTAAGAATAAACCACTCAGTGGCGCCAATGTCTTTTTTCAGGGTAGTTACGATGGTGCAACTTCTGATAGCCTGGGTATTTACAGCTTTAAAACCAGTCTGAAAGGCATCCAACAACTGTCGGTAACATTTATCGGGTATAAACCCATTCTCCGGAAGTTGGATTTAGACAGTTCGAACACGGTTGTGCTGAATGTGGTTATGGAAGAATCGGACAATCAGATGGACGAAGTGGTGATAAATTCCGGAGCTTTTGAAGCCAGCGATGAGAAGAAATCGGTTATGCTCAGGATGTTCGATGTTGCGACCACTCCCAGCGCTCAGGGCGATATTTTTGGCGCCCTTGGTTCTTTGCCCGGAGTTCAGAAAGTTGGTGAAGATGGACGTGTGTTCGTTCGGGGAGGCGAAGGCTATGAGACGAAAACCTTTTTGGACGGTATGCTCGTTTCGACCCCGTTTTTATCAAAAATGCCTGATATACCAACCCGCGGACGCTTTTCGCCCATGCTTTTCAGCGGAACGTTGTTCAGTACAGGCGCTTATTCAGCCGAATATGGCCAGGCATTATCTTCGATTGTGGATATGAAAACCAACTCGCTTGAAACCGAAGATAAATCGAGCATTTCGATCATGACCGTGGGTGCGATGGCTTCTACAACCAAATGCTGGAAGAAAGCTTCACTTTCGCTAAGTGGAGATTTTGTAACTTCAGGATTATCGAATGTAATCAACAAACAGCAAGTCGATTGGACGAAAAGTCCGGCTAGTGTCGACGGAACTGTTATGTATCGTCAGAAAGCTGGTAAATCGGGCATGTTTAAAGTCTTCGGATCGTTTAATAACAGTGGGAGCGGGATGAGCTTTCCGAACACACAAACAGGCTTGACGCAGGATATTCTTCTGAACAGCAGTAATATCTATCTGAACAATACTTACAACAGCATGTTGGGCGAAAAGTGGATGATTCAATCGGGTTTAGCCTGGAATTACGATCATCAAAAGATCGATCTGGATAACGATCGGATTGTGACGAATCAAAAGATGTTTCAGGCAAAACTGGGGGTCAGTCGTTTTATCAACGAAAAAACCGAACTCAAATTTGGCACCGACTGGGTGAATTTTACGTACGAGCAAAAAATCAGGATGGATGGAAATTACCGCTTGCCATTTACCAATAATGAGCTTTCGGGCTTTGCCGAAATGGAATATAAACTCACCAAAAAATTCGCAACCCGACTGGGCGCAAGACTCGAAAATAGTTCACTTCTGAAAGAAACTACGCTTGTTCCAAGGGTTTCAGGAGCTTATAAAACAGGCGACCACAGCCAGGTTTCATTGGCATACGGTCAGTTTTATCAGAATCCGGAAGACGATTATCTCAAATTTGCGCCTCAGCTAAAACCTGAAAAAGCAAGCCATGCCGTTTTGACCTGGCAATATCAAACCTCGTTGAAAACATTCAGGGTAGAAGCGTACCAGAAAAAATATACCGATCTTGTTAAATTCAACAAGCCACTGTCAACCAACCCGCTTGATTATTCGAATACCGGTAGTGGCCGTGCCAAAGGAATCGATGTTTTCTGGCGCGACAAGGAAACCTTCAACCTGGCCGATTACTGGATTTCATACTCCTGGATCGATGCCCGACGCAATTACAAAGATTATGAGAGGACTGCTGTTCCAGGTTACGTGTCGGAACATAATTTATCGGTGGTGTACAAACGATTCCTCGAAAAGGTGCGGACGTATGCATCAGTTACTTACTCGTTTGCAAGTAGCCGTCCTTATCACGACCCGAATTTAACGGGTTTCATGAACTCGAAAACCAAATCCTATAATGACATCAGTTTAAGCCTGACTTACCTGATGGAACTATTCGGAAAACAATCGGTTTTACACCTGATGGTGAATAACCTGGCGGGATTCGACAATGTTTATGGGTACAACTTTTCGAATACACCCAATGCCGCAGGGAAATACGACTCAACGCCGATCAAATCGCCTTATGTGCGGCAGGTGATTCTGCTCGTTTCAATCATGCTTTAGATTGGAAAAAGTCATTGGAAAAGAGGAAAGAGGAAAAGGTCATTTGTAGTCATTTGTTTCACGTCATTGATTGTCAGGAAAAAGTCATTGGGCATTGGAAAACAGAAAATTGGAAAAGCATTGAAAAGATATAATATTCTCTTAGTGAAACTTAGTGTCTTAGAGCCTTTGTGGCAAAATAAACAAATTTTTAAAACGTAATCAAAATGAAAAAATTAACGATCATCCTTGTTTTGTTATCGCTGTCGTTCACCGGTTTTTCGGATGAAACCTATCAAAAAACGATGAGTCAATCAATCGAAAAACTCTTTCAGTGTAAATCGATTCCTGACTATGTTGAAGTTGCCAATCAGTTTGAACGTATTTCGCAGATCGAAAAAGCCGAATGGCTTCCCTTGTATTATGCCTCTTTTGCCTATATCATGATTAGTTTTCAGGAAACTGACAACGCGAAAAAGGATACTTATCTCGATCAGGCTCAAAAGTACCTGGACCAGGCAATGGTAATCAACCCTAACGAGTCGGAACTGTATATGCTGCAAGGATTTCTATATCCTTCGCGCATGAATATTGACCCAATGAACCGTGGAATGCTTTACATCGGAAAGATGACTGCATCGCTCGACAAGGCCTTGGAGCTTAATCCAGATAACCCACGGGTTTATTACCTTCGTGCAACCATGATGCTTCATACACCTGAAGCTTACGGTGGCGGGGCAGCCAAAGCGCTTCCGATCTATCAGATTGCTGTTGAAAAATTCAGGATCTTCGAGCCAAAAACTACAATTTCGCCCAATTGGGGAAAAGAAGTTTGCGAAGCAGAATTTGAAAATGTAAAGACGTCAATTGGTAAGTAATTGAAAATAAATATTTAAGATATCTAATGTCTAAAATTATGAAAGCACAAATTAGAAGTTCAAACATTATTTTGGTATTGTTCATGATTTTATTGTTAAACGTCACACATCCATTGTTTGCCCAAAATGCAGGATTTCAGGCGAGTAAACTATTTGGCAGAAAATATAAAACAGGTGAAACTTACCGATATAAACTCACAATGGAAGAATTACATGATGGGAAATGGGATCACACGAACATTGCCATTTGTGAGCTGAAGGTAATCAAGGACAGTCTTGGGGTTCCTTATGACGAAGTACGCTGGATTTCCCGAAAAACGATCAATGTAAAAGACACAGTAGATGCCACCAAAGCAGCGCTTTCGGTTAAACCTTACTTAATTTCGTTAGACCCAAAAGGCAAACTCGACTTGCCAAAGATTGACGTTCCGGATATGACGGAACCCATTCAGGATTTTAATACTTTTTTTGTTGCGGTAAGTCCAATGATTGGAGTAACAAGGCTAAATACGAAGGGAGATAGCATCATAAATACAGATCCAGTTATCGCTGATTTCTCAAATGGCTCAACTATATTAAAAGGTGAAGATTGCATTGCTTTTTCTGTCAAAATGACTGATGCTACGAAGAATCAAGTCATGTTTCATACCTCATTTTTCCCGCCAGTGAAATCTTGCCTTTCATTTTTAACCCCGGATATGAATACTCCTGTTGTTGCTGATACCATTAATAATTTTCAGATGGTCATGCAAACCGGGCCGGAACAATACATTGTTCAATATGGAAGGGAGTTTTTTTACATCAACAGCACAGTTCGAAAGAAGGATGGAAAAATTATCAATGCTATAATGTTCAATAAACTCAATCTGAAACTTAAAATCAATTGCAACAAAGAATATAAGCATTGCCAGTTTGAAATGCCATTTTCGGAACAGCGTAATTTGAGATTAGAGTTATTGTAAAATAATAATGGTTCAGACTCTATCATTTAGTTTTATTCCGTAATTTCGACAATTAACCAGTAATAATTATAGTCAATGACAAATAAACAAATTCAACTCAAAAAACTAATCTGGCAGATTCCGGCCTTTATCCTGTTGTTAATCGTGATGGGAAACGTGCTCATGTTAATCCTTTTCCGCGATTTAAAATTTACAGGTCAACTGTTTCTGATCGCCTCAGTTAATTCAGTTCTCGTTGGCGGAATCTTTGCAATTGTGATAGGAAGTATGATCAATATTCTTGACAAAAAACTGCCATGGCTGAATTTCCCTCTTCGTCGTATGATCGTTCAGGTCTTGCTTACCATCGTTCTTGTTATGGCAATAATTATGGTCACTATCCCGATACTTGGTATGTTTTGGAAACAGGAAATTAATTCCGAAGTTTTTCTCTCTCAGATGTTTTTCATGATGAAAATTGTCTTTCCATTCCTATTCGTTGGCGCTTTGTTAACCAATGCAATTTTCTTTTTCAAAAACTGGAAAGAGGCCGCTGTTCAGCAGGAAAAACTCAAACGCGAGCAATTGGCTTTGCAATACGAAACATTGAAAAGTCAGGTAAATCCTCATTTCCTGTTCAATAACCTCAATTCGCTGACTTCGCTGATTAGTACTAATCCCGAAAAAGCGATTGATTTTGTAAAGAAACTATCGGAAGTTTATCGCTATGTGCTCGACCAAAAAGATCAGGAATTGGTCGCGCTCGAAACCGAATTGAATTTTCTGGAATCATATATTTACTTGCAGAAAATCAGGTTTGGAACTAATCTGGATGTTCAAATTGCAGTAGATCCCCGAAACTTTAAAGTCATACCTCTGTCGGTACAAATGTTAGTCGAGAATGCCATCAAACACAACGAAGTATCCGATCGAAACCCCTTGCAAATACGCATATCTTCGAGTGATAATCAATGCCTGACTGTCGAAAACCGGCTTCAGAAAAAATCAGGATCGGAAGGTAGCGGAAGTGGTATTCAGAATATCAGAGACCGGTATGAATTTTTTACCGACCGAAAAGTGATTATTTTTGAAGATCTGGAGAAATTCATGGTAACCATCCCTTTATTAACCGATTAATATTATGTACAAAGTACTCATCATCGAAGACGAAAAGCCTGCCGCTGAATGGCTCCGGCAACTGATTCTGAAAATTGATTCACGGATTTCAATTCTGACAGTACTTGATTCAGTTGGTGGGGCAGTTGAATGGTTTCAGCAAAATCCGGCTCCCGACCTGGTTTTTATGGACATTCAACTGGCGGATGGTTTGAGTTTCGAGATTTTTGAACGGGTGAAAGTGCCTTGCCCGGTGATTTTCACAACGGCCTACGAAGAATACGCTGTAAAAGCCTTCAAGGTAAACAGTTTGGATTATTTGCTGAAACCAATTGCATCCGACGAACTGGAAGCTGCCTTTCAAAAGTTTGGCAATCAGCAACAAAGCGCTCGGGTTGTTCCGGCAGTTACGGTTGAACTGTTGAATAAAGTAAAAGAAATGCTCCGGAAGCAGTATAAAACCCGGTTTGTAATTAAAGTAGGTGAGCACCTGAAATCCATTCCGGTTGAAGATATTCTGTTTTTTTACAGCCTCGATAAAGCGTCGTACCTTTGCACAAGTGATTTCAAAACCTACCTGATTGATTATTCGCTCGATCGTGTTACCGAAATGGTTGACGAGCGCCGGTTTTTTAGGATCAACCGCAAATTTGTCCTGAGTAATCAATCAATAGCCGACATCATTTTTTATTCGAACAGCCGCCTGAAAATCAAGTTGAAAAAACCGGATGAAGAAAGCATCATCGTCAGCCGCGATAAAGTGGTAGCTTTCAAGGAATGGTTGGATTTGTGAGTAGTGGCTTAA
>Ga0302272_1000979_pt1 | contig 12965 bp, 9 predicted proteins | sample III_Bog_N1_2_FD_198772 | JGI IMG/M metagenome (GOLD analysis project Ga0302272, IMG submission 198772) | Peat permafrost microbial communities from Stordalen Mire near Abisko, Sweden - III_Bog_N1_2 | ecosystem: Environmental > Terrestrial > Soil > Wetlands > Peat | place: Sweden: Abisko...
ACCCGGCGCTGTATGGACGCATCTGGTAATGAATCACATCAAGGATTTACAGGCAAAGAATAATACGAAAACCATTGAGTCGAAAGATTTGATGCCATTCTATCCCTGGTTGCTGAATAGTTAATAGGAGGCAGGATAATAAAAATAATTTAGTTTAAAATACAATCAATTAAGAATCAATTAGTATGAGCAAAAAATATGACATCACATTCATCGGCCACATGGTCTATGATGAGATTATACCATTTGGAGGAGTAGCACGTGTCGCTCCCGGTAGCGCCGTTTTATGCGGGGCTATGGTTGCAGCAAGAGTAGGGAAGAAGGTTGCCGTTGTTACGAAGATGGCACAGAAAGACGAGTCCATCCTTCAACCAATGAAAGATCTGGGCATCGATACTTTCCTTATTCCCAGCGAAGAGACTTCGTACAACAGGGTATTGCACGAATCAGAAAACGTCGATGAACGGACAATGACCCTCATCAAATCTGCAGGGTTGATATCCATCGATGATGTTCCTGCTCTGGACTCGACGTGTGTTCACCTGGCAGGGATATCCGATACCGAATTCGACATGGCGCTCATGAAAGGTTTGAAAGCCAGAAACTACCCAAGTTTGTCGGTCGATATGCAGAGTTTCGTCCGCCACATCAATCCAGTGACTAAAAACCACGAGTTCAGTGATGTCGCTGATAAAAAAGAGATCGTAGCTATGATGGATAAGGTGAAACTTGACATCGTGGAAGCCCGTCTTCTAACAGGTACTGACGATCTGGAAAAAGCTGCAATCATTGTCGAATCATGGGGTTGCCCTGAAGTCATGATTACTCATTCAGAGGGAGTTCTTGCAAGAGTTAACGGGAAGACCTATTATGAGAAATTTTCAAACAGTAACGTAACTGGTAGAACCGGTCGGGGCGATACAACCTTTGCCGCATACCTTTCACACCGGTTGGATCACGGAGTTGCGGAATCATTGAAGTTTGCTGCTGCCCTTGTTTCAATTAAAATGGAAACACCCGGACCGTTTAGTGGCACGCTTGAAGATGTTAACAAACGATTGAAGGAAAAACATTCTTAAAATTAGAAATGGTCAAAAAGAAGAAAAGGTATTTAATTGATAGTATTTATACAGCAGATCCTTCTGGTCATATTTTTAACGATAAAATCTATATTTATCCTTCCCACGATTTTGAATCGGGAGTTCCCGAAAATGATAATGGTGACCATTTCAATATGTGCGATTATCATGTATTATCGATGGATAGCATTGATGGAATAGTAACCGACCACGGTGTTGCACTCGATGTAAAGGATATTCCATGGGCCGGACGTCAGCTTTGGGACTGTGATGTGGCCTGTAAAAATGGTAAATATTTCATGTATTTTTCGCTGAAAGATCGAAATGATGTTTTCCATATCGGTGTGGCTATAAGCGATAAGCCCGAAGGTCCTTTCATTGCTCAGGACAGCCCGATCAAAGGGAGTTATTCCATAGATCCGTGCGTTTTCAAAGATGATGACGGAAGTCATTATATGTTTTTTGGTGGTCTGTGGGGCGGACAATTACAACGTTATCGGAATAATAAAGCCATTGAAAGTGGTCACGAACCAGCAAATCACAAATCAGCATTATGTGCCAAAGTAGTTAGGCTTAGCGACGATATGCTTGAATTTGATGAAGAACCGCACAATTTGGTCATTCTGTCTGATGACGGTAATCCAATAAAAGCAGGCGATTACCACCGCCGTTTTTTTGAAGCTTCATGGATGCACAAATACAACGGCAAGTACTATTTTTCATACTCTACAGGGAATACTGGTTTAATATGTTATGCCATTGGTGACAATCCGTATGGGCCATTTGTCTACAAGGGCGTTGTATTGACTCCTGTTGTCGGATGGACAACTCACCATTCCATTATCGAAATTAAAAGGAAATGGTATTTATTTCATCACGACAGTGTTCCTTCGGGTGGCCGTACTTGGCTTCGCAGCTTGAAGGTTGTTGAACTGGAGTATAACGAAGATGGTACCATTAAAACTATCGACGGAATGAAATAAAGTTCGATTCGAACTACATACTTAAATTATTAGAATAAAACGGGCATACATTGTTATGCCCGTTTTCTATTGGAGTTGTTCATCACGAAGTGTGAGCTGACTTTACTTTCATTGCCAGAGGTATTGTGCCTGGAATTCTGGTCTATCAGCCCGATTTTCCTGAAAATAAGGAAGACTGGCCATTTTTTTTTGGCGAAAACGAATAGGTGATTGATGGAGCTGCCAGCCATATTTTCATGGCTAATGCTGTAACCGATTTGCTAAATGGTAAATAAAGCTCAACAGCTAGGTTCAGAATAATTTACATTAATATGAATCGCAACAAATAGTCCGGCAAGCTTGGGTATTCATCTTCCAAACTCGCCGGACTATTTATGTAAATTATAAAATTATCCTTCCCTGTATTGGGTGGGCGTTTTTCCGGTAATTTTCTTAAAGGCAAGATTAAAAGTACCCTTGGTGCTAAAGCCTGATTCGTACATCACTTCGAAAATCGGTCTTTCTTTATTGGCTTGCAATAACTGGCAAGCATGTTCGATCCTGAGCGAATTGATGTAATCATTCAAATTCCGGTGTTGAATACTGTTAATGGCTTGCGAAATATTCCGTTCTTTTTCGTTCAGTGCAGATGCAATTTGCTGAAGGGTCAGTTCGGGTTCGAGGTACATCTTATTTTCTACAACCAGTTCCTCAATTCGCCTCATTAACAGTTGCATATCGGCATTGGGCTGTAGAACTGATTTCTGTTTTACTTCATCATTGAACTGAGTATGGGTAATGGCATTGTAAAAAATGGCAAAGAAAAAGAGAAAGAAATATGAAATACTCACTAGATTAATCAACGGAGTTTCAGGGCTTTTCATCCAGTCGGATACAAATATGGCAATTCCACTCAGGCATCCCACTGCATAACCATACACAATAAAACGGAGCCACCGGATATCAACCCCCAACATTGGAACAACTGGTTTTTGAAGGTTCATATTCTTTTCAACGCCAATCAACAACCTGATCATTAGAATATTATAAAAAATATACTGTATCTTTACAATAAGATCGACAGCGAAAGCCGTGTTATAAAGGAAAGTATTCGAGGTGTATAAATTTTTCCAGATGTAATAATTTCCTTTCACCATCCAAATTACAAGAAAGAAAACCAGGAACGAGAAAAAAGGAATAATATGAATCAGGTGTTTTTTCTTCAGCTTAAAATCGGAGGATAAACAGTAGCGGAAATAGAAATAAAAAAAAGGAACCCACAAGCAATACAGCGGTTTATAGATAAAATGTGAAAAAGGAAACCGGATGAAAAAGTCCCATCCAGCTGAAAGCGTAAGGCTGTTCAACCCATTGGTCAGTACTTCAATGGAGGCATAGATGGCCAACATCAGGCTTCGCGGGTGTTTTCGTCCCTTGTGAAACAGTAACAAGGTCAACACCAGCATGGTGTACATGATCAGCAAGTGAACGGTTTTTTCCATCAATTATTAATCTTTACAATTGGGTAAAAATAGCGATTTCCAAATGCCTTTGGGAGAAAAAACTTCGGTATAATCGGTCTAAAATCGTGATTCTGTACCGAAGACAACTCCAAATAAGCTAATTTTACCTCCCTAATTAAAGCAAAACCGACACATCCTAACTTTGATAAAATGAGATTCCTGATTTTTATTCATTTATTTTTCTTATTTACAATGAATTCAAAGGCTCAAAATCATCCGTTTCCGCAAAATGTTAACTATGCTTTTGGAGTTAAACCAACAACCATCACTTCCGATTTGGTGAAAACGGAATACAACCGTTTCAAAAGTTCACTGGTGACCAAATGCGGTAGTTCTCTCCGGGTTATTTATTCGGATGATAAAACCCAGACGCGCGGCGAAGCGATTGGCTTTGGAATGATCCTTGCCGGATACATGGGCGATAAAGAGACTTTCGATGGATTATTTGATTTCTACAAAAGCAAACGTACTTCCGAGGCCAAAAACATGATGGCATGGAATGTGACCTGCGATGGGTATGTAGATAAAGGAAGCGCCACCGATGTTGACATTGATGTAGCTTATGCGCTCATCGTGGGATTTAACCAGTGGGGCGGCACTTACCTTCATGAATCGAAGCAGATTCTCAAACTGCTTAGCACGAATATGATTACTTCCTGTTCAGGAGTTAAAATATTGTATCCGGGATACAATTCCGGAGTATGGGGCGGGTGCAATGAAACCGATATTCAATATTATACTCCGGCATTTTTCAGAATTTTCGCTAAAGTTTCGGGTGACGAAATATGGAATCAATTGGCTGACGATTCCTACGTCGTTTTAAATGCTTCGGCCCACTCCGAAACCGGGTTAGTCCCCGATTGGCAAACAGCCAACGGTATTGGTTTACCGCCTTCGTACAGAACTGCCTATTTTCGCTACGATGCATGTCGTGTTCCCTGGCGCATGGCGCTCGATTACCTGTGGAATGGCAATGAAAAAGCTGGAATCTGGTGTACAAAAGTGAGTAATTGGGCCTACAAAATCGGTCCTGCGAATATTAAGGACGGATATAACCTCGATGGAACCCCCAATAACGGAGGTGATCACAACAGCGCTTTTGTTGGCGGGCTCGCAGTTTCATCGATGTGTAATACCCAAAAGATGGCCGACGACTTTGGAACGGAGATGAAAAAAATTGACGATACTTACTGGTTTAACCTTTCAACCCGATGCTTGTATCTGGTCACCATGTCAGGCAACTTTTGGCAACCCACTCAGTACTACAAATAGTTGTTAACCAACATTATGAAGAATTTGCAATTGATATTTATAGCGCTGATTGGACTGATTCTTACCTGTCAACAACCTGGAATCCTTTGCATCGCACACTCGTGAAGCTTTTAATGGGCTTGCACTGGTGATCGTTCGGTCGAAAGCAGGTGAAAAAGGTACAATAAGCGTAACTGCAAAATCGAACGGATTGTCTGAAACCCGCGTAAAGATTCAATCCAAATGAATGGTAAAATTAAGATCAGTTGGTGGTGGTAAAAAAAAATTAAAGTCGTATTAAACTAAAATCTTTTATAAATCTCATGAAAACACAAAGAATGCACACAAAAATGTTCTTGTTGATAGGAATGTTCTTATTAACCACGAACATTTTTTCGCAAAATCCGAATTTTTATATCTACCTGTGTTTTGGACAATCAAACATGGACGGAGCCGGCGATATTGAAGCACAAGACAAAGTGGTGGACAGTCGTTTAAAAGTCATGGAGGCAGTGGATTGTTCGAACCTGGGAAGAAAGAAAGGGTTATGGTACACAGCTAATCCACCTTTGTGCCGGTGCTATTCAGGCCTTTCACCGGCTGATTATTTTGGCCGGACAATGGTTGCCAACCTTCCCGACAGCATTACCGTTGGTATCATCAATGTTTCTATACCTGGTTGCAAAATCGAGCTGTTCCAAAAAAGTGCGTATCAGGCTTATATTAATGAAAATTTGGCTACAGATTGGTTGATAAACTACATCAACGAATACGGCGGCAATCCTTATGGATGGCTTGTTGATATAGCAAAATTGGCACAGAAGGACGGTGTCATCAAGGGTATTCTGTTACATCAGGGAGAATCGAACACTGGCGATACCGCCTGGCCTTCAAAAGTTAAAAGTATATACAACGATCTGATGACTGACCTGACGCTTGATCCAAAGAAAGTGCCCCTGTTTGCTGGTGAATTGGTAAATGCCGATCAGGGTGGTTCTTGTGCAAGTATGAATTCAATCATTGCAACTCTTCCCAAAACACTTCCAAATTCTTATGTCATTTCTTCGAGCAGCTGCACCCAAAAAGGGGACGGCCTGCACTTCAATTCGGCTGGTTACAGAATATTTGGAACGCGGTATGCAATTAAAGCGCTTTCGTTGTTAGGTTATGAGGTAACTAACCCAAGTGATCCTACCATACCGGTTGTTCCGGATACCAAAGGAACCGAGTCGTTTTGGTTTGAAGCTGAACGGTTTGTAACGCCGACGGCTGGAAGTAAGTTTAATGTAATAACTGATGCCGATGCTTCGGATGGAAAGTATATAGTGATTCCGGATGGCGTTCAAGCCCTCTCAAAAGCTGCTGCCGATAGCGCAAGTTCTATCTATATTCCTTTTACAGCGACCAAAGACACAACCTACTTCTTATATGCCCGTGTAAATTGTCCATCGGCAGATCACGATGCATTCTGGATGAAATTGGACAAAGGTTCGTTTGCTAATTGCAATGGATTGACTACAAGTGGATGGGCGTGGGTGAAGATAACCAGTTTTGTTTTAAAGAAAGGTCAACATAAAATCACGATTAGCTATCGCGAAGATGGAGCCAAGCTCGATAAAATCTGTATATCAAGTTATTCTACTTTACCAACGGGAATGGGTAAAACCGATTTAGCGGTTAGTGTAAATTCAATAAAAACGCTTGATGGTTTTGCGTTGGAACAGAATTATCCGAATCCTTTTAACGGCAAAACCAACCTTTCATTTGAGGTTCCAAACAGTACCTATGTTTCACTAAAAGTGTACAACCTGCTTGGTACTGAAATTATTGAATTAGCAGGGAAAGAATATCCACAAGGTAAACATATTGTGGAATTTAATTCAGAAAATCTGCCCAAAGGAATTTATATCTATACAATTAAAGCCGGCAAGTTCTCAGCCAGCCAGAAAATGATTGTTCAAAGCAGATAATTAGCTGGTAACAAATTGACGTGGTGATACTAAACAACAATGAAACGAAATTACTATTTAAAAATATATAAGATTTTTGAACCAATTAGGCTAACCGTGGCTGTCTTCTGCATATTCATTGCAGTATCAGCCTCGTCCAGAGAAGCAAATAAACCTAAATCTCCGGTCATGGGTTGGGCCAGTTGGAATAATTTCGCTGTTGATATTAGTGATCCCATCATCAAAGCTCAGGCTAATGCGATGGTTTCATCAGGATTAGCTGCTGCCGGCTACAAGTATATAAACATTGATGATGGCTTTTTCGATGGACGAAATGCCGATGGGACTTTGAAAATCAATGCTGTCAAATTCCCTAATGGAATGAAATCATTGGTCGATTACATTCATTCAAAAGGATTAAAAGCCGGATTTTATTCCGATGCCGGTGCAAATACCTGTGGATCGCAATACAATGGTCAAACCGGTGGTGTTGGTGGCGGCATGTATAATCACGATCAACAAGACGCTGACCTGTTTTTCAAAACCTGGGGTTTCGACTTTCTGAAAGTAGATTATTGCGGAGGTTTGGTTCAAAAACTAGACGAAAAAACGCGTTACACGGCAATAAAAACAGCTATTGACAATACAGGAAGGGCAGATGTGAATTTTAATGTTTGCCGGTGGCAGTTTCCCGGAACATGGGTCACTCAGGTAGCTGATTCGTGGAGGATATCTCAGGATATTTCTTTTGATAAATCTGCACACTGGGACCGAATACTTTATGTGATTGACTGCAATACTTTCCTGGCAGCTTACTCACGCCAAGGCCATTACAACGATATGGACATGATGCAGGTGGGGCGGGGGTTAACTGCCGACGAAGATAAAAGTCATTTCAGTATGTGGTGTATTTTGTCGGCGCCGCTGGTTTTAGGTAACGATCTGACAACTCTTACCCAACAAACAAAGAACATCCTTACCAATGCCGAAGTTATTGCTGTTGACCAGGATACAACCGGGGTGCAAGGAAAATTAGTTTCTGATAATGGGGCTGGGTTGCAGGTGTGGGCTAAAAACCTGAAAGGCAAACAAAGCAATGAACGGGCAGTTGTCCTTTTTAACCGAAGTGCTGCAGCTGCTTCGATGACAGTGAAATGGAAAAATCTGAATTTAACAGGCGCTGCTACCGTACGAAATCTTTGGTCTCATACCGATTTGGGAAGTATGGATTCTGTTTATACTGCCACCGTTTCCTCGCATGGAGTGATCATGTTGAAAGTTGTTGGAAGTCAAACCAAACTTCAGGAAGTATTTGAAGCGGAATATGCCTGGATTAACAATTTCAACCTGACAAATAACAGTGCGGTGATTGCTGATCAGGGAAGAGCTGTAACGGATGCAACTTGTTCAGGCGGCGCAAAAGCAAGCTGGTTAGGCAATCGGGACGATAATTACATCGAATTCAGCGATATTTATTCAAAGGCGGCAGGAAGCTATCAACTTACTGTTTCGTATAGTTCCGGTGAAAATCGAAATGCAAAACTAAGTGTAAATGACAAAGATACGCTTCTCACGAAGTTAAATTCAGGAGGTTGGTCAACCATCCGAAAAAGTACGTTCACCATAAAACTAAAGCAGGGTAACAATACAATTCGTTTTTCAAATGCAACCGGATGGATGCCCGATCTGGATAAAATTCAACTTGACCTGAATAAATCTGATATCTCATTATCAAGTGTATATGAGCTTCCTAACCTTCCGGTCAAAATATACCCCAATCCCTGCAACTCATTTATACAAATCGATTCTGAATCGCCAGTTAAACAGGCAGACATATATTCACTAACTGGATGTTTATTAAAACAATACGGTGAATCACGTATTTATATGAACGATTTATGTCCAGGCACTTATCTTTTAAAAGTGGTTACTGAAAAGGGCAGGGATACACGGTTAATTATTAAAAATTAAATACCAATTGCTAATGTTATTACATAAATCAATGCATTATGAATAAAAAATTACACCTAATTGGATTGCTCGTTTTAGTATTGATTGGATCCTTGAATCAGGCTTCAGCCAATCCGCCGGAAGACCTTAAATTACAGAAGCAGCGGTTGATCGTATTGTCGGATATTGAGGCAGAAGTAGATGATACAGAATCATTTGTCCGGTTAATGTTATATTCGAATGTGATTGATATCAAAGGATTAATTGCAACCACTTCAGTCTGGAAAAGAACGAGCGTAGCCCCGGAATCGATAGTGAAAATAATCAAAGCTTATGGCAAAGTCCAGCCCAATCTATTAAACCATGAAGCTGGTTTTCCTGAAGCTGAAACGCTTTTGACCCTTGTTAAACATGGCCTGCCAAAATACGGAATGCTGGGCGTTGGCGAAGGAAATGACTCTGAAGGTTCTGACTGGATTATAAAAGTACTGGAAGAAAAAGATGAGCGTCCGCTGTGGATTTCGGTCTGGGGAGGCTCGAATACGCTCGCTCAGGCGCTGTACAAAATTAAACATACCAAATCAGCAGCTGATGCAAAAAGACTCATTGCAAAACTCAGGGTCTATACCATTTCCGACCAGGATGATAGCGGAATTTGGATTCGGAATAATTTTCCTGATTTGTTTTACATCGTTAGTCCGGGCGATGAATATGGAAGTTCAACATGGGGCGCCATAAACACTTTTGTGAAAGGCATCAACAACGAGAAAATCAGCAACACCTGGCTGGCTGAAAATATTCAGCAAGGCCACGGTCCTCTTGGCGTGGAATACCCTGATGTAGCCTGGGGAATGGAAGGGGATACACCCTCGTGGCTGTCGTTAATACCTAACGGACTAAGCAACCAGGAACATCCTGAATGGGGCGGTTGGGGCGGTCGTTACGAATTGTACAAACCCGATTTTGCCAAACTCAAAAAAGGTGTTTCAGGTCTTCCGCTTGAACCCGAAACAAGGGACATCTGGACCAATGCAGTTGATAGCTATACACCAATTTTATCAAACAATTATGGACGGACACTGAAAGCCGACACGCTTACTTTTACCGATAATAAAGTGACTCTGTGGCGTTGGCGCGATGATTTTCAGAATGACTTTGCAGCCCGAATGGATTGGTGCACAAAATCTTATCAGCAAGCCAATCATCCGCCAGTTCCTGTATTAAGTCAACCTGACGAACTTACCGTAAAATCAGGCGAAGGTTTTAGTCTGGATGCCAGCGGTTCTACCGATCCTGACGGAGATAACCTCAGTTATCTGTGGTTTAGTTATCCGGAGGCTTCCAGCAATAAAAAATTACTAAAAATTGATTTGGTTGAAAATGCGCATTCGGCCTACGTGATAGCTCCTGTGGTTGAGAAAAAAGAAACGGCTCATATTATTCTGAAAGTTACCGATAAGGGAACGCCATCCTTGTCGCGATATAAACGGATAATTGTAACAATAATTCCGAAATAAAGATTTTAATTAATTGATATAGAAATAATAAACTGATTTTAATATGCGAAAAATTTTATCGATTGCATTTGTTTTAGCATCTGTTCTGAATATGAACGGGCAATCACCTTCATTTAAAACCTACATGAACCCCGTTATTCCGGGCGATCATCCCGATTGTACAGTCACGAAAGTGGGGAAAGACTTTTATACTACAGGTTCGTCATTTAATGTGACTCCGGTGATTTACCATTCGACCGACCTGGTTCATTGGGAAGCAATTGCCCAACCGGTCAGCGCATCGTGGATTTCATACGATGACAAGCCTGGCAGCGGATGTTGGGGTGGTCAGGTTGTTTATTATAACGGCAAATGGTGGGATTACTTTTCGAGGGCAAATACCATGTATTTTGTGAAAGCCGATAAGCCAGAAGGTCCGTGGAGTAGCCCAACCAGAGTGAGCGATCCATCAACTCTTCCTTATGGCTTGGGTTACGACAATTCGATATTTATCGACGATAACAACAAATGGTACATAGTAGTTAAAAATGGTCAGCCCAATAACGGCATTGTTGAATTGGGAATTACCGGCCAACCTACCGGAGTTGTTTATGATTTGAAGTGGCTGAATCCTAGTCCGGCGCTACCATACAGTTGGGCTGAGGGGCCTGTGATGTGGAAATACAAAGGCTACTATTACTATTCCTTTGCCCGCGACTTGTCCGGAGGCCAAAAGGTGATGCGTAGCAAAACATTGACAGCCGATCAGACGGCATGGGAAATGTTGGGCGATTTTTTTAATGAGAACGATCCACTGAAATCGGGCTCACTATTTGCAGCGCCAAACCATGCCTCGAATGCGGTGATGGTTTCCGACAGTACTTCGTGGGTTATTCATCCTTTGTATGCCAAAGGCGAGTGGAAAGGACAAGGACGCCAGGGTTTATTGAACCAGGTTCGTTACAATGCAAGTGGCCGGCCAGTTGTCGACTACCCGATTAACCAATCGTTCACGGCACCCAAATTACCAAGCAGTGGAATTCCATGGATGGTTCCTAAATCTGATGACTTCACCAGTACAAAACTTAATCCCCAATGGTCATCGCTGGGTTATACTGTTGCCGGAAAATACTCGTTGACCGAACGACCAGGTTGGTTGCGTTTATCGCCCAAAAGCGCTACCAAAGGAAATACGGTAACAAAGTACGATGGCGAACACAATTATACACTGATCACCCGGCTCGATTTCAAGGCTAAAAGCAAAGACGATCAGGCAGGTTTGAGGTTGATGCGGGGCGACGAAACCAAATTTGTCAAATTGGTCAGTTCGTTAACTTCCGAAGGAAAGAAATCAGTAGTATTTAGCTTTGAAAGTACTGTTTACGAAGTTGAAAACACCGTTGGCGATACGCTATGGCTTAAAATGGCAAGGGTGAACCACAGTATTACCGGATATTTCAGTGGTAATGGAACGAATTGGATTCAGGTGGGACAACCATTCGACATATCAGTTATCGATTCTTATTCCGACTACTCATCGTTCACAGGAACCCTTCAGGGTTTGTATGTGCAAGGAGCGGGCAATGCTTACTTCGACCTCTATATCTACCGCGATGCCTACACTCCAATTTTGGCCGAGTGCCCCGCAAACCAGTCGGGTACCATCCGTAGTACACCTATCCAGGGAATCAGCGTGTTGGATAACATTCACAACAACGATTGGGCATTGTATGCCGGGGTTGAATTTGGTAACGGCGATTACAAAGCGGCACCCGATTCGGTTGAATTTACAGCTTCAAGCGCCACAAGCGGTGGTGTTATCCAGGTTTGGCTCGATTCAATTGATTCAGGAACTAAAGTGGCTGAATGTACAATCGGCAGTACCGGAAGCTGGAGCGTTTTCAAAAAGTTTAAAACACCAGTTACATCAGTTTCCGGCAACCACGATGTGTATCTGAGATTTGTTGGATCAGGAACCAGCAAGCTCTTCCAGCTTAAATGGATGAATTTCAGTAAAAAAACGGGTACAATTACTTCTTCAGCGAAAATCGGAAAACAGGGCAAACTTTCTATTTATCCCAATCCGGCAAAAGACCGATTGTCAATTTATTCCGGATTCCAGTTTAATTTGGTTGAAATATTCAGCATGAATGGGATGAAGGTTTTTCAGGATAAAAACGAAGCAACTCAAAGTTCAATACTGAATTTCAAGTTGGACAGCGGAATGTATGTTTTGAAGGTTAGCAACGAAAAAGATTTTGCTGCTTCGAAATTTTTAGTTGATTTACAGTAATTTAAATTCGTGATGAAGTACAAAAATATACTTGTAATAATTTTCTTCCTGGCTAGTTCTGCTCTATTCGGGCAGACTACATCGGTAAAGCCAATTGCGGGCGGAAAGTCCATATTCATTGGATGCGAATATAATGATAATCAAACCTTAAATTTCCAGAACTATTGGAATCAGATTACTCCTGAAAATGGTGGCAAATGGGGAACTGTAGAAGGCGCAAGAGGGGTGATGAATTGGTCGCAAATTGATGCAAGCTACAATGCGGCTAAAAAATATGGTATCCTTTTTAAAGAACACACCCTGATTTGGGGAGCTCAACAACCTTCGTGGATCGCAAGTTTAGATACAGCCTCACAACGTAAGGAAATTGTTCAGTGGTTTTCGCTGCTTGCCGCCCGGTATAAGGATATTGACTTAATCGACGTGGTAAACGAACCGATGCATAATGCGCCCACCGGAATG
>Ga0302272_1000986_pt1 | contig 12944 bp, 9 predicted proteins | sample III_Bog_N1_2_FD_198772 | JGI IMG/M metagenome (GOLD analysis project Ga0302272, IMG submission 198772) | Peat permafrost microbial communities from Stordalen Mire near Abisko, Sweden - III_Bog_N1_2 | ecosystem: Environmental > Terrestrial > Soil > Wetlands > Peat | place: Sweden: Abisko...
GCAACTGCTGATTTTAGTTTTAAAGAGATTGAACCTTTACATGTAAACGGAAATGTGGACAATGGCAAAGCCCTTGTCGAAGCCAACTGTATTACCTGTCATAGCATTAAAAAACTAGGATTTGAGGCTCCTTTAAGCGCTGAAGATTCTGCCGCTTCGTATGGTGTTGTACCTCCCGATCTGAGTCATGCAGGCGTTATTTATGATAAAAATTACCTTGCAGGCTTTTTGAAAGACCCTGTGGGTGCGACCAAACTTTCGCATAAATTTGGGGATGCAAAGCCTTATGCGATGCCTAGTTTTTCTTTTTTAAGTGAGCAAGAGATCGCTGATATCGTGGCGTATTTTGGTACGATCGTCTCTACAAAAGTTTCCAATAAAGTGGTTTTTGAAGAGGCGTGTGGCAGATGCCATAGCATGAAGTACGATGCGCTGAAAGCACAAACCCCAAGCTCTTTTATGAAAAGCTACCTTGGAGCTGAGGCGCCTGATCTTTCGATGATGATTCGTTCCAAAAAAGCGGAGTATTTGAACACCTTTATTAACGAACCACTTAAGATGGTTGAGGGCATTGCGATGCCTCGCGTGGGACTTACCGAAGTGTCTCAAAACCAAGTGATTTCTTACATGCAAAGTGTGGGCGATCGTAAAAAGGCTGAGCGTGAAAGCCTTGGCTTAAAGCTCATTGGATTTATGGCTATTTTTACCCTAATAGCGTATCTTTGGAAAGTTAAAATTTGGAAAGAGGTGGAGTAATCCGCCTCTTTTTCTCCATTTCTTCTTCTTAATTCTTACTACTTTTTTCGTCAAAAAAACTCTTTAATTCTGCGATTATTTTGCTCTTTTTTTTATTTAAAATTTTCCTTGAAGCTTCAAATTAATTGTTAAAACAACGGATATATTAAAGGTTTTGGCAGATGGGTTTATGCATCTGTCGGGGTGCATACAAGCGTGGTAATGCATGCACCGTTTTGGCATAAATTAACGTCATAACTGCTTTACATGTAAAGTGGTTTCTACCATGAAGGAGAAACGTATGAAATTGGCAAATCTTAGCTTGGCAGCACTCTGCATCGCAGGGATTAGCACCTGTTCTTTTGGTGCAGAGACATTGGCTGATGCCTTTAAAGAGGGTAAAATCAGTGGTGAACTCAAAGCGTTTTACTGGGATCGTGATCGTAATCCCGCCATCAATTCGGCCTCCATCTTCAATACGGGTGTTGTCCTTGGCTACACAACAGGCTCTTACAATGGCTTTAGCCTTGGCCTAACAGGGCAAGCGAACAGTGCACCCTTTGCAAGCTCCAACGCTAAAACCCAATTTGGGTGGGATGAGTACGGCTCAGGAGCACAACTCTCAGAAGCGTATTTAGCTTATAGCGCAGGCAAAACCACTGTTCAAGTTGGACGCATGTTCTTCAATACACCACTGATCGCTTCTTTAGGTAATCGTATCGTCAAAGAGGCATTTGAGGGCGCAAGTATCGTCAATACCGACCTTCCCAACACAACTTTGACCGCAGCTTACGTGCAAAAATTCCAAGCACAAACCGATGGGTCAGGAAACATTGGCAAATTTACGACGTATAGCAACCCTTATGGCACATCGCCTCTCTTGGAAGATGGCGCTTATACTCTTGTTGCGGTGAATAAATCCATTACCGGTTTGACATTGACCGCAGCCTATGCCGAAGATTTAAATACCAATGGATCGATGGCGTACGCAGAAGCGGCATACAGCATTGCTGTTAATGCCTTGACATATGGTTTGAGCGCGCAATACTATTATAGTGATAAAGACGTAACCGGTAGCAAAGATGCCGATCTGTTCGGTCTTAAAGCAAGTCTTGGTTATGGCGCACTCAGTGGTTATGTGGCTTACTCAACGGTCAGCAAAGATGCAGCGGTCACACCGGGCATTGGTTGGGGCGCGGACTTGGCGTACACTGGAACGATCATTCTTTCCAGCAGTTATCCTGCTAATACCGATGCCTACGCTATGGGTCTAAGCTATGCGTTTACGCCAACAACAACGATTGGGGCAAGTTACACGATTACCGATGATGATGACCTCTCGTATGGTAAAGCTTCGTATGTCTCCCTTACGGGCAATTACGCCTTTGATGGGGCACTTAAAGGGCTTAACTTCCTTGTGATGTACGATAAAGAGTATCGTGATTTAGCAGGAGCGCAAGATAAAAATGAGTTCCGATTTAGCGCCAGTTATAAGTTCTAAAACGTCTCAACGCTTTTACATGTAAACTTTACATGTAAAAGCGCTTCCCTTCTTAGCACTTCCTCTCTACGACGATTTAACATTGATAGAATCAAGTCCTTCTAATGCGTACTTACCGTATTTGACGATTTTTACACGTTAATTAACACTAATTTAATACTCTTTGGGAAAAATCCTTTTTTATTTAATAGTAATTTAATAAAAAAACTTAATATCTCGAAGGAGTGAATAGATGAAGAAAATCCTTTTTTTGGCGATGGCACTGCAATACCTTTGTGCCGATCAGATGTATCAACTCAATGTTGAAAATATGGGGTGTGCGAGTTGCGCTTCTAAAATCAAAAAAGCGGCACAGAGTGTTACTGAGGTTAAAGCAATGACCATGGACTATACAACCAAAGATGTCAATTTGACTCTCGGAGATGGTGCGAATATCAAAGAGGTACTTGTCGCAATTAACAATGCAAAATACACAGCCGAGCTGAAAAAATAATCCCATTTAAGCAATTTATTGAACTGTAACGAAGGGAAGGAAGTGTGACTATCAAGGAGGGTCAGTGAAAAAAGTAGGTTTGTTTGTGGTGTTAACAATGAGTATTTTAGGTGCTGAAGAGGTTGATTTGGGCGTTGCCGATGTTGTAGGGCAGAGTGATTCTCCCAATACACAAATGGGTGATTATGCCTCTTCTCGCACGATAGATCGTTCAAAATTGGAGACCATTACTTCCAAAAACCACGATATTAGTGAAGTACTCAAAACGAATCCAAGCGTTGCATTTAATCCCAAAATAAATACCGCAACCCAAGAGGGTGAAATCAGCCCACAAGATGTGAGTATCAGTGGCGCAAAGTTTTATCAAAACAGTTATCTCATCGATGGGATGAGTTTTAACAACGACATTGATCCTGATGGCTACCGAACATTGTATAAAAACATTTGGCATGGTCCCATTATGGGCTCGCAATCGATCAATTTGGACACCGATCTTTTAGAAAGCATCGAAGTTATGGACAGCAGTATCTCTTCCAAATACGGTGGTTTTCAAGGAGGTGTGGTCAATGCCAAAACCAGAGACCCCAAAAAAGATTTTCATGGAACCTTGAGTTATGGTTACTCCAGTGGCGATTGGAGTGAAAGCTTTATTGATCCCTATGTGAAAAACAACTACGCTAATTTATTGGGGTGGGAAGATAAGAGCGATTTTGTCAAACAGCGCTATCGCTACAGCACGGAAGGCTATGTCACAGATACGTTTGGTCTTTTGTTTGATTACACACGCAGCCAATCGGTCATCGATATGAAAACCAAAACGACATTAATAGATTCATCAGTTGCCACGTTTCCTGATCAAAAAAGAACGGCTGAAAATTATTTCCTCAAAGGTATTTGGCATCCAACGGATCGATTGGTTATTAAGCCGAGTCTTTTATATTCAAAACAGATCAATAACGCATTTATGGAAGGGACACTGGGTTCGGATATGGATGTGAAGCTAGGTGGTTACGTCGCAACTGTAGAAGCTGCACTTGATCTGGACAGTGTTTTATTAGAGCAAAGCCTTAGCTTTTCCAAATACGATTCAAGTCGCTATTTTGACAATGACAGCCTTTATGCTTACCGATATTCAAATCTTAAAAATTGGGGTGTTGGAAGTAGCGCAAAGTACGGTGGATTGGGTGATTTAGAGCAAATACAAAATAATCTTAGCTATAAACTGGATCTCAGTGTTAAAGAGTTTGAATCTTCAGAAATTGCCCATAAGGTTAAAACAGGCGTTGAATTATTGCATCAAGATGGAACCTATAAAATTCTGAGCCCTTACACGTATTATGTGACGCCAAAAGCCTTGCCCAGTGGCTACATCTGCACATCGGGCGATATGACATGTGTAAACGATAACAGCTTTAGTGGACTCGGGCAGTATTTTGGGACAAAATATGTTTACAGTGGGGTTGATAATAAAGCCAATATGGATAAAATTTCATACTACGTTGAAGATGAGATGAAGTATGAGCGTTTTAAAATTCGCCCAGGTATTAGAATTGAGCGCGATAGCATCACCGATGATGTGAATATCGCCCCTCGTTTTGTCACTGAATATGACCTTTTAGCCGATGATACCAATTTTATAGGTATTGGGCTTAACCGTTACTATGGAAGAAACCTATTTGCTTATAAAATCTATTCGGACATGTCTTCTCACTATAACACCTATACCCGAACTGCGCCTGATGGGGCATGGGTACAAACTACCAATGCGCTCAACGATCAAGCTAATAAATCGTATCAAACCCCATATGATGACGAACTATCGCTCTTTTACCATGGAGACATTGACAATACACGTTTGAGTCTTAAATACGTCAAGCGAAACAGCAAAAATGAAATCGTACAAGTAACGCGTCCTAACAGTGGCGTTGATGTCATTAGTGGGCTTGATAGTAGCTATTTTTATTATGCCAATGACGGCAAGAGTAAAACCGATATTGTCACCTTTAGTATTCAGAATATTGACCCACTCATGCTCAATGGACTTAAAAACCACCTTGAATTAGCCCTAACCTATACGGATAAAAAAAGTAATTTTGGAACCTATTGGGATAGTGATATTTCGACCAATGTCATCTACAATGGCAGAATTATAAGCTATTCAGAACTTCCTGTTGTTGAGTTTTACACTCCTTATACCGCCAAACTATCGCATACGATTGAAACGCCTTTTATCAACACGACCCTTTCTAACTTCGTGAATTTCATAGGCAAAACCGATGCGCTCATTAGCGGATGGGACAGTGTCAATAGCATGGACACCTATGATAGGGTTAAGCTTGATAGTTATGTCACATGGGATATGCGCATCGCGTATAAACAACCTTTGGGCAAAGGCGTTCAATTTTTTGCCAATCTTGATATCAATAACATTCTCAATGATAAACATGTGGTCAATGGTGCTTCGTATAATAGTACGATTTATTATGACTATGCGACGGGACGCAATGTATGGCTCGAAGTAGGATTTAATTGGTAAGTTAAAGTCGTAATAGTATAGACCTCTTCTTTAGTAAGAGGTCTATTGCGCGATTTTAAAATCAATCTCCATTACGATTGTGTAGTCTTTCGTTACATCGGGAAAATGCTTACTGGCTTTTTTAACGGCCGTAAGAACCGCATCATCAAGCGAAGCATACTCGGAGCTTTTTGTAATTCTTACCTGTTTGATCGTGCCATCTTTCAATAACTCAAACTTAAAACGGGTAATACCCTCATACTTCATCTTACGTGCGGTATCGGGGTAGGAGACTCTTTTAGTAATCTCTTTTTGAATTTGCATAAACAAGGCTGACTGATCTGCCGTGTTGGCATTTAAAACAATCGGTTCATTTTGGAGTTTTGAATCAAATGTAGAAGCATTTTGAGATTTTTGCTCATCTTTAGAGTCTGTTTCCATGTTTTGAGGCTTGGAACTTTCCTCATGCTCTTGCTGCTGCATCACATGTTGATTGGGTATTGTACCGTATGGCTTTGGCTCGATTTTATTTTTTACATGTAACGTTTTTGGCGTAGGATTTTCTCTTTTTTGGTCTTGTTTGTGTTCTTGAATGTTCCTCTCTACACTCTCTTTGGATTGATCATCGCTTTGTTGAGCAAAAACACTCAGAGGAATGCTAAAACTCTCTTCCTTCACGCTCTTTGTATCCTTCACACTCCATACACGGTAGGTGTAAAATGCGCTTATGTGTAGCAATGCTGAGGCAATGATGCCTATAAAGAGTGGTTTATTGAAGCGTGGTTGCAATGGAAAAATTTTCATGGTTGTTTTTTTTCAGAAGATCAATAATAGTGATAAAAACTTCAAATTTACTCTCTTTATCGTGTTTGAGTTCTATCAAGGTCTCTTGCTTTAGTTTTGAAAATTCTGTGCTTAAGTGATCAAGCGTGATCAATTTATCGTTCATATAAATATGGTTGGACTGATCCACTGCGATGATGATACGTTCCTTTTCCCTTTGCTTGGATTGTGCCATCTGTGTACTTGGCAAGTGAACTTTGATATTTCCATAGGTAATAAAAGTTGAGATGCTCAGAACGATTGCTAGCAAAACAAGCATAATATCGATAAACGGAATAATATTTAATCCATCTTTGCGTGGGAGTCTCATTTTTGACGGCTTATCTTTGTAAATTTATTGAGTAAAGTATCAACCTTTCGTATAAAAAGATTGTAAAGAACCAGCGTAGGAATCGCAACAATCAAGCCAAGGGCAGTCGCTTTTAAGGCAAGAGAGAGTCCTATCATAATACTGAAAGAATCGATATTTCCATTTGCTCCCATATCGTAAAAAGTCACCATAATACCAGCAACGGTTCCTAAAAGTCCAATATACGGAGCATTTTGATAAATAATATAAAGGAGTGTTAAATTTTTTGTTAACGCCTCTTCACATTCATCTTTATCTTCATAAAGAGAAAGATTGATACGTGTATAAAAAATCGTTCGCTCTATGCTCAAAGCAACGGTGAGGAAGCTCATAAAACCAAGAATAGAAATAATAATAGAATCCATATTGTTTTTTAAAAATTCAATGATGTCCATAAAAATAGCCTTAAAAATAAAAATTCAACGCAGGAAGACTAGAACAGTTCAGGTCTTCCGAAGTAGTACCCTTGGGAGTAATCAACGCCCATATCGCGTACAATCGTGTAAATGGCTTCACTCTCGACAAATTCTGCGACGGTTGTGAGGTTCTGTTTTTTGGCAAACATGACGATGGTCTCAACAATGTGTTGACTGACCCTATTGTTATGAATATTGCGGATCAAACTTCCATCGATTTTAAGAATATCTGGCTCATAGGAGAGTAATCGCTCAAAATTTGAGTAGCCTGTTCCAAAGTCATCAATCGCAATTTTAACACCGCGTGTTTTCACTCTTTGGATAAACTGCTTAATCAGTAAAAAGTCTTTAATATCTTCACTCTCCAAAAGCTCAAAGATGACACGATGCGCCTGTGCTTCATAGGATAGAAGCATTTGATCAATGTAGTCCGTGATCTCTTCACGCTCAATGTCATGCACCGAAAGGTTGATGGAGATGGAGACATCGGGAATATGTAAAAGAGCGGCAAAAGAGTTTTCCAAAACAATCTTCGTGATCTTCGAATAGTAGCGACCTTTTTTTGCCGTTTCTAAAAAATAAAAGGGCGTTAAGAGTTGTCCCTCTTCGGTGATGAGGCGTACAAGTGATTCATATTTTTCAATTTTTTGAGTTTGGTTGTTCACTATCGGTTGAAAATACGAGATAATTTTACGGTTGTCTATCGCCGTTTTAATGATGTGAATGGTCTCGATATTTTTGAGTGCATTGTCATACTCAACACCTGAAAGCCCATCGGCGTAGATGATGGATTGTCTATTTTGGATCGCATTTTCGATACCAATTTTGGCATCTTCGAAAATTTTGAAAATACCATACGTAAAGCTACAAACAACAGAGATGTCATACTCAATCGAATCAATTTTGACAATATACTCTTTGACATTGGCCAAAAATTGCTCTAAAACAGAGCGAATTTCCTCTTTGCTTGCTTTACAGTTACGCCTATCAATCGCAAAGGCGTATAAGCCATTTTCAAGATGATACACTCGCTGAAAACCCCAACGATTGGGCATAAGATAAAGAATATTCTTTCCAAAAACCATTTCAATTTTTTCAACGCTGGCTTTATCGTAAAATTTCTCCAGTGTTGGGTAGTCTTCGATTTGCACCAAGATAAGTACGGAGAGGCGATTGGCTTCTAAAAAGTCAAAAAGTTGTTTTTTATCGCTCATAATAGCCGTGATATCATGGCGCAAGGAGATGTACTCTTCTACTTCGCCCTCAGGATTTAAAATAGGCTGAACGGTCGTTTTGACATAGTAGGTATCGCCATTTTTAGCACGGTTTTTAACAATCCCTTGCCATGTTTTTTTCTCATCTTTAATCGTTTTCCATAAATCACGAAACGCAGATTTTGGCATATCTGGATGACGAATAATATTGTGAGGTTTTCCGACAAGTTCTTCTTTAGTGTACCCTGATATCTGACAAAATTTATCATTGACAAAGGTAATGACACCTTTGGGATCTGATTTTGAGATGATGGAGCTGATGTTGGTGATATTCTCATACTGTTTGAGCAAAAGGGCATTTTTGGTGTTTTCATAGCGTAAATGTATCTTTTCAATCACTTTAGCAAGAGTTCGCACCAGTTGCAAGGTATTGAGAGGTTTCAGCAAGTAGCCATCCACACCTGCTTCAATGGTCTGGGTGAGATAGTTTGATTCATCATGGGCTGAAACAACGATGATAGAAACGTCTGAGCTAATGTTTCGAATGTTTTGGATCATCTCAATGCCGTTCATATGTGGCATCGTAATGTCTGTAATAATAAGATCGATTTTTGACGAAGATGCCGCATACAGGCGTGCACCTTCCTCTCCATCTTTTCCTATAATAACCGTGTCGAAAAATTCAGAAAAAAGACTGTTGGCAGCATCTCTTGCGTGAGGATCATCTTCAACGTAGAGAAGCGTCATCCCCTTGCTCATCTGTTTCAGTAATGCTATCTGCGTTTCCACCATGCTTTATTCTCCCTATTGGTTGACCAAATTTAACACACGAAACTCCTCCCATATCGAGGGTAAAAGAGTCTTTTTCAAAAAACATGACGATGGTTGAGCCCATTTCAAAATGTCCGAGCTCATCGCCTTTGGCAATGGAAAGATTCTCATAAAGGTAACAGTTTTGGAGGCTTGCTTTGGCGTTGGTTTGGATGGTTTTATCAAATGTAAATGCCATTTTTCCCACATTTAAGGCACCTACAAAAACCATGTAAAACAGGGTATTTTCTTTGGTGTAACATTCTAGCACAACGCGCTCATTTTCGATAAAAAGTCCCTCAATTTTATGAAGCCATGTGAAGTTCACGGGGTAAAGCTTCCCAGGAATGTGCACCGCTTTAGCAATACGCATATCTATCGGTGCATGGTAACGATGATAATCGCGAGGAGAGAGGTAAAAATTGACAAACTCTCCACCTTCTAAACGCTCTTTCTTATCTTTCGCAATATAGTCTCCCAAAAGACCTCTCACATCATAGTGTGAGCCTTTAATCTGTAAAGCAAGTCGATTTTCGATTTTTCCAAATGCACTTACAAGGCTGTCACATGGAGAAATAACAGTATCTTGGTTAATGTTGAAAAGGCGGCGTGTTTTAAAGGCTCGTGTAAAAAGTTTATTCAGACTTTTATAGGTAGAGGCTTCTTCAAATTCCATCAAATCAACCTTCATCAAAGATATGTAGGCTTGATTGATAGTGCGTTGTATTGGGCTTGGAAACTCTTTGGATGCAAAGGCACCAAAAAGTCTGGACGCAATAGAACTCTTAAAATTAGGATAGCGTTGCATAGTACTCTTTTGTCACTTCTTTCTCACGCGAATGATGGATGAAAAAAGTTTGAATTTTTTATAGAAAATAGATTATACCAAATGATACAACCAAAGAGAAGTCAGGCTAAAATTATGCTAATATTTTATCTTTTATTCTTAATTTGTTTTTAAAAAAGGACAACAACCTAATGGAAAAAATGACGAAATTTTGGCAACAATTTGTACAAATTATTACATTTATCAATCTACCGATTCGGAAAAAATTTCTTTTATTTGAGGTTGGTACACTTTTTTGGTTTGCGTTTATTGGACTGATTACCGTTGCTTCGCTGAGCTTTATTCATTATCGCTACTCTCAATTAACACAAAGTACATTGCCGTATATGAAAGTTGTCCTCAATATTACCCCCGAATTCTCCTCCATGGAGCGCACTATAGGCGCGGTTAAAGAGTTTGATAGTTCATTATTAACATTAAAAAATTCAATTATGCAGGTTAAAAACAGACTTTCAGAAACATTGGTCAATAATCAAAAAACAGCCATGAATGGCAATGTATTTGAGCTGTTCATTCAATCGCTCTCCAAAGATGACACCGATAGCATTAAAGCGATCCAAGCGATTTTTAAAGAGATCAATACCCTAGAAGAGGTTGTCTTTGCAGCCCAAAAACGTAAAAACAGCATCAGCGTGGAAGAGATAGCCCAAGTGAAAGAGACGTTGATTTTACATGTACAAAATGCGCAAGAGATTACCCAAGAGTTATCCTCTCGCGTGAATGGACTCTATCAAGACTACAATTACCAAGTGAACAATGCGATTCGTTTAGCCATCAACAGTGTCGCATGGGTATTTTTAATCGCCGTGGTGTTGCTGTTTCTCTTTACAAGATGGCTTAGGGAAGCTTTTTCAAAACCGATCGAGTCCATCATTCATCAGATTCACTCCATCGGAACAGGTGAGATAGATCTGAGCAAAAAGCTAAAAATCAAGTCGCAAGATGAGATTGGTACACTCTCCAGGGAGTTCAATAAACTGGTCGATACCGTTTACGGTGTAACGGTGTTTAAAAAAGTGATCGAAGAGGACAGTTCTCTAGAGGTGGTCTATTCACGCTTAGGTGAAGTGTTTGAAAAAGAGGCGGGGATTGACGAGTACCGCATTTTCGATATTAATCCTGCGAAACAGACAATGGATATGATCTATCCTTTGAGCTCCGAAGTGGTGTGTAACGAAGAGATACTGCATAATTGCACGTTGTGTCGCGCTCAAAAGACAGGGCATAAGGTCTCTTCGTTTGAGTATGAGGGTGTGTGTAAAGAGTTTTTGCGTCAAGAGGGTAAAAAGCATGTCTGTATTCCTTTGATTGTCTCAGGGCATGCGGGTGCAGTGGTTCAATTTATCTTTAACGAGTCAGAATCTGAGAGCATCAATGAAAAAATCTTCAAAGCCGAGAGTTATATTAAACATTCACTGTCTGTCATTGAGACGAAACGCTTGATGAACACCCTTCGTGAATCCTCACTGGTCGATGGCATGACAGGGCTTTACAATCGTCGCTTCTTGCAAGACCACTCCAATCAAATCATTGCAGGGGCTCTAAGGCGTAAAAAACAGATTAGTTTGGTGATGTGTGATATGGACTTCTTTAAACAAGTCAATGACAAATACGGGCATGATGTTGGCGATAGCGTACTTAAAGAGACCGCTTATATTCTCAAAAAATGTGTGAGAGAGTCTGACATTGTCATTCGTTTTGGAGGAGAAGAGTTCCTCATCTTGCTGATCGATACGGACGTGGGCTATGGGTTTAACGTGGCAGAAAAAATACGTCTTGCCGTGGAAGAATTCAACTTTAAAGCAACTGATGGTATCCTCAAAAAAACAATTAGTTTAGGTATCAGTGATTTCCCACACGATACAGATGGTTTTTGGCAAGCGATTAAATTTGCCGATGTGGCATTGTATAAAGCCAAAGAGACAGGGCGCAACCGTTGCGTCAGTTTCAGCCAAGAGCTTTGGGATCAAAAAGCAAATTTTTAAAAAAGGTTTCCATGTTTAACGCGTTCATCACCGAGCCTAAAATGCTCCAAAACCTCAATGATTTGGGCTATGTGTCCATGACACCGATCCAAAAAGAGTGCATCCCTTTAGCCCTTGCGGGTCGAGATCTTGTCGCTAAAGCCAAAACGGGCAGTGGCAAGACCGCCGCATTTGGGATACCCCTTTTGATGGCGTTACATGTAAACTCTATGCGCATCCAATCGGTTGTCCTTTGCCCCACACGTGAGCTTGCCGAACAAGTCAGCGCAGAGCTAAGACGACTCGCACGTTTTGCCCATAACATCAAAATCGTCACGCTCTGTGGTGGTGCTCGTTTTGTACCACAATGCATCAACCTAGAGCATGGCGCGCACATCGTGGTTGGAACACCGGGGCGTATATTGCAACATTTGCAAGAGAAGACCATCAACTTTGAGCATATCAAAACGCTTGTTCTTGATGAAGCTGACCGAATGCTCGACATGGGTTTTTACGAAGACATCGAGAAAATCATCGCTCAAATGCCACAAAAGCGACAAACCTTGCTCTTCTCCGCCACATTCCCCAAAGAGATCGAGCGCATGTGCAACGAAGTGCAAAATGATGCTTTACATGTAAGCATCGAAGAAGAAGCAACGACGTCTCCCAACATCACGCAAGTGTGCTACACCGTCGAGCCACGCGAAAAAGAAGCCGCACTCAAAGGTGTGTTACTCGAAAGCGATGCCAAGTCGGTCATCATCTTTTGCAAAACCAAAATCGGGGTTGCTGAACTTCAAGGCTACCTGTTAGATGAAGGCTTTGATGCCCTCAGTTTACATGGCGACTTAGAGCAGATCGACCGTGACGAGCACTTGCTTCTCTTTGCAAACGGCAGTGCGCAAATCTTAGTTGCAACGGATATTGCCTCACGCGGACTGGACGTCAAAGATGTTGAGATGGTCATCAACTACGAACTCCCTCAAACGATGGAAATCTACACCCATCGCATCGGACGAACAGGACGCATGGAAAAAGAGGGTATGGCGGTGAGCTTTGTCACACCAAGAGAAGAGGGCTTTTTTGAAGAGCTCACAGAGTCCAATTTTGCCTTTACATGTAAACGCATCAGTGATCTAAATCCAACCCTTTCACAGCCAAAAAAAGCCCTGTACATCACGCTTTGCATTGATGCTGGCAAAAAACACAAAATGCGCGCAGGTGACATTTTGGGAACATTGACTAAAGATTTGGGAC
>Ga0302272_1000990_pt1 | contig 12927 bp, 11 predicted proteins | sample III_Bog_N1_2_FD_198772 | JGI IMG/M metagenome (GOLD analysis project Ga0302272, IMG submission 198772) | Peat permafrost microbial communities from Stordalen Mire near Abisko, Sweden - III_Bog_N1_2 | ecosystem: Environmental > Terrestrial > Soil > Wetlands > Peat | place: Sweden: Abisko...
CAGTCCCAAAATAAGACCGCTTTTGAGCTCTAAACTCCCCGCTTTATAATTATGGTATGAGCCAAACATAGAGCTAAAAATCATCTGCATGACCGAGATACCAATCGCCATTTTGATGTCATACCCAAAATAGATCAACGCTGGTACTAAAATGGTGCCACCACCTATGCCAAAAAAACCAGATGAAAACCCTACCAAAATACCAAAAAAAGCGAGCCCCACTAACATATATACCAACTTTAAATTAAGATGTTTTATTGTACTTCAACCGCTCTTAATAAACCATTTAAAAGAGTTCCTAATGAACTCTTTTAATCACGGCTCTTTGGCAAAGCTAAAGAGCCTACGTTAGCCACTGCGGCACTGAAGCTTGCCTCTATTGAGGCAGAAAGTTTTGGTATTTTCAAATATTAGGTGCTCTTTACATGTAAAGAGCTTTACGTTATTTGCGGGAGAGTTTGTACCCAAGCGCAAGGAGTGCGATCCATGCAGGGATGAGATAAACAGAGACATTAATGCCATCAATGAAGAGCATAATGACCAAAATCATCACAAAGAAAAGAATGCAAAGGATATTGCCAAAGGGGAACCAAAAGGCTTTAAATTTGGGCTCAATTCCCTCTTTGATCTTCGCATAACGAAATTTAAGGTGCGCGAAGCTGATCATAAACCAGTTGACCACCAACGCTGAAACCACCAACGCCATTAAAAATTTAAACGCATCTTCGGGCATAAAATAATTCAGCGCAACACATGTACCCGTAACGAGTGCAGAGAAAAGCACCGCAGTGACAGGAACACCTTTATCGTTCAAACGCATGAGCATTTTAGGCGCATTGCCTTGTGAGGCTAAACCAAACAGCATTCGTGAGTTTGAGTACACACCACTGTTATACACCGATAGTGCGGCTGTAAGTACGATGGCATTGAGCACATGCGCGATAAAGTTTTCGTTTAAACTGCTGAAAACCATGACAAAGGGCGTTACATCTTTGGTCATATTCATCCACGGCATGAGGGAGAGAAGTACTGCCAGTGCGCCGATGTAAAAGATGAGAATACGGTAAATGACTTGATTGGTCGCTCTTGGAATCGTATGACTTGGATCATCCGTCTCTGCTGCGGCAATTCCGATCAGCTCCAGTCCACCAAAGGAAAACATGATGAAGACCATCGCCATTAAAAAGCCTTTGATACCATGGGGGAAGAAGCCACCCTCTAATGCCCATAGGTTGCTAAAATGCGCGGTTTCCCCACCGTTTCCGCTCACGAGCAAATAACTGCCAAACGCAATCATCGCGACAATCGCTGCTACTTTGATAATGGAAAACCAAAACTCAAATTCACCGTAAATGCGAACATTGACTAAATTGACAAGGTTGACCAAAACGAAGAAAAACGCCGCCGATGCCCATGTTGGGACATTGGGTAGCCAAAAGTGTACAAAGGTACCGATGGCAGTCAGTTCAGCCATACCGACTAAAACATACAAAATCCAATAGTTCCAACCTGAAGCAAAGCCGGCGAATGGATGCCAGTATTTGTTCGCAAAATGGCTGAATGAACCAGCAACGGGCTCTTCGACGACCATTTCGCCCAGTTGACGCATAATCATAAATGCAATAAATCCACCCAACGCATACCCTAAAAGTACCGCGGGACCTGTCAGTTGTACGGTTGTAGAAACCCCTAAAAACAGGCCTGTTCCAATAGCTCCGCCCAATGCAATAAGCTGGACGTGTCTATTTTTCAGACCTCGTGAAAGCCCTTTTGTGTGCATAAAAATTCCCTTACTCTAGAAAAAATCAAAGCGTCATTGTAGCGTTTTTCAAAAAAATTCTCCCTGCCAAAGGATGAAAAGAAATGATATCTTCCTCTTCTCATTAAAACACAGTTGTCTTTATTAGGCTAGAATGCATTTTACATGTAAAAGATAAAACCCCTAAAAAGGAGTCTCCATTGGACACCAATACACGCTCGTCAAACACCACAGAACAAGGTGCAACCGTTGTTATTACACACCGCGTCAATGAAAATGAACACGCACGCTACGACGTTTGGCTGAATGAAGTTGGCACGTTATGCAAAGCATCAATCGGTTATATTGATAGGCAAATCATTCATCCCATTACTGGGCTTACGACGACGTATACTATTATCATTCGATTTGACACGATTGAACATCTGCATGCGTGGATGAGCTCAACGTCGCGAAAAGAGCTTATCGAAGAGGTGCGTCCACTTTTATCCAAAGACGATCATTTTTATATTAGTAGCGGTTTGGATTTTTGGTTTACACCAGAGGGTGCAAAAGCCAAAGTGCCTGTACGTTGGAAACAATTTCTTGTGACATGGTCGGCAATTTTTCCATTAGTCTTGTTAGTCCCTTTGATTCTGATTCCAATCCTTCGATTTTTAGCCATTCCGCAAAATCACTATACCGATATGCTTTTTGTGACATGTAGCATTGTCTTTTTGATGATTTATGTCATTATGCCCCGTTACACTAAAGTAATTCAGCGCTGGTTATTTCATTAATTGCTTCTACATTTACTCACAAGAGAAGGATATTTTCGCTCCATCTCTTCTTCCGTTTTCCTTTAATACGTAATTTAAAAAACTTAATCTATAATATTCTTTAAGTGCCTATTAAGGGGAAGATATGAAAGAAGCTGTCATTCAAGCGACAGAGGATTTTTGCTCAACGATTTTGTGCGAAATTCCTCAGCTGACAAGCCAACTTGGCGACTATTTTTATGGCTCAGCGATCGCCCTCATCGAAAATGAGTGTGAGCATATGTGGTATCTCTTTTTTGAAAAAAAAGTCTTGGATGATATCGCCTACAATCTTCTTTTTGAAGAAAATCTCAGCGAAAATGACTTGGATGATCTTTTAAAAGAGATCGCCAATCAAATCATCGGCTCAGCCAAAGTGCTTTTAGAAGAAAAATACCCCAACAACCACTACCACCTCAGCGTACCCGAATTTATGGGCAATATCGCGACTCCTTTTCCCATTCCACTGCAAGAAACACGACACTACTGCATCAAAAATGGTACCTTTGTCATCGCCAAATAATCTTTACATGTAAAAACGAAACGCCTCCTAAAGAATTTCTCTCTCTTTGCGTTCCAACGTTTTTTCTTAAGTCTCTTTTGGGAATAGCTCTGTATAATAATTCTCTTACCATTGTCTGTGGGGGTGCCCTAAAAAGCTGAGATCATACCCCAAGAAGTCATTAATGTGGCTTCACGAACCTGATCTGGGTAATGCCAGCGTAGGAAATAAGGAGATAAACTCATGAGTAAAGTACTCGATAATCTTGAAAAAATAGATGCGTCATACATTCAAAACTTCCCAAGTTCTCGTAAAATCTACATCCAAGGCTCACGCAAAGACATTCAAGTCCCGATGCGTGAAATCACCCTCAGTGCGACCTCTCTTCGCGATGGCACCTTTGAGGAAAATCCCCCTTTACATGTATACGACACCTCTGGTGTTTACACCGACCCGAACGTCAAAATCGACCTCCATCAAGGCTTAAGTCCGCTTCGTGCCACGTGGATCGAAGAGCGCGCTGACACCGAACAACTAAACGATTTTAGCTCTGTCTATTTTCACAAACGTCACGATGACACCGAACTCAACACCCTTCGTTTTCCCAATCTTAAGAACCCACGTCGCGCGATGAGTGGCAAAAACATCACCCAAATGCACTACGCCCGTCAAGGTATCATCACGCCTGAGATGGAGTATGTTGCTATTCGTGAAAACTGTAACCTTGAAGAGGCGCGCAAAAACAAACTTCTTGGCGCTCAACACAAAGGCGAGCATTTTGGCGCTAACTTGCCTGATGTTTACACCCCCGAATTTGTCCGCAAAGAGATCGCCGAAGGACGAGCCGTACTGCCTCTCAATGTCAATCACCCCGAAGCTGAGCCGATGATTATCGGTCGTAATTTCATGGTCAAGATCAACGCCAACATCGGTAACTCTGCCACGACTTCTTCCATCGAAGAAGAAGTTGAAAAAATGCTTTGGTCAACAAGATGGGGTGGCGATACGGTTATGGATTTGTCCACAGGTAAAAACATCCACGAAACCAGAGAGTGGATACTTCGCAACTCCGCTGTGCCGATTGGAACCGTGCCGATTTATCAAGCGCTAGAAAAAGTAAACGGCATCGCTGAAGACCTTACATGGGAAGTCTACCGTGACACACTCATCGAACAAGCCGAACAAGGCGTGGACTACTTCACCATTCACGCAGGTGTGCGCCTCGCTTACGTACCAATGACCGCCAAACGTCTCACGGGCATCGTCTCTCGCGGTGGTTCTATCATGGCAAAATGGTGTCTGCACCATCACAAAGAAAGTTTCCTATACACCCATTTTGAAGAAATCTGTGACATCATGAAAGCCTACGATGTTGCCTTTTCCCTTGGTGACGGCTTACGCCCCGGCTCACTTTACGATGCCAACGATGAAGCGCAATTTGCCGAGCTTGAAACGCTAGGAGAACTCACCAAAATCGCATGGAAACACGACGTCCAAGTGATGATCGAAGGACCAGGTCACGTGCCGATGCAAATGATTAAAGAGAATATGAACAAAGAGTTAGAGGACTGTTTTGAAGCGCCCTTTTACACTCTTGGACCCTTGGTCACCGACATTGCCCCTGGGTACGACCACATCACCTCAGCCATCGGCGCAGCGCAGATCGGTTGGTACGGCACCGCGATGCTTTGCTACGTCACGCCAAAAGAACATTTGGGCTTACCCAACCGTGAAGACGTCAAAGAAGGCATCATCGCCTACAAAATCGCCGCCCACGCCGCCGACCTCGCCAAAGGCTTCCCGGGAGCGCAAATCCGTGACAATGCCATGAGCAAAGCCCGTTTTGAGTTTCGTTGGTACGACCAGTTCAACATAGGCTTCGACCCCGACCGAGCACGCGAATACCACGACAAAACACTCCCAGTAGAGAGTGCCAAAATCGCGCACTTCTGCTCTATGTGCGGACCAAAATTCTGTTCGATGAAAATCTCGCAAGATGTGCGTGACTACGCCGAAAAAATAGGGGCGGAAGATGTTACGGTAGCACTAGAAAAGGGCATGGAAGAGCAAGCAGAACATTTTAAAGAGAGTGGTGGACAGATTTACATGTAAAAGAGTTAGCCCTTGGTTTCAAGGGCTAACCTTTTAAATAAGATATATTTAAATATTATTCTTAGCTTAATCTAAATACTTTTTGAATCATCGGAATGTCTTGTAAACCATTTATGTAAAGTATTTATCATTTTTTGCAAACAATAAGGGATAAGTTTTTTGATACTTTTAATTACTTTATCTTTTTCACGATAAATTAGTAACAATAATAAAGATGCAGAAATTAGTAATGTTGACATAATAACTAAGCTAATTGCTCCCTTTAATGCCCACCCTTTCCACTCATATATATAACCTACTATTGATGCCGAAAATATAATACCTGAGGCAATAGATAAAGATTTAATTATAGAAAATACAAAAAAATCTATGCTTTGTTCAATTAATATTGGTGAAGTTGCACAGCCATATAAGCCACTTAAAAAATAGCTTATTACTTGAGGAAGTATAATTACAACTAGTATTGTAAAAAATATCTTCAAGTCAGTATCAAGATCAAGCATAAAAGCAAAAAGTTTGTGCATTAAGATACCAATATCTCCATGAAAAATTCCGTTTTCATCAATAGCTTTAATACCTATAGCCCATAAGATAATTATTGACGTTAGTACCAATGCTAATGAAAAAAGATACCAAACAATTCTAATATCTCTGCCATGATTTTGACTAAGTTGTAAACATGAATTAGTAAATAAAAATACAATAAGTAAAAAATATAATATCATAAATATAATTGAAAAATATTCCATTTTAATAAGCCTTTATATAAAGTTATTATAACGTAAAATGCCCTTGTAAAAGTGAGGGTACAGCCTTTTCTTTTATGGATTTAAAAGTCGATTTAATTGAAGCTCGCTCAGTTCGACTCCAAAAAATTTCTTGTAAAACGCAACGATTTCTTGATTTATAGAGATGTCTTTGAAGCTTTCAGGGTAAAATTTTTCGGCAGCCCATAAAACAGCAAGGGGTTGCTCTGGTGTATAATGCGTCCATACATGCGCTCCCATAGGCACAGCAAAGACTTTTTTGTGTTTAACCGCATTGAGATTCTCCAGCCGTTTATCGTTGTAGACAGCGTTCACTTCATGGCTATTCCATACAAAAAGAACATCAGGATTCCATTCTAAAATTTGCTCGATTGAGACGATCATATGATCTTGTATCCCCTTAGCGACATTGATTCCACCCGCATTTTCTATCATCCACGTTGCAGTGGAGACCATCGGAAGCGACAAATTGGTGTGTCTAAAATACAGTGCTTTGGGCTTCTGTTTTGGATTGCCAACTTTTTTGGATACGAATGTCAAAGTGTCATCATAGTAGTGATTGTATGCAAGTGCTCTAGACTCCAAACCTAAAATATCTCCGAGCAAGGTTATCGTCTGTTTGATACTATCGGGATCAGTCCAATTGAGTCCGACAACGCAAAAATTCTTCTTTGCCAAGGACTCTGCACTTTGCTCATTCACAACAAAGACGACATCGTGCGCTACCAAATGAAGCGATTCTATGTTGACGTCCCACTGAGGTCCACCGTTTGAAACGGTAGGTAGCGCGCTAAGTTTGGGAGCAAATATGGTTTGAAATTCCCAGCTCTTTCCATTAATCGTTTTGGGAAGACCATTGGTGATTTTATCACCACAGCCCAGTGCAAACAAAAATGCGTTCACAGCAGGCGTTCCCCCTGCCGTGACAACACTCGTGACTGTTTGAGGAATCTCGACGCGCCTGCCGAACATGTCGGTAACTGTTTTACTCTCAGCAAAGGCTACATGTAAAAAAATAACGAGAACAATAAACAGCTTTTTCATCGGTTAAAATTTCAACGTTAAACTAGCAATAGCTGTAAATGGAGCACCCGCATAATAGCTTGTACCTCCCGTTCCTGTATCGTCCAAATCGTTTTTAATAATAGCAATGTATTTTTTATCCAATAAATTTTGCAATGATACTGAGAAGATGGCCTCTTTAAAGCCATAAAAATTCTTTTTAGCGTAACCTGTTTCGACATCAACTGTGTAGTACGATGGAAAGGATTCTAGATTTTGAATATCTCCGTATCGTTTATCCACATATTTAACCGCTGGTGAAACATAAAAACCGTTAAACTTGTAGGTTGTACCCGCTTTTACTAATACTTTTGGAGCATCAGGAACTTGATTTCCGCTGATAGCCACGATAGCGCCACCGGTTGTTGTTAAATCATCGGTAAATTTGAGTTGGTTATAGGAAAAAGCGCCAAATAATTCGAAGGATTGTGTCATTTCATACGTAGCACTGAGCTCAAAACCGTTGGCTTCCGCTTTTGCATTATTTTGATAATACGTCAGATTGACGGTAGGATCGTATGCTGTCACTTGTTTATTATTGTAGATTATATGATAAAGAGTAGGTGTGATCACCCAGTTGTCACCTTTGATTTTTGCACCCATATCAAATTGATCGGAAGTCTCTAACTCAAATTTATCCCAAATATCTTGAAGCGAAATTCCTTTTGATCGAAACGTTGCATTGTTACTTTTATAGATTGAAAATAACGGTCCAATCCACGGGCTTGCATACCCTTTTGAGTATCCCGTAAAAAGATCAATATTATCCGCTAACGCGTATTTAAAATTCAAGCTTGGAAGCGTTGCGGTCACTGTTTTGCCATCTGCATATAAATACGGTATTTTTGTACCGTTAGCAATTGCTTCATCGTCCGATACATCCCCTGAAGTGGTTGTATAACTTTGTACTCCGCCAAGTCTCATATTGATATATCGCACACCCGCCTCAACTTCGAGTTTATCAAAATCTTTTTTGACGCTGAGGAAGGGACTATTGATGTCTCTATTGCTGATATCGTTGAGCATTGACCATGAGCTAAAGACTAGATTACCATTAACGATATTATAGGATTTGTTTGCCGTTGGAGGCGGTATTGACTCAATGGTTTGATACCAATAGCCAGCGGTAATATCAAAATCTGCTACTTTTTTAGTGTATTTTGCAACGATTCCGTTTTGATTTTGTTCCATTTCAGTTTTTGTAACCGTATTTCCAGACGAATTATAGGCATAACGATAACCATCTGTATCGATATGATACGGCTTTAACGATAATGTCCCATCAAAGAGAGGTGCTTCAAAATTGGCTTGAACAAGATTCTCTTTAAAATGTTGTCTGTTAAAATCATAGTAATATTTATTATTTGCAGCGTTAGAAGTTAGTGTAGGATTAAAATCATAATTGTAATACGTACCTAAATCTTTTGCTTGAGCATAAGTAAGAGCTCTGTAATCATTTCTCTCGATATCATTGTGCGCAAATAAAATATCAGCTTTAACCGTATCAAAAAGCTTTGTGCTGAGTCCCACTTCGACATTTTCTCTTTGCGTGTCGCCAGAACCTTTCCATTTGTCGGCCTCTGATTTTGAAGCGGAAAGGAACATTTTCGTATTTTCGGTAATTTTTCCAGAATCTACCCGTAAAAAGGTTCTGTAAAAATCTTCCGTACCCACGCTTTGTTTGAGCATCACACCAGACTCATCACTCGCTTTTTTCGTTACCATATCGAGTGAGCCAGCATTATTACCAAAGCCAAAACCAGAATCTGCACGAGAAGCGCCCATTGTGAGATGCATCATTTCGACATTTTCCATATCGAGAATGCTGCCCATAGCACCTTGCCCAACATTCACAACGGAAGGAACACCATCTGCCGTTAACGCCAAACGACTAAAGGTATCTGCGTACAAACCTCTAATTCTGAATGAATTTTGATCCAAAGAGAGCCCATAACTATCCACTTGCCCAGTATTTACCGAAGGCAACATGTCAAGCGCTTTGTAAGGATTTGTTTCGCCCGGTCCCACTCTTCTGTCAATCATCTCTTTCGTCACGACCGCACTGTTTGCCGCCTCACTCACGCTATTTTGCGCACTCTCTTTTTCAGCACTGGTGGAAACACCCTCCAACGTATAAGATTCTGCTAGCCCATAATTCGATAAGAATAGTAATGTTACCAATGACAAACTAATTCTTTTCATTAAAATACCCCCTTTTTTTGATGTGATTCAAGACTTTAGTTACAAGAGATTTATGCCCAGTATTCTCTTTTTGTTATATTATATAAAAAAATATATAACGATATATGCAAAACATATTCCATTAAAAATTATTATTTATGATTCCTATTTCTGCGTTAGAATATTCTTTAAAAATGTTTTACATGTAAAACAATATGCCCTTGTGAGAACAAGGGCATATTGATCTATCTTATAACCAAGAGGGTTTAGCTTCAGTATGAATACCATCCATTTGGGAAAACCCAGCAAGACTGTTTGTTTTTGCCTGAACACAAATATAATGAAGAGAGGATGCATTGTCTGCTTTAATGCAGCGTTCTCCTTTAGAATCAATGCGAAACGTATCACCCTCTTTAATTTCAAACTCATCGCCATCAATATACAACCAGCCTTTGCCACTTAAAATAACATAGACCTCTTCGTTATTTTTGTGCATATGTGTAAAGGAATCACTTACACCTGCGGGTAATTCATTGATAGAAACTTCTGAGCCAGTAAGCTCTAATGCATCGTGGAGGACAACACGTCTAAGGGATTGGATAGTGCCGTACGATGCAACTTTATAATTTTGTCCTGATTTATTCATAGTATTTTCCTTTTTATCTTTACATGTAAACCTATATTTGTGCTTCGCCACCGTCTATTTGGATGTCAGCTCCATTCATAAAACTAGCCCCTTCGGATGCCATAAAAGCGACCACTGCGGCGATTTCGTGGGGTTGTCCCATTCTGCCTAAAGGAACGCGTTCTTTAAGGATGTTAAAAAAGGCTTCTACGTTTTCAGGCGATCCTGAAAGTGCGCCAAGTCCTTGGGTTGCGGTGGAACCTGGGCTGATGACATTGACGCGAATGTGGCGCTCTTTTAGTTCCAGTAACCAACTGCGCGCGAGATTGCGAATGGCGGCTTTAGAGGCAGAATAGACGCTAAAGCCTGCGCGCCCTTTCACGGCTGATTTGGACGCGGTGAGGATGATACTTGCGCCATCACTGAGCAGTGGTAGTGCGCGTTGCACCGTGAAAATCGTTCCCTTAACATTGGTATCAAAAACGCGGTAATAATGCTCCGTTGTTATGTTCTCCAACATAGAGGTCTCCGCGGCGGCGGCATTGGCGAAAACGATGTCGAGTTTGCCTTTTTGCGCGTGAATGGCGGTAAAGATTTTCTCTAAATCCTCCATGTCTGCAACATCGCCTTGAAGGGCTGTGACATCATGACCGATCTGTTGTTCGGCTTTTTTGAGTTTTGCAGCATCACGCCCTGTGATAAACACATAAGCACCCTCGTTAACAAACTTTTCAGCCGTAGCCAAACCAATTCCTGAAGTACCGCCTGTGATCAGTGCGATTTTTCCTTCCAATAATCGTTGCATCGTAACTCCTTGTCTGTTGTTATTTTATGCGTATTCATCTCCAGTTTCTTTTACATGTAACCGCTTAAGGCGCACGGTGTACCTTTTCTTCTTTTATGGGTAAATTAATGAGTGCAGCAAAGAGTGCCAATGCCATATCCAAATACCACATCCACGCGTAATTGCCAGTATGATCCACAAAAAGTCCTCCTAGCCATGCACCCAAAAAGCCACCAATTTGATGCGTTAAAAGTGTTAATCCAAAAAGCGTCGCTAAATATTGTGTCCCAAAAAGTTTACCGACTAAGCCCGCCGTTGGAGGAATAGTTGCCAACCATGTAAAGCCCAAACCTGCCGCAAAAATATAAAATGTCAAGGAGGTCTTAGGTGAGCATAAATAAATCGCAATCATCACGGCACGACTTGCGTACATGACAGCCAAAATGTATTTCATACGATATTTTGTACCCAAGTGCCCCGCATAAAGACTTCCTGCAATATTAAAAAGACCGATAAGCGACAAAGAAACAGCTGAAACGCTCGCCATATGACCCGATAAGGCGATTTCACCGGGTAAATGTGTGACTAAAAAAGCGACATGAAATCCACAGGTAAAAAATCCAGCATGCACGTAATAATAGCTCTTATTTTTCAATGCTTGGTGGATTTGTTGCCTCAGCGTGAGACCATTTTCAATGGGTTGATTTTTTTCAATCGTAAGAGTTTTCTTTGGCTGTAAACTATACGCCAAGGGTATCGTTAAAAGGGTAGAAGCCGCCAATGTTACTATTGCCGATACCCAACCAAAGGCACTGATAATCGCTTGCGAAAGTGGTGCAAAGATAAATTGCCCCATAGAGCCACCTGCATTGATAAATCCACCTGCGAAGGATCGTTTTTCTACGGGAATTCGTTTTACAATCGTACCGATCAAAACTGAAAAACTTCCAGCGCCTGCCCCTGAGGCACTTAATATACCCAATGTCATCATCAGTCCAAAACTGGAGTGAACAAACGTTGTCAAGATAAGTCCCGAAGATATTAAGATAGCCCCAAAAATCAATACGCCTAATGAGCCTTTTTTATCGGCTATTACACCAAAAAAAGGCTGTGTCAATCCCCACATAAATTGACCAACCGCTAACGCAAAACTAATAGAAACAATGTCAAGCCCTAAGGATTGGCTCATGGGGGCAATAAAAAGACCTAAGGATTGGCGTACCCCTGTCGTAATCGCTAAAATAGTTGCCGATACCACCAGCAAAATCCAGACGATGTATTTTGAAGAGAAAAGATTTGACACATAAGCTCCTTGTTATAATAGTGTATATACACTATGTAATCTAAAAATTATTTGACTAATTTTGTAAAAATATCTGATAACGCTAAAATTTGATTTGAATCCAATTTGGTTTCGATCTTACTTTGTGCTTTTTCCCACAATGGAACTCCTTGTAGAAGAAGAAGCTTCCCTTTTTGAGTTATTTCAATTTCCCTATTACGCGTCGTTTCATCGGAAACATCTTCGATGAGTCCTTGCACAAAAAGTGGCTTGAGTGTTCGAACAAGGGTTGTCCGTTCTAAGCCGATATAAACTGCCAAATCACTCACACTACACGTCTTTAAGTGATCAATATTTCGCAGCAGTGAAAATTGATTTACACTCAGTCCAATGGGCTCTAAGCATTTATCGTACATACTGGTAATGGCATTGGCAACACGACGAAGATTGATGCAATAACACGAACTCTTATTTCGTTTAAGCGCCATTTCTACTTTCCTTTGATGTATATACACTATAATACAATGTTTCATATAAAAAAGTCAACTCAACTGACCTTTATCGATACGTCTTATAAACTTAATGTCTGGCAAACCGTGTGTGCCATTTCACGAATTTTGTCATGTGAAGCGGTGTTGGCTTCGACGATATAAGGCTTATAACTCTCTTGGTAATTGTTTTGCATGAAACAGAGTACATTGACTTTCCATTTCCAAAGATCATCTGGCGAGAGATAAAAAAACTTGGGTTGAACATTTTTACGGTAAAAATCTTCGTCCATCTCCATAATGCGCTCAGGAGTAAGTGAGTCTGCTAGTAGGGAAAGTTCGGGGAACTCTTTTTCGTCACTGAGTTTTTTGTGATTCATAGGGCAAACTTCTTGACAAATATCGCAGCCATAGATACACGTACCAAAGCTTTTCGCCAAAGGTTCATGAGGAAGATCTCGCCCTCCAAAGGTTGTTAAAAACGAGATGCAACTCATTGGATTCATTGTATAAGGAGCTGATAACGATTTTGTGGGACATGCGGTGATACAACGATGACATTTTTCAG
>Ga0302272_1000994_pt1 | contig 12917 bp, 13 predicted proteins | sample III_Bog_N1_2_FD_198772 | JGI IMG/M metagenome (GOLD analysis project Ga0302272, IMG submission 198772) | Peat permafrost microbial communities from Stordalen Mire near Abisko, Sweden - III_Bog_N1_2 | ecosystem: Environmental > Terrestrial > Soil > Wetlands > Peat | place: Sweden: Abisko...
AGATGGCAATCATCCCCTTGCAGGCATTGATGTCATTTTTACGGCTACTATTTTAGCGGTTCGTAAAGCGACTGCAAAAGAGATCAAAGAAGAACACGCTCGTTAACAGACAAAAGGATCAAATAATGGCAAGAGCAATCATTGGCGGCTTTTTACCCGCAAAGCTCGAAACGGTGATAGGACAAAAGTATTTGTATTGTACCTGTGGACGATCAAAAGATGGCACACTGTGTGATGGCGCTCATCAAGGTACAGGCCTTACACCAAAGCCTTTTACTGCACCCAGAGAGCGCAGTGTTTTGTGTACATGTAAAAGAACCAAAGAAGCGCCGTATTGCAGTGGAGCACATCGCGGACTCAGTGCTGAGGATGTGGGTAAGTCTGTTTAATTCTTTTACATGTAAAGGTTTTTAGGGCTTCATTGAAAGAGTTATCGCATGCTTTTAACGGTGGGGTAGTTATTAAAATTTATTGCTTAAATGACGCGGAACCATCGTAAAAAATGATTTTCAAACATTTCATAGCGCTTTATATTAGAATAAGCCAAATCAAAATAGAGCAAACTAACCCCAATCTCTTCATATCCTTTTCTTAAAAGATAAGTGACTTCATCCTCTTCAATGGAGCAATCTTTTGAGTGAAAAATAACAAAATTGGTTCCAAAAATTCTGAACACATAAGAGGTTTTAAAAAGATACTTAATCCGTATGGATATGTGCCTGATTAAGTTATTGCCTAATTCCCAACCATAGAGAGTATTGTATTGTCGTAAATTATGCAATTGCAAAAAATAACACCCTTCAAAAGAGCTATGTTTGTTTTGCTGAAAGAAATAATTGAGATACTCACTGCTATACGTGCCGGTTAGGCGATCTTTAAAATAAAATGCAAAACGATGTTCATGGGTACCTTTTACAGGATTTTGCAAGGCTTGATCTATCACATTAAACTGGCTGAGTGATGCACATGCTGTCTGTATGATATTTGGATCAAATTGAGTGCCAGCAAATTTTTGAATTTCAAGAAAGGCACCCTCTTTCGTTTTTCTATTTTTATAGATTCTATTGGTTGTCATTGCATCAAAAGAATCTGCAATGGTAATAATTCTTGACAATAAAGGAATCTGCTCACCTGCAAGGCCATCGGGATAGCCTTTTCCATCATACCGTTCATGATGAGACAATACGATTGGACTATATTGACGAAGACACTTAATGCCATCAATGACCATCGCTCCATCTATCGCATGTTCTTGAATAATCTTAAACTCACTTCGCGTTAGCTTTTGAGGTTTTAATAAAATAACATCAGGGGTAATTATCTTCCCAATATCGTGTAAAAGAGCTGCTATATAGATCTCAATTTGTTCGTTTTCACTTAAATTAAGGTCAAGCGCAATCTTTGAGCAATACATAGCAACACGACGAGAATGACCTGCCGTGTAAGAGTCTTTTTTATCTAAAATACCAAGATAACCCTCAATGAGCTCATGTTCATTTAGTGATGAAAAATTCAAAATTTTGACCTTCAATCTAATAATTTTTAACTTACAAAAACAGTGCTATTGTTAGCAAATTAATGCGCTAAATAGCTATTATCTTTTTCTTTAGGAATATTTTATATTGGCAAAAAAGCTTTTTAAAATTTTATCATCGATTTTTATTTCAATGGGTTTTGTTTTATGTACACATAAAAGCAACTGGAGTGCAGCAGCACATAAATCTTTTGTACTAATGATAATTTTTTCGACTTTAGGTGATTTTACTGCTTTGTCTAATTCTGGAACCATAGCATCATCAATGGCTTTATTAATAATGAGAGTTTTTTCTTTTGTTTTCACCCTTTACTCCTTAATATAGTAGATAGAATCAAGGCTTTTTGCCGTTTTATAAACAGAAACAATACGATTAATACTTTCAGCATGACCCAGAAAAATCACACCTTTTGGCTTCAGCATTTCATAAAATGTCATCGCGACCTCTTTTCTACTGATATCATCAAAATAAATCAACATATTTCTGCAAAAAATTGCATCAAATTTCCCAAGTTTTTTCATTGCAGATTTATCCATGACATTGATCACTTGAAAATCTACGGTACTACGCATGAAATCACTCATTTGAAAGCCGCGGTTATTCTCAGTAAAATATTTGCTTAAAAGATGTTTCGGGACAAACTGCACACTTCGCGGTAAATAAAATCCAAGTTTTGCTTTACGAATCACCGTGGAATCGATATCAAGTCCTATAATTTCAATATCTCTTTGATTAATGAGTAAATTCTCATCCAATAATGCAAGGGCAATCGTGTAAGGCTCTTCCCCTGTTGAACTGGGGGCACATAAAATTCTAAACGTTTCGTGCGTTGGTCTAATTTCATTGAGTGAAGGAAGTACCTCTTGAATCAAAGATTCAAACTGATAGGCTTCTCTGTAAAAGTAGGTTTCATTCACCGTAATGACATTCATTAACTCTTGCATAAGTTCTTTATTTTTATCAAACCTAAGGTCATGAAAAAATGATCGAAAATTCACGTACGAATACTTACCCATTAACAGTTCAACTTTGGCCTTAAGAATTAAGTATTTTTTTATATCTATTGAAATACCAGCTCTTCGGTAAATCATAGTGCAGAGTTTTTGATAATCTTCAATATTAATCACGATTGTCTCATTAAGCGTGATAATGCAAGGTCAACACCGAAGATCACATAAGGCTCATCTTTATACTCTTGTTTAAGGGCATTCAAAAGGGGTGTATCACGCTTCTCATCTCCAACTTCTCCTAAATAATCCACAGCCGTCATTAATGCATTGATATCTTTCTCTTTAGCAATAAAAGCACGCAGCATTTCAATAGAGTCTTCAAATTTAACATTGCCTAAAATATTGATAGCAAAAATACGAATATCACGATCGGCATCATTCATTAGTATTGTAATGAAGGGTATAACCTCTTTTCCATACTCTTGCAAAAATGTAATAACGCTATTTCGTAGATACGCATTTTTGCTTTTCAGCATCTCAAAGAGCTTATTAAAATCTTCTTCGCGTTTTGGTTTTATATCAAAATTTGTAAATACAAAATTGATGTAAATATGGTCTTTAATACTGTTTTGCGAAAAAAGTTTATCTAAAATATCAAGTACGTAATAAATTTCTTTGTGGTGGATAATGTACTCAAGGGCATGCAATCTTTCAGTCTCTTTTTCATCAAGGTCTTCAAAAACTGCTTGTGCTTCTAAAAAAGATTTAAATACTCTTTGATCGGTACTTACGGTTATGTCTGATTTTGTAAAAGGCATTACGTATCTCCAAATTTTAAAATCTCTGTTAGAATTTTAGGAAAAGGCAATTGTTTCACAACACCACCCCGTGTAAATGCTTCCTTCGGCATACCATAAACCACCGCCGTTTCATCGCTTTCTCCAATGGTATAAGCACCTCTTTTTTTGAGTTCTACCATACCATTGGCTCCATCATCTCCAATCCCTGTTAGTTCTATCACCAATAAATTTTTAGGAACAAACACTTTTGCCGCTGAAAAAAACATCTCATCAATAGAGGGACAAAAGAAATGTCCCATTGAATTGGGCACATGTTTAAGGGTAACATGCCCGCTACTTTTTTGAGCAAAATGCAAATGCCAACCGCCTTTTGCTATGATGCATTTACCACTTTCCAAGGTATCACCGCTTTTTGATTCGAGGACTTCGAGCGCACTTTTACGATTGAGCCTCATCGCAAAATTGGCAGTAAAAGACTCTGGCATATGTTGCACAATACAAATAGGATAAGGATAGTTTTTAGGAATACTTGTCGTGATCTCTTCAATCAACCCAGGGCCGCCTGTGCTTGCCCCAATAAGAACGAGTTTTGAATTTGATAAAAACTCGCTCTTTGGCACTGCTTTAGATTGTTCCCTAAGATTTAACTTCTTTTGCGTCGCTTTCTTGCGAATCAACAATCTATTTTTTTCAATTAAAGAGGCTGTTTTAACCTTTTCTAAAATATCTGCTTCCTGTTTAGCAATATCCAGTGTCATCGTGCCTGGTTTTGAAATATAATCAATAGCACCAAGGTCCAATGCTTCAAAGGTAATATCAGCTTCATCCTGCGTTAAAGAACTCACCATAATAATAGGCGTTGGGCGAACAGCCATAATATGTTTAACAGCGCTCAACCCATCCATAATAGGCATATTGATATCCATTGTAATAACATCAAAATCAATACTTTTTATAAATTCTAATGCTTCTGCGCCATCTTTTGCAAAACCTACGTCATAGCCATTTTTGTCAAACAATGTGCCTAACTGTTTTCGAATGAGTGCGCTATCGTCTACTACAAGAATTTTTTTAGCCAAATTACACCTCTATCATCTTAATCTTATCAATATTTTCTTTGGTAAATATCTTGCCAATATTAAGTTTGAGAATGACACGAGCCCCATCATTGAGTGAGATAACTTCTTTGATCAAACTCTCTGTATTTTTACTTTTTGAGATAAACTTATCTTCAACAAATAAAATTTCATTGACATCATCTACCATAAAGCCAATCTTTTCTCCATCAATCAAACAGACCACAATTTTGCTTTTTTCTGTCACATTACGCAGAAAACCTAAACGTTCTGGTAAGGTAATAACAGGAACAACAGAGCCTCTTAAATTGATAATTCCCTCAACAAACTCAGGAGCCTCAGGCACAGGTGTCGTCTCTTGATAGCGAATAATCTCTTGCACATCTTCGATTTCAAATGCACACTCTTCAGAATCAATGGCAAAAACTGCAATTTCACTCATAGTGGAGCTCTCCTCTTTTTGCACCTCTTCATTTTTTGTCTTAATATCACTCACACTATTGGAGCGTATTAACTCTTTAAGATGTTGGTTTGAAATAATAGAAACAATGGAGCCATCACGCTCTTTATAGAGCGCTTCGATTTTGCTACCTTTAAACGAATCACTCATAGCTTCAATGCAAGATCCATCAATATCTTTGACTTCTTCAACGGCTTCAACCGATAAAGCGATCACTTTATCGCTCTCTTGCAAAATTAAGAATCGGCTTTTTTCAGTACATTCTGATTTTTCAAAGCCCATGAGGGCATTAAAATCCAACGCATTAATAAGCTCATCTCGAAGGGTGATCATTCCAATATTTGCAAAGGAGCTATCGGCTAAAGAGTTGATATTTGAGGGTACAAAAATCAATTCGCGCAGCAGTTCAAGCTCGATAGCAAACTTCTCATTTTGCACATAAAAGAATAAACATCGTTTTGCTTCAAGCAAAGCTTCATTATCAACCTTACTCTCTGGGGAATCATCTTTGAGCAAACCACCACTGTCATACATATCAAAACTATCGATCATATCATCCTTAATGATCTCTTGAGGGTGAATAATCTGAACGATATCTTTCGTGTCTTTGTAAAAGCCTTTGATGACTTCATCACTTTTTGTGTTGAGTTCAAAGTTGTTTTCATTCACACTGATTGTCTCTAACACTTCATCCACTAAAAAACCCAGTAATTCATCGTTTTTCTTAATGGTTAAAAGCCTTGTTTTTTCATCCGATACATCAACTTTTCCACAATTAAGAAGTATCTTTAGATCGACTACCGCTACAATTTTCCCTGCAATGACACAAATGCCTTGCATGGATGGCGTCACTAATGGAACCTTTGTGATAGGCTGAACACGTAATATTTGATCAATACTATCGCTGTCGATACCAAACACTTCTCTGCCCAGTCGTATTTTTAAAAGATTTTGAGCAATACTCATGTAATGCTCCTTTTAGTTTTTTTGCAATTCATCAGCCAAAACTGCTAATTCTTCAACCAATTGCCCCATTTGTGTAACGGTGTTTTCAATCAAATCTGCTGCACGTTTACTCTCATTGGCATTGCTTTGCGCTTGAGCTGCAGCGGATTGGATTTGTTGTGCACCAATGAGTACTTGATTGAGTGCCTCATTGTTCTCGCCATTGGATTTCATAATATTATCAAGCATTTTTGCTACTTCTTCCATATCTTTGACCAGTACTTCCAGTTGTGTTGTCATACTTGCAAGTTGGAATTTTTCGCTTTCTTGACCTTTAACTGCAAATTCCCAATCTCTGATGATGTTTTCAATCTCTTCATCAAGCACATTAAGAACATCACCAATTTTTTCTAAATTTCCTCCAGCTTCTTGGGCAAGATTGCGAATATCGCTACTCACTACCGCAAAGCCTTTACCAAATTCACCTGCACGTGCTGCTTCTATAGAGCCACTGACAGCGAGCATGGTTGTCTGAATGATCGTATTTTCAATCTTACGTAATATCTTCGTAATTTTCTTGACCTCTTTTTCAACACTGGTCATCTCATTGGTTGTAAAAGCTCCACTACTGACACTTTTGTCTGTTTCGTCCACAAGTTCTTTAAGGCGTGTTGTGGCACTGATTAAGGCTGTTTGAATCTCTTGAATTCTAGCTCTCACTGACATTAAAATATCCCCTGATTGGGTCACATAATTGGTACAATTTTTGGATATATCTGCATTTCTACTGGCATCCTCACTGGAGAGTTTTGCGGCACCTTCAATTTGATTGAGCGCACTGGTCACTTCCCCCATACTGCGTAAAATCTCTTCTACTGCACTACTAAGCTCTTCTGACATACTAGCAATCTCTTCGGCATCTTTTGAAAGATCTGTAGAATTTTTAAGCTCATCGGCTAGGTTGGAGAGATTATTAGCCGCTTGTTCCGCTTGATTGAGTGCACTAGCTTGCATATCAACCGCATTAGACGCTTGATTTACAGCACTTGCTTGCTCTTCCGCCGCACTAGCAATGCCCTCAGCTCCTTTTTGCATGATGTCAACTTCTTTTTCCAGTTGAATAAACATTTCTGTTGATTTTTTAGTTTCATTAATAGCTTCAACACCCACTTGCGCGGTGATTTCAATTTGTTGAGCTGTTTCAGTCCCTAATTCAGCATTTTTAGAAACAATCACTTGAATTTCAGCGATATTCTCTTCCACTTTCGTGATGCTTTCTTGTACCATCTCTACGACATCCCGTGTTGCTCCCGCATTTTCCGCTGAAATGGCAGCCAATCCTCTCGTCTCTCCTGCAACAACCGCAAACCCTTTTCCATGCTCTTTTGCACGAGCTGCTTCAATAGCGGCGTTGAGGGCTAAAAGATTGGTCTGATCTGCTACTTTGGCAATGACCCCTACGGATTCACCAATATTATTGCTTGCCACTTTTAAATCTTGTGATTTAGCGGAAACAGCAACGGCTACTTTGGCTGCTTCGTCCATGCGCTTAGAAGAATTAAGGGTATTACGAGCAGAACCGTACAACGCTTCTACGGTTGAGTTAATTTTATCGACCGCATAATTAGCATCTTTTTGAATGAGTGCAGATGTGCGAGTAATTTGATTTACTGCACTGAGGCTCTCCTCAGCAGCGCCTGCATTTTCTTCACTGGCAGTTGCGATTTGCTCCATCGCACTTTTAAGCTCTTCAATAGCGCTCACACCTTCTTGCGTTTTTGAGAGAAGCTCTGTGGAAATCTTTGCAAGATTTTCACTAATTTGTTGCTGTTTTGCAAGGGTGCGTTTACGTTTTGCATCAAATGAATTCTCAGTCGATGTTTTTGAAGCTACACTGCTAGAAGCTGCACTGGTCGCTTTTTGTGTAAACGTATTACTCTGTGGTTTTTGTATAAAAGCCATGGTTTTCTCCTTTAAAGTTTTATTTTTCTTCTATCATTGAATTAATCATAATAATACTTGACAATAAGGATGCATCTAAATAATGTACATCGTTGGCACTTTTGTTAATAAGAACCTCATGTGTCCAACTGATCAAATCAGTAATAATCGCATCAATAAATTGTTTAAACAGTCCATTGTCCGCACACGTAGCATCAAACTTAGCAGATAGTTTTTTCAATGAAATATTAAACTCAATTAATGTCCCAGCCAAGTTAGCAAATTCTGCGGATGTTATTAAATTGGTTGAAAAAATTTGTATACGTTTGATGACTTCATCTAAATACTCATTACTGATAAATTCATACATATCTAAAATTTCAGTCAACACTTTAGATGAATCAATAATATCCTCAGCAGCATAGGGGTCAAACCATTTTTGATTGAAAAGTTCAGAAGCGGTGATTTTGTTTTCATCGCTTACATGTAAATGTTCTAAATCAACACTTGCATCGTCCATATCGAAGAAAACATCCTCATCAAAAAAGAGATCATTGGCGATAACTTTTTCTTCTATAGCGACTACGGGCGCAACGTGTCTTATAGCCTTTTGATTTTTTCGTAACTCTACCGCCTCATTTTCAAGCTCTTCAACATAAAGGAGCAGCATTCGCTCTTCATACGTTTGTTTAGAAACACGACTCAGTTGAAAAAGAAGTGATTGCAGAGGAAAAGGTTTTAAAATATAACCATTGATTCCCATATTAATTAAATCAAATGTCTCTTGAGACGTATAATGCGCCGCAGTAATTATGATTTTCTGTCTACGGTTGAGTTTTCTAGCTTTTTTAATAAACTCGCAGGCATCTATTCTTAATATTTTTAAATTGATGACTAAAATATCATAACGCCTTGAGGCAAGTTTCTGCAAGGCAGATTCACCATTACTCACAAAATCAAGATCTTTAAAATAGTGTTTTAAAGAGTGTGTTATCTCGTCCATAAAATGCGAATCTGTTTCAACATAAAGTATGCTAACATCAAAACACAACTCGGTCAGTGCTTTAGAAATTTGCGAAAACTCTTTCAATAATTTTGGCATACAGCGTTATCTCCTCATAAGTATCTAAGACATCATTAATGCATTAACATTTAAAATTAACAGTGGAGAGCCATCTCCTAAAAGTGATACGCCATTAATCAATGCATGATTTTTTAGACTGCCTGTTAAAGGCTTTTGAACCACATTTAATTGACCAATAAAACTGTCAACAACAATCGCAAGTTTTCCCATTTTGCTCCGTACAATGAGAAGATTTTCCTCATCCTTGAAAGATGAACGAGCAAGCAATTTTTCGCATAATATCAAAGGAATAATTTCTCCACGTAAACGAATAAAGGGCTTTTTGGAAGCGGTTCTTATCTGATCTTTTGTCATTTTTTCCGTCTCAACAATATGCTCCATGGCTAAACCATAGTTGACATTTCCCAACAATAGATGAAAAACATTGGAGAGGGCAACACTGACAGGAATTTCTAGGGTTGTTTTAGTGTAATGTCCTAGGTCACTCTCAAGATAAATTTTACCACCGAGCTCTTCAACGGTTGTTCTAACCGCGTCAGCGCCCACTCCTCGTCCTGATAGGTCACTGATAACGGCTTTTGTAGAAAGACCAGGAAGAAAGATAAGCTTCATCTTCTCCTCTTCGGACATGGAATCGAGGCTATCAGGATTAACAAGACCTTTTTCAAGAGCCTTCATCACAACCGCTTCGGTATTAATGCCTTTACCATCATCAAAAATATCAATAAAAACTCTATCACCCTCACTACGCGCACCCACTTTAAGAGTACCTTTGGCCACTTTACCTGCTTTGATTCGCTCACTTTCACTTTCAATACCATGATCCAGCGAATTTCGAATCAAATGAACCAGCGGATCGGCTATTTTTTCGATCATCATCTTATCAAGCTTTGTCTCAGCACCATACTCAATATATTCAATTGTTTTTCCAAGCTCTTTTGAGATATCACGCACAAGCTTTGGATAACGACTAAAGATATAGCTAATAGGCAACAGACGCATTCCCATAACACGGTCTTGCAACTGATCCGTGATGCGACTAATTTCTTCGTACTTACTCATTAAATCACGCTTTGACTGTGCAAAGGTCTCAGCATTGATGTGTTGAGCAATATACGGTAGTGAGTTTTTAACAACCAATATCTCCCCGACAATGTCCATCAAATGATCTATCTCTTCTTGATCAATTTTTATCGTTTTGGCAATGTTCGTCGACTCTTTTTTAAATGAACTCTCTTTGTTCTCATCTTTATGCGGTACAACATAGGCTTCATCGATGGTTTTTTCGCTCTGCGCTGTCACATGCTCATTCTTGGTGGAGTCTGAATTGAGTTTAAGGACGATTTCATCTATGTAAGAAGAGAGTTTCTCTTGTGTTTCTAATGCTTCAATATCTTCATTCATATTAAGATAGTGTAATGTTGTGGTTAAAATAAGCTTTGTCCTAACAAGCGTGCCAGGGACTTGAAGTGCATCTTTTTGCGCTAATAAAATATTTAAAACACTTTGTCGCTCTTCTTCTTTTAAGAAAGGCATGCTTGCTTGATCGCTTAGAAGATCATTGGGTGAGCTTACATGTAATGTTTCTAAAAAGATAGGGGCAAAACGTGCTTCCTCTAAAAGATTGTAAAATACATCTTCAATCATTGACTCATTGGCATAAATAACAGCTCTAAGATGCGTTCGCCATTCAAATAAATCATCCTCATTGCAGTGAAAAAGCTCCGTAAACATTGCTATAAGAGCACCCTCTTCAAGCAAATAAAAGGTATAAAAGGGATCATTTCCCATTTTCAATGTTTCAACATCTAAATCAAGATCAACAATCCAATACTGCTTCTCTTGACAAAACGCTTCGGTTACTGGCTGACGTCTTTGCTTGACTTGGGAAGCTATTGTGGCAATTTGTTCAGGCGTAAAAGGCTCAAGACTTAAACGCTCACTCATGGTGAAAACAGGACTATACGGTTTTGAAGAACCTTCTTGGATACTTTTGGTTCCGGATAAAAAAGTACTTACGGTGGATTGAATGTGCTGCAGCTTTTTATTATCAATGTGAATGTCTACGCCACCCATCTTTTCTGACGCATCAATAAGCTCTACGACTTCATCAAAAACATCATAGAGGAGATCTAACATGGGAGGAGTATAAGCAACTTTTTTTTGCCGCAGTGCATCTAATAGATCTTCTGCCACATGTGTGATCTCTTTGACACTGATAAACCCAACCAAGCCAGCACCGCCTTTTAGCGTATGGGCTGCTCTAAAAAGGGCATTAATATCATCATCATCGCCATATTCTAATTTTTTTAAATGGGTATCTAAAAAAGCTAAATTATCTCTTGCCTCGGTTAAAAATTGTTCAAGTATAGGATCCATAGAGTTTACCTATTTTGAGAATGTAAGAATTTTTGCATTAATCAACAACTCTTCAGGTTTAACAGGCTTAATAAGATACAAACTGGCGCCACATTGATAGGCAAGTTCCATATCTAGGGCTTGGGCTTCTGTTGATATCATCACCACAGGGGCTAGTTGTCCTTCACCTTCTCGAAGACGTTTAACAAAACTGTAGCCATCGAGAATAGGCATATTCACATCAACCAAAAAAAGATCATACGTATTGAGTTGCGCTTTTTCTAAAGCCTCCATACCATTTTCAGCTTCATCACAAACATACCCTTCATTATGAAGTATTTGCTTATGATACATTCGTACTGTGAGTGAATCATCAACAATTAAAATTTTTTTAGGCATATTTACTCCCGTACAGGAAAAATTACATTCTTAGGACTCTTTTGATTGCCATAATAAGTTTATCCGAGGTAAAAGGTTTTGTAATCCAACCAGCGATTCCAATATCTCTGGCCAAGCCTTTTTTTTCATCCGATGATTCTGTTGTCAGCGCTAAAATAGGTCTCATTCCGATAGTCGGAAGAGCTTTCAAATGTTTGGCAAGCTCCAACCCTGTCATTTGAGGCATATTAATATCTGTTATTAATAAATCATACATTAAACCACTCTTACACTCTTCAAGAAGCTTAAGAGGGTTTTCGTAGTACACTAGCTCTATCTCTTTATTTTCAATTAACTGCTTTACCGCAACATTGGCACTTAGATAGACAGTTTTTGAATCATCTACAAGAATTATCTTTTTCATAATTAACCTTTAATTATAATGCCAAGTGGCTATCAAGAGACACGCATACCCTATAAAAACATGTCTATACAGCATATTTGTATATGGTATTATTCTATATGGTATTATTCTGTATGGAATATTATTTTAATAATACTCCTATAGAAAATTTCCCTATAGGAGATTAATTACAGAATCATATACAAACTATCCTTAGAAAAAAATCATCAATTAGGGCTATATACAATGTTTGATTTCCCAGATTTTACGGAAGAGAGACGAGAAGAAGAAGAATTTTTCCAGACAGTTGCTAGCAATATTAAGAATATTCGAAAAGCAAAAAAGATGAGCCAATTGGAAGTAGCTCTTTCTATCGGGTTAAAATCCCCTGGATTTTACGCAAGTATGGAAAATTATGCCAATGGTAAGCATTTTAATCTTTTACATTTATTCAGACTTTCAAAGCTTTTCAATATATCGATTGAAGAATTTTTTAAGGAAGACGACATAAACAAAAATAAATAAAATCCGCCTAAAATAGTATCTCTACAAGGATGAGGTTCATTTACAGAGAATATTAAAAAGTTTGTTTTAATCTTTACATGTAAAGCCGCGCACCTCATTATCCACCATAGACTTACTATCTTTTAGCTATAATTTTGATGCATTCAATTAAAAAATTGAATGTTTAGCCTTAAGCCCTTTGAAGGATTTTTTGTGTTTAGCCACGTGAATGAAACTGTTCTAAAAGTTGTGATTATTATCCTAATCCTTGTCATGTTTGTGGCTCTTTACACCACAGGTATTGCTTTTGTACTGCACAACCAAGCGCCTTACATTCTTCTCTTGCATAAGCTTGCTGCACTTGTGATTATTGGGCTTTTAGTCGTTCATGCGTGGCTCAGAAGATGTACGATTCGCAAGCTTTACCAAGAGTGTATTGCAATTGTTTCAAACAAACATATCCGCAATGAAGATAACATTGAT
>Ga0302272_1001004_pt1 | contig 12848 bp, 10 predicted proteins | sample III_Bog_N1_2_FD_198772 | JGI IMG/M metagenome (GOLD analysis project Ga0302272, IMG submission 198772) | Peat permafrost microbial communities from Stordalen Mire near Abisko, Sweden - III_Bog_N1_2 | ecosystem: Environmental > Terrestrial > Soil > Wetlands > Peat | place: Sweden: Abisko...
GGAGTTGATGGGTGAAAGTAAGAATCCGTATCAGATCACACCAGAAATAAAAATGCTTTACAATCCGCAAATGGAAGGAGCTTTCAACTTTGTACCGGGCGTATTGGGCATGATTCTGATTCTGATTTGCGCTATGATGACATCCATAGCCATTGTACGGGAAAAAGAAATGGGAACCATGGAAATCTTATTGGTCTCACCCATGAAACCCATTTACATCATTCTATCTAAAATCACCCCCTACTTTGTACTTTCATGTGTGAATTTTGCCACCATCATGGTACTGTCTGTTTTTGTTCTGAAAGTACCGATCGCCGGAAGTTTTATAAGTTTAGCGGCAGTTTCATTGCTTTATATTTTCGTTGCATTATCGTTTGGATTACTTGTTTCGACCATAACAAACTCACAACAAGCAGCCATGTTGGTCTCCGGAATGGGACTCATGATTCCGGTCATGTTGTTATCCGGCATGATTTTTCCCATCGAAAATATGCCTCTCCCTCTTCAGTGGCTCTCATGTATTGTTCCTGCGCGATGGTATATTGCGGCGGTAAAAGCCATTATGATTGAAGGACTAGGTATTAGTTCTGTTTTAAAAGAAATAGGAGTTCTTTGTTTGATGGGGTTGATTTTAGTTACAATAAGCCTACGAAAATTTAAGATCAGGTTGGAATAGAAATCACCCCTAACCCCTAAAGGGGAACTAAGTTAGTTTCTTCTCTTATGTATTTCGAGTTATAAAATGGTTTAAATCAAATAGTATTAATTCAATCCTCCTTTAGGGGTTAGGGGTAGTTACAACAAGGTCACATTATGATAAAATATCTTCTTAGAAAAGAATTCAAACAAATACTTCGGAATGGCTTTCTTCCGAAGATGATTTTCATATTTCCTCTCAATGTGTTACTCATTTTTCCATGGGCAGCCAGTTACGAAATAAAGAATCTGAATCTGAGTGTGATTGACAACGATCATAGCACGTATTCACAACTGCTTACTCAGAAAATTATTTCATCGAATTATTTCAAACTGACGAATGTTTCACCAAATTACAAGAAAGCATTACAAAGCATCGAGAAAAATGAATCGGATATCATTCTTGAGATTCCGCCACACTTTGAAAAAGATCTGGTAAACCGACAGGGAGGAAAAGTAATGATTTCGGCCAATGCCGTGAATGGAATGAAAGGTAGCATTGGAATGACTTACCTTTCAAGCATAGTGACCGACTTTAACGGACAGATCATTGAAGATCTGTCGCCTGCAGCAATCAATAACACTCCGAATATTCAACTTGACACGCAATATCGTTTCAACCCTCACCTAAACTATCGGGTTTTTATGGTTCCGGCACTGATGGTTATGATTCTGACCTTGCTGTGTGGCTTTTTACCTGCTGTATCTATTGTTACTGAAAAGGAAAAAGGAACAATGGAACAGATTAATGTAAGCCCGGTTTCCAAGTCTATGTTTATTCTGGCTAAGTTGATTCCATTCTGGATTATCGGCTTTATCGCTATCACCATTGGCTTTCTGGTTGCATGGGCCGTTTACGGATTAATACCTGTCGGATATTTTGCATCCATCTACTTATTTACTGCCATCTATGTTCTGGCTATCTCCGGGTTGGGATTAGTTGTCTCAAACTATGCTGCGACATTGCAACAAGCCATGTTTATGATATTCTTCTTTATGATGTTATTCATCATGTTGAGTGGATTGTACACGCCTATTGACAGTATGCCCGAATGGGCTAAATGGATAGCAGCTTTTAATCCGCTAAAACATTTTATGATTGTGATGCGATCCATTTATTTAAAAGGAAGTAATCCACTCCAACTAATGAATCAATTGCTGGCATTGATAGGATTTGCTGTTTTCTTCAATACGTGGGCAGTATTGAGCTATAAGAAAAAGAACTAAGATTTGAACCCGTAAAACAACTATATGAATGTGTCATTTCTTACATCCAATGAAAGATGAAATCAACATTAATTAATCAAGACAATACACGCACAGCATTCGTTCAATTGGACGTTTATGCTTGTACAGCGTGTAGAGAGTGCATTGATGCCTGTCCGAGCAAAGTCATTGACCAATCACTTCTTTTTATTGCAAACACGCTGATATCTGAACAGGTGCGCATGTACGATGCAGCTAAGTGTATCGGTTGCCTGAAATGCGTCCAAGCTTGTAAGTTTGATGCAATCAGTATCTATAAAAATAACACGAAGGATTAACGGGAATACACTTCCAGTACTTTCTTAACCGAACCGTGAATAAGCAACAGCTTTTTTGCTTCTTCGTATTCCAGTCCCAGCTCTTCCATAATCATCCGTGCACCTCTGTCTACCAGCTTGGCATTGCTAAGTTGCATATTCACCATGCTGTTACCTTTTACACGACCAAGTTTTATCATTGTAGCGGTTGAGATCATATTCAGAACCAGCTTTTCAGCTGTGCCGGATTTAAGACGTGTACTTCCTGTAATAAATTCCGGTCCGACAATCACTTCAATACGGATGTCAGCTTCCTTTGCCATAGGTGAATCCGGATTACACGCAACAGAAGCAGTCAGGATACCATGAGCACGTGCGTTCTTCAATGCTCCGATTACATAGGGCGTTGTTCCCGACGCAGTCAAACCAATTACCGTGTCATTTTGATTCACCTGATATTGCTGTAATTCTTCCCAGGCTTTCTCAGCATCATCTTCAGCATTTTCTACCGGATTTCGAAGTGCTTTGTCACCACCGGCAATTAAGCCAATAACCAAACCTGCTGTCATACCAAAGGTGGGCGGAATTTCCGAAGCATCCAACACGCCTAAACGACCACTGGTTCCGGCACCAATATAAAAAATACGACCACCACGTTTCATTCGCTCCACGATTTTTTCTACCAGAATTTCAATTTGCGGAATTGCTTTTTGAACTGCCAATGCCACCTTTTGATCTTCTTCGTTCATTTCCTTAAGCAGCTCTCCAACCGATTTCTTATCGAGATCGGTATGAAGGGACGGTTGTTCGGTGATCCCGAGACGATGAGTTAAATCGTTGTCTTTTTCTATATTACCATCTTGGGTCATCACTTCATTAGTTTTTTCGTTTCAACACCTTGTAGTATTTTCATTTGCTGAATAGCTATTTGATTCAATTTTAGCAATCTCTCCTTTTGTAAAAAACCATCGTTTATGAGAACTGCATTCAAATTTTCCAGATTAGACAAACAAATTAGCTCATTTATGGATGCATGATTCCGAATGTTGCCTTTTAATTTTGGATTAGCATCACGCCATTCTTTTGCCGTAACCCCAAATAAAGCTACATTCAAGACATCAGCCTCATTGGCATAAACAACTGACACCTGTAAAGCTGTTAGTTCTACCGGTATCAGATTTTGCTTTATTGCATCAGTATGAATATGATAATTTATTTTTGAGAGCTCGCGTTTAGCCGACCAGCCAAGTTGTTTGTTCTCTTGTTCTTTTAGATTTTGAAACTCTTTTATTATATATATTTTAAACTCAGGACTTATCCACATAGCAAATTCAAACGCAATGTCTTTATGGGCGTAAGTTCCGCCATACCGACCAGCTTTAGCTTGAATTCCAATAGCATTGGTTCTTTCAACAAATTCTTTGACGCTGATTTTAAAACTATTCAAACCCGATTTACTTTTAATTATGGCGAATTCGCCATAATTAAAAGCGGGATTATAAACTTTTTCCCAAATGCCAAGATATTCCAATGTATTTCTATTTCTAAGCCAATCCGCAACAAAGAAATCACCATCTTTGGCTTTAATCATGTCAGTTATACAAATATAATCTTCACTATTAATCTTAATAACCGTTACTTCAGTATCAATAACATGTAGCTTTGCCATAGGCAGTTAAATTAATTGTTTGTATGAAACCTCACCAATCCTTCCATCGGACCTTGTACAATTTCCGATAGCATAATGCCGCGTTCTGAAGCTACAATTTCGAGTGTGTCGCGGAAATAATGAGCTATAGAACCTATAAATCCAACCTGCACATCTTCCAATGGATATTGCATGACATTGCGAATAAAGAAAGCATCAAAACTATCGTATACTAAATTAAAAATAGCGGGTTCTTCAATATGTTCCAGGATAAATGGAGTGAATTTGGCCAAAAAGCGATTTGGGAAAGACTTTTTGTATATGTTGTCCATGATAATCGCAGGTGGCAGTTCGTATTCATCCAGCAGTTTTTCGGTAATCCATTCGGGCATTTGATTTTTCAGGCAATCGGCTATAAAGAGTTTTCCAAGTACGGCCCCGCTTCCTTCATCACCCAAAATAAAACCCAACGGCGATACATTTTGTGTAATTTCAACCCCGTCGTAAAAACAGGAATTGGAACCGGTGCCAAGTATACACGCAATGCCTTTTTCGTGTTGGAATAGCGACCGGGCGGCGCCCAGCAAATCGCTTTGAATATCAATGATAGCATTACCGAAAAAACGAACCAAAGCCCTGCTTACCAATATCTTTTTGTTAGGAAACGAACAACCGGCGCCATAAAAATAAATTTGTTCTATTTCTTCGTTTGCCAACTTCGGAACGAGTTGAGATTCCAGCAAAGCAATGATTTCCATGTCGGTTTGATAAAACGGATTGATACCATCTGTAAAAATCTCACTTTTTATTATTCCGCCCGACACCACACACCAGTGTGTTTTGGTTGAACCACTATCGGCTATTAAAATGACCCCTGAATCCCCTAAAGTGGACTTTGAAGTTAGTTTGTTATCTATCATTCCATTAATATTTTACTTATAACAATACAAAGATAGAATATATTTTCAGAAGAACAGGATTCCTTTTTCAATGGAAATTTAAAATTTAGTCGTATTTTTGACATCCCAAATAGCTTAAATAATAAAATCTCCATAAATGAACAATCAATCGACAAATTCCACCGATGCAAAAGCTTCTTTTGAGGGTTTGGGGGTCATCAATTGCTTTTTAGCCTGCAATAATGCCACCGAAACTCTCAAGACCGTTGAACAAATCAATCAATCTTCACTCATTCAGACTATTTATCTGCTTGTAAAAAGTGGAAACAACATCCAACTGGATGGTTGCCAAACCCTGGAAATCGATTCGCTGCAAAGCTCGGAAACCTTCCGGAAAATTGCAGAAAAAGCCGACACCGACTATTCGTTTATTTACACAAAAGACACCACTCTTGAACTGGGTCAGTTTGCCATAGAACGGTTTTGTCATATTGCCCGCGACACACAGGCCGGACTGGTTTATTCGGATTATTATGAGATTAAAGACGGTGTTCGTTCCGCTTGTCCTGTTATCGATTATCAGGAAGGTAGTCTGCGCGACGACTTCAATTTCGGATCGGTACTTTTCTTCCGTTCCGCGTCGATGAAAAAGGCAGTCGCTGAAACCTCCGTGAATTATCAATTTGCAGGTTTGTATAACCTTCACCTAAAAGTATCGCAACAGGCCGAGTTGGTTCACATCAACGAATATCTGTATTCGGAAGTGGAATACGACACGCGTAAAAGCGGGGAGAAACAGTTTGATTATGTAGATCCGAAGAATCGTGCCGTGCAATTGGAAATGGAAGCAGCCTGCACCGACCATTTAAAGAAGATTGGAGCTTATCTGGCTCCGGAATTCAAAACAATAGCGTTCAACGAAAGTAATTTTCCCGTAGAAGCTTCGGTGATTATTCCTATTCGCAATCGCGTAAAAACAGTAGAAGATGCCATCAAGTCGGTATTGATACAGAAAACCACCTTTGATTTCAACCTGATTATTATTGATAACTTTTCTACCGACGGGACATCGGAATTGATTGATAAATATGCCAGGCTAGACAATCGCGTCATTCACCTGATTCCGAATCGCAATGATCTGGGCATCGGTGGTTGCTGGAACGAAGGAGTACATTCGGCTCTTTGTGGAAAATTTGCCGTACAGCTGGATAGCGACGATGTATATCAGGATGAAAATACGCTGCAAACCATTATCAATGCTTTCTACGAACAAAACTGCGCCATGGTTATCGGGTCGTACACCATGACCAACTTTGCCATGGAAACCATTGCTCCCGGACTTATTGACCACAAAGAATGGACACCCGAAAACGGACGAAACAATGCATTACGCATTAATGGTCTTGGTGCTCCACGAGCCTTTTACACTCCCGTTTTGCGCGACATAAAAGTGCCTAACACGAGCTACGGCGAAGATTATGCACTCGGTCTGCGCATTAGTCGCGAGTACCAGATCGGACGTATTTATACTTCGCTTTACCTTTGTCGTCGTTGGGACGAAAACTCCGATGCTTCACTGGATGTGGTAAAAATGAACGGACACAACTTATATAAGGATAAGATCAGGACGGTGGAATTGAAGGCGAGGAAAAAATAAAAGACCCCCTAACCCCTAAAGGGGAGAAAAGAGTCAGTTTCGAAAAAAGGAATCTAAAACGTCTTTATATTTACTTCACGCAGCAAAAACAACTAAAAAACTATAATTAAAACCAGATTAAACTAATTCTTTCATTTTACTTAATTATTTTTGTTGTTATATAATACAATTTTAAAGTTAGGCATTATGAAAAAAACACTCATCATCAGTTTTATTTATTGTTTCCTCTGCGGAGGATTGTCTTTTAATGTTTCGAGTCAAGAGTACAAATACGATCTCAACAAGTATTATACGCCTGATATTGTCCGTCGCGGTTTAGATCTTAATTTCAACACCATTGGTAGTATTTCAAATTCACAATCCGAAAATACAAGTTATTCTGTTTACAATGATACTGTAAGAACAAACAGTTTAAATGGAAATATGAGTTCAAAGTTCTTTTTATATCAAAGCACGCGAAAAAAAGAATCTTTATTGCAATTAAATCTGAACTTAGCCGGAGCATTTGACAATAACAGTAACGGCACACAAGGTAATTCGAATTATTCAAAAACACATAATTCAAATTCATCTGAAGGTATTAGCATCAATTTTACTAATAAACTATATAACTCTTCGAGCAAATTCTTTTCTTTTGGAATTTTATCAAGTTTAAGTGTATCAAACAGCAACAATAAAGATGAAGTAACAAATTCAGTAACAAAAAATACTGCAAAAAACTTCCAATCTCAGATTGCACCTTTTGTGGGTATTGGTATTGGGCGAATCGAATCAGTAAAAGATGCCAGGCAGGCAATTTATATACTGGATGATTTATCAAAAAGGGGAGCTTTAACCCGCCATTTATCTGATGATGAAATTTTCAAATTATCCCAAGTTATTTCGCAAATAAAAAACAAACGGTTTCTGGATGCCAGACTCCATAAAATCGATGAAGTGTCTACTATTGATTCTTTTTTTGTAAAAAATAGCCTACTCACGAAGTCAGATGCAACTTATTTCACAACATTATATGACAATTGGGAAAACGGAGCTAACTTTGATAGAAAATCAGGTAAAGTATTTGAAATTAAACTATCACCTTTTGTAAACTGGAATAATGGCAAAACAGAACTGGAAATTTCAAATCCGGATTCGAGTACATGGCAAAAGCGGAACCAAAGAACCTATGGTAGTGGTCTGACTTTTAATTACACCTATGCAAAACAAGTCAACTTGAATTGGGAAAGAACTGCTTATGCTTCTCTTTCAGGTGGTGCACAAGGATACCAATCCAAGACTTCGGCTCAACCGATAACTAACTACACCGATAAACAGAACATGGCTTATATTTCTCTTAGCGGAAACTATAGTATTGGATATTATCCAAGTAGCCGAACCCATTTATTAGCAGGTTTAACGCAAAATTTTTCACAAGGCTTTTACGACAATATAAGCAATAATAACTGGAATAATAGTTTCAGCTCCAACAGTACTCTTCAATTTTCGGCTGTTTATTATGTTTCACCTCAGCTAAGTCTATCGGGAGATGTAACAATCTATGATTACTATAACAAGTACACTTATAGCTCTGAGAATACCCATAATAATCAAATAGGTGGTAACTTTTCAGCATCACTGAAGTATTCATTCTTTTAAATGCGAATAGTCAGATCACGTTAGTCTGGTTTGAGTCTTAAGTGATTATTGATATAATTAAAAAAATGGATAAAATCAATCATGAAGTTTCAGATCTCTTTCACAAGCAGGTTTCCAATTGGTCACTTGCTCGTACCAATTTTGCAGGACTGAAAACCGTTCGTACTAAATCGTTCGATTTTGGCGATTTTGAGGTTAACGTGCAGTTTAATCCGGCCCGCATTGTTTCGTCGGGAGCTAAGGTAGATGCCAAAACTATTGCCGAACGCGAATGTTTTTTGTGTGCTGCCAACCGACCTGCCGAACAACGGGCTCTGGAGTTTGGCAATTATGAAATTCTGGTAAATCCCTTCCCGATCTTTCCCGAACACTTTACCATTCCGCATAAGGAGCATATCAATCAGCAAATAAAACCTTACTTTGCAGATATGCTGGAACTGGCTCGGGCGTTAGACAATTATCTCATTTTTTATAACGGTCCCCGATGTGGTGCTTCGGCTCCCGACCACCTGCACTTTCAGGCCGGAACAAAGGATTTTTTGCCGTTGGTAAATGATTACAAGCGACTAAAAGATACCCATGCTCAGCTATTGGTTGAATCGGAAACCTTTCAACTTTTCAGCTTCAACAACTACCTGCGCACCGTTTATTGCATTGAGTCCACCGATATTGAAAGTGCCAAAGATTCGTTCGAAAAGTTATATGCATATTTCTCCCCCCTCTCCCTTGGGAGAGGGGTTGGGGGTGAGGTTGAACCCATGATGAATATCGTTTGCACTTTCGAAAACGACAAATGGTTTACATTCGTTCTTCCCCGCAAGGCCTTTCGCCCGTGGCAATATACCGCTGAGAGCGACCAACAATTGCTGGTCAGTCCGGCTACCGTGGAGATGTGCGGCATCTTTATCACCCCTATCGAAAGCCATTTTGAGCGAATAAGCAAAGAAGATGTGGAAAATATTCTGAAACAAGTCAGTTTCTGAGAAAATGAAGTATCCCGGAGCGCAAATTTTTGACTTATCCACAAGATGACACCGGATATTGACGACTTTCTCAGCACAAAATTACCAACAACGATTGTGTCTAAAACCAAGTTATCTGTTTTTGGCAACTAAAATGGTGATGTTAAGTGTTTGTTCGTTGACATGTAGAAACATTCGGAGAAAATGGCAAAGAAGCGGCATCCATTCAATTTCTACGCGATATAAAGCGCATTTTTATAGATCAAAATTATATTCTTCTACGTACTTAGTTGATTAAAACGGCTTGTTTCTTTCCCTTTCCGTTGTGTTTTGTATCTATAATGTCTTCTCTTTTATTTCTAATCTTCTGTTTCGTTTTGCTATACAAGTTTTTTCTTGTTTTTATGTCGTATTAGCCTAAACCATTGTTTCATAACTTTCCATTTTTGCTCCATTCTCTCAAAACAACAGGTTATTCTGTACCTTTTTTGTCGTATTATTCATGGAAAATATAATATTATCCATGGGAAATAAGATATTATTTATAGTAAATAGAATATTATTTATAATAAATAAAGTATTATTCATTATAAATGTCATATTATACATGATTAATACAATATTTCTAATTAGAAATATTATGTTTCCTATAGGAAATTCAATATTTTCCATTATTAATGCTTTATTATCAATAGATAATGTAGTATTAAGTATATAAAATAGTCTATTGTTTTAAACTAACAGGCTGGAAGTACAAAGGAATAGTACATTGTTTTACTAAAATGGTATGTTTCATATAAACAAACGCTTGTTTCTTTTAAAAAATGAAAGAATAGAATAAACAAAAGCTGCATTAGACTATTAGATTGTATTGTTTTATAACCGAAATAAGCCGTTTATATAGTCTTATGCAGTAATACTTATAGGGTATTGTTGGTTTGATAATAGCCACGTGCACAAACCGTGGTATAAATATAATATAATCAGAATACCGGATGGGGTTCAATATCATATATATGATAGATTGAACTTCATTTATTGCGATGACTATGAGTTCGGGGTTTGTAGTCAGGGTTTATTTTATCCATTTTATTGCATCGGGGCATACTGACGTAATTTTACTCCCGTTCATTTTTCCTCTTGCTGTAATGCTTGTCGGCTTATTAAAACCATTATTTTACAGACAAAAGACTTTGAATTAAAGATTCTTTTCTAAAAGAGTTAATTGTATTGATATAATATGTATATTTGCTGCGACTTTTGTTGTTGGTAATAAAACTAAGTTTCCGAAAAATAAGCTATTAATTATTTAAAAATTACATCAAATGATTTCAATTCCTTTTATTATTATTGGAGTATTGATACTGCTGTTCATTGCTTCAGGGCTTGTAACTGTTAATCAAGGTAGTGTAGCCGTTATCACTGTTTTTGGTAAATATCGTCGTATTATGCCTCCGGGGCTAAACTTTAAAATTCCGTTTATCGAAATGGTGCATAAGCGCATTTCTATTCAGAATCGTTCGGTAGAACTGGAGTTTCAGGCTGTAACTCAAGATCAGGCCAATGTGTATTTTAAAGCGATGTTGCTTTATGCTGTATTTAATCAGGCCGATGAAACCATTAAAAACGTGGCTTTTAAGTTTGTAGACGACCGGAACTTTATGCAGGCGCTGATTCGTACCATCGAAGGTACCATTCGTAGTTTTGTGGCTACCAAAAAGCAAGCTGAAATTCTGAGTCTTCGTACCGAAATTATTCAGGAAGTAAAAAAACACCTGGATGATACATTGGAACAATGGGGTTATCACATGATTGATATCCAACTGAACGATATTACGTTCGACGAAGAGATCATCAAATCGATGTCGCGTGTGGTAGCTTCGAACAACCTGAAAGCTGCTGCCGAAAATGAAGGACAGGCTTTGCTCATTACCAAAACCAAAGCGGCAGAGGCCGAAGGTAATGCTATCAAGATTTCTGCTCTGGCCGAAAAAGAAGCCGCACAACAACGTGGACAAGGTATTGCTTTGTTTCGTGAAGAAGTGGCCAAAGGTATGGCACAAGCTGCTAAAGAAATGACCGATGCCGATTTGGATGCGTCGTTCTTATTATTCAGTATGTGGACAGAAGCTATTAAGCATTTTGGCGAAACGGGTAAAGGAAATGTAATCTTCCTGGATGGTTCCACCGATGGCATGACTAAAACAATCAACCAAATGATGGGCATGATGAAAATGAGCGAAAAAACTGAATAACAAAAATCAAATTTTATAACAACCGCTTCTGAAAGATTCTTTCGGAAGCGGTTTTTTAATATATAAGAGATAACTATCTCAGTGCATTATGTTGTATCGGATTCTGCACCAGATATTTTTTTGTTTTTTTTTGCGAATAATGAATGTATTCTTCCTTGCCGTTTGAAAATGAATATAAGGAACTACTTAAGCTTAGTTACATATTTAATTCATTTTACTCAGATTTTGTAAGAATAAAAGACTTGGTTGAATGAATTAACATCCACGGTAATTTTACATATTAGTATAATGCAGGGCAACTCTATTGTAATTTAAAAGTATTGATGCTGTTTGACTATTGAAATAAATAATACACAACGGATAGGTTAAATAACATTAATGCAAAAAGGTTACTGAATAACATAATAATCTAATATGAAATGTATTAAATAAAAGTAAAATAATTTATTTTCTTACGATATAGTACTATGTATTGCATAGTACCTTGAAAGCAATTATATTTGCACCGTGATTCATACTGGTATGGAGTCTAAAATAAGATGAATTGAACATCCAATGTTATCAGTAAGTATAATATTTTCTCAATTATAAATTTAATTTCAACTATAAATTCACTAATCTATTTTACAAAATGAAAAAAGTATTCTTATCCGTTTTTTTTGCCCTACTGGGCATTTCGCTAATGGCACAAGCTCCGGTAACATTAAAGCTGAATCTTGAAAAAGGCAAAGTGTATACCGCAAAAAGTACCAGCAAACAAACCGTAAAAATTGATGCTGCGGGACAACAGTTTAATATTGATGTTTTCTCCAATAATGTTGTTACCTACAAAGTGCTTAAACAAGAAAATGACATCATGGATGTTGAATTAAAGTTTGACACCATTGTTTCGAAAAGCAATTCGCCTATGGGTAGCAAAGAAACTAATTCGGCTAAACCTAATATGAGTGACCCAACGGAAAGAATTATGAATAAAATAAGTACTTCCACGATTATTGCAAAAATCTCTACAGCCGGTAAATTTGTTGATTTTGTAAATTATCCGAAGTTTAAAGATCGCGTGTTGTTTGTGTTGGATTCTATTCCTGCAGGCAAAAGAGATCAGGCAAAAATGGTGGCTGATGCCCTTATTCAGGAATCGGCTGTCAGAACCCGTATCGAACCTTTGTTTGCTTATCTGCCCGAAAAAGCAGTAAAAACCGGAGATACATGGGAAAGTACCTATAGCTTGTCGGCAAACAATGCTACTTTATTGTCGTTGAATACATTTACTTTAAAAGGTGTAGCAAGCAATGTGGCTACTGTTTCAGGAAAGTCGGAAATTGAATCATTACCTTCCAATGATCCTGCTGCTCAGACCACTCAAAACCTGAAAGGTACTATGACTGCCGAAGGAACGGTTGATGTGGTCACTGGTCTGATGTTGAAAAATACAGCCAAAGGACATATTGAAGGAACTATGACTATGAAAGCTAATAATTCGGAAATGAAAATACAGCTGGATTCGGAATCGGAAACAATCATGATTAAATAGTCATCGTAGTTTATTGTAAATACTCAATATTGAATG
>Ga0302272_1001015_pt1 | contig 12774 bp, 10 predicted proteins | sample III_Bog_N1_2_FD_198772 | JGI IMG/M metagenome (GOLD analysis project Ga0302272, IMG submission 198772) | Peat permafrost microbial communities from Stordalen Mire near Abisko, Sweden - III_Bog_N1_2 | ecosystem: Environmental > Terrestrial > Soil > Wetlands > Peat | place: Sweden: Abisko...
AATATATTTTGCGGAATTGTGTATTAAATTAGTTTACATTGCTACCCCTACGATTGTATCGTGTAGCATTACTAAATTGTATGTCTGTAAACGTAATAGTTGAATGCAAATATAGTGTTTTGTTTTTAACGGCGAACAATTTTCAACTCTTGCTTGAAAGTGTTGTTTTGTGTGGGTATTTCAAAGATATACATCCCACCGACAAGCCCGCACTTGTGTGCAAGCAATGGTTATATATCCGTGAGGACAAGTGTTTTCTTAATTGACTTTTGATAGGAGATTCACTATAGACCATTTTCAAAAAAAAACAAGATCATTGATGAATGTTCTGTCAACCCTGATAAAAAGCTAATCAGCAGGAAGAAAGATTGTGAAAATAGCACCAATTCCAGATTTACCTTCAGCGAAAATAAATCCGGAATGGTTTTCTACAATTTTCTTACATATCGAAAGACCTATACCTGTGCCTGGATACTGGTCAGAACTATGCAACCGTTTAAAAATAGTGAATATTTGTTCTGCATACTGCTGTTCAAAGCCTAAGCCATTGTCTGTTACTGTAATTTTATAATATGTACTGTCAGAAGCTATATTTAAAATAGGTGTTGTTTTGGTAATAACTTTCTCGCATTCAATCTTTATAATCTGCTCACTATGCTGTTTTTTGTATTTTAATGAATTGCTGATTAAATTTTTGAATAACTGTTCTATCTGAAATGGAATTACTCTTAACGCAGGTAATAGAGCACACTCTATATGGACGTTTTGTTGATCTATTTCTTCTGATAGTTCTAGTAATGTATTTTTCAGTAGTTGGTTTAAATCACTCTCCTCAAATATTTTATCAATTTTGCTCGTTCGCGAAAACAGAAGCAAATCATCTATCAATTTCCGCATTCTATCAACAGACGTCTCTATTCGGTAAAAGTAATTTTGACACGAATCAGACATGGTTGACATCTCTCTTTCTGCAATTAGTGAAATAAATGTTTGTATTTTTCGAAGTGGTTCCTGCAAGTCGTGACTTGCAATTTGATTAAAAGAAGCAAGTTCTTTATTGCTGAGTTCTAATTCACGATTTTTCTTTTCCAGAATTAAATTGTCTATATGTACTTGTGTAACATCTTTAATCACGCTTATATGTGTACTATATCCTATATTCTCAACGAATTTTCCAGTTGATTTGAAAAAACGTTCCTGCCCATCGTTGCGTATGATCCTGTAAAAACGGGAATAGGTCTCGTGTTTTTGTAAAAGATCCTGAACTCCAGTTGTGATAATTTGTCGGTCATCTATATGAACAAATTTTAAAAAATTATCAATAGTTGCTTCAAACGATTGAGGTTCGCAGCCTAAAAGTCGATATAAATTATCAGAATATGTAAGTTTGTTTGTTTTTAAATTCCATATTGAAATACAAAATTCCCCAATTATCTCTGCTTGTTTTATGGCCTCTGCAGAAATTAATAACTTATCATTAGATTTTCTAAGCTTGGTTAAATCTTTGTTAATTCTGATAAAAGAAAGGATGAATACAAATAACGTAAATAAAAGTAATACTAGGGTAATAAAAGGAGTAAATAATATTTCTTGTTTATATTTTATCTGGTGATTGTTGAAATTTGCCTTTTCCAAATCTTTTATTTGGTTAATCTTTGAATGTATATCATTCATTAACTTATTTCCACTTAACATGTTTCTGGCTAACAGTTCGGCCATCTGCGGACCAGAAAATACTAGCAATGAATTCGACAAGCGAGAAAATCGCAAATCAATCAATTTTTCAAGTTCTTCTACATCGTCTTGAAGATAGGGTTGATTTGCAGTGAGATTTTTTAGAGTTGCGAAAGATTTAGCGACTTGACTACGGCCATTAAAATAGGGTGTGAGAAAAGCACTATCATGGGTTATTATGTAGCCCCGTTGTCCGGTTTCTGCATCTGTTACAAGCTGTTGAATTTGTTCGAGCTGGATCTGAACTTTATAAGAATGAGACAATAACTCAGCAGAAGCGTCCAGTGAATTCGCATGTTTGTAAGAAATGCTGGAAATGAAAAGCAATATAAATAGCGATATTACAAATATAATTTTTAGAAAAATAGAATACTTGCTCATATGGATAGATGATTGATTATAGACTTAGCAAAAACCCATCTCGGTTTAGTCCGGAGCTTTGGTAGTGTCCGTTTATAGTGACTACTTTTTCCAACAACTTCCTAAGAGTATCGAAGTCGTGAGGTTTCTTTATATAAACATTTGCACCATTGATAAATGCATCTTCAATATCCTGTTCGGAAGCTGACGTGGAATAAATTGCTATTGCTATATGCTTTAAATAGTCTGTTTTTCTAATTTCCATCAAACATTCCATTCCAGATTTAAATGGCATGTTTAGGTCAAGAAAAAGTATATGTGGTAACTTATTCCGATTCACTGCAAGATGGTTCAGTAATTCTACTCCATCCTTTACTGTTTTTACGATCGTTTTTATTCTTATAGCTTCAAAAGCCTCTTTGAAAAAAAGGCGGTCGTCTTCATCGTCATCTGCGAGTAAGACATAGGTTGACTCGTTTTGCATTGGCGTAGTATTTATTGTTATCGCTAATTCGGCATTTTGTTATTCACCTGCTTCAATATCTAGTTCTTCAGTATTAGCAACGCGCATTTTCTTGATAATTCGCTTGAAAGTAGTGGGGGAAAGACCGGTTACTTTTTTAAACTGTCTACTGAAATGTGCTAAGCTACTATAGTTTAATTTCCAGCAAATTTCAGAACAGTTTAATTTAGAATTTATCATTAAGTGCTTTGCTCGTTCTGTCTTTTGCAATTGTGTGAAATTTTCAATTGAAGTAAAGGTAGTACTTGAAAACAGATTTGCGAGATAGCTATATCTATAGTTCAGTTTTTCAGATAGATATGTTGAAATATTCGTTCTAATATCCAGTTCTTCGTCCAAATAAACAAATTCAATTATTGCATCCTTTATCTTTTGGATAAGAATGTCTTTATTATTTTCTATAATTTCAATTCCGTAGTTGCTCAACCCTAACGTAAGCTCTTCTAATTTGTCGCATGAAATTGTTTCAGCTATCTCAACTTCACTATTACTTTTCAATATATAGTTCAATTGCAATCTCTCCAAATGTTCTTGCAGTAATTTTTTGCCAACAATATTGATATCTATTTGAATAATAAATCTCATCTTAAAAAGGATATTTACTCATGTAATTTAAATGCTATTGACATTGTCGCACAAGTAAAAAAATAAATAAATGCGCAATGAAAGAATTAGTTAATATAATAATAACGTAGATAAATTGGTTTTAGTTTATATTCATTCTAAATAATTGATCCCGTCCCTCCTAATATATCAATCTTATGGTTTGCAGAATGTTTCTGACCGTTGGTTCCCAACAACTAGCCCGCACCATTCTGCAAGTAAGTAATGGTTATATATCCGCGAGGACAGGGGTTCCATTCAATAGAACTGATAAGAAAATATATGCCAAGGAGCGATAAAAGAATCCAAAGCGACTATATTTTAATCAAAAAACAGAGCATCTTAATAATAAGTTAGAGCATTTTAATCATAAGTCAGAGCATCTTAATCATAAGTCAGAGCATCTTAATCATAAGTTGGAGCATCTTTACTCAAAGTCAGAGCATCTTAATCATAAGTCAGAGCATCTTAATCATAAGTTGTAGCATCTTTACTCAAAGTTAGAACAACTTTACTCATAGTTGTAGCATCTTTACCCAAAGTCAGAGCATCTTTACTCATAGTTAGAACATTATTTCACTTCAAATAAGAGTCCATTTAATAACTGTTGTCAGAAAGAATAATTAATTAAGAATATGTATTGTGAATGGAAAATAGTTTTTACCTTTTGGGATTAAATTAATTTTTGGACATCACTATTTTTTGTATACTATATTGTATAAATATGTACTGTATTGGGGTATAAAACAACACGCAACCATCAAGTAGTATGATGATTGCGTGTTATGCTTATTTGAAAATTGACCGTCACTGTCTGAACCACGATTGTATCAGATTAAATGATTCATCAGATTTCATTCTTTTTTATCTGATTCATCCCCTAATTCCTTGCTTCTAGAATTTCAAAATATCGTCAATCAACTCTCGAAGTCTCTGGTCTCGTGTGCCAATAAACTCAATAATATCTTCGTTTTCGGAACCAATCATCTCAGGCATATAACCTTGTTTTACTAGATAGTTCAGACGCTTAATACCTTTTTTAGACACTATTTCATCATAATCATATCTTCTTACAAGACAATGACCTGCAACTGAATTTGTATTCATTTGCCAAGTAATTTCATCAATGTCTGATGGTTTCTCTTCAATATCAAAAAAACGATATAGTATTAAGGAACTCTGTTTTCTAGATCTCAATAACGAACTAAAGTCAGAATCTTGATTTTGAGAGTAAAGTAATCTCGCAAATAGATAATGATAAAAACCCCAATTGTCCATTTGGTGAAGAATGCTCAATGGAGAATAAGAATATAGCTTGCTATCTAATTTCTCCAACTCCGATGACAACCTTACTTTGAGAGACTTAACCTCCAAATTTCTAACAGATTTCACCAATTCATACATCGAATATCTTATTGTACTTTGAGTTATTGCTTTACCTATAATAACTCTAGTAAGTGTATAAACATCAATAAATTTAGCGGTAATTTTTATTTTCTCTTCAATCGTTGAATTGTCATCAATCTTAGATATTGGAGAAATGAGCAATGGGTTACTAAGCGAGTCTGCTATTGGGTAAAAATTAGAGCAATAAATTTCATCAAAACCTTCTTTATATTTATTTTTTTTTTAAATATTTTCATGTAAAGAGTTGAAAAGAAATCAAAGTCAGAACGAATGAAGAAATAAAAATCATCAGATTGTTTTAAAAAGGTTTTAGACGGATTATTTTTTACCCAAGAGTGAAATTGTGTACCAATGATTTCAAAATCTTCATTTTCAGAACCTACTTTCGTAGGTCTAATAGTCTCAGCATATTTTGCACGCAACCATGCCCTGAAAAAATCAAGATCACCGTCTATATTAGTGATCGATTTAATGTCGGCTATTCTTTCTTTCCAAAAGATATTCATTTCATCGCTCTTGATATCATCATCGATCTTAGACAAAAGAAAACCTTTTAATATTTCAGTTGGATTTAAACTAAGTCCTCTATCATTCATTGTCTCAAAAATTGTATAAGCATTATCCATTGAATAAGCTTTTACTTCAACCATCATTATTTTGTCTAGCATCCATTCTATAAATATTGGAAGCTTTGACGGTGTATTGAAGTCTTCTGGAAACAATTTGGTAATATCTTCAAATCGTTCAATGATATTTTGAATGGACTCATCTTTAACATCAGATTTCATCTCATAATCTAAGTGTGGTGTTGTAATGAGATGCTGAATTACATCATTCCTAGATTCAACATTTAAAACAAAAGTAGTTTTACCTCCCTTTGTTACATAAAGAAATTGTTTCAAATCTTTAACCTGATTATTAGGCAAATTTAGTTTCATCTGTGCGTGATGTAAAAAAATTAGCAACAACGTAAATGAAGTTAATCTTTGCTGACCATCAACAATAGATAAACTCTTTTTATCATCACATAAAACTATTGGACCCATATAATATCCACCATAGTCTTCATAATTTTCTATTGTGTCCCCATCACTATAAAATTTATCAAAACATATACATAAATCACTAATCAAAGCTTCAATATGCTTACGTTGCCACCTATATTCCCGTTGAAAGGAATCAATTTTATACCTGTTGTTCGTTAGAACATCCGATAAGTTTTTATCTTTTGCTTCTATAAATTGCATATTATTTGAGTTCTTTGATTAATGTTTTTAAAATATTGAAAGAGTATTCGTAGATTCCCTGATTAATTTCGGTTGGATCTAATTCTCCATGAAACAGCAAACATCTAAGAGTATATAAAATATGTATTAATGATTTAGCTATCAGTTCAGTATTGTTGACAAATTGAACTTTAATATCATTATCTAGCAATATATATTCACTTTTTAGTTTGGATTTTGAAACAATATTTATCGGATTTGAAGGATTAATACTACCATAGCAAATTCTTATTTTCTCTTGAATTTTAGGGTCACCTAATGAAATATATTGATTGTCATTTATAAGTGAGTTTAAATCATATGGATTAAAAGTTTTATCCATTAATGTCTTACCTCCTTTAGTAACTATAACGGCTCTATAACCCAATGATTTATCTGGTATCGCTTTATAGATATTTCCTTTTCTATCAGTATCAGAAGCCGGTGAAGGCAAATAATCTTCTAAAACTATATTTTGAAAAGAGACTATTGAATCATAGTTCATAATTCGCCTACTTTCAAGTTGAAAATGCAATTGAGCTAAATTGAACCTAAATGTTTTAGATTCGTTATCGTCATTTTTTAACAATGCTTCAATTCGATTCCTAATTTTGTTTTTAGTTTCCTTTATCTGCTTTAATGCAACGCTATCTTTCTTGGTATTATACTCAGTAAAATACCATGCATTAAAAGGTATCCAAGCTTTTACAAACATTGTATAAAAATCTGGCTCTGCTTTAGCAATCCAGTTGTCGATGTGTAATTTAGTTGCCATTAATTATTATCTTTTATAAATCTCAATGCATTTTCTTCATTTTCTTCAATAGCTATTTCTACAGCTTTTTTAGCTACTTCCAAAAGCCGCTCGCTCTCGGCTTTTAGTTTAAAACTTTCTTCAACTAATGCTACAATTTGTTCTTGTTTATTGTAGTCGATTATTGGAATTGGAAAATCCACAATATCTTTATCAGAAATTTTAGGTTGAGCAGTTCTCATTTCTTTTTGTTTAAACAATAATTGTCCAATTTTTTTGTGTGTTAAAAACAAATGGATATAAATTGGATTAAACTGCTTATCGTATAGACGAATTAACCCTAAATTATTAGAAATAATAGATTTTGAGTAATCCGCTGTAATTAAACTGGCTGTACCTACAGAACCAATTAATGCAATAACTATATCACCTTTTTCTGTTAGCAGTTCGTTAGAATGTTTAAAACCATTTGAAAGCGTCATCAGTTTATCAGAAGACATTTGATTAGAAGATATATCAGCACCTCGAATATATTTTATACCATTTTCCAAATTGTAAAATTCTTCACTAACGAAATTTCCCCGAAAAGTATTGCAAATACCACCTAAAGTTTTATATCCAAATTTATAGGACTTGAGTTTTTCTCTTAATTGCTCATACTTTATTAAATAGTATTCGGAATCAATTCTACCCTCTCTATAAAAGCTCTCTTTAAAACTTTTAATATTTACTGGTTCTTTGCTTGGTTCAAAGTTTTGTAAGCCGATTTCTTGGAGTAAAAGTGTTTCGGCTTGGGTGTAGGCTTTATGAGCTTTGATTTTTAAATCTTGGCTTTCCTTGTAAAATGCAGATACATCGTCAAACAAGCTGTTACTGAAAACTGGTATTAAAAATTTCCGTAATCTTTCTAATGTTAGCATTTGTTGAACACCACCAGAACCACATCTTAATGATTGTAAACTGCCATAATATGACATTAGAAATAATGCAATGTATTCAGAATTTGGAACTCCTATATTTAATGGTTTAAATATAGCTACATCACGGTTCATATTTGCAGGCAATAACCATTTTTCAGCAACAGCAACTTCTCCTAAGGTACCCTTAATTGAAATCAGAATATCGCCAACATTAACACTTGCTCTTGCATTCCGTTTATTAACATCATTTGATACATATCTTATGTTTGTAACATCTACATAACCCTTTTTGATGTTTTCTGCGGTTAGATATTTAACCCCAGTTTCTTGAATTTCAACTGAACCGTGTTCACCATCGGTAACTTTAAACTTTTCTCCAAGTCTAAAATGATGTTTATTTAGCAAATAATTTTCAGCTACAATAAACTTATTTTGGAAATATTCACTGTCATATCGATTTTCTGTTACAATTTTCGAATAATTTACTTCGCTAATTTCCAGCCCTTCCAATAAAGCATTATACTTTGCTTCGTCAAAAGGGCTTAGAGAAAAAAACTTAGCTTCTCCTTTTTTCCGAATTCTGCAAATGCTTCAGCTATCCCGTCTTTCGTAAGTCTATCATGATTGAAAAGGTCATGTTTTACTATTAAATGTCCGTGAGAGTCTAATAGATATTCGTTACTTGGTATTGGCATAATCATATTTGTGTAGTTACATGATTCACCAAGTATGAATGGAATTTTATTTATATGTTCTTTTTCAACTAATTGATTGTATTGATACCCATTAATTATTTCATCAGTTTTTTTATGTTTATAAACTGTTGCACTTTCAATTGAACCATATTTTTGAATAAAATCTTCTTCCTTATATTTAATTAGTTTATGATCTTCAAATATACTTACATACTTTTGAGTAACATATATTTTATCCCCGCTATTGTCTTTGCTTGGCTCTTGCATAGTGGCAAAGAAAATAGGATAATCTTCTACTTTGGGGCAAAGTTTGTCATCCCATTTTTGAACGAATAATACACTTGTTTTTGTGCCTGTATGCGGTTTAAAAACATTGCCGTGCAAACCAACTACTGCCAATATTCGGCAATGTCCCGCAATAAATTCACGAATTTGTTTGTCGCTACTATTATTAAACCTGCCTTGTGGCAACACAACCGCCATACGTCCTCCAGACTTTAAAAAATCAAGATTACGTTCAATAAATAAAATATCTCTTCCAACAGCAGTTTGATATTTTCCATTGTCTTTTTTTCCTAACTCATATTTTGCTAAAATTCGACTTTCTTTAATGTCACCTGCAAATGGTGGATTAGCCATTAATACATCAAATTGAAAATCTCTATTACTATTTTTGTCAGATCTTAGTCTTTTTAATTTCTTCCAGCCATTATTGTAAGTATCAATCCAATCCTCATCTTCGGTATTTTCATCCCAACGTTCATAATCTAGCGTGTTTAAATGTAAAACATTAGTTTGTCCGTCTCCAGCTATCAGATTTAGGGTTCTTGCTACACGTACAGCTTTTTCATCAAAATCAATTGCAAATACTTTTTCATTAACATAGTCTGAGACTCTTGGAATTGGAGGTTTGGTCGTCATTAAATCATCATCAATAATACCAAGTTCTTTATGTATTTGTTTTTTTACATAAAAGAAAGTATGAACAGGGAAACCACAACTTCCTGCAGCCGTGTCGATAATTGTTTCCTCTTCTTTGGGATTCATCATTCTAACACACATGTCAATTACATATCGTGGTGTAAAATACTGACCTTTCTCACCTTTACTGCTTTTATTGATGAGATATTCAAAAGCTTCATCTACAACATCTAGATTAGAGTTGAAAAGTTTTACATCTTGTAAACTTGATATACAAATTGAAAGGTGAGAAGGCGTCAACATTAACTTTGAATCGTCAGTGAATACACCTCCCCATTGTTGCTTTGCACTATCAAATAAATTCTGAATTTTGGCTTTTAATTCTGACTCAGTATCACCATAATTTCTAAATACTAAATTTCGACCTCGATCTCTTCCGCTTTGCAGCTCGTCAAATAGCTTAGTGAAAATGAGTTTAAAAAGTTCTTCAAATACATCAACACCAGCATTAGCCAAAACTTCGTCCTCCATTTCCAGAATCAAATCTTTTAATGATTTTCTTTCGGTTACGAGTTTATCCTTTTTAATCAAATCTTCAATAAACCAGCGTTCTTCTAAAATGTCAGATAATTTTTGGTCTGCTTTTGGAATTTGAGGAATATCTTCGAAGTAATTGGGGTCTTTTCTGTGGTAATATGAAATAGAGTCGCCATTACTCCAAATTCCAATTGGAGCGCCTGTGGCATTACAATACGATTTTAATTGCTCTTTACCGTCTTTAAGTTTTGGCTTTTTCAACTCCACCATAATAAAAGGTGTAGTTGTCTGATTCTTGTCAAATATGACAATATCAGCTCTTTTCTTTTCTCGTCCAAACGACACGGCATATTCTAATTCCATTCGTTCGGTAGAATAACCAAACTTGTCACGAAGTACCAAAATGTACAATTGTCTAACAGCTTCTTCTGCAGTTAGTTTAATCTCTTTTTTTCTAACAAGGCAAGTTACATAAGCAGAATCTTTTCCCTTATTGTCTTTTATACTTATACTTTCCTCAAACACCACAATCTGCTCTGGAGTAAATTGTGTCAACTTGTAGTCTGAATCTTTAAGAATTTCTGATAGAATCATATTGCTAATTTTCTTGTTTTATTTTTTGTTTACAAAAGTAATGTTTTAAAGCCGATTTTTTTCGGCTTGTTGACAAAACCAATATATGCGAACTTAATGTTCTCATATTCCTTTATTTGGCAGGATATGCGAAATAGAGTTGCGCATAGTTCTATTTTAGAAGTACTTGTTTTTTGCTTGACTTATTTTTTAGCACTCCAAAAATACAAACTATAATTAACTTAGGCAAGTATAATTATGTTTATTTTGAAATTTGAATTGAAAATAATTATTCATCTTAGATTTTAGTCCGTTTAGAAGCTATCGGGGCATATAGTTCTGTTGCTGTGGCGGGTAGATGTTTGGCGCAGGCATATAGCTGTAGCTACATTACGCAAGGATAGGATGTGCTAGTGTAAGGATGCTATAAGATAGTGCTATTTCAGCGCTACATAGTGTAATTTTAAAACAACTTTGTACTTTTTCAGCGCTACATAGTACTTTTTCATCGCTACATAGTGGCTTGACGAAATGAAATAGTGGCTGGACAAACCGTCAAGGTAGCTTGAAGAAACGTCAAGGTAGCTTGAAGAACCGTCAAGGTGGCTGGACAAACCGTCAAGGTGGCTTGAAGAACCGTCAAGGTGGCTTGAAGAACCGTCAAGGTAGCTTGAAGAAACGTCAAGGTGAGTTGTAGAAATGAAAAACCACTATGTAGCACTGTTGGATAACTATCAACTTGCTTATTAGCAGTATTATATGTTGATAGATTACTATGACAGGCTTTTCTTTTACAAACTGTTATTATTTACGGCCTACTATAACAGAACTTTATGCAATAAGTAACTGATAAGTATTATTGGCTTGTAGTGCATTTAATTGATAGATGCTGTTTTATAGCAGAGCTTATAGATTTTACCCTACTTGAAGCGGGGAAATTCACTGTCACTGTCTGAACCACGATTGTATCAGATTAAATGATTAATGCGAGTCAGGAAAAGAAAAAACATGAATGTCCGTTCGACTGAGACTTCGGCGTGAGCTCAGTCGAACGCTCACGCCGAAGCCTACGGACAATAAAACATTGATACATGTTTATTCTATTGATATTGAAGTTCCAGTCGAACGCTCACGCCAAAGCCTACGGACTATTCTTCAACTCCTGATTCGCATGATTCATCAGATTTCAGAGCGTTCTTTTTTATCTGATTCATCAGCCGGATCCAAGTTCAGACAAATTCCCTACGCCAAACATTACATGCTACCTTCAACAGGGTTGATTAAATATGACATTATATTTTCACTACTACTTAAATAACCCTCAAATGTTCTGTTGAATTTTTTGAGGGTTTTCTTTTTAATGGTTACCTTTGCACATGATATTTTTTAAGGAAAAACAAATATGAAAATAAAGATAGCAATTGTAGGACTCGGAGGAGTAGGAGGGTATTACGGTGGAATGTTGGCCAAAAAATATGCGGATCATCCGGACATTGACATATACTTTGTGGCACGGGGCGCACACCTCAAAAAAGTCCAGGAGGATGGATTGACGCTGATAACCGAAGATGGAACTTTTCAGGTATATCCTACACTGGCAACAGACAACGTAGCCGAAATAGGGGCTGTCGATTACATTATCCTGACTCCGAAAAGCTATGATCTGGAATCGACGGTAAATCAGATAAAACCCCTGGTAGGGTTTCATACGGTTATCGTTCCCCTGCTGAATGGTATCGATAATTCTGATAGAATCAGGGCCTTATTGCCCGGAACCGAAGTGTGGCAAGGCTGTTGCTATATAGTGGCGCGCCTCAACGAGCCGGGCGTGGTAGAAAGCTCGGGCGGGCTGCACCGGTTCAACTTTGGGTATGAATTCAAACAAACCAATAATCGTCTGGACAGTTTTGAGATATTGTTGAAAGCGGCAGGTATTGATGCTTACTTTCACGAAAAAATCATGCATGTTATCTGGACTAAGTTCTTTTTTATATCGGCAACAGCTTCACTGACTTCGTATTTTGATGTGAGCTTTGGTGCTTTACTGACAGACGAGGTTCGCAAAGCTACGCTTATCAGTTTACTGGAAGAATTGCTCCTGATATCCAATGCCGAAGGAGCCGAGATTGAACGTACGGTAATTGATAAAGTCATTCATCAGTTAGAAAAACTCCCATTCGAAACCACTGCATCCATGCACAGCGATTTTAAAGCAGGCAAAAACACCGAAGTACAGGGACTGACGGGCAGTGTGGTTGAACTGGGAAAGAAACATGGCATCCCAACGCCAATTTATGAAAAAGTGTATGCGGAGCTGAAAAGCCGGATGAACCGGTAAAAGCAGAAAACAAAAACGGGGCAGCTTAACTGAGCGCCCCGTTTTTTCATTTAAACTATCCTGTATATCTCCATAATATTCTCCAATATCTTTTCAAAATCAATTTTCAGGTCTATCAGTGCTCCGCTATGCACATCGAAAACC
>Ga0302272_1001016_pt1 | contig 12770 bp, 13 predicted proteins | sample III_Bog_N1_2_FD_198772 | JGI IMG/M metagenome (GOLD analysis project Ga0302272, IMG submission 198772) | Peat permafrost microbial communities from Stordalen Mire near Abisko, Sweden - III_Bog_N1_2 | ecosystem: Environmental > Terrestrial > Soil > Wetlands > Peat | place: Sweden: Abisko...
CGGTGATTATGTAAATGTGGATCTTTCGCTTGGGTATGCTATTCCTAAAACCAAAGTATCGGTTTACGGAAGGGTAATTAATATTGGCGATGTAAGATACACAACGGTATCGCCGGTATATCCAGACTATGGACGCCAATTTTCAGTTGGAGCAAGAATTAAACTATAAAAAAACGACAAGTGTCTGATATTAGAATCTCAGACACTCAGTAAAAAAAAAATACTATGTATGAAATGAATGCAAAAGAATACAATGAGAAAGTAATGAAGGGGCACTTCAAGAAAGTGTATCCTCTCATTGCTAGCCAGATATTACAGTTGACAAAAATTTCCGAAGGAAAATGTATTGACCTAGGTGGTGGCCCGGGGATGCTCGGCATTTCGATGGCGGAAATTACAAACCTCGACGTAGTTATTTACGATTTATTGCCTGATTGTGTGCAATTGGCCAAAGAGAATGCTGCTGAAAGAAATCTATCACATAGGGTAACTTCAAAACAAGGGGTGGCGGAAGATATTCAATTTTCCGATAATTCGATTGATTTGGTAATTAGCCGCGGTTCCATCTTCTTTTGGGAAGACCAGAAGAAAGGAATCAGCGAAGTGTATCGGGTTTTAAAGCCCGCTGGCTGGGCTTACATTGGAGGTGGGTTCGGTAGCCAAGAACTATTGAACGAAGTAATTGAGCAACGAAAAGACGAACCTCAATGGGAAAATGACAGAAAAAAACGAATGACTAAAAGACCGCCGGAATACTATCAGTCAATTCTTGAAGACCTGGAAATTCCCGGTTTTGTACAAGGAGGCCCAGCTGGAACATGGATAATATTTCAAAAATAAAAATGATGAAAACAGTAAGAATCAAATCAACAATTCCAATAATAGCTTTATTGTTGATAACCAACAGTAGCATTGGACAAACTACGCGAACCATCATTGATATGGGTGGACGGAAGGTAATAGTTCCTAAAATAATAAAAAAGGTATTTGTGGATAAGCATTGCGCCATGATGATTAATGCCATTGCTCCCGAAAAAGCAATAAATATCGTCTTCGACCCGTCGGTTGAAGCTAAAGCTTTTTTGGCTACCAGTTATTATCAGGGTAAACCTTATGTGCAGGGAACTGAAGAAATTTTAAAAATACACCCCGATGTGGTATTTATGTCGGACGAATTAAGTCCTTCCGTGGTTGAGAAAGCAGAAAAACTACAGAAACAGGTTAAGATACCAGTTGTATTGCTGGAAATGGATATGAACGGTTATAAAAAGAACCTTACATTTTTGGGCGATTTATTTGGCAAGAAACAAAAATCAGCTGAATTGGTGGCATTTATAAAAACGTATCTCGACGATATTGAGATACGGGCGAAACTAATTCCTGAAAAATCCAGAAAAGTAGTTTATTATGCCGAAGGTCCTAATGGTTTGAATACCGACCCATCAGGTTCTAAGCATAGCCAGATTATTGATTTCGTTGGAGCAAAAAACATTGCAAAAGCCGATATTATTGAAGGTAAAGGCATGTCGGCAGTATCGATGGAACAAGTTATGGTTTGGAATCCTGAGATTGTTTTAGTGTGGACAGGTAGTGCCGGGACAACCTACAACTACGTAACAACCAATCCACTTTGGGCGAATATTAAGGCAGTAAAAACCAAACAGGTATATCAAATTCCATGGTTGCCGTTCGGTTGGTTCGACCGTCCACCGGGAACGAACCGTATACTTGGCACCGTTTGGACAGCCAATCTATTATATCCTAATATATTTAAATTTGATTTGGTAAAAGTGACGCAGGAATACTTCAAGAAGTTTTACCATGTAGATTTATCTGCAGCAAAAGCCAAGCAACTTATCAATCCAAAACCATTTTAATATTCAGATTATGACATCAGTGAAAGATAACATAGAAGAATCAATTTTGATGACATGCAGCCCACGTCCAAAAATGTCTAAAACGGTTAGCGAACAAGGCATTCCGGTTCTCCAATATGGAGCAATAAATGTGTATACCATTCTGCCATGCCCATTGAAAGTAAGATTTAAAAAAGAGTTCGAAAACTTTATTGAGGCATATAATGCTGCGAACGAAAAACCCATTTATTGTCCCACCATAATGGATGGAAGTCCTAAAGGCATTGAAGGAAAAATGAATGATGCCGAAACCGAAGATGAGCTACCTGAAATGCTCATAACTACCGGACTTAATACAATCTTTTCTAAACCATTTAAACAGAAGTATCTAGAATCCGGCGTTTATGTGGGTTTGACAAAACAGTCCTTTTTGGACAAAATGCCTGAAGATTACAAACGTATTTCCAGCCAATACAATATCGGATTTCTAGCTTTCGGCGCATGGAGTTTGATTTATGATATGTCATTAGACGCGAATAAAAATTATCCCAGAAACTGGACAGACCTTGCAAAACCCGAGTTTAAAAACATGTTAGCCATTCATGGTTATCAGGGCAAAGCTAGTGGAACAAGCCTTTTGCTGGTATTAAAGGAACGGATGGGAGAAAAAGCTATTTCCCAGTTTGCTGAAAATATAAAGAATATCAGGCACTTTGCCGAGGTGATAAAGGGAATTGATTCGCTGGACGAGACCCGTGCTAAGTTCAATATTTTACCCAATGCAGCATCTTCTCAAATTCCAACCCGGAAAAATGCAGCTATGATTGAGTTCAATGATGGCCCACTAATGGCTCCGTTGTTTATGTTTGTAAAAAGAAGTAAGATGCAGGAATGTCAGGCTGTCATTGATTTCTTTTGGAGCGACGAATTCAGGGGAATACTTACAAAGGGTGATTTTCACATGCCCGATGACATGGATTGGAGTCTGAATTACAGTTACCCTAGTTGGGATTACCTTGCTACTCATGATTTTAATGAGTTAGCTGCATCATTAGACGTAGAGTTTCAAAAAGGTCTTAGCCGACGAGATTAACAACTGTGTTGAGGTATTGATTATCAATTAATAAAACTAATATATGAAACTAATAACTATATCCGGTCCACCTTCATCCGGTAAAACATCAGTATTGCTGAACGTAGTTAAAGCATTACTTGCCGAAGGTAAAAAGGTTGGAGTCGTGAAATTCGACTGTCTCTACACAGACGATGATAAACTTTTCGGAGCACTCGGCATTCCTGTACGGGTGGGGCTTTCGGGCAACCTGTGCCCCGACCATTATTTTGTAAGCAACATTGATGATTGCATTGAATGGGGCAAAGAACAACAACTCGATTTTCTGTTATCAGAAAGTGCCGGGCTATGTAACCGCTGCTCTCCTCACGCAAAAAATGTACTGGCAGTTTGCGTCATCGATAATTTGATGGGAATAAACACCCCGAAAAAAATCGGTCCTATGTTGAAATTTGCTGACATAGTAATCATTACCAAAGGTGATATTGTGTCGCAGGCCGAGCGTGAAGTGTTTGCATTCAAAGTGCGCCAGTCCAACACCAAAGCTAAGATCATGTATGTTAATGGCATTACAGGGCAGGGTGCATACGAACTTACTTCTTTATTTTACTCGGCAAATGAAACCATAACATTGAATGGCGGAACATTACGTTTTTCAATGCCTGCCGCCTTATGCTCTTATTGTCTGGGTGAAACTAAGATTGGTAAAGACTATCAAATGGGTAATATCAAGAAAATTAAAATTTAAACTAATCAATCATGGAATTACTTGAAAAAAATATTGATACCATAACTAAAGAAACTCCCTATATAAAAGAGTTTCTCGATACTTGTGGCATTCAACCCGATAAAACTATGGGGTTGGGAAAATATCTCGATACCCTTACTGAGGAGTTTTTTGAAGACATTGGAATGGATAAAATACAATTGATAAGCAATATGGAAGGTATGGTGCAACTGTCAACTGAAGATATCCCATTTAAATTCAGTTCAATAACTATTATTGGGGGACATGATAAGAATCATAAGCCGGAAAATATAAAATTGCAACTCGTACCGGGAATGATTACCAGTATTGTAGGACCAACAGGTTCAGGCAAAAGTCGTTTGCTGGCCGACATTGAATGGATGGCTCAAGGTGATACACCAACGGGCAGGATTATAAAAGTAAATGACGAAAAACCCGATCCTGAACTTCGCTTTTCGCTCGAACACAAGCTGGTGGCGCAACTGTCGCAAAACATGAACTTCGTGATGGATGCCTCTGCCGGTGATTTTATCACCATGCACGCCGAAAGCAGAATGGTAAAAAATGTCTCAGAAATTGTAGGAGAAGTAATCCGGCAAGCGAACTTGTTAGCTGGTGAACAATTTTCCAGTGAAACTCCGCTCACAGCATTATCAGGCGGACAGTCACGGGCATTGATGATTGCCGACACGGCTTTCTTGAGTACTTCGCCCGTGGTGCTGATTGACGAAATCGAGAATGCCGGGATTGACCGGAAAAAGGCACTCGGGCTTTTAGTCAAAAAAGAAAAGATCGTTTTAATGGCTACTCACGACCCGATTTTGGCACTCATGGCCGAACAGCGACTAGTCATCAAAAACGGTGGTATTCATAAACTTATTATTACTTCCGAAAATGAAAAAAATAATTTATCTGCTTTGGAAGCCATAGATAACAAGATGCTGGCCTTGAGAAATAAACTCCGCTCAGGAGAAACAATTGAGAATACCACCTTTTAAAATACAGTATTATGGAAGATATTATCATTAAACCAATTGGAATAATACATACGCCACACACTGACATAAAAAACATGCCAATTCAACCTGTTGCAGCTGAAGGTATAAAAGGTTATATCGAACTCTTGCCTGAATATACTGCGGGGTTGAAAGATATTGAAGGTTTCTCACATCTCACGCTTTTGTACCATTTTCACAAAATAAAAGGCTTTGAACTGGTTGTTGTTCCATTTATGGACACCGAAGTTCGAGGAATTTTTTCCTGCAAAGCTCCTAAAAGACCTAATGCAATTGGTTTGTCAACCGTAAAACTCATTAGTATTGAAGGGAATATTGTGCACATTGAACAAGTGGATATGCTGGACGGAACTCCGTTGATTGACATTAAACCATTCTATCCACGATACGATAACCGCGAAAATGTAGAAATTGGTTGGTTGGAAAAAAATAAAGATCTCCCATTAGAAAAACTTCGTTCCGACGAGCGATTTAAATGATTTTGGGACAATATAAACAAAATGAATTTGAGCACTTAATTAACTAACAAACAGAAATATAAACACTATCAAGGGAAAAAAATATGTGTGAAGAAAAGTTGAATTATTACCCGGTATCTATCGTAGGTGCTGGTCCTGGCGATCCTGAGTTACTAACCTGTCGCGCTAAAAAAAGAATTGAAGCAGCAGATGTATTGCTTTATGATTGTTTGCCCGCAGTTCACGTTGTAGACGTAGCTTCAAAAAAAGCAAAAATAATTTTTGTGAACAAACATGCTTCCGAACCTACAGAAAAAATTGATATGTTCACGCTTATGCAGCAGTATTATAAACAAGGACTTAAAGTAGTTCGTCTCAAGGCAGGCGATGCAATGATGTTTAACGGAGGAGGAATAGAAGCCCGAAAATTAAAAAAAGAAGGTATTCCTTTTGAAATTGTACCTGGTATAAGTGCCGGTGCAGCAGGAGCAAATCTGTTTGCAATTCCAATTACTGAGAAGTATGAAAGTAATGGGGTAATGCACATTATTGCAGATGAAATCAGGGACGATTTTGCTCAAATCAGGGCCGTTGCCAACATGATGCATAAGCATGGGACAACAGCCATTTTATATATGGCTTATGATAATTTGATAGATATTTTTAGGGTATTTCGGGAAGAGGGAGTCGGTGCAGATATGCCTATTGTGGCTACTTCCATGTTGTCGTTAGCTGATGAAGATTGTGTGAGTGGAACTATTACTGATATTCTGAAAAAGATGGAAGAACGAGAAATGGTTTCTCCATTCACATTTTTTATCGGCAGATGTGTTGAAAACAACATTGAACCTAAAACTCCAGAAGAGAAAGTCATGCATAAAATAGCAAGTATGTGCTAATTAATTCCAATTCACGAAATAAAAAAAATATGAAAACAAAAATAGTATTAGTTATATTTTCTACCTGTATTTGTCATTTATTTTCACAAAATTCTATTTCTAAAACAGATTCTATTTCAAAGGTTTATACATTAGGTGAAATTTCCGTATCGGGTTTTAAACAAGACAATAAGTCACAACAAATAGTAGCAACTCAAATGCAACAGTTTAATCGCGAAGATCTGGCATCGGCACTAAAATTACTTCCTGGTGTGAGTATCACCAATGTTGGAGGACGCAACGAAGCCATGCTTTATCTCAGAGGATTTGATTTACGTCAAGTGCCTGTTTTTGCTGATGGAGTACCTATTTATGTACCTTATGATGGTTATATTGATTTATCCAGATTCACCACCTACGACTTATCTGAAATATCAGTATCCAAGGGATTTACATCTATCCTCTATGGATCGAACACGCTGGGTGGTGCTGTGAACTTAATTTCGCGTAAACCAACAAAGCCACTTGAGGCAGATGTAGAAGCCGGTATTAAGCTGAGTAGTGATGGGTTTAATGGCTATCATACAGCGCTGAACATCGGAACAAGACAAAAACTTTTTTATGCTTTGGGTAGTTTGTCGTTACTGGATAAAAAGTTTATGAATCTTTCAAATGATTTTACAGCAGTAAAAGGAGAGAATGGAGGAAAAAGAGATCACTCCAACTCACGAGATTTTAAAGCAGGGGCAAAGCTTGGTTATACGCCTAACGCAACTGACGAATATTCTGTAAATTACAGTTTAATAAATGCTGAAAAAGGTGTACCTACTTATTGTGGTATAAACCCCACTCAAGGTTACAGATATTGGGAATATCCTGAGTGGAATAAATCCAGCATTTATTTTATTTCTAAAACGGTGTTAACACCAAAAACCTATTTAAAAACAAATGCTTTTTACGACACATATCACAATTCGTTAAGTGCTTATGATGATTCCACTTACACCACACAGAAAAAAGGTTCTTCTTTCAATAGCATCTATAATGATCACACTACCGGTGCTTCTGTAGAACTGGCAACAGAAACCTTTCAGTCAAATACACTTAAGTTTGCCTTTCACGAAAAATACGATGTGCACAAGGAACACAATATTGGAGAAAAAATAAGAACTTTTGCTGATAACACACTGTCAATCGGTACTGAAGACACTTATAAAATCACAGACAAAATAAATGCTGTTGCCGGATTGAGCTATAACAGGCGTGCCAGTATAAAGGCTCAGAATTACTTTTCGTCCAAAGACTCAATTGCCGATTTTCCATCCAATACCAGTGATGCCTTAAACTATCAATTGGGAGGGATTTACAATTTAAATTCCAATCAGCAACTTTCTTTGTCGGCTTCACATAAAACCCGTTTCCCCACATTGAAAGACCGCTATTCGTATAAATTGGGAAAAGCAATTCCTAATCCTGATTTGAAACCAGAATCGGGCTGGAATTTTGAATTAAACTATGCTGCTACTTTGTCCGACAAATTTCAAGTGGAAGGTGCTATTTTCTATAATAAATTAAAGGATGCAATCCAACAGGTAGATAACGTTGAACCGGGTAAATATCAAATGCAAAATACAGGTAATGCCACATTTAAAGGCTTTGAGTTACAAGCTGGCTGGGCGCCGATAAAAGAATTGACTTCAGGAATAACCTATACATATATTGACCGTGAAAACAATTCAAATCCCATCATCAAGTTTACTGATGTGCCCAAACACAGGGTATTTGGATTTTTGCAATACAATTTATTAAAAAGAGATGTTTACGCCCAAATTAATGGAGAGTATAATTCTGAACGTATCAGTACCAGCGATGGAAAATACACAGCCGGAGAGTATTTTCTTTTGAATGCCAAGATGCATTCCGTAGTTTACAAAGGTTTATCAGCAGAGGCTGTCGTAAATAACATATTTGACAAAAACTATTGCGTGGTAGAAGGTTATCCTGAAGAAGGACGTACTTTTCTATTTACCCTGAAATATAAGTTCTGATAATTCTAAGCAGTCAGTTTGTTTCTTATACTACCAAACTGACTGTTTTAGTTCATTTTAGTATTTGTTCTGGAACTCCTTTAAAACAAAATTAGATATGAAAAATAAAAGCAGCTATATATTAATATGCATTTTAGTTATAGGTCTATACAGTTGTAAAAACAGCACAAGCCATAATCAGATAGCTAAACGAGTGATTACCGATATGGCCGGACGAAAGGTGGAAATTCCTGAAAAAATAACCTCCATTTTCATTGATCGCCATTCAGCCACATTGGTCTATGCATATGATACAGCTATCACGGTTAACGCTGTGTTTCAATATAACGATACTGAAAAAAAATACCTGAAACCATCCTTTTACAAGGATAAACCCTATGTAATTGAAGGAGGCTCTGACGAAGAAATTGTAAGATTACATCCCGATGTAATCTTTAGCTCGCAGTTCATCACGCAGGAGAACATTGACAAAGCCAATAAGTTGCAGGAAAGAATACATATACCTGTTGTTTTCATCGATATGAATATTAGCCATTATAAGGAGGCATTCACTTTTGTAGGACAACTATTGGGAAAACCCGAAAAAGCAAAAGAGCTATCGGAGTTTGTACATCATTACGTAGACTCTATTCCGATAAAAGCGTCCAGAATACATAACGCTCAAAAACAACGTGTATATTATGCCGAAGGAATTGATGGTTTAAAAACCGACCCGATAGGTTCTGTACATAGCCTTTTACTCGATTCAGTTGGAGTGATGAACGTAGCACAAGTAGAAGTTCTTTCTGGCAAAGGAATGACTGATGTTTCAATGGAGCAGGTATATGCATGGAATCCGGAAATAATATTAGTCTGGTCAGGAAATTTTGATGACATGTATTCATTCAAAGCCATTGAAACAAGCTCGTTATGGAAGAATCTCGCGGCAGTGAAAAATCATAAAGTTTATCAGGTACCCTGGCGACCTTTCGGTTGGATAGATCGCCCGCCGGGAGTAAATCGTCTTATCGGATACGTATGGCTGGCTCATTTAATGCATCCGGATATTTATCCATTTGATATGGTGAAAATTACCAAAGAGTATTTTCAAAAATTTGTCCATTACTCAATGAGTGACAAAGAAGCAATGGAGATACTAAATCCTCGCCCATTACTACAATGAGTGAGATTCAGATATTCTATTTGTTATTCTACTTTGAGTTTAAGGTTACTAACAAGAGTAATTGTATCTATTTAAATAATCCGAAATGAACGAAACTATCAAAGTAAAACAGATGGAAAGTGGAAAGCTGACACTTATATTCACTGGACTCGTCATTCTACTTGTCTCAGCAATTCTATTTTCAGCTTGTCTGGGACGTTACCCCTTGTCGGTCTCTGATTTACTGACTTATATATTTACAGGTAGAAGCATTGATACGTCTTTGCCAACCGTATTGCTCAATGTACGGTTGCCCCGTATTATTGGTGCGCTGATAGTTGGGGCTGTACTTTCCGTTGCTGGAACGGCTTATCAGGGACTTTTCCGTAATCCCATGGTTAGCCCAGATATTTTAGGGGTAAGTTCAGGTGCTGGATTTGGAGCATCGCTGGCTATTACACTCTCTTTATCATTAATCGGTATTCAGCTTATGGCATTTGCCTTTAGTATGCTAGCTGTCTTTCTGGCTCTTTTTGTAAGTAAAATTATTAGTAAAAACCACGATAAGATACTGATGCTGGTACTCTCAGGAATGGTAACTGCAGCTATTTTTAATGCGCTGATTTCATTAATGAAATACATTGCCGATAGCGATTCGAAATTGCCTGATATTACATTCTGGCTTATGGGAAGCTTAGCAAGCATTACCTTTGACGAAATCAAAGTTGTGCTCCCATTAGTAACTATTGGTATTGTACCTATGTTGTTACTCGGTTGGAAACTCAATGTGCTGTCGTTTGGCGACGAAGAGGCGAAAGCATTGGGAGTAAATACCGGTAGACTTCGCCTTATTATCATTTGTTGTGCCACGCTTATTACAGCCTCAGTAGTTTGTATTGCAGGACTAATTGGTTGGATAGGGTTGATTATACCCCATTTTTCACGCTTTCTAGTGGGTCCTAATCATAAATATTTGCTTCCGGCTTCGTGTCTGTCGGGGAGTATTTTTATGCTTTTAGTGGACGATGTGGCACGGTCGGCTACTTCGCTCGAGATTCCGCTCGGTATTCTTATTTCGCTTATCGGAGCACCTTTATTCCTGGTATTTCTATCTAAATCAACTAAAAAATCGTGGTAAAATAATGAAACTCGAAATAAAAAACGGCGTTTTCGGCTATGCAGGTAAAGCTGTTATAAGAAATATAAACTTTGAATTAAACACAGGCGAAATTGTGTGCCTGCTAGGCAAAAACGGTGCAGGTAAAACCACCTTGTTTAAATCTATGTTGGGAGTTCTCAAACCAATTTCCGGCTCCATCCTGCTGAACGAAAAACCCATTGAACATTGGAGTCGTCCGCAGTTTGCCCGATTGGTGGGTTATATTCCACAAGCCCGTTCGCTCCCTTTCCCATTTACTGTGATGGATGTAGTTCTTTTTGGACGCACGTCCCACTTATCTACTTTTGGTTCACCTGGCAAAAAAGACCGCTTGCTCGCCGAAGAATGTTTGGAATTACTCAAAATCACACACCTGAAGAATCGGAGTTTTACCCAACTGAGTGGTGGCGAGCAACAACTTGTTATCATAGCTCGCGCATTAGCACAGCAACCGGCTTTCCTTGTTATGGATGAACCTACTTCCAGTCTCGATTTTGGAAATCAAATCAAAATTATTCGACAAGTAAATGCCCTGAAAAATAACTCACTGGGCATTATTATGGCTACACATTCACCCGATCATGCTTTTATGTGCGATGCCAATGTAGCTATCATTCATAAAGGCAAAATGTGGAAGACGGGACATTCGAACGATGTTGTTTCGGAAGAAATTCTGAAAGAAATCTATGGTGTTGAAGTAAAAGTTCGTTTATTAGGAAATCCAGAATGTAACAGGTTGGTTTGTGTACCAACGGTGTAAAATCAATAAGCATGTTAACATATAAGTAACCTACAAAAAGAACTGTTCGGAAAACTAGATAGCTCTTTGTTTATACTCAATTATCTTTTTGCTATTTCTATAGTCTTTGCTACAAAATCGGTGTTGAATATTATTTCCAAAATATCAATTCAGTTTAAAGATTTGATTTTAAGCTTTACAAATTCATTAAAATACTCATTAGTTGAGCCTTGGTGTGTACGCCTGCTTGCTTGTGCTTTATTTCTCCATTTTTGAAAATCATTAAAGTCGGCACACTTTGAATCTGGTAACGGCTTGCTATCATTTGATTTTGGTCAACATCAATTTTTATTACTTTGACCCGCTCTCCAAGCTCTTCGGCTACTTGTTTTAGTATTGGTGATTGCGTTTTGCAAGGACCACACCATACAGCATGAAAATCGACAATAACCGGGCGATTTTCATTGATAATAGAATCAAAATTTCCTTTCATAAGATTGTTTTATTAAGTTTGACTATCTTTTTTCGTTATTATTATTTCTGTCATTTCACAACATGTCATTATCAATTAAGTCCAAGATTGTATATCTTTTATTTTCTAAGCTATTTTTTAAGACCGCTTCAATGATCATATTAACGCCATTCGCATAAGAGTCATGCCCTAAGACTTTTGTTTCAATTGTTACTTCATCACTGCCATCTTTAATAACAATTTTATGATAGGCATGTTTGTCTATATAGTCTTTGGGTATCCCAATTGTATTTTGTTGAATCCCTAGATCTCTTATTGAAATGATTTTGTCGAGCGGAAATTTTAATGAATTAGCAAATGAGTAGGCAGTTCCAGGTTCTGTTTTTTTTGTTGACTGATGAGATTCCGTGATGGATATTTCATAATTTTCAAAATATCTACCATTTACTTTTATCATATTTAATGTTTTCAATACTAAGATTGAAGTATTGGGAGAAATAATAAGTGGAAAATCCGATTTCATCGTTTCTGTTTCTAGTCCAGTTGAAAGTTCTATAAATACAGTTTTGGTTCTATCACAGAATTCAAAGCACTCTTTTAATTGACGTCCAGAGCCTGCATGTACAATTATTGCCTTTTCATTTAAGGCTTGGTATTGCGACTCCCACTTTACGATCTCATATGATTGAACTAATAAATCAGAAGTCAATATTGCATTTGCTAACTTGCCAGAACCTACAACAAATATTCTCATTCTTTCCATTTTGTATTATATTTCAATTTTCACCTCTTACTATCTAATATTTTGTTTGTCATAAATTTATTAGTCCCGACTATATGTATTTTGAAACCATATAAACTGCCACCACGAGTAAAAACACCGCAAACACTTTTTTGAATATAACTGAAGGTAATTTCACTCCCAGTTTTGAGCCGAAAAATGCACCTGCTAAAATACCAAGAGCAATTAAACCTGCATATAAGATATTTAAATGTCCGTTGTTGGCATAGATAATCACACTCGGCAAACCTACCGGTAATTGTAAAGCTGCTAATGAAGTGGCGGCAGCTGCTTTCGGGTCGTAATGAAAAACACCTATAAGCAAGGGGACAATAACTATTCCACCACCTTTACCAAAAAGCCCGGCGAAAATACCTGCTCCAATTCCCACCAGGAGATACA
>Ga0302272_1001020_pt1 | contig 12759 bp, 9 predicted proteins | sample III_Bog_N1_2_FD_198772 | JGI IMG/M metagenome (GOLD analysis project Ga0302272, IMG submission 198772) | Peat permafrost microbial communities from Stordalen Mire near Abisko, Sweden - III_Bog_N1_2 | ecosystem: Environmental > Terrestrial > Soil > Wetlands > Peat | place: Sweden: Abisko...
TCGTTCAACCGACAGAAACATGGATGAAAACATGTTTACAATGAATGTGGCCAATGGTTGTTACAGTGGTGGGGGATTAAAGCAAACGCCCAATGCTTTGCCTAACGATGGTTTACTGGATGTAATGATGGCAAAGAAACCAACATTCATAGATATTATCGGAGCACTTCACCTTTTCTTCAAGGGAAAACTGCATGAACACCCCATTATTGAATCATTTCAAACACAAAGTCTAATGATACAATGTCATAAACATGCATTAATGGAAGCAGATGGCATTGTCGTAAACGGTACTTCCCCATATACCATAAGCATTATTCCAAATGCCATTCAAATGATTGTACCGTAATAAATCAAAGAACCCCTAACCCCTAAAGGGGAACTTAGTTACTTTCGCCTCCTATTTTTGTTTCTATACCGAAATATCGATATGTAGGAAATAATACAGCCAATACTAACTTATTTCCCCTTTAGGGGTTAGGGGTTCTTGGATTTTTCTTATTACAAATCTTTCCGCTTCATCCAACACATCCAGTTTACCTACATCCAACATATGAAAATCAACAGGAACAAAACCTTTTATCATTTGGTCCCCGACATTGGATAAATAGAAATCCATGATCGGGAATTTAGGTCCACAGTCTTCCATCAACTTAAAAATATCAGGTGAAAGTATTTGGATGCCGGAAAATGCCAGTTTATTAAAGCCTGAAATATCATTGAATGTGACAGGTTTAGTTTCACCGGTTTTTTCATTTATCCACCCGCACAACCTGTTATCCTCATTAAACAACAGATACCGGTACGTATTACGTTTGCTAACAACCAATGTAGCAACAGAACCTGTGGAAATGTGATCGTTATATAATTCTTTTAAATCCACGTTGGAAAGAATATCCACATTGTGCACCAGGAAAGGTTTCCCATCATCAAAAAACCAGGCAGTCTTACGAACACCCCCTCCGGTATCAAGCAATAAATCACGTTCATCCGAGACTTCAATATGAATATCAAAGTTGTTTTTCGATTTCAGAAAATCAATAATCTGATCAGGAAAATGATGCACATTGACAATGATTTCGTTGAAACCGGCCACCTTTAATTTCAGGATAACATGTTCCAACAAGGGTTTGCCCCCTATTGGAATTAATGCTTTTGGTATGCTATCTGTCAGCGGTTTCAGGCGTGTGCCCAGACCTGCTGCAAAGATCATTGCTTTCAAATTGGTTGATTGGTTGGTCAATTGATTAATTCATTAATGGGTTGATTTGGTGCCGGGATTGCAGGCTGACTGTCTGATTTGCTTGGCAACAGTTCTTCTTTGTTTTGTTCGCGGTGGATAAGTTGCACTTCGACTCCAAATGTAGAGTTAAGATGAAGTGCCAGTTTTTGGGCTGAATAAACCGACCTATGTTGTCCCCCTGTACATCCAAAGCTGACCATCAGATTGGCAAATCCCCGGTCTTTATAGCGTCTGACAGAAGCATCCACCAGTTCAAATGCGTGTCCAAGGAAAGTCAGGATTTCACCATCTTCCTCCAGAAATTGAATAACCGATTCGTCCAAACCTGTAAAATGAGCATAACGTTCGTATTTCCCGGGGTTATTTACGGCCCTGCAATCGAATACATATCCTCCGCCATTACCCGAATCGTCCTGGGGAATTCCCTTCTTATATGAAAAGCTATATATTTTCACAACCAATGGTTTACGAACGGATACCTCACGAAATTGTTTCAGTTCAGTCATTTGCTTGAGTATTTGAAGCAGATACGGGTATTCCGAAAACTCATTTCTCAAAATAGTCCGTAGATTTTCAAGGGCAAAAGGAATGCTTTGTAAGAAATGGGGTTTCTTTTCAAAATACCCCCTGAAACCATAAGCTCCAAGTACTTGCAGCGTCCGGAACAGGACGAAATGTTTCAGTTGTTCCCTGAAATCACCTTCATCAACCGGCATAAATTCTTTAAGCGCATCCAGGTACTCTTGCAGCAATTCTTCCCGTAATTCTTTTTTATATTGTGCTTTTGCCTGCCACAGGAATGAAGCCACATCGTAGTACAAAGGTCCTTTCCTGCCACCCTGGAAATCAATAAAATAGGGTTCATCGTCTTTCACCATCACATTACGACTCTGAAAATCGCGGTACATAAACGTGTTTGTTTGTGAACGCATAAGTAATTCGGAGAGACGTGCAAAATCATCTTCCAGCTTATTTTCCTGAAAATCGAGTCCGGTGGATTTCAAAAAGCAGTATTTAAAGTAATTCAAGTCCCATAAAATGGAGCGTTCATTGAATTTTGGCTGTGGGTAGCATATGGTAAAATCAAAATCACGGGCACCCAGTACCTGAATGGCTGGTAATTTCCGCATGGTTTTACGGAGCAGCTCCTTTTCCTGTTCGCAGAACACGCCGGTTGTACGTCCTTCGGCAATAGCATCGAAAAGCAAGATATCTCCCAAATCTTCCTGAATATAGAAACGTCCATCAGAAGTCTGTGCCAGGAACTTAGGCACGGATATGCCCTGGTTATAAAAATGTTTTGCCATTTCAATAAAGGCTCTGTTTTCATCAATCGAAGTGCCTTCCACACCAATCAGGGATGTTTTTTTACTCTCTAACCTGAAATACCGTCTGTTCGAACCTGATGCTGACAGTTCTTCTTTCGATAATAGTTTTTCTTTTGTAAGTTGTTGAAACAGGTTTTCTAATTCTTGCATGTAACTGGTGTTTTAGGTATGGAGTAAAAAAAATATGTAAGGACAAAATAAATTTATTATTGCAAAGATACAAACATCATTCTAAAAGAAAGGCATTGCTTTAAGTAAAAACGGGGTTTTTGATGTTTTAAATTGAAGGGAAGTCTTTTTTTGACAAGACAAACACTCTACTTTAGTTTGAATCAGAGAATTTAAAGCGCAGGTAAAGAGTAGCCGCAACGATGTTATCATTATAAACATTATCAAGGTTATACCTGGGATCACCTTCTAAATTATTCACATTAAAGGGTCTGAATTGCGATTTTGCACCCACTGATAATAGTTTTGTCAGGTAATATTCCACGGATACTGCTAAAACGGGAAAAGAAGATGCTGAATTATAAACGGAAGCCTGGGAAGGAGTTGTTGAAGATATATAGTTGGAGGTATATCCGGCTATTCCATATCCGATAGACCCTTTTAGAATTACTTTATAGTCAGTGTTTGAAAAAAACAACCTGTTTACATTTACTGTCAGATTTACGCTTGCTGAGTTTACATTGGTTGTAAATGAAGGTCCTCCCAAGGGGAAATAATAATAATCAACAGAGATTCCGGCAAATGGTAAGAATGCATATTCCACAGAAACTCCGTATGCTTGTTTAATAAAGGAATCACCATCTCCATCCAGGCTGCTTAATCCAAATTCGGCAGTTGCCGACCATTTGTATGTTAAGTCACGTTGAGCAGATATGGCCCCAGCTAAAAAAACAAACACTATGACTACTAAAATCTTTTTCATAATCGACTTAGAGTAAAATCATAAAACAAATTTTATCATTGACAAAACCGACACAAATGAAATTATAATTTAAAAACAGTATAATCGGATTATTGTTCTCCTGTTTATCTATTTTTGACCCTTTAATTCAAGAAACCATTCAATGAAAAAGAAACCTGATTTTATTTGGGGTATCTGCAACTATGATTGGGTTGATTTCACGAATTCTCAACATGTTGAGAATGTAACGACTCAATTCAGTTCTTCGCATCCGATTGAAAATTGATTCCACCGGATATGTTGTAAAAGCAAATCTAAAATCCAATGAAATTCTACATTAGCTGCCAATCGTCTTTATTTACGAATTTTTGATCTAATGAACCCTTAATATCTGCCACAAAATTGACATGATATTGACATGATGATGCTGTAGATATTCCTTTTTGATTATACCAATCCCAACCTGAGAAACTCCATGGCATTAATCACCTCATTGTCATGTTTTTATCCTATTTCATACGGTAACTCATCCGTATCCTACCCATATTCCACCGATAACCCATCTTATATATGATATGGGATATAGGTGGGATATAGGTGGGATATCTAAGGGACAACTAAGAAACACCGTCAAAAGCGTGAAAGAGGGATGATGAACGGGTCAGATCGTTTTGTGTTCCGTGTTCCATGTTCCATATTACGTGTTCCGTGTTTGTTCATTTTAAATTTCTACCTTTTAGATCGTGTAGTTCTGCTGTGCAACTATGAATTATAGAATGAAATTACAATTATCCATCCTTTTTTTGTACTTTTGCGGTAATTTGTATTTAAAAAAGATTATGAGCATAGAACTGAGTGAACAAGAACAGTTCAGACGACAAAGTCTGGATGAATTACGCAATTTGGGCATTGATCCATACCCTGCAGCCCTGTATCCAACCGACGCATTTTCAATTGATATAAAATCCGAATTCAACGACGAAGAAAGCGGTAAAAATGTATGTGTCGCCGGTCGTATCATGAGCCGTCGTATCATGGGGAAAGCTTCATTCATTGAATTGCAGGATTCCAAAGGACGTATTCAGGTTTATGTAAGCCGGGACGACATTACTACCGAAGCACAACCTGAAATGTACAATACAGTATTTAAAAAATTACTGGACATTGGTGATTTTGTGGGTATCAAAGGTTTTACATTCCGCACCCAAACAGGCGAAATAAGCATTCATACCAAAGAAATGACTGTGCTAAGCAAATCATTGCGTCCGCTACCGATCGTGAAATACAAAGATGGTGTGGCATTCGACGCATTCGAGGACCCGGAACAACGTTACCGTCAACGGTATGTTGACCTGGTGGTAAACGAAGGGATTAAAGATATATTTATCAAACGTACAAAGGTATATCAATCCATGCGCGATTATTTCAATTCGCAGGATTATATCGAGGTGGAAACACCCATACTTCAATCTATACCGGGTGGTGCAGCAGCACGGCCATTCGCCACACATCACAATGCATTGGATATGCCACTTTATTTGCGTGTAGCCGATGAATTATATTTAAAAAGACTTATTGTAGGTGGTTTTGAAGGTGTATATGAATTCTCCAAGAACTTCCGTAACGAAGGAATGGATCGCACACACAATCCGGAATTTACCGCCATGGAGATATATGTAGCCTACAAAGACTACAACTGGATGATGACTTTCACCGAAAACATGATCGAAAAGATCTGCCGGGATGTGAATGGAACCGATGAAATTACGATTGGGGATAAAACGATCAGCTTCAAGACCCCGTTCAAACGAATCACCATGATTGATTCCATCAAGGAATTTACAGGCATTGACATCAACGGAATGGATGAATTCGAGCTTCGTGATGTGTGCAAACAGTTGCACATAGAAGCAGATGAAACAATGGGTAAAGGCAAAATGATTGATGAGATTTTTGGTGAAAAGTGTGAAGGAAATTATATCCAGCCTACTTTTATTACCGATTATCCACGTGAGATGAGTCCGCTTTGTAAACGTCACAGGGACAATCCTGAACTGACTGAACGTTTCGAGTTGATGGTGAACGGGAAAGAGCTCGCAAATGCATACTCCGAATTAAATGACCCAATCGATCAGTTAGGTCGTTTCCAGGAGCAAATGAACTTAAGCGAAAAGGGCGACGACGAAGCCATGTTTATTGATATGGATTTTGTACGTTCGCTGGAATACGGCATGCCTCCAACCTCAGGAATGGGAATTGGGATGGATAGGTTGGTTATGCTAATGACCGGTCAGGTAGCCATTCAGGAAGTACTTTTCTTTCCTCAAATGAAACCGGAGAAAGCAGACAAAAAAGACAGCAAGGAAAAGTTTGCTGCACTGGGAATTCCTGAAGAATGGATAGCGGTAGTACAAAAGGCCGGTATTGTTATGGTTGCTGACTTAAAAGGACTGAACCCGAATAAATTTCATCAGGATATTTGCGGATTGAATAAAAAGAATAAACTGGAATTGACCAATCCTTCGAAAGAAGACGTTGCGTTATGGATTTCTGAAGCGGAGAAATAGTTGATTGGTTAATTGGTTGATTGGTTAATTGGTTAATTGGTTAATTGGTTAATTGGTTAAATAGTTGTAGAGTTGAGAATTTGAGTAGATTTTTAAATTTTAGACTTGGGATAGGGAATTTTAGAAATTGTACTTTAGACAATAGACAAACGAAATGAACGAAAAAAGTAAAATAGCTGTTATCGGTGGCGGAAGTTGGGCAACAGCAATTGCTAAAATCACACTGACCAATAATGACAGCATTAATTGGTATATGCGCCGTCAGGAACAGATTGATGAGTTCATACGGCTGAGTAAGAACCCCTCCTATCTTACCGGAGTGAAATTTGATACAGACAGGATTAATTTCACCAGTGATATCAATAAACTGGTTCGGACTTCAGATATATTAATATTTGCAACGCCTTCTCCATTTTTAAAGCAACACCTTAAAAAGCTGAAACGATCGTTGGACAACAAATTTATTGTCACGGCTATCAAAGGGATTGTACCGGACGAGAACATGATTGTATCTGATTATTTTGAGGAAAAGTATAAGGTTCAAAAGGATAATATTGCTGTTTTAGCAGGTCCCTGCCATGCAGAAGAAGTTGCCCTGGAGAGACTCTCATACCTGACTATAGGTTGTACCTCACGCGAGAAAGCCCGAATGCTGGCGCAACGGTTTAATACAAGTTTTATTCGGACCTCTATCAGCGATGACATCATGGGAATAGAATACTCTTCGGTTATGAAGAATATATATTCCATAGCCGCCGGGATATGCCACGGATTAAAATACGGGGATAACTTTCAGGCTGTGCTGGTATCGAATGCCATACAGGAAATGAATCGATTCTGTAATGCAACAAATCCAATGCACCGTGACATCAACGAATCAGCTTATCTGGGCGATTTACTGGTTACTGCCTATTCTAAATTCAGCCGGAACAGGTTGTTCGGGAGCATGATTGGGAAAGGATATTCCGTAAAGACGGCACAAATAGAAATGGAAATGATAGCCGAAGGATATTATGCCACGAAATGCATTCATGAAATCAATGAGAATTATCAGGTGAGTATGCCTATTGTAGATTCAATTTTTGAAATCCTCTATAATCGTTGTTCACCCACCATGGAAATACGTAAACTATCGGAAAGACTTAAATAGTGGGTAGTAGGTAGAAAGTAGTCGGTGGAAAGTAGTAGGTAGTGGGTAAAAATCAGAGATGAGAGATGAGAAATGAGAAATGAGTGAGAGATGAGAGGTAAGAAGCAAGAGGTAAGAAGTAAGTAATTAACAAAAAACATCAAACTATTATTTATATGCAAAACATTAAACTATCTATCGACAAAGCGTTTGGATTTGTATCCGAACAACATGTAGCCGGGTATAAAGCACAGGTAGCGGCTGCGAATGCAGCCCTGCACAATGCTACCGGAAAAGGGAGTGATTTTTTGGGTTGGTTGAATTTACCTTCATCCAACGACGAAGCCCATTTAACCGATATCGAAAGCACGGCTAAGATCCTTCGGGATAATTGTGACGTAGTTGTAGTAATTGGCATTGGCGGAAGTTATCTGGGAGCAAAAGCTGTGATTGATGCCCTGTCGAACAGCTTTGACTGGCTTAAAACAGAACGTAAATCACCTGTTATAGTGTATGCCGGTCAGAATATTGGTGAAGATTACCTGTATGAACTGCAGGAAATGTTGAAAAACAAGAAATTTGGTATTATATCGATTTCTAAATCTGGAACTACCACAGAACCTGCCCTTGCTTTCCGTTTATTAAAAACACAACTTGAAGACCAGCAAGGCAAGTCAGCATCTCAAAAACTGATAGTTGCCATTACCGACAAGTCGCGTGGAGCGTTACGTACGCTGGCAACCCAGGAGGGCTACAAGACATTCGTTATTGAAGATAATATCGGAGGCCGTTATTCTGTTCTTTCTCCGGTAGGTTTATTGCCCATTGCTGTTGCAGGTTTCGATGTCCGCCAATTGGTTGCCGGAGCTGTAACTATGGAAACAGTATGCGGATTGGAAGCTAAATTCGAAGAAAACCCTGCTGCACAATATGCTGCCGTACGGAATGAACTATACAAAAATGGTAAAGGTATTGAGATATTGGTAAATTTTCACCCTAAATTGCATTTTATCGGAGAATGGTGGAAACAATTGTATGGTGAGAGTGAAGGAAAAGAAAACAAAGGCATATTCCCGGCATCAGTTGATTTCACATCGGACTTACATTCCATGGGACAATGGATACAGGAAGGCGAACGCACGATTTTCGAAACAGTTATTTCGATTAAAGAGAGCAACTATACAAAGATATTCCCTACATCTGCTGACAACCTGGATGGATTAAACTTTCTGGCTGGCAAGCGGGTGGATGAAGTGAATAAAATGGCAGAGCTTGGTACCCAGATTGCACATATTGATGGCGGTGTTCCAAACTTAAAAATTGAATTACCTAAACTCAATGAGTATTATTTAGGTGAGTTGTTGTATTTCTTCGAAAAGGCATGTGGAATCAGCGGCTACCTGTTGGGAGTAAATCCATTCGACCAACCCGGTGTTGAGGCTTATAAGAAAAACATGTTTGCCTTGCTCGAAAAACCAGGTTTTGAAGCCGAAACAAAAGCAATTAAAGCCCGTATCTGAGTTTAAAACAACTAAGGTACCATTATAACAAAAAAACATCTGCAGAATCCTGCAGATGTTTTTTTGTTATAATGGTATGTCTTGATTATTTCTTCACAAGAGCTACAACTTTTCGTAATTTAACAGGAGTTTTCAGTACAAAAGAAACCGAACTACTCCCCATACTGCTGGAAAAATTTGCATCGGAGACCAGGTTAAAAGATATCTTTGCATCAGCACTTACTTTTTTGGCAATATACCTGAATGGGAAATAAAGGCTTGTAATTTTATTTTTAAAGATAAATTTTCCATTAGTATAATCAGAGGCTGCTGCTAAAAAGACTGAATCCAACGAACTGGGTGTTGGAAGTAACAGTTTTGTAGAACTTGTATCCGATACCATCACATTATAGGAAGAAAGGTTGTTTGCGTATCCATAAAGAAGAAGACGAAAAGTTACCGTATCTCCAACCTGAATAGTATCCATCAGGAAAACAGAAGGGTCATCTGTCCGATATCTGTTAAGGGTATCTATCTTATTTACAAAAGGACTAGTAACAAAATAAATCTCCGGACTAGTATTTGAGCTACTGCTTATATTGCAGGATGTAACTGCGATTGCAATTAATCCTAAGAGAATGAATAATCGGGTTTTCATAACTATAATAATTTTGTTACAAAGTTACAATAATTATGCCAAAACTCCCTTATAAATACTAACATATTAAAAAACAATCACAAATAAAGAATGAGCAATTGATTAATATGATCCTCAATACATTTAAGTCGGGGTGACAAGACTCGAACCTGCGACCTCTACGTCCCGAACGTAGCGCGCTACCTACTGCGCCACACCCCGCTTATCTGAAGAATGCAAAATTACATTTTTTTTTGCTCCCTGTGATTTTTAGGATAAAAAAAGGACATAGAAAATAAAAAAATATATTTTCCATTTCACAAACGTTATTTCCAAAAAAGCATTCAGGTTGAAAAATGGTAAAATCGTATGACAAAAAGGACTATTTTAACTGACAAATAAGTATCTTTGCAGAAAAATTTTAACTACATGTTTACAACAGAAATTGATAAATTTATTCAATTTAATAAATATCCCGCTTTTCATCCTAAAGCGATATTCTTTGACATGGATGGCGTCCTTTTTGATTCAATGGGAAGTCATGCAACCGCCTGGGTAGGGGCGTTGAAGCAAGTGGGGCTTCCATTTACAGAGAATGAGGCTTATTTGAACGAAGGCAGGACCGGAGCTTCTACCATTGATGGTGTATTCATTAAAGAACACGGCAGGAATGCCACTGAGGAAGAGAAACAAACAATTTACCAATTGAAATCCAGGTTGTTCGAGACGTTCAAACATTCGGAGAAAATTCCATATGTATCCGATCTACTGGAAAGAATCCAGTCGCAAAAACTCGGGATATTTGTCGTTACAGGTTCCGGTCAGCCAAGTTTGATTGATAGTTTAGAAGGAAATTTCCCCGGAGTCTTTCAAAAGAAAAAAATGGTGACAGCATTCGACGTTCAATATGGGAAACCACACCCTGAGCCCTATCTGATGGCATTAAAAAAATCAGGATTAAACCCCTGGGAAGTTGTAGTTATCGAGAATGCACCATTGGGAGTGGAATCATCGTCAAAAGCAGGCTTATTTACAATAGCGGTAAATACCGGTCCACTTGACCCTGCTGTCTTATCAGACAGTGGAGCTAATATTGTTTTCGACAGCATGAAAGACCTTTTTGAACAATGGGAAGCATTTAGCAAAAACTGGCGGGAAAGTGAAAACGACAATCCAACTGTAAAAGAAAAATAATAATTTCAGCAACAAAAATAACTGAATCAACATTTTTGTATTCAACTATAATTTTCAACACCCTAGAAAATATAAACGCATGCAAGTAATAAAATATCCTTCACGCGAAGAATGGACATCTCTCCTAACACGTCCATCATACGATAGTACGTTGTTATTTGAATCTGTCCAAAAAGTACTGGACGAGGTTCGAAGCCGTGGAGACAAGGCAATTAAAGAGTTTACGAAGCAATTTGATCAGGTAACCCTTGAGAGTTTTGAAGTTACAAAAGAGGAAATAGCCGATGCTGAGAAATTGGTTTCTGCGAATCTGAAACAAGCCATTGAAATGGCCAGGCGGAATATATGGAAATTCCATTCAGAGCAACAACAGGAATTACCTGAAATTCAGACTTCCCCCGGAGTTTATTGCTGGCAAAAAGCAATAGCCATTCAGAAAGTCGGGTTATATGTCCCCGGAGGAACAGCACCTCTATTTTCAACCGTCCTTATGTTAGGAATACCTGCTCAAATAGCAGAATGCAACGAAGTAATACTATGTACTCCACCAAATAAAGAAGGGAAAATACATCCTGCGGTACTCTATGCGGCAAAGGTTGCAGGTATTCATCGTATCTTCAAAATTGGAGGATCGCAAGCCATAGCAGCCATGGCATATGGGACAGAGACCGTTCCTAAAGTATATAAAATTTTTGGTCCCGGAAACCAGTATGTAACAGCTGCCAAGCAACTGGTATCATTACGCGATGTAGCTATTGATATGCCTGCAGGACCTTCGGAAGTAGAAGTGATTGCAGACGAAACTGCTAATCCGGCCTTTATCGCAGCAGACTTACTCTCGCAGGCCGAACATGGCTTGGACAGCCAGGTTATTTTACTGACTGTCAGTGAAAAAATAATTGAGCCTGTACTGGAACAACTGGAATTGCAACTGGAACAACTTCCAAGAAAAGACCTTGCCCAAAAAGCATTGGAAAACAGTAAAATAATTTTACTGAAAACGCTGGAAGAAGCAGTGGAAATGACGAATGAATATGCACCTGAGCACCTTATTATCTGTACCCGTTTCTACATGGGAGTTGCAGCTAATATTACCAATGCCGGTTCAGTGTTTTTAGGCAATTATACTCCCGAAAGTGCAGGAGATTATGCATCCGGTACCAATCATACACTGCCAACTAACGGTTACGCTAAAGCATACAATGGAGTAAACCTGGATAGCTTTATACGGAAAGTAACATTTCAACAAATTACACAGGAAGGATTAACCAACTTAAGCAATGCCATTATCCTGATGGCCGAAAGCGAAGAACTGCAAGCCCATAGTAACGCCGTAAAAATCAGGCTTAATGAAGAAAGAGAAGTTGAGGAGAGAATAAGCAGCCATAGAAGATAGTAGGTAGTAGGTAGTTGGTAGTAGGTAGTTGGTAGTAGGTTGGTAGTATTAAGACAAAGATGGCAAGTATTTATTAATCAGACTTTTTCAATCCAGATGAAGTTTGTAATTAACAGGAGTAAAAAAAATGGACATACAAAAATTATTACGCGAAAATATCCGTCAACTTCAACCATATTCAAGTGCCAGGGATGAATTCAAAGGAGAAGCTTCTGTGTATCTGGATGCGAATGAGAACCCCTATAATTCACCTTTCAATCGTTATCCCGACCCTCTGCAATGGGAAGTGAAAGGACATATTTCAAGGATTAAAAACGTCCCAGCCGAAAACATTTTCCTGGGGAACGGAAGTGATGAGCCAATCGATCTGCTGTATCGTGCTTTTTGCGAACCAAGACTTGATAATGTGGTTGCTATAGAACCAACATACGGAATGTATAAAGTAAGTGCAGCAATAAATGATATCGAATACCGGAAAGTATTGCTGGATGAAAACTTTCAGTTCTCCACAGATAAATTATTATCGGCAAGCAACCTGTATACAAAAATAATATGGCTTTGCTCACCAAACAATCCCACAGGAAATAGTTTAAACAGGAATGAAGTTATCAGTCTGTTAAAATCATTTGAGGGAATTGTGGTACTGGATGAAGCATATATTGATTTTGCTTCTGAAAGCAGTTTCTCGGAATTTCTTACTCAGTATCCCAATCTGGTTATTCTGCAAACATTTTCCAAAGCATGGGGGAATGCAGCTATCCGCCTTGGAATGGCTTTTGCTTCAATAGAAATTATTGCTGTATTGAATAAAATAAAATATCCGTATAACATCAATATCCTGACTCAAAAGCATGCC
>Ga0302272_1001027_pt1 | contig 12711 bp, 8 predicted proteins | sample III_Bog_N1_2_FD_198772 | JGI IMG/M metagenome (GOLD analysis project Ga0302272, IMG submission 198772) | Peat permafrost microbial communities from Stordalen Mire near Abisko, Sweden - III_Bog_N1_2 | ecosystem: Environmental > Terrestrial > Soil > Wetlands > Peat | place: Sweden: Abisko...
CCATATCATCCAGCCCATATTTATCAATATTCAAAGCATCCAGAGCATAAAGTGTTATTTCAAGATCAATAGCACCATTACCTTTAACCTGAGCAAAATCTCGTACACGACGTAAAAGAGCATTTACAATTCGTGGTGTTCCACGGCTTCGTGTTGCAATTTCTACAGCAGCCTGATCGTCAATCTTCACTTTCAGAATAAAAGCAGATCTTTTCACAATTTTAGTAAGTATATCAACATCGTAATACTCAAGATGTAATTTAATGCCAAAACGAGCCCTCAGTGGACTTGTTAATAATCCTGAACGAGTGGTTGCACCAATTAATGTAAAAGGGTTTAATTCGAGCTGTATAGACCGTGCACTGGGTCCTTTGTCTATCATGATGTCTATTTTGTAGTCCTCCATTGCCGAATACAAATATTCTTCAACAATTGGGCTTAGACGATGAATCTCATCAATAAACAAAACGGAATTTGTTTCAAGATTGGTTAACAAACCAGCTAAATCACCTGGCTTATCCAAAACTGGTCCTGAAGTTAATTTTAAAGAAACTCCAAGTTCATTGGCAATAATATTCGAAAGGGTTGTTTTTCCTAAACCAGGAGGACCGTGAAGTAAAACATGATCCAAAGCTTCGCCACGCATTTTAGCGGCTTTGACAAATATTTTAAGATTTTCAACAATTTTACTCTGGCCACTAAAATCATCGAATTCAAGTGGTCGCAATTGTTTGTCAATCTCTATTTCATTATCAGTAAAAGATTCATCTCTGAAATCAAAATGTCCATTCATTTTTAGCTTTTAATCCTAGCCAAAAGTAAAAAAATTAAACTCGAAGTTTTAAGTATACAGACAGAATATATCAGGAAAAAATTTTGAGTTCAATGAATATTGATTTAAGTATTTCTATATCAAAAGGTTTAGACATAAAGTCATCCATTCCGTATGATATACATTTATCACGATCATTATCCATTGTATTTGCTGTTAACGCTATAATTGGTGTCCTAACTAAACTTGGATCTAAAGATTCAATCTCTCTAATTTTGACAGTTGCTTCCAATCCATCCATAACCGGCATCATAATATCCATCAAAATAACATCGAATTTTTGCTCCCTAAATCTTTCTATTGCTTCAACACCATCGTTGGCAATGATAACTTCGTGATTATACTTTTTTAAACTGAACGTTACAATACGTTGATTTAAAAGATTATCCTCAACCAGCAATATTTTTAATCTCTCTCCCATACAATTCAATATATTCAACGAATATAATATTTTTCATTAAAAAATAAAAGGCTTCTATAAAGATTTAATTTTTTGCATCAATATTAATATTTTATTGTTTTAAATGAAATTAAATATGAATATAAATATGGTCTGTTAGTATTAGTAATAAGTATTAAATTTTTTCTTGGATTTGTAGAAAATGGTTCTTTTTGTTTTTTTTTGAACGTGTTATTACTGCTATTTATATTTGATTATCAATAAATTATTTCAATTATTAACAATTGTCAGTTTCTTTAATGTTTGATAAAAAAGTGATTTGAATTTGAATATTTCTGTTAAAATGTTGTCTTATTATATTTCATTATTTGTGGTGTAATCTAAAAATTTCTCTGCATTACAATTTTCATTCAATATCTTTGTCTCAAATTCAAAAATTTGTTGGATAAATTTAAACAGTTTTATTTTTTAATGTTTATAATGCAGAATTTTAATTAGCTATAAGTGAATTTATTACAGGTATGGATAAAAGCTATAAACAGTTTGTTGATAAACTAAATGAGTATATTCGAAAATATTATTGTTATCAGTTAATCAGAGGTTTTATACTTTTTGGTTTTTTGATGATAGTATATATTTGTTTTATTAGTCTGTTAGAATACTTTAATTATTTTAATCCAAAAATTAAATTAACTATATTAATAATAACGATTTTTATTACTCTCTTTATTTTTACTTATTTTTTGTTGATTCCATTACTTAAACTTTCAGGTAAAGGTAAACGACTTTCATATTATGATGTATCACTTTATTTAAAAAATACTTTTCCTGAAATAAAAGATAAATTGATTAATGTCGTTGAGCTTGCTAATGAAAATGATTTGGTTTATTCTAAAGAATTAAAAAGGGCAAGTATTGATCAAAAAATAAATGAACTTAATGTTTTTAAGTTTTCTGATGCAATTCGGTATAAGGATCTTAAATTAATATTTAGTTTATTTTTTAGTGTGTTACTATTAGTTGGTTTAATTTTTATTTTTTCCCCTGATTTTTTCACTGAAAGTTCGATTCGGTTGATTCATTTTAATCAACAATTTATAAAACCTGCTCCGTATACATTTGTTTTAGAAAATAAACAATTAAAATTTGTTACCGGAGAATCAATTGAATTGAAATTGAATTGTGTTGGAAAGAATTTGCCGGCAATGATGTATGTAAATATAGGTGGAAATAATTTTTTAATGAAATATGATGGAAAATCATTTAGATATACAATTGAAAATTTGAATAGTTCAATTTTAGTATATTTTACTGATAATCAATATATTTCTGAAGTATATAATATTACAGTTTTAAATAAGCCTTTTATTTCATTTTTTAGTGTAGAAATTAAACCACCATCATATACTAATTTAAATACTGAAACTTTTCAAAATATTGGTGATTTCAAAATTGCTAGTGGTACTCAAGTGAAATGGGTTTTTACTACAGTTGATACTGATTCTTTATATGTGGAGTTAAATGATAGTTCTAAAATTTTAGCAATTAGAATTAATAATTTATTTGAAGTTTCGCATATTTTTTATAAAGATAGTGAATATAAGATTGCTGTTAAAAATGCTAAATTAAATTCAGATAATAATTTGGTTTATAAAATTCAAATTATTCCTGATTTGTTTCCTGAAATACGAGTTGTTCAGGTTAGAGATTCTTCGGATTTTAAAAATTTTATTTTTAAGGGAAATATTATTGATGATTATGGATTTAATCAACTTGATTTTACCATTAGTTCTGAAGGGAAGGATAGTATATTTAAAATACCTTTTACTCCTTTCCTCCTAAATCAGAACTTTTATTATTCTTTTAATTTTGAGTCGGTTAGAAAATTTGGTCAATCATTTAAATATTATTTTTCTGTTTATGATAATGATATTGTGAATCATTTTAAACGTACTATTAGTGAAACTTTTACTTTTAGTTTTCCTGATTATAAGGATATTGTTTCAAAAGAAAATTCTGAGTTGAATTCAATTGATAAATTACTTCAGAAAAGCACCTCCCTTACTGAAGAAATTCAAAAAGATTTTAGAGATTTTAAAATGAAACAAATTAATTCTCAAATTTCTGAATGGGAAAAATTACAGTCAGTTAAAGATATTATGAATAAAAAAACTGAACTTGAAAATGTTTTAGAGCAAATTAATCAGAAAAATAAAGAGGCTAATAAATTTTTGAACTCTTTTTCAGAAGAGAAGAGTGAAATTGTTAAAAAGCAGGAGCAAATTGAAAAATTATTGGATGAAGTGTTTAGTGATGAATTGAAAAAACTATTTAATGAATTTAATGATTTAGCTAAGCAATTTGATTCAAAGCAATTTGACAAATTATCTAAGGAGATGGATTCGGGATTGGGTGACCTTTCAAAGCAATTGGACAAAAATATGCAATTGTTAAAACGTATGAAAGTTGAGCAGAAGGTTGAGCGGATAATTGCTGAACTTAAAAAATTATCGGAATCCGAAAAATCGAATTTAGAAAAATTAGTAAACCGGACTGATTTAATTCAAACAAGTGAATTAGAAAAAGTAAATAATTCGCTTTTTAAAAACCTTATAAGCGATTATAGCAATGCCATGGATTATAATAAAACTCTTGATAAGCCTTTGAATTTATTCGGTTTTGATAATGAATTTTCAAATATTTCTGATAATTATAAAAGAGTAATTTCTGATGCAGAAAATAAAAACAAGCGTAAAACTTCATCCGGTATTGAATCAAATATTAAAGATATGAATCAGTTAGTTTTTGCTATGGATCAAATGTTGAAAAACAATAAGCAAAAGCAGAATTCTACTAATGTGGAGGATCTAAAGCAAATTCTTAAGAATTTGATTTTACTCTCGTTTAATCAGGAGAGGGTTCTTAATAAGTTAACTTCTATTGATTTTAATAATCCTTTGGTCAACGATTTAAAATTAATTCAGAAGAATATTATTGGTCAGGTTGTTTTTATTAAGGATTCGTTGTATGCATTATCCAAAAGAACTCCTGAAATCAGTTCGGTTATTAATAAAGAAATGCTTGCGCTTGAAACAAATGCTAATTTTTCATTTGATAATCTTGAAGGTAGCAACATAGGTGGATCACGTATGTATCAGCAATATGGTATTACTGCAGCTAATAATTTGTCGTTGTTTTTAAGTGAGGCTCTTGAAAATATAAAGAATCAACAAAAAAGTAGTGGAGATGGCGATTGCGATAAGCCAGGTGGTAAAGGCGCGAAACCTGGGATGAAAAGTTTAAAGGACAGTCAATCTTCTATAAAAGATCAATTGCAAAAGATGATTGACCAGATGAAAACTGGCGATTTGGGTAAATTGAGTAAAAGCATTGGTCAAACACTTGCCCAACAGGAAATTATGCAGCAAATGATACGTGATATGCTTAATGGCGGTTCGGTTGGTTCAAAAGCAAAAGATCAGTTAAAAGCTATTGATCAACTTTTAGAGCAATCGCGCAAGGATCTTATAAACAAAAAAATCAATAATGAATTGATTAATCGTCAGAATTTGATTTTATCAAAATTATTAGATGCTGAAAAATCAGAAACCGAGAGAGATTTCGAGGATAAACGTGAATCAAAAACTTCAATTGAGATGAAGAAATCTAACCCGGAAAGTTATTTTGAGTATAAAAGTAAACTTAAAAACGAAGACGAGTTTATAAAAAGAACCAATAATAAGTTAAAGAGCTTTTATGATCAGAAATACAATAATTTTTTAAACAGCATCAAATAATTATTTTCAAAATGCGTATTTTTTTATTATTATGTATAAGAACTGTTTCTTGTATTTTTTGAATTGAATGAAGTCATTTAAAATGTTTATTTTCATCAATGAGTATATGTTATTTTAATGAAGATGTTCCTTGTCCGATTTTTAAAAAACGAATGATTTCGAAATGGATTAAGGATGTAATTATTTCCGAAGGTAAAAAAGTTGGAGAAATTTCTTTTATTTTTTGTTCGGACAATTATTTGTTTGAAATTAATAAGAAGTATTTGAATCACGATTATTTGACCGACATTGTTACTTTCGATTATGTTGAAGGTGTAATTTTAAATGGAGATATTTTCATAAGTATTGATCGTGTGTGTGATAATGCAAAAATGTTTTCTACTTCAACGATTAGTGAATTACAACGTGTTTTGGTTCATGGAATCCTGCATTTGAGTGGATATAAAGATAAAAGTAAAAAGGATAAAATTTTAATGACTTCTAAGGAAGATTTTTATCTTAAAGTTTTGGCTGATAGTTGTTTATTCTAATTTCTTTGAGAATGCTACCATTTTTCGATGTTATTGTTGTTGGGGGAGGTCATGCGGGTTGTGAAGCGGCAGTGGCAGCTGCAAATTTGGGTTCAAAAACATTGCTGATATCAATGGATATGACAAAATATGCACAAATGTCGTGTAATCCGGCGATGGGTGGTATTGCTAAAGGTCAGATCGTTAGAGAAATTGATGCTCTTGGTGGTTTTTCAGGAATTGTTAGTGATTTGTCAAGTATTCAGTTTAGGATGCTTAATCAATCCAAAGGCCCGGCAATGTGGAGTCCCAGATCACAAAATGATCGTTTTCGCTTTTCAGAGCAATGGCGAAATGTTTTAGAGAGTACTGATAATTTAGATTTATGGCAGGATGTTGTTATTTCGTTGAATCTGAATGGAAATGTTGTTTGTGGTGTCAAAACAAAAATTGGAATTGATTTTTTTTCTAAATCGGTTGTTTTGACCAATGGTACTTTTTTAAATGGTATGATCCATATTGGAAAAGCGCAGATGGAAGGGGGTCGCATTGGTGAAAATGCTTCCTATCATATTTCGGAACAATTATCGTCTTTTGGTTTTAAGACTGGCAGGCTCAAAACAGGAACTCCCGTTCGTATTGATGGTCGCTCTATCGATTTTTCAAAATTGGAGGAACAAAAGGGCGATGAAAATATTCATAAATTTTCGTTTCTTCCTGAAATTAATTCAACACTTAAACAAAGAAGTTGTTGGTTGACTTATACAAATGAAACTGTACATTCTATTTTGAGAGAAGGGTTTGCTGATTCGCCAATGTATAATGGAACCATTGTTGGAACTGGGCCAAGATATTGTCCAAGTATTGAATCGAAAATTGTAACTTTTGCTCAGAAAACTTCTCATCAATTATTTCTTGAGCCTGAAGGAGAAAATACGATTGAATATTATTTGAATGGATTCTCATCGTCATTGCCCTGGGATGTTCAGTTGCGAGCTTTGAAAGAAGTTCAAGGATTAGAAAATGTTCGCATTTTTAGGCCTGGTTATGCTATTGAATATGATTATTTCGATCCAACGCAATTGCATCATTCACTCGAAACTAAGTTGATTAAAAATTTGTTTTTTGCTGGCCAGATTAACGGAACAACGGGTTATGAAGAAGCTGCGGCTCAAGGAATAATGGCTGGAATTAATGCACATCAAAAGGTGAATGAATTAGCGCCGTTTATTTTGAATCGCGGTGAAGCTTACATCGGAGTGTTAATTGACGATTTGGTTACAAAAGGGGTCAACGAGCCTTATCGAATGTTCACTTCTCGTGCGGAATATCGGATTTTATTACGTCAGGATAATGCTGATTTTCGTTTAACACCCTTGTCTTATAAATTGGGTCTAGCTAAAATCGATCGTTTCGAATTGTACCGTGAGAAGAAAGATGCGGTTGATTGTATCCTCGAATTTGTCAGTAATTTTTCAATTAAGCCTCAATTTATTAATGGCATTCTTGAAAAAAGTGGTTCTTCTGAATTGAAACAAGGCGTGAAATTGATTGATATTATTTTGCGTCCTCAAATTTCGATATTTGATTTGGTTGATGAAGTTACGCCTTTTAAATTATTTTTGAAGAATTTTTCTGACGATAGGCTTGAAGAATTTTTAAGATCAGCTGAAATTGCCATTAAATATGCTGGTTATATTGAACGGGAGAAATTGGTTGCTGATAAGTTTCGGCGTCTTGAAAATATATCTATTGCTGGCAAGTTTGATTATGAAAGTCTACATACAATTAGCACAGAGGCGCGGCAGAAACTCACAGTAATTCAACCTGATACGATTGGGCAGGCAAGTCGTATTTCTGGGGTTAGTCCCTCAGATATATATGTGTTACTTGTCTTATTAGGACGTTAATGTTCCACGTGGAACTTAAAATAGAGTTATGGAACTTAAAGAATTTATACGTACCATCGAAAATTATCCTATTGAGGGTATAAGTTTTAAAGATATTACAACATTGTTTAAAAATCCAATGGCATTTCGAAATGTTGTTGATCAGATTTCTGACCATTTTATGGATAAAGGAATAACCAAAATTGTTTCGCTTGAATCACGCGGATTTATCGTAGGCGGGGCAGTAGCATATTGTATTAATGCTGGGTTTGTGCCGATACGCAAAAAAGGAAAGTTACCTGCTGAGGTTATAAGTGAATCGTATGAATTGGAATATGGTGTTGATTCGATTGAGATGCATGTTGATGCTTTAACCGAAGATGACATTGTTCTGATTCACGATGATTTGTTAGCTACTGGAGGAACCGCTCTTGCTGCTCTTAATTTGGTGAAGCAATTAAATGTTAAAAAAATCTATTTTTCATTTATATGCGATTTAACTTTTATCCAAACGGAGAAAAAAAGGGCATTGGATAAATACGATGCACATTCTGTGATTAAGTTTTAATCCTGTTTTAAATTAAGTTTTTTCTGATGTCTTTAAAAAATGCTGAATATCTCCGGTCATTAGTTTATGTTCTTCCTGACCAACCTGGAATATATCAGTATTTTGATCAAAGCGGAAAAATCATCTATGTTGGGAAAGCTAAAAATCTCAAGAAACGGGTTTCTTCCTATTTTAATAAAAATCAGCAGAACAGAAAAACAGCATTACTTGTTCGGAATATTGCGGATATAAAACACATGGTTGTTGAAACGGAGCAGGATGCTTTGCTTCTTGAAAATAATCTAATAAAAAAATACCAGCCACGGTATAACATTCGTTTGAAGGACGATAAAACGTATCCATGGATCGTCGTCAAAAACGAACAGTTTCCAAAAGTTTTTTTAACCAGAAATGTCATTCGGGATGGATCTTCTTATTTTGGTCCGTATACTTCAATTTTGACTGTCCGAATGTTACTTGATCTTTTTCGTAAACTTTTTAAATTGCGGAACTGTAAATTGAATTTATCAGAGGATAACATTCGGCAGAATAAATTTAAAGTTTGTTTGGAATATCACATTGGTAATTGTTTGGCCCCGTGTATTGGTCTAATTTCTCATGATCAGTACCTGAAAAACATCGATCAAATAAAGGAGATATTAAAGGGAAACATTACAGGTGTGATCAAATACCTCAAGGAATTAATGCGACAATTTTCATCTGATTTGAATTTTGAAGAGGCTGCTATTGTAAAAGAGAAATTGGACCTTCTTGAAAAATTTCAATCCCGCTCGACGGTTGTAAGTAATACGATTAGCGATGTCGATGTTTTTACAATTGAACAAGATGAAGACTGGGCTTATATAAATTACTTGAAAATTATTAATGGGGCAATCATGCAAACGTATACTTTAGAAATTAAAAAAGTATTGGATGAATCGCCCGGTGAGCTTCTCGAATTTGCCATTGTTGAAATTCGTCAAAAGATATTCAGTAATGCAAAAGAAATTTTAGTTCCAATTAAACTTGAAATTGAATTTGAAGGTGTAAAAATTTTAATTCCGAAACAGGGAGATAAAAAGAAGCTTTTGGAATTGTCTGAACGGAATGCAAAATATTACCGGTTGGAAAAGCAAAAACACCAAATGGTTTCAAAGACAGAAAAAAATGCTGTTCGTATTTTGGAAACCATGCAAAAAGATCTTCAGTTAAAAGTACAGCCAACTCATATTGAGTGTTTCGACAACAGTAATCTGCAAGGAACAAATCCAGTTTCGTCGTGTGTCGTTTTTAAAGATACACGCCCTTCGAAAAGAGACTATCGCCATTTTAATGTGAAGACGGTAATAGGACCTGATGATTTTGGTTCGATGGAAGAAGTTGTATATCGTCGTTATAAACGCTTACTTGATGAAGAAAAATCATTACCGCAATTAATTGTAATCGATGGAGGAAAGGGGCAGTTGAGTGCTGCTCTGAATTCGTTGGAAAAATTGGGACTTCGTGGAAAAATTTCGATTATTGGGATTGCAAAAAAGTTGGAAGAAATTTATTTCCCTAACGATTCAGTTCCATTATATCTTGACAAAAACTCGGAAACTTTAAAAATTATTCAACAATTACGTGATGAGGCGCATCGGTTTGGAATTACATTTCATCGCAACAAACGATCAAGTGAATTTATTAAATCGGAGCTCGAAAGTATTTCGGGAATCGGAGAGAAGACGAGAACTGCGCTTTTAAGTCGTTTTAAGAGCGTCGAGAATCTAAAGAAACAACCCTTCGGTGAGGTAGTCAGGGAAATAGGCGATTCTAAGGCACGTTTAATCTTCGATTTTTATAAGCTAAACTACTGATATAATAAAGCTTAAATCGTTAAAAAGCAGCCATTTTTTTGTTTCTTCAGGCAGTGAGATAGATCAATTTCGGTACTTTTCCTCTCCTTCAAGCAATCCGAGGTATGAATTGTATCTGCTTTTTGCAATTTTCCCTTCTTCAACTGATTTTTTAACTGCACATTGAGGTTCGTGTGTATGGGTACAATTGTAATACTGACATTCGTTTAGAAGTTTGAAAATTTCAGGAAAGTAATGTGAAATTTCTTCCTTTTGCATTTCGAGTACTCCAAAACCTTTTATGCCGGGAGTATCGATGATGTAACCGCCAAAATTGAGATCGTACATTTGTGAATTTGTTGTAGTGTGTTTCCCCGAAAAATGAGCTTCCGAAATTATCCCGGTTTTCAGAGTCATTCCGGGCTGTAACGAATTGATGATTGTTGATTTTCCAACTCCGGAATGTCCTGAAAAAACATTGGTTTTATCAGTCATCATGATTTTGAGTTCATCTATTCCAATTTTGTTTTTTGCTGATACCTTTAAACATTTGTAACCTGCCATTTCGTAAATGCTGATGAGCGAATTCATAGAGGCATTCTGCTCATCATTGTAAAGATCAATTTTATTGAAAATCAGGTGGCAGGGGATTCGGTAAGCTTCAGCAGAAGCCAGAAAACGGTCGATGAAAGTGGTTGTAGTTACTGGGTATTGAATCGTAACAATTAAAAAAGCCTGGTCGATATTTGCTGCGATGATGTGTGATTCTTTGGAAAGGTTTGGGGACTTCCGAATGATGTAATTATTTCGGGGAAAAATCTTCTGAATCAGTCCGACAGAAAGTTCACCCATGGTGTTATCATCCTTTGATTCACTTATTTCAACATGATCACCAACAGCTATGGGGTTGGTACTTCGGATTCCTTTAAGTCTTAAATTCCCCTTAATTCTACAGTCGAAAAAATTTCCTTCAGTGGTTTTAACAGTATACCAGCTACCTGTTGATTTGATTACAATACCTTTTTTCAATGGATATTTTTTGTTTAAATAAATTCAATTTACTTTAGCCATTCATTTAATATGAATCAAAAGTAACAAAAATTGTGAAAAGGATTTTAAGCTACAATGTTAATGGAATAAGGTCGGCGTTTAATAAAGGTTTATTAGATTTTCTGATCGGGATTAATCCTGATATTGTTTGTTTTCAGGAAACAAAAGCTCAGGTTGGCCAAATGAATGAGTCGGATTTTGAGGCAGCAGGTTACTATTGTTATTCATTTTCAGCGGTAAAGAAGGGATATAGTGGCGTGGCAATTTTTACTAAAATGAAACCTGATGGAATTGTATTTGGAATGAATAATGATAAGTACGACAATGAAGGCAGGGTTATTCGGGCAGATTTTGGTGAAGTTTCTGTGATAAGTGTTTATTTCCCATCCGGAACAACCGGTGGTATGAGGCAAGCTTTCAAAATGGAATTTCTTGTCGACTTTCATCATTATCTGAATGAATTGCGCAAAACACGTAGTCAATTAATCATTTCAGGAGACTTTAATATTTGCCGGCTTTGGATTGATATTCATAATCCTGAAAAACAACAAGATACTTCCGGTTTTTTACCTGAAGAACGTGACTGGTTCGCTAGTTTTGTTGCCGATGGATATGTGGATAGTTTTAGGGAAATTAATCACGAAAAGCATCAGTATTCGTGGTGGAGTTATAGGGCAGGAGCACGTCAAAACAACAAGGGGTGGCGAATTGATTACAATATACTAACAAATAATTTGAAAGATAAAATACTGGATGCCAAAATATTACCTCAAGCTATTCACTCCGATCATTGTCCGGTGTTATTAGATGTCGATTTTTGAAATGTTCCACGTGGAAACATACTGATGGTTTAATTCGAATAGGTAATACACTAATTTCACCTTTATCCTATCTAGGTTTATTCCCAATCTAAAATAATTTTTCCACAATTTCCTTCTTCCATTATCCTGAAAGCTTCTTGGTATTTGTCAGCCGGGAAGCGGTGAGTAATGATCGGAGTTATGTTTAATCCATGTGAAAGCATCATTTCCATTTGGTACCAGGTTTCATACATCTCGCGTCCATAGATCCCTTTGAGCGTTAACCCTTTAAATATTAGTTTGCTCCAATTGATCTGTGTGTTGGAAGGCAATAAACCCAATAATGAAATTTTACCTCCATTGTACATGTTTTCTACCATATCATTAAAGGCTTCAGCCGATCCACTGCATTCAAGACCAATATCGAAACCTCCTACCATATCAAGTGATTTCATCGCATTACTGACACTTTCCTGTCGTGGATCGATAACTTTGGTTGCCCCCATTTTCATGGCTAAATTCCGGCGATATTCGCTAATATCGGTGCCAACGATGTAACGGGCTCCGGCGTATTTACAAACTGCAGTAGCCATTGCTCCAATAGGTCCTCCAATTCCGGTAATTAAAACATCTTCGCCGAGTAATGGAAAGGAAAGGGCTGTGTGTGTTGCATTGCCGAGTGGATCCATTACCGACATTAATTCATCCGAAATTCGGTCGTCCACTTTTAATACATTTGTGGCAGGTACCGAAATATATTCGGCAAATCCACCATCCCGGTTTACGCCTATTCCAACCGTGTGCTCACAAATATGTTGACGGCCACGACGGCAGTTCCGACAGAATCCACAGGAAATGTGCCCTTCAACGGTTACTCTTTCACCAATATAAACCCGAGTAACTTCTGATCCTTTATCGACCACAACACCCATGTATTCGTGTCCGATGACAAGTGGAGTTTTAATCGTATTTTGTGCCCATTCGTCCCATTTATAAATATGTAAATCAGTTCCACAAATAGCTGATTTTTTGATTTTTAGCAAGACATCATT
>Ga0302272_1001029_pt1 | contig 12693 bp, 7 predicted proteins | sample III_Bog_N1_2_FD_198772 | JGI IMG/M metagenome (GOLD analysis project Ga0302272, IMG submission 198772) | Peat permafrost microbial communities from Stordalen Mire near Abisko, Sweden - III_Bog_N1_2 | ecosystem: Environmental > Terrestrial > Soil > Wetlands > Peat | place: Sweden: Abisko...
TCTGCGACCGTTGTGGTGTAGAAGTGACTGAGAAAAAAGTTCGTCGTGAACGCATGGGACACATCCAATTGGTGGTTCCTGTAGCTCACATCTGGTATTTCCGCTCACTACCGAATAAAATCGGTTACTTGCTTGGAATGCCAACCAAAAAACTTGATTCAATTATTTATTACGAGAAATATGTCATCATTCAGGGAGGAATTCTTGAAAATGGAGAAAACATTACGCAAGGCGAATTACTTTCAGAAGACGAATATCTTGATATTCTGGAAGCACTTCCACGAGAAAATCAATTGTTGGATGACAACGATCCTGAAAAGTTCATCGCTAAAATGGGTGCTGACGCTATTCATGATATGTTGAGTCGCCTGGACTTGGATGTACTGTCATACGACTTACGTCACAAAGCAAACAACGATACTTCTCAACAACGTAAAAACGAAGCGTTAAAACGTTTACAAATTGTAGAATCGTTCCGTGCTTCTAAGTTACGTAACAAACCTGAGTGGATGATCATTAAGATTGTTCCGGTTATTCCACCTGAATTGCGTCCATTGGTTCCGCTTGATGGTGGTCGTTTCGCTACTTCAGATTTGAATGACCTGTATCGTCGTGTTATTATTCGTAACAATCGTTTGAAACGATTAATTGAAATCAAAGCTCCGGAAGTAATTTTACGTAACGAAAAACGTATGCTTCAGGAAGCTGTGGATTCATTGTTTGACAATTCACGTAAATCAAGTGCCGTTAAAACAGATGCTAACCGTCCGTTGAAATCGCTTTCAGATTCGTTGAAAGGTAAACAGGGACGTTTCCGTCAGAACTTACTTGGTAAACGTGTGGATTATTCAGCACGTTCCGTAATTGTCGTTGGACCTGAATTAAAAATGCATGAGTGCGGTATCCCTAAGGATATGGCTGCAGAACTTTATAAACCGTTTGTTATCCGTAAATTGATCGAACGCGGGATTGTAAAAACAGTAAAATCGGCTAAGAAAATTGTTGATCGCAAAGACCCGGTAATCTGGGATATTTTAGAGTACGTGATGAAAGGACATCCCGTATTACTAAACCGTGCCCCAACTCTTCACCGTTTAGGTATTCAGGCTTTCCAGCCAAAAATGATTGAAGGAAAAGCAATTCAACTTCACCCATTGGCATGTACGGCTTTCAACGCCGACTTTGATGGTGACCAAATGGCAGTTCACTTACCACTGGGTAACGAGGCTATATTGGAAGCTCAAATGTTAATGCTTGGATCACATAATATTCTTAACCCAGCCAATGGTGCTCCTATTACTGTACCTTCGCAGGACATGGTTCTTGGTTTGTATTATATTACAAAACCAAGACCTGGAGCTTTAGGTGAAGGGCTTATATTTTATTCGCCCGAAGAAGCCGAGATTGCTTATAACGAAAAGAAAGTTGCTTTACACGCTCCTATTAAAGTAAAAACATTAGACTTAAATCCTGAGGGCGATCTTGAACTACAATTGATTGAAACTACAGTTGGACGTATATTGTTTAACAAGTGTGTACCGCCTCAAGTAGGTTATATTAACGAACTTCTTTCTAAAAAATCATTGCGCGACATTATTGGTAACGTAATTGATATTTGTGGAGTTGCCCGTACTACTCAATTCTTGGATGATATCAAAGATTTGGGTTACTACATGGCATTCAAAGGTAGTTTGTCGTTTAACTTAGCCGACGTTATTATTCCACCGGAAAAAGAAACATTGGTAAAAGAAGGTAATGCTGAAGTGGAAGAAATCTTGAATAACTATAATATGGGATTCATTACTTTCAACGAGCGTTACAACCAAATTATTGATACCTGGACGCATATCAACTCGAAATTATCAAATATTTTGATGAAACAACTTTCGAGTGATAATCAAGGATTCAACTCTGTTTATATGATGTTGGATTCTGGTGCCCGTGGTTCTAAAGAACAGATTCGTCAGCTTTCAGGTATGCGTGGTTTGATGGCAAAACCTCAAAAATCAGGTGCCGAAGGTGGTCAGATCATTGAAAACCCTATTCTTTCTAACTTTAAAGAAGGACTTTCGGTATTGGAATACTTTATTTCTACCCACGGTGCTCGTAAGGGTTTGGCGGATACGGCTTTGAAAACGGCTGATGCCGGATACTTAACACGTCGTTTGGTAGACGTTTCGCAAGACGTAATTATCAATGAAGACGATTGTGGAACATTACGTGGCTTGATTGCTACCGAAATGAAAAACAACGAAGAAGTAATTTCGTCTCTTTATGAGCGTATTCTTGGTCGTGTTTCGGTTCATGATATTTATCATCCGCTTACAGCAGAATTATTAGTTGCTTCGGGTGAACAAATTACAGAAATACATGCAAGGAAAATTCAAGATTCACCAATTGAGCGTGTTGAAATTCGTTCAGTACTGACTTGCGAATCGAAAAAAGGTGTTTGTGCTAAATGTTACGGACGTAACCTGGCAACAGGTAAGATGGTACACATTGGTGAAGCTGTAGGTGTTATTGCAGCTCAGTCAATCGGTGAACCGGGAACTCAGCTTACTCTTCGTACTTTCCACGTTGGGGGGGTTGCTTCGAACGTCGGCGCAGAATCCAAAATAACTTTACGTTACGATGGACGCCTTGAATTTGAAGAACTTCGTACAGTTGATGCTGTTGAAGACAATAAAGACACTTATCAGGTGGTAGTAAGCCGTTTGGCTGAAATGCGTGTAGTTGATGTTAATACCGGAATTGCTCTCACCACTCAAAATATCCCTTACGGTTCTAAACTGTATGTGAAAGATGGAGATCTTGCAACTAAAGGTCAGGTTGTCTGTGAGTGGGATCCATTTAACGCGGTAATTATTTCGGAAACTGATGGTAAAATCGAATTTGAAGATGTAATTGAAGGTGTTACTTTCAAAACTGAAACAGATGATGCTACCGGATTACGTGAAAAAATTCTTATTGAATCAAAAGATCGTAATAAAGTTCCAAGTGCTCACATTGTGTCAAAAGATGGATCTATTCTTCGCACATACAACTTACCAGTGGGCGCCCACTTGGTGTTGGATAATGGTGATAAGATCAAGACTGGTCAGATGTTGGTAAAAATTCCACGTGCAGTTGGTAAAGCGGGTGATATCACCGGTGGTCTTCCACGTGTAACTGAATTATTCGAAGCTCGTAACCCATCTAATCCGGCTGTTGTAGCTGAAATTGACGGTGAAGTAACCTTCGGAAAAATCAAACGTGGTAACCGCGAGCTGACTGTAACTTCAAAAACAGGTGAAATCAAAAAATATATGATTCCACTTTCCAGACAAATTCTGGTTCAGGAAAATGACTTTGTACGTGCAGGAACACCGCTTTCGGATGGAGCAACCACACCTTCAGATATTCTATTAATCAAAGGACCTACTGCGGTTCAGGATTATATTGTAAATGAAGTTCAGGACGTTTACCGCTTACAAGGTGTAAAAATCAATGATAAACACTTTGAGGTAATTGTACGTCAGATGATGCGTAAAGTTGAAATTCTGGAACAAGGCGACACTCGCTTCCTCGAAAAGCAAATTGTTGACAAACATGACTTTATGGAAGAGAATGATCGTATCTGGGGTAAAAAAGTAATCCTTGATGCCGGCGATTCAGCAACATTGAAACCCGGACAAATTATTACTGCCCGTAAGTTGCGAGATGAAAACAGTATGCTTAAACGCCGTGATATGAAATTAGTAGAAACACGCGATGCAATTGCTGCGACTTCTAATCAGATATTACAAGGAATCACCCGTGCTGCCCTTCAAACCAATAGCTTTATGTCGGCTGCTTCTTTCCAAGAAACAACGAAAGTATTAAACGACGCTGCTATCAACGGAAAAGTAGACCGCCTAGAAGGATTGAAAGAAAACGTTATTTGTGGACATTTGATTCCAGCCGGAACAGGTCAACGCGACTTCGACAAAATAGTAGTTTACTCACGCGATGAGTACGACAAGAAGGTTGATGCCCGTAAAAATGTACTGGATATTGAAGAAAGTGAAACAGAAGAATAATTAATCTTCTTGCCTAAAACTATTTATAAACGAGCTTGTTTTCTTTTTGAAGACAAGCTCGTTTTTTGTAGTAGCAACTTTTGGTATGCTCAAAAAAACACAGTATCTTAGCATTAATTTTGAAATTAATCCGAGTCAAGAACTCAAACCTATCATTAAAATGGAAAACAATTATTGTATCATCATGGCCGGTGGCGTTGGAAGCCGCTTTTGGCCTTTCAGTCGTAATAACCGCCCTAAACAATTCCTGGACTTCTTTGGAACCGGACGCTCACTCCTACAACTCACTTTTGACAGAATAAATCATCTAGTACCTGCTGAAAATATAATTATAGTATCCAATATTATTTATAAAGATTTGATATTAGAACAACTCCCCAAAATTAAAGCCGATCAGGTATTACTTGAACCTAACAGACGTAACACCGCGCCTTGCATTGCTTATGCTATCAATCGCATCAAAGCTATGACCGACAAAGCTAACATTATAGTTGCCCCTTCGGATCATTTGATTTTGAAAGAGACTGACTTTTTGGATACCATTAAAACAGGTCTTGATTTTGTAGATAAAAATGATTGTATTCTAACGTTGGGTATTAAGCCTAGCAGACCGGAAACTGGGTATGGCTATATCCAAATATCGGAAGGTGAAACCAATTTGCGCAAAGTAAAAACATTTACAGAAAAACCAAACGCTGAACTTGCTCAGGTTTTTTATGAAACAGGCGAGTTTTTCTGGAACTCAGGTATATTTTTGTGGAACCTTCAAACTATAGTCAAGGCTTTTGATGAATTATTACCTGAAGTTGCCAACAAATTCAATGCTGGAGAAAAATTTTATAACACCGCTAACGAGCAGGCTTTTATAGATGAAATGTATGCTTCATGTCCTAATATCTCTATTGACTATGGTATTATGGAAAAAGCAAAAGATGTTCATGTTTTATGTTCCGATTTTGGCTGGACCGACTTGGGAACATGGGGTTCATTGTATGAAATGTCACCAAAAGATGAAAACGAAAATGTAGCACTGAAATGCAAAACTGCTTTTTACGAAAGCGAAGGCAATATAGTGGTACTTCCTCCTGAAAAGTTGGCTGTAATTCAGGATTTGAAAGGCTACATTGTAGCTGAATCCGACAATGTTTTACTAATATGCAAACTGGAAGAAGAACAACGCATTCGCCAGTTTGTCAATGATATGAATGTAACTTTCGACGGAAAATTTAATTAAAAGTTGATAATCTACAGTTGGCACTTGGCAGTCTTTAATTATCGAAGGTATCATAATTAGAAACTATCAACTGCCAACTTTCAGTTAATACAATGAGCGATATAATTCATCTTTTACCCGATTCAGTAGCCAATCAAATAGCAGCCGGCGAAGTTATACAACGCCCGGCTTCTGTACTAAAAGAGTTGGTAGAGAATTCAATTGATGCCGGAGCCACTTTTATTCAGATTCTGATAAAAGATGCCGGACGCACGTTGATTCAGGTTGTTGACAACGGGAAAGGAATGAGCGAAACAGATGCGCGCATGGCATTTGAACGTCACGCTACCTCGAAAATAAAGAATGCCGACGATTTATTTTCATTGCGTACCATGGGATTCCGTGGCGAAGCCTTAGCATCAATAGCAGCCGTAGCACAAGTAGAGTTGCGGACACGAAGAGCTGAAGATGAACTTGGCGTATTGGTTGAAATTGCAGGCACACGGGTTTTTAAACAAGAATCCGTTCAGTGCGATCTGGGAACTTCTTTTCAGGTGAAGAATTTATTTTTCAATGTGCCTGCCCGAAGACGATTTCTGAAAAGCGACAATGTAGAAAAGAGTCATATTCTGACAGAATTTTACAGAATAGCCCTAGTTAACACTTCTGTCGCTTTTTCATTTTTCGATGGAGATGAAGAGATTTTTCAGCTACCTGCATCCAACAATAAAATCCGTATTGAGAATATATTTGGGAAAAGTGCAAAAAAACGCTGGCAACAGCAACTTCTTAGCATTGAGACTTCCACTAATCTGGTTAGTATCTTTGGTTATGTTGGCAAACCAGAATATGCACAAAAATCCGCAACCCAGTATTTCTTTGTAAACGGGAGATATATGCGCCATCCATACTTCCATAAAGCGGTATTACTCGCATATAATCAAATGATTCAGGCATCGGAAAGTCCGAATTATTTCATATATTTTGATGTTGACCCACAAACTATTGACGTCAATATTCATCCAACAAAAACTGAAATTAAGTTTGAAAATGAACAGACTATCTGGTCGATATTAACTGCAGCTGTCAAAGAAGCATTGGGAAAATTCAATGTTATTCCCTCAATTGATTTTGATCAGGAAGGCGCAGTAGATATGCCCACTACTATTTCTGTAGAGAATGTACGACCACCTCAAACAAACTTTAATCCAAATTACAATCCTTTCGGCACTTCAAATTACAAAAGGCCTGTACTGGATTGGGAGGATTTATACGGAGGATTCGAGAAGAAAGAGGAACCTTCAGAATCGGTTATCGATTGGGAACCTGAAACAGAAATAATCATAACCCCCTCATTCACTCAGCAAGAACAACAAAAGTTAATTGAAAACCTGGAAACCAGAGCAGAAAATTATCAATATAAGAATCGCTTTATTCTTACCGGACTTAAATCCGGGTTGCTAATGATAGATCAGCATCGAGCACACACTCGTATCTTATTTGATTTATTTCTTAGCCAGATAGAGAACTCTAAAGGATCGTCTCAGCAAGTGCTATTCCCCGAAATACTGGAACTTAGTGCTGATGACGCATTGTTCTTTGACCAAATTATACCGGATTTACAACACGTAGGATTTGAATTTGAAGCGCTCGAGAATCATACGTTTAGCGTAAAAGGAGTTTCATCGCATGTCGGTACCGGAAGTGTAATTGATTTGCTGCTGGAGATGCTGGACAAAGCAAAAACCACAGCTCAGGATCCCACAGCCAGCATCCACGAAACCATTTCGTTATCGCTGGCAGAGGCTTCTTCAATAAAATCGGGGCAACGCTTATCTTCCGAAGAAATGAGCGATCTGATTGACCGCCTGTTTGCATGTTCTAATCATAATTTTACTCCGGATGGAAAAAAGATTATGACCATTTTCTCTCAAGATGAGCTTGAGAAACGCTTTTGACACGCTTGATTTTTAGTAGAAAGAAATGAAAACTTTAGTTATATTCGATTTGGATGGCACTCTGCTCGACACGGTTGCCGACCTGGCTGCCAGTACCAATTATGCTTTAGAACAGTGTGGATTTCCAACTCACGAAACAGAAGCTTATAAATTATTTGTGGGAAATGGCATTAATAAACTATTTGAAAGAGCATTACCCGATGGAGCTAAAGATCAGGATACTATTTTGAAAATCAGAAAGTATTTCATTGAATATTACAACGATCACAATTCAGAACTAACAGTTCCCTATCCGGGAATATCCGAATTACTTAGCACTTTGCAATACAAAAATGTTCAACTTGCCGTAGCCTCTAATAAATACCAGCAAGCCACTACAGAATTAATTCAGCATTTTTTCCCAGAGATTCACTTTGCGGCCGTTTTTGGTCAACGTGAAAACGTACCAATTAAACCAAATCCTGCAATAGTAAATGATATTCTGGCTATAACAGGGACAGAAAGAAAAGATGTTTTGTATATTGGTGATTCAGGAGTAGACATGCAAACTGCTCGAAATGCAGGTGTAGATGCTGCTGGAGTTACGTGGGGTTTTCGCCCCAGAGCAGAACTAGAACAATTCGAACCAAAAAATATTGTAGATAATACAAGAAAAATTCTTGAAATCATAGCATAAAAAAACCGCCAATAAGGCGGTTTTTTTATGCTATCTAAATCTCATACTATTCTTCTTTCACCTGAGGGGTAATAAGCTTGTAACCTTTACCGTGAATATTGATAATAGCTACGTTTTCATCATCTTTCAATAATTTGCGTAATTTAGTGATATACACATCCATGCTACGTGCATTGAAGTAATTATCATCAACCCATATTGTTTTCAGTGCAAAATTACGTTCTAAAATACTGTTAGCATTTGCAGCCAGAAGATTCAATAATTCCGACTCTTTAGTGGTCAGTTTTTTAGATTCTCCTTAGTAAGTTAGCATTTGTTTCTGAGCATCAAAAATAAACTCTCCGATTTGATAAGTAACTACATCTTTCGCACGTTTTCCTTTTACTCTACGCAAAATGGATTCAATACGGTAAAGCAATTCCTCCATGCTGAATGGTTTTGACAAATAATCATCAGCACCTAATTTAAATCCCTGCAAAATATCTTCTTTCATCGATTTTGCTGTAAGGAAGATAATAGGCACTTCAGAATTCAATGAGCGCACGTCGGCAGCCAATGCGAATCCGTCTTTTTTAGGCATCATCACATCAAAAACACATAAGTCATATTTGTTCTTAGAAAAAGCTCTGTAGCCGGCTTCACCATCAGGTTGTAAGTCTGCATCGTAACCTTTTGTCTGCAAATATTCTCTGAGAAGCATGCCAAGATTTTCATCATCTTCGCACAACAAAATTTTTACTTTTTCGTCAGTCATAATTCGTAATTTTTTAATGTTGGTATTGTAATAGTGAATTTTGTTCCAATTTCTAGTTCGCTTTCCACTTTAATGGATCCGCGATGTTCAGTAACTATCTTTTTTACGTAAGCAAGTCCCAATCCAAATCCTTTAACGTTATGCAGATTTCCGGTAGATACACGATAAAATTTTTCGAAGATTCGTCTTAAATCATCTTTATTGATTCCGATTCCATTGTCTTCGATACTAATAATCAAGTTGTCCTTTTCATTCCAGGTTTCTATAGTCAATAGCAATGGTTTATCACTGTATTTTAGCGCATTGTCCATTAAATTAAAAATTACATTTGTAAAATGCACTTCATCAACCAAAGCCACATCATTTGCAGCTTTGAGGTTTGACGTAATTTTACCACCCTTACTGGTAACTTTAAGCGAAAAATTGTTGACTATATCTGATATTAATGAGTTTATTGAAATTTCATTAAGTTTTAATATAGATTTGTCTTTTTCAAATATGGCCATTTGCAACACTTTCTCCACTTGCAAACTCAATCGTTTAGTCTCATCTTTTATAACCTTCGAAATATGTTTGAGTGTTTCTGGGGTTTTACCGACTCCCGGATCCTGCAACATTTGAGAAGCTAACGAAATGGTAGAAATCGGAGTTTTAAGCTCATGAGTCATATTGTTAACAAAGTCGTTTTTCATATTATTGAGCTTTTTCTGTCTGAAAATGATAATAATAGCTACAATAAATATACTCAGAATAATTAGTACCAGCGCCAACGAAGGCAAAAGTAAGTTCATCGAACTTAAGATATAGTTTTGCTTTGTTGGAAACGTAACCTGCAAATAAGCAGCTTTGCTCGACTCTTCGAGCGGAAACAGTTTTTGGGTGTATATGTTGCTCTGCATTTCTATTTCGTCCTGCTTAATATCCTTATGACAATTATAAATAACTTTTCCTTGCTTATCCACTACCGAATACGTAAAAGGAAGTGTTACTCCATTATTTACAAGTACCTTAGTCAGGATTCCATCTAAATCCTCAAAATTAACCCGCTCGTTAATCTCCTTCTGATCAATCTCTTTCATCCAACGGAAAACCGCCTGATCTAATATCGTTTTAGAACGTGAGAAGTTTTGTTTAAATCTCTCTTGCAAATAGCGAGAAGTTTCTTCGATGGTCGACTGCCCATGACGCGTTTTTAAACGTATAGTCGGTCTGTTTATCTGCTCAGAAGTCAGTTTAAGATTTCCGGCCATGCTGTCGATGTTCTTCTTCATCTGACTGGTCTGAGAATCTTGGCTTAACAACCGGTTTTTGCTCCCTGAGTAATCATCTCCTTCGAGTGTTTGCCCCAAATACTCCAAAGCCTCATTTTCTTCTACTAAACTTACCGTCTGAAACAGACTTCGTTGAACATTGTCATTAAACTGACTTTCAATCATTTCTGCATTTATCCTTACATATCTTGCTTGCAGGAGAATAAGTCCTACAAAAGTTAATGCCATTGAGATAATAAGAATCCAGATAGTTGCTTTCTTCATAACACGACAAATTTACATCAAAATATATTCTTAAACATCATATTAACAACAAAAAGGCGTTACTTTTTATCAAAAACAATATTTGTTGTATTATTTTTACACAATAGACTAGCCATATTTAAACAATAAAGATTATTTTAATATAATTCGAGCAGGAATACTTCAAAAATCAAACAAAAATTGAAGTATTTACGTTAATACGCAATGTCTACGATACAATCTGCCACTGATGCATTAACTGTTCTGTAAAAAAAAACAGCCAGTCACCGTAAGATTTTGCTATTAGCACTATTATCGTTTCTTTGCTATCAGCATAAACTGTTCGTAATCAGTCACAACACCTTTAACTCTCTCACGCGAAAGTACGTTGTACGTATGAGACGAAACAACATCAAAGCCAGCCGCTCAAACTGTAGAGATAATTGTGCTGTATCAAATCCACAATGAGGAATAGGCTCGAATCTATGAAATGAACCATCTTCAGTTCGAATATCTCCTACTATAATCACAGCATTCGGCTTCATTATTTTTGATAAGTGAAGTAAAGCTTTATCAATATCCGGAATATGATGAAAAGCCATGCAGGAGAATACCAAATCAATATCTTGTTTTTGGTATTCAAAAATCTCACCATGTACAATCTCAACCAATTCATCACCATTCAATTTACCCTTCAACACCTCCAACATAGATTGAGAAGTGTCTTCGAAAACCAAAGCATTTATTCCGTCTAATAACTGAAGGCCGACCAAACCGGTACCGGTTCCTATTTCCAAGCCCTTCCAACTCTTCTGTAGCTTTACGTTTTGGATCAGTTCATGTACAAAAATTAGGGTCATAGCTACCTTTTCAGGACTATCCCATTCAGCAGCCCTCGCGGCAAAATTATCAATCATTCTTATTATCCCCTATATTCTTTTAAATTAAAACAGTATAACTCCTTTTTAAACCAATTTGTTTAATGAAATTCGGTCAATCTCATTACTTAATTTTAATTGCATAATGATTCAAAAAAGCACTATATTTGTAGTCTTATAGTTCATTATAAAATTAAAACGGTTCACTTAGCAAAAATGAAAAACCTATTAAAAACAAGTATTATGGCAATAGCCATTATAGCAGCATGTGGAGCTGCAAACGCCGAAACTCCTGTTATTGGAAAACAGCACCCAACTATAACAAACAGACTCATGACTCCTGAGGTTCTATGGTCGTTCGGTCGCGTAGGCGGAGTCCAAATTTCTCCCGATAAAACCAAAGTTCTGTATAGCGTGTCCTATTACAGCATAACTGAAAACAAAGGAAACTCAGAGCTTTTTGTGATGAACACCGATGGTTCCGACAAAAAGCAAATTACAAAAACCGCCACTCGCGAAGCAGCTGCAAAATGGATGAAAGACGGCCAACACATCGCTTTTTTATCGTCGGAAACCGGAAGCATGCAACTGTGGACAATGAAAGCCGATGGTAGCGAACGCAAACAAATAACCGACGTAAAAGATGGAATCAATGATTTCGCTTTATCGCCGGACGAAACAAAACTTCTTTTTGTAGCCGATGTGAAGTACGGAGAAAGTACCGTAGATAAATACCCCGATCTGCCAAAATCGAGCGGTATAATCGTAACGGATTTAATGTACAAACACTGGGACGAATGGACAAAAACCGTTCCACATCCTTTCGTGGCAGATATAAAAGAGGGCAAAATTGCAAATATTATTGACATATTAAATGGTGAGCCCTATGAAAGCCCTATGAAACCCTTTGGTGGAATAGAACAACTTGCCTGGAGCCCCGATGGAAAAAACGTGGCCTACACTTGTAGAAAGAAAACCGGGAAAGAATATGCTCTTTCAACTAACTCCGATATCTACTTCTACACCCTGTCTACTGGCAAAACAGAGAATAAAACTCAAGGTATGATGGGATACGACCAGAATCCGACATTCTCGCCCGACGGCAAATGGCTGGCATGGGAAAGTATGGAACGGGATGGATACGAAGCGGATAAAAACCGTTTGTTTATCATGAATCTGCAAACCGGCGAAAAGACCGATCTTTCAGCCAACTTCGATCAGAATTCTGGCTCACTGATTTGGACTCCCGACAGTAAATCAATTTATTTTGTAAGCTGCTGGCATGCTGTCACTCAAATTTACCGTGCAGACATAGCTTCAAAAAAGATAGTACAAATTACAAAAGGAGATCATGACTACTCCTTTGTAGATATGATAAAGGACAAACTTATTGGAGTAAAACATTCGCTGAGCAAACCCGACGAGATTTATACCATCAACCCAAAAACCGGACTTGAAACAGAAATCTCATTTGAAAATAAAGAAATTCTATCTCAAATAGACATGGGAAAGGTGGAAGAACGCTGGATTACCACTACCGACAATAAACAAATGCTCACCTGGGTGGTTTATCCACCTAACTTCGATAAAAATAAGAAATACCCAACATTGCTTTTCTGCGAAGGTGGACCACAATCAACAG
>Ga0302272_1001037_pt1 | contig 12630 bp, 11 predicted proteins | sample III_Bog_N1_2_FD_198772 | JGI IMG/M metagenome (GOLD analysis project Ga0302272, IMG submission 198772) | Peat permafrost microbial communities from Stordalen Mire near Abisko, Sweden - III_Bog_N1_2 | ecosystem: Environmental > Terrestrial > Soil > Wetlands > Peat | place: Sweden: Abisko...
CTCCTTTCGAAGTGACATAATTTCATTCCTTGCTTTGCTGTTGAGATTCATTAACACCAACGCATCCCGTATGCAGTTCTTCTTGATGAGACTGTCAAGTGGAGTATCCGTTGTGAAACTAGGTGTATGGTTTATCTCCAGCAGCCACGGTCTCAAATTAGAATCAAGAATCACATCAAACCCTAAGATCTCGAAACACATGTTATTCATATAGTTATCCGGCTAGCAGGATTTATAGTGATGACTCAATGTCGGCTGGGCTGAAACAATAGTTTTGACGAGGATGTCTTTGATCTCCTCCCAGAGCTTAGGTACATCGTGGCCTTGTTCAGCAAGGAGTTCTAACACCGATGTCATGGATCGCTTATGTCCGACATCCATTTTATGTTCGTCTTCGTTGAATTCGAAGTTCGGATTGTCTTTGTTGATAGCGTAATTTGTCAGATGCATGCAGAGATTCTCGAGGTTATCGCGGTGTGGTGGTTCATATTCTTCCGTCGCTAAACGAGCGAGACCTTCTTTGAAGACATAGATTCGCATAGGATCGCAACCAGCGAGTAGAACATAAATACGAAAGTCAAATTTTAATCCATCCAACAGGAATGGCTTGTTTAAGTACCTAAACATGGACAAAGAAAATATATTAATTAGTAATCACAATAATCAAATAAATCTACCTTTGGACAACATAATGATCTGAGCTATTGAGATCATCAAGGTTTCTTGTCAGAAAAATACCTCTCCCTTAGCAGCTCGCTTCCTAATTACAACAAAACAATTGCAAAACCATCAGGAAACACAACAGTCAACTTTACTAAATCAATTATTTCTAAATCCTTTTTCGTTAATCTGCATTATTCTTACTGGCTTAACAATGAACGTCTTGCATTTCCCCTTGGACGTCTTTTCGAATTCATTTCTGAGATCATTGTACTCCCCTGGTAAGAGCCATGTCTACGGGAAGAACTTAAACTCTTCTGGGAATTGTTTTTTCATCTTCTTGAGATTCTTCGCGAGGTAATTCTTTCTCGCGAGCACAAACATCCCAGGAAAATGGTTAATTTTTTAATGAGGTTGCATTTTCCCTAAAGTCTCCGGTTGAACGGCATTATCCGTCCAAAACAAATCGCAGTCAAGTACTTCAGGATCATAGCAGAGCTTCCATTTAAACAGTTTCTTCCCCACGAATCTGACTACTGGGTATTAAGTGTCTGTTGTTGGCAAAAGAAAAGAGAGAAATAAATATATTCATCAGTAATTGAATCAATTTCTTTGAAATTAGTTTCTTCTTACCTGCAACATTGATAACTAGTTAATATGGTTTCCTTTTTGTAATTACTTTTGCAGGTGGTTTTTTAGTATCTTTTTTAGATTTCTTCTTCTCCTTATCGTTCTTTGAGTCTGTCTGTCCATCCTCTGCTACTACACCTTATTCATCGTCATCTTGGTCTTCACCTTCATTCGTCTAAACTTATTCAGATTCAGAATCCTCTCCAGAGTCAGAATAAGTTCCATTGTACTCTTCGTTGTCAGCGTCATGAGTGATGCCAAGAGTAAATTCCTTTTTGGGAATACTAGGTGATGGCAATGGCTTAATTATGGTTGCTGAATTATTATCTTCAGCTGGTTGTTGAAGCATAGTTGAATCGCTCGAACCAGTAGTGATCGACATTCGAAATTTATCTAATAAAATACTCCTTTTTTTTTTGAAGTTCTCTTCTTAGAATCTCAGCTACCTTTTCTTTTACCTTCTATTCTTTTTTTCTTACCACTTGAGATCTCACCACTCGATTAACTTAAATATCAACAGCTACGATGTTCTTATCTTTACAGACTAACCAATCTTTTTCTTAACTTTGATTTGATTTCTCTCTCTCTCTAATATTATTATTTGATTTTGTATTCCAAAAAATGAATCACTTGGTGTTTTTACGATCTTAATCAATTTACCAATTTACAAACCAACTTCCTCTCTTATGTTTCAAGTGCAATCCAAATTCTTTGCTCTTTTCCCCCAATAATTGTGTTGGCTTCAGTAAGTCCTTTTAGCAAATTCTTAACAAGATTCAACTTTAAAACTTGTAAAGAAAAAGAATCAGCAGCAGTCAGTTTCAATTTGAATACTATTGGCTCCTTTTTCACTGAACCCTTACTGCCAAGCAAACACAGAAAAACCTGAAATTGGATAATAAATACTATTTCACTCATAATCATCTCTTCTAGTCTGTGTTGCTCTCCTATGTGCAATTATCGAATAGTTTTTCTATATTTTTAATTCCAGTTTGTCTATCTATTCCAATCTTGAATTGGTGTGATCAAACAAGTCAAAAACCAAAATAAATCCTTCAAATTACTTACTTCTTTGCTTCTTCTTCTTTCTTTTTTTCGTTAGGTCCTCTGTAATCTTTCACCATAGCTACTCAATCTTTCATCTTTCTCCTAGTCAATATGAACATCACTTCCAAAGGCCAGAAGGTTATTCAATCATACTCATCCACCCTTCTTACTATTCTTCTTGCATCCTTCCTTTCACCTTCTTTCGAACAAACTCAAGGACCTTGATGAAGCTCTCAGAGCTATTAAAGCGAAGAATAACTCTTCTCATGCAAGCAGCAACAGCAACAGCAGCAGCTCCTCAAGTCACAACTATTCTTCCAAAGGATTCTCGCATTCCACACCATACGTGCCCTCTTCCCAAACAGGATTTTCTAAACAAGCCTCTGGTAAAATCTTATGATAAATTTCAATAAATCTAATCCTATTTGTTGCTCTAGTCTTTGGTGAGATTGAAGACGAAGATGAATAAGAAGACACTGTCGTGAAGCACGTGCCTTAAGGAGTCAGTGGTATGAACAAAACATCCACACGAACTGGGAGAGGATTCACATCAATCAGTTATATCTCCGACGAGAACAACACAAACAACCTACGTCTCCACAAGCCTACACATCAGTATTTTGGAGAGAAACTAGAGAGACTTCAAAGAAGCGAGGAAGAGACAAAAAATAAGAGTCAAAGTGATCTAGAAATCTAAAGTTGTCGCACAGAACTAAAAAAAATCAGGGAGATGATTCTTGCAGAGAGAGCGAGAGTTTCGATATGTGTAGGATGCAGGTTGAAGTTCCCTTCGAAGGAAGATCTAATGATTCATGAAGGTTCTGAACCACATAAAGCACGGTGTACAGAAGAAAGGAAAAAGGCTGTAAGTGAAGGAGATTAGATTTGATATGCAATGAGTATTTTTAAATGAACACCCAGTCAAGAAATCTAATCCTTTCAAAATATGGGATAAGATGATCCAAAGCGTAAATGATTCCATCATTTTGTTGTGTAGATTTTTCATATAATAAGCAATCTATGAAGTAATAGATTATGATAAACAACATGCAAAATGGATACTTTCTTCTTTTAAAATGCTATTTATTTATTATTTGAATAATTGTCTTGCACGCAACAAATTTGTATTTGCTAGGGAAAACTAAAGGTAATTATTTTTACTTGGCTGGTCAAGCTAATACTATTATATCTTTCTATGTTGGTGGCGGTGTCAAATCCCTTCAGTCCACCGTATCTTTATTTGATTTGGGTCGAATAAGACCAAGGGAGCTGAGATGGTTGCTTCATTGACATTAATATCATATTGCACACACATCTCACTGCTTTCTCTTGGCATTTTAAATTGATTCCCTAGCTATTTTCTTAGTCATGACCTTTACTCTGCTGATCATTTCGAGGATACTAACGCAATCGCTCCTAGAAAAGAAATAACAACAATTTATCAGTCTCAATATCATTTTCTTTTTGATGGTTAACCTTGCTTGCCCTGGTGCTTCTGAATAGCTTTTTGTGATATTTCCAGCTTATTTCATGAGGAAAGATAGTGCCATGTTCATAAGACTCAACGCATTATTGGGATCTTCACCGATTGTCAGTACACCGATTCCTCCTGCTTGCAGCACATCCACGAGTAGAAAAGTCGCTCCGTATTTTTTCTCTAAATCGAATTGAATAGATTCGAATCGGCACATTTAGAAGAAGTTCTTTATGCGCACAGTAGACAACCCTGCATGATGTATAAATGGGCAGTAGAAATAGCATCGCTCAGATAGATCATCAGGAGAAGGAGAAATAGCTGGAGGAAATGAAAAGAATTTTTAATAAAATGAGGAATCCAAGGGAAGAGAGGGGTTACTGTTATTGCTCTCATGATGACTGCTGCTATTCGGATGAGTGTTGGTAATTTTATAGCTAGAGTTAATTCGATTTAGACTTCCATTCATTAAATAATGGAAGTAGAAGAACGAAGAGACGTTGTTGTTCATGTAGCAGTCGATTCCGATTCCTAGGAGAACATCGCTATCAGTGGTTAAGAAATCAGCACTCACGTAGCCAAAGATACCTAGAAAGAGAGATTAGTTTAAGAATCATAGTTTTTTTGTTATTAAAATAAAAATACCTCTCGCATAGAGAACACTTCCAAGTTGTGCAGCTAGTGCAGATAGATCAATATGCTTTGGGAACGACTTCTAAGGGAATTAGCAGCCTTAGCATCAATCAAACATGAATGTCAAGCATAAAAATAAATCCTAATTTTTAAAGATATTTTATGTGATTCTTACCGATGTTAACAAATGGTTATCCTTGAATTCTGTCTAGCGCAGCTACAATCGAAGTATTCCCTGTGGGATCTATGAAAAACCCAAGTGAAGGCGAGCTTACAAGAGAAGTCTACACCGATTTATTCTAATGTAAAGACCCTTCAATGATCCCACCTGATTTGAGGAATGCTCTGAGATATTCATTGAAATCCTAAAACAATGAAGGTACTGCCAAAACAGTTGCAGTTTAGAGATATTATTGCAATAGTATCTTGATTGAGTGGATTAATTCACTGGAAACAGATTAAGGTTTTAGATATTCTTTACGAGATGCTCCGTTTTATTCTTATTAGCCTTCTAACAATGCCTTGTCTTCTTCTGATCTGTTAAGTATTTACATAATCCCTTAGCATTAGCTGACATTAAAATATGCAATCCCTCTGCCTTGTGATTCATCGTCTATTTTGAATATCCAAGTGGTTATGTTCTTTCCATGCGTTGCAATCAGCAATGTGAGGGTGTTAATAAATTCAATCTCATCGTAGATATCACTAGCTCCAATAGGTGTATCGATTCCAGCTTCTTTGAATACCCCTTTCGCGGTGGATTTCGTTGATAAAGAGTAATGTACATTTGGTAATCCAGCCATTTATGGAACACCTAACTGCTAGCATAAGTAGATATCATCGTTAGATGGAAATCCACTTATCATGTAAGCAGTTTTGTTCTTGATGAGCTTCTTGATGCGTTGGAGAGCTTAAGGAGAATATAGCAGTTTGCGGGATAGAGAGAAGTGACTAGGAAAACGAGTGCAATTCTCAGGTTCGATGAAGTATAATCGATCACGGAAGTTCTGCACATCACCGAGTTCTAAGATCTTTTTAGGGAAGGAAAAAGGATGATAATATGTAGATTAATAAGGTATGGGGGAGGTTACCTTGTAGTAATAGTTGGTGATATCTGGACTAAGGGAAAAAGGGCAGACATAGATGATGGAAACCATAGGATCGCGGATATTGAAGACACGTGTGATTTGGATGTTTTCTCGCTGAAGCTGCTTCTCCATGGTTAAGCGTTTCATTTCCTGAAAGATAGATTTCAAAGGGACAGTAAGAAAAAGAAAAAGAGGAGGAGATAAAAGATGCTTAGAAGCACATTATCCTTTTACATTGAAGGAGAAGGAGTTGATATGAATCTCTATTCTCTTTTTGAGTTTGATCACCGGCCAATCTAGTTTAAAACCTTCCATTTTCTCTGTGAACAGTCTCAACTAATGTTCATTATGCTTCTTGATCTTCTGCTGCGTGTGCAGTTTATTTAAATACAACCGCATCGCTAGCTGGATGATTCTGACTCTAACTATTGTGTGTTTGATTCGCTGATATTCTCTATATCGCACGAATCTTCTCACGATGGACTAAATCTTGATTGCAGCTAGGATTCTGCCTTTATCGCCAAGATACTTTCTTCCTGGGAGCTTCACGTACTACACATAAATACTAGGTTAAAACCTTAAAAAATAACCTTAAATTTATCAATTACTTCCTCCACCATGGTTTAGTTAACAATGCAATCAAGGAGATCCTCCAATTTCGGCTTAGTCATCTTCTCCGTCAGCGCAGCGACTCTTTTCCCATCGACGTAGAACAGCGGAAATTAATATATCACTGCAATATCCTGGATTTACTTGAGAATTTAATTTATCTTCCCCCATTCGCCTTAGAAGATACGCTTGTAAGAGGAGAACTCAGGCGTTTCTTCAACGAGTTGTCCTCTCCGCACCATCAAATGATGTAGTGAATAAGCATCAAGCACTTCAGGATACCCTCTAGGATGCATAGGTTGTTTGATGTCAAATATATCCTAGGCTTTTAGTTTAGATTAAAGATTCAGATTATTCTCCTTGCCTTTGAATCGTTTCCTGTAATTCATCAGTGATTATGCCCTATCGATATATGGCTAATTCGATGGTGGTAGTTACTATTGTTGCTACTACTACACCTGCTATGACTATTATGGCTATGTGATCGATAGCACATCTAATTTCAGTGTCATGATATCACCTGAAGGATCGACATTATTTATATCTTATTTCAATAGTTTCTACCTGAATTCATGCATCCTTGCAGGCTTATTCAACAATGGTGGCACACCTCTCAGAAAAGCTGGCATTATATCAACATCTCTCGGGACAACACCCTTGTTAATTAGATTATATAGTCCACTGTAAATTTCCGATTCTGTGATGGCAATAGGATCAGCAAACGGATTGTTTCTGATCTCCGGTGGAAGTACTTGCGCTGGTTTAGATACCCTGCCTATTTTGATACGCTTCGTGAATGTCTCAGCAGCACGATGATAAACGTTTGCGCTGTTTTGTCGGATACGCCGTTGATGTGATAAGTTAGTATCTCCTTGGATAATCGCTTTTCCTATCTCAAAGCTCTTATTGTGCGACATCCCATTGAGCAAGAAAGATTAATCGGCATTCCTGCAGGAAGTGTTGTTACTCGTTTCGAATGAGCGCTAAGTTCAAACAGGTCAATTAAGCTCATATTGTTTGCTTTGAACTCAGAGAAATAATTAGCAAAATTGTCAATGGGTTTTATTTACGTTTTGTGAGTTTCTTGGCAGTCCATGCGTTCGGCTTAGCTTCTTTTGCTACTTGAGAAAAACAGGTTGCTCATCGTAGCATCCCAGATTGTTAGCACTCCTATCCCCTCCAGAATTCCTCGAAATCAAAGGCAGTCTCTGCTACTGCAGCTACAGCAAATGAGGATCCACTTGAGTCATGTTCTAGAAAATATCAACATAAGCGCATATTTAACTTGTGAAGATTTCAAGAGAGATTGCATGTGCGTGTATATGATTTTATCCCATTAAAAAATAAAGAAAATATCCAAAAAAATCACGCAAAACATCTAAGTGAGCAACTCTATTTATGTTTTAGTTATTTACATGAGTTAGCATCTTGTCGACGTTGTTCTGCAGTGCATTCTCAAACTTCTTGATAGTATACGTTAAGCGAGAGTAAATCTACTATTATGTGTCATTGCTATCCATTCCACTATTGTTTTGGCCTGTCAACCCATCTACATAATTATTATGGCTGCTCCCAAGAACATCTCCAGGCTATTACACAAATGCCAGTTACTTCTTTAGGCTTGCTATTTCATCTTAGGCATTTACAAGTATCCTGCCAAGCTCACTGGCGTTCATGACTTTCTAAGTAAAGAAGAATGATAAACCCTTTTCAGCAGCCTGTGTTATTCTACCTGATGCGAGCTATTTATTTATTCCCCTTTGAGTGAAATCTGTGTAAGTATTTCTGTTGCTGCTTGATTGATTGGTTTCTTTGCATAAATTCAATTCAAAAATAATTTCAAGAGGATTAATAATTCAACGCATCTCTGTTCTTACTCCACCCACACACAGAGAAAAATATTAATATTAAATTGCAACTCTTGGTTATATTCTCTTTTGGGACTGTATCATCCATGGAGAGTTACAAGAATGTGCAATACAATCAGCTGTTTAGCTTAGAAACTGGTGGGATATACCATTATCTGAAGGAACGTGTGTTGCGTCCGATCATACGATATGTGTTCATAAGCTACGCTATTTTGATGTTAGCATTACTCATCGCAGTTAGTGTCAAAACGCAAGGTACACACCATAGCTAATCACCTCAAAATATCTCATTTCCCAAAGTCTTTTCAAATTAATTCTCAATCCTCATTGCAGTTGCCTTATCATTTCACCAACTCAATGTTTTTGGAGAGATATTATGAAGGGAGTCGAAGTCACGTAACTTGAAGACATCGCTAATATGAACAGCCAAATCAGAGTGCATTTAGAATGCCAATTCACTAGCGTAAGCTTTTACTTTCTTCTACTTCTTTTTATCTCTTCAATCCATTCTTTATTCTTCTTCTTGTTCTCCTCCTTTTCCAGATCTACCTCCGTTTGAATTACACCCGCGTTATCTACTCGTCTGCAGCTACATTGACTCCAATCATGGTCTTAGATCCAATTTGTAACATCGGCGTATCAGGCACAGCTACCGATTCCACTTCCACTTGCTTAATAAGCCTAACCGAATCCAACCTAGCTGCCTGGAGACTTGCTGGTGGGACTAGCACCAATACTCCATTGTTCTTCTACAAATATGGTGTTAGCAGTTATTCATCCCTCACAGCCAGCGATAAAACCTAGATATCGCTACTTGTCTAATACTTAGACTTGCATCGATCAGTGCTGTCTGGAATCCAAGACAAAACTTCCAAAGACGACACCAAATCATCCTTGTATTTCTTTTACTACCCAACGAACGGGTTGATCATTGTAGATTCTGTCAGAATGCCTGCGTCAATCGATGATTTTGCAAATTAACTCAATAACATACCAATCTGTAGACGCTATACGACTTGTCTTAATGATCTAACTCCAGCAGAATGTGTGGAGTTCGAAACATAGTGCACCACATACCAAAACTGCCTTGTACACAAACAAAAGAATAAGAGAACAATCAAAAATAATTAACAAATTCTAATAATCATTTTATTTTTTTCACTTAGATAACTGCAGGTATCAATGTCTCTGCTTCCTCCTAAACATACTTGCAGTGCCTCAACGAATAAAGTACTTCTTCCAACTAATTTACTTAGAAAATCACTGCCATCTAAGAATTCGATAACTACATTCACGGGTGTCTCCTGATAACTTCCTCCATGAACTACTGCGGTCGAATAGATTTATTCTCGTAATTCAAGGATATTGCGAATTTCGATTCCAATCGGTTTCTGTTAATGTTCTCTTATCAGGATTACACAATTCAATACAACAATTACTAAAATCTGGATTTCTTTGGATCGTCTACTGTGATAGCTAAGTTGTTATCCCTAGGGAAATCAAAAGCGAAGAAGAACTACTCGAAAGATACCATCACAAAAGCTTTTGATACAATTGTGTAGAATAATAGTGCAATTTCCTCTAGCACAGTGTCATCGACAGGGATAATACATATCGATTCTAGAGAGACATATGATTCCATGTAAGGGGGAGGAACGAAAGAGTTGAGCTAACTTTATTGAAGTTGCTTTTTGTTGTTAAAACTGTAGGAAACTGATGCTTTCGATGTAGGTCTTTAGGCTTGCAGCTTCGTACATTGAGTCGATTGAGAGCACATATTCCTCATGGAATTTCGGTGTGTTCTTGGTGTCTTCGAATGAAAAGTTTGAAGAACAAATGGATTTCTATGATGTGTTCTAGAAATTGTTCTACGTGTACAGTGGGTTAGAATTAGTGTTTTTAGTCGTGTTCTTCTATTTATTGGCAGCTGTGCTGAAGTCGCTACTCATCGGACTTGCACAGAGTATTATTGTAAGTTTAGAGTCAAAGTTGTGCAACGAAAAGTTATTTATTGTTGTCTCTTTGCCTTTTATTAGTTCTTCACTCGTTTCGTTAAGAAGATCGATTTGCATTCGGAGAAGAACTCAGATGAGATCCACTAGTTCAAGGAGTATTCCGAATAGAATCATCTTGCAGCAGAGATACTAGTTCTAGCTGAGAATCTAGATCATTTCGTATGGGTTGTAGATTTCTTCTCCAAGTAATTCACAAATCAATGTTTTTTAATCTAAATTTGGCATTAATGTCTTTGCATTTGCTGATGATCATAGAGCTAAAGAAGCGAAGATGGAGAACCAAATGCTCAAGAAGGGTATTGTGATATTTAAGAAGATAAACTCCTATGAAGGCTTGGAGATCGTTTATGATAAGCTCATCAGCTAATGCAAGCGCAATGCTTCAGATGGCAGAAGCCTTGAAGAAGCCAGTAATCATTGCTTGGAAATACTGCATATCCAGCTAGAGCATCGATAGGATTTGCTGGATAAGAAAGACAGGTAATCATCTTTACAAGACGACGATCTCCTCAAAATCAATAATAAAATCTGTCAATACATCAATAACATTCTGAATATTATCGCCAAGCTTCTTGCGCTGAAAGTTGAGTAAATATCGCTAATCTAATGCTGTTCTTCTTCTCCTTCAATATTCATCTTGTTTGCTTTGAATCTTTAGATCCATGAAGATGGAGGAATATATGGAAATCTACGAATCTGTGATCAAAACCGCTAAAGAGTTGAACTTCAAGGAATTCCAAAAAGTTCGATTGCTGCTGAAGAAAGCAAGAATCCTCTACAAGCGTGCTACATACGGCAACAATCCACTGTTCAAAAGGAGTGCGAAGAAACTCGATCATGCTTGGAAGATTCTCGAAGAAATCAAGCAAAGTGACAAAGACGATAATTTCCAAGTCAAGAATATCACAGTTCTCAAGTAGAAAGTGCTCTTCCACAAGGGCGTTGCATCCTAGCATTACGGGAACGATCAAGAAGCGCTGAAGTTTCTGACTTCTAGTTTGGAATATGGGAGTTATTATTCAAACCGCTTGAGAGTGAAGACTCTGAATTTCATGGCGACAATATTGAAGAACCCGAACTACCGTAAGAAAAAGGAAATACTGTAAGATCTCTCTGCGTTCATCAGGAAAGATAAGAGGAATTTCTATTTCCTCGTGGATTGCTCGAAATAGCTAGTCGATAACAAAAACAAAGTGGCAACCATCATCAGCAAGGTAGCAGAGAGAGTGATTGATGATGCCTTTTTAGCTCATTCTTATTTCCTAACTAGATCTTCAACGAGTACATGTCTGACAAGGACAAGATAACTATCATCCGATACGGCGATAGAGTTGAGCCAATCACTGATCTCTATGAGAAAGAAGTTCTCAAGAAGCGAAGTGAGCTTGCTACTGTTGATGCCATTGAGTAACAACGTTTTACACTCATTTTTGAAATATTTTCTGATGATGCTGATTGTTGTTGTTTTTGTAAAAGGCGTTAATTATGGTCGTTTCCAGGTAACGGACGATGTTTGTACAGAGCATTCCAAGAGTGCATCGAGCAAGCCAAAAACAAAGAAGAGAAAACGATATCTAAATACATTATTATCTTCGCATTCGGCGAGAATTACCTCAGAAGAGATGACAACTACATGAATAATAATAACAAGCATGCGCATAATAACAACAACAACAATCTTACACAGAACATCCTCGGCTAAATCAAAGATAACAATAACATGCTAGCTAGTATTAATAACAATATTAATGGAAACAACAATAACAATAATAGTGGGAGTGTGAAGAGTGGTAGTAATAATCAGGGAGAAGACGATGAGAATAGCTCCTAAGTCGGGTACAACGAGGAGAATAGCTAAGTGAGTATGTCAGTAGTTAGCGGTAAAGGAGGAGCTAATGGAGTAAGTATTAGAGTTACTGAATAGGTTATGAGTAGAGTTGATAATGGCTTAAGCAGAGTGGAAGCAGATGAAGAGTTCGATGTGATTTAGAAAGAACTCACAGATGGATTCTTTCATCTTCTGCTTATCAAATAGAATGTCAAGAATCATGGCAGCACAAAGAGCAAGATATTGTAGCTTTGCGAGAAATCGAGGAGACATTATGTTATAGATTTAGATAGCAAGCCATACATACCAGATATCATTAAAGATGTTGCTGGGTTCTTGTAGTGATTTTTAGATGGATGTTGTTGTTGTTGTTGTTGTTATTAGAATGGATTTATAACCATAAAACAAAAGAGTCTTGAAATTGACAGGATTCGATGTTTACAATAAGGAATTAAAATCTGATAGAAGAGAAGAAGTAGGGATAATGGGAATGGGATGATCATTTTATTTAAATTTCGTTTGATATTTTTTATTAACTTATTCTTAAACTATGCGACTAGGGATACAATCATTTTGTATGTTTTCTTTTTCTCAAGAGTATTATCTGGTATATCTAGGAGGCCTGAAAGCAGCAGTAGCAGCAATGCACCCACTCATACATTATCATCCACACATGGGATGATTCACCATAATCATAACTGAAAATAAATATAAGAAGCAGTATCAATAAATTATCATCCCCCTCCCATCAGATTTCTGAATAAAGATTCAAGATATT
>Ga0302272_1001045_pt1 | contig 12584 bp, 10 predicted proteins | sample III_Bog_N1_2_FD_198772 | JGI IMG/M metagenome (GOLD analysis project Ga0302272, IMG submission 198772) | Peat permafrost microbial communities from Stordalen Mire near Abisko, Sweden - III_Bog_N1_2 | ecosystem: Environmental > Terrestrial > Soil > Wetlands > Peat | place: Sweden: Abisko...
CTGTAACGGATTAAATTTCCTTTTTTCTGAAAGTGGAAATGGAGCCTTCATTCCATGGAACATTCCCCATGCATAATAATAAGCCTGTTTTAATGGTCGCTTCAAAAAACCGTTAGGTTTTACGATATAATATTTCCCGTTTGGAGTAAATAAATTTCCGATAAAAAAAATAAAATAGTTCAGGGTAACAAGAATCCCGGCGATATTATGAAGGTTAACTATCATGTTAAAGCCAAGAAAATACGATGATTCAACACTTGATTGCATCGAAATGCCGGTGATGATTAAAGTAAGTATCCCCAAAGCGTTAAATCCGTGCCAGATTCTCAACCAAACCGGATAGAAATATAGTTTTTCAGGCATTGACATTTTATTTTCTTTTTATTATTCTGAAGATACTATGTACCGTAATTCCTACAAGAACAAGCAGGAAAATTAGAATACTGGTTAATTTAAGAATTGGAATTTGATGTGAACCAATCACATACGATTCGTTTGCTAATACAACATTAATTCCACCACTTTCAGAACGCATTTTCAAATTCTGGTACTTATATAATGATGCTTTTAATCTGGAGTTGGCAGAATGACATTCAACGCATTTTCTTAAAGCCTTTTCTTTAGGAAGAATATTGTGAGAAACCATCAGGCTGTCAACAACATCAGTATGACATTCAAGACATCTGACATGCTGAAAATGAAGTTCCTGATTGGGCAACCAGTCATGAACTTCAACTAATTTCGGATTTTCATGTCCTGAGACCATCTTGTATCTTTTCATATCGTTGTGACATGAAAGGCACATCTTGTTGCTGTAATCAACTATTTCAAGCACGTTGCTACTTGTTCTGGCCGTCGCCAAATAAGTATGCTGGCTATGACATTTTGAACAAGTAAAATTATCGCCATATACTTTATAATGAATACTTTTCTTAAATTCTACATCAATTTTTTCGAATTGATAAGTAGCAAATGATTTATCTCCGCCATGACAATCCAAACAAGTACTTAAGGGTTCCAGTTTTAAGTTTGAACTATGAGGATATGTTCCATATTCCGAAGAATGACAGTCGGTACAATCAAACTGTTTGTGAACTCCATGTGTTAAAGCAACCGTGTCGAGTATAAAATAGGGATTCATCAACCTTTTCTCTTCCTTATTTTTCACTGTATTAAAGAACGAATAGGATTGATTTGAATGGCACTTTAAACATTGATGATGCTTGGCATTCTGATAAGATTGAGCATTTATATGCCCGAATGTGCAACAAAACAATATTAAGGCAATTACCAGCGAACTAAATTTCATTTTAAAGCAATTAAATGGAAGATATTGTTTTCAAATTGAAACGTACTTTCTACACGGAATTCTAAATCCTTTTTATGGAAAGAGTTTAATTTTAAAAACTTTATTAGCAGTATGATATTTATTATGCCAACATTAGTAAAAAGTGGTAATACCTTATAAAAAAAGAATATTACCACTTTATATTTTCGTAAAAAAAACAGTTATGAAATCAAAATCCCCAAAGTCTGGTGATTGTAAAACCTACCGACAAGCCTTTATTCTGCCAGTCGTTTTGGTTCCACATCATATTATCCTGAGGTAACAATGAACTGGTTGAACCCAAGTAAATCTGGAATGCATGAGTTCCTGTCGAAATTTCATAACCTATAGCCAAATTAGGTTTTGGAGGATTAGTCCATTGAATCTGTTCTGATATATTTTTAATCTTTAATGGTTGGTCGTAATTAAAAATAACCGATCCCTGTGGTGAAACTTTTACACGACCATTCAAATGAACCCCGATTTTATCATGGTCGTATTTTACTCCAACCGAATTATAATGGGTAAAGCTTACTCCTGCCTGAAGTGATAACCAGTTGTTAAATTTCCGACTAATTATTAACTGCGAAAAATAGCTTAAACGATCAGAAAATTTAAAATGGCTAATTGGACCTGTATAGGCTTCCCTGACTGAATCTGACTCAAATGCATGAATATTCCTTCCATCAATAGCAACATCACCATACAAGGCTATTGAAACCGGAACAGTATTTTTACGTGTTTGTTGAAGAATAGTCCATTTAGCATCCAGATCAGCTATATTCTTATCGCCTGTCATACCTTTTTTAGTAATGCCAGCTCCAATCTGAAAATTTTTCCTCAATACATAGCTGAGTCCTAAACGTATATTTGAAGATCCATAAACTCCCCATAGATCGGAACTACCATTTTCAATGGTTCCGAATTTGTGCTGGATAACGAACTCAAGAGTCTTAACATCAGGAATAACAGTAGTCTGGGCATCAATCAGATTACCACTTTCAAATGCTGAACTTACTGGATAGTCTTTCTCTTTAACTTTAGTACTATCAACCACTTCTTTCTGAGCAAATGAAAGACTCGAAATAAGGGAAAATATTATAATTACAAGCAGTATATTTTTTTTCATTTCAGCTAATATTGGATGTTTGCACTAATTCTTTTGAGCGCCTTCTTTAATCCATGTTAGAATTAAACCAGCCTGTGCAGCAGATACTTTGGCATAATGAGTACCGGAAGATGCATTAACATAAAGTACACTACTTTCGGGACTAACAGTATTTATATAGTTTGGTACAATTTGAGAATAAGCAACGTCTACATTCATTACAGGAGATTGCGTCTTATGACAAGAAATGCATTTATCAGCAAAAATTGGCACAACCTGTAAAGAAAAACTAATAGGATTACCACCATTGTCAACAGGAGTGACTTTTGCCGGTAAGATAAAGTCGTATTTGCAACCTGCAAATAACAAGGAAAACAAAGCTAAAATAAGGAATATATTATGTCTTTTCATAGTATTCACATTTTTATGGTTAATACAAGAAAGACTTAAATTCTTATAAAAAGAAGTCTTTCTTGTATCCGATTGCATGACACCTTATTTATTAAGCGCTTCAAGAGTATTAAGCACCAATGCTCTTACATACACAGGATTATGAACTCCTTCACTTCTATCATCCATAAGACCATAATAGTTGTAGGCTGCCTGAGCATGAACCATCGGAACGGTTGCTACCTTTGGAGTATAAGTGTCGTCAGCATTGTGAATAATTACTCCTTTTGCCACTAAAACATCACGTAATTTAACAAGATCAGCGGCAATTTCTGTCTGTACACCATTGTGATCGTAGTTTTTATCAGTAGCACTATGACAAGTATTACATGCTGCAAGACTAGGAATCAAAGAATGACCTCCCTGCCCTTTTGTGAATGTAGACATGTGACAACCGGTACAAGACTGAGTATAGTGTTTTGAAGAACCTGGAGCAGGGTATGCAACTGATCCTGCAATTTCAGCAAAGCCAACTCCAGCAACAATATTACCTTGTGGGCCATGGTGCGGGCCAATCCGAATAGAAACGGCGAATGTTGCACCAGGTTTTGCAATGTTAGGTTCGGCAGTTCTTGCCTGATGGCAGTTAACACATAAATTGCTGTTATTTTTAAAATCAAATTTGTATGTTGCACTAATGTTAGAAGTAACCGGAGCTGCACTTAAGCGCAAAGCATAATCTGTACTTTCAAATGTCTGGTGAATACCGTGACAAGTCGCACATTCCCATGCACTTGGATTCGTAATGGTACCAGCTACTGATCCCAAAGTAGCATATTCAATAAATCCTTGAGATGAATGACAACGTGCACAAGAAGGATTTCCTCCTTCAGAAGCCACTGCTACTGCCCCCACAGAGTGTTCTGACATGGCAAACTCTGCCTTTTTCTGATCCATTTTTGTTCCGGAATGACATGCCAAACAACTAACAGTTCCTGCATCGCCATTTTGTCCATTTGTTCCATTGCTCCCATTAGTACCTGCAGGCCCCATAGGGCCTTCCTTTACGCATGACGAAGCAATTAGACTAATAACAAATGCGAAAAGCAAAAGCCTGGATAATTTTATAAGTTTCATAAAATAAGTATGTTAAGGTTACTATTCATTCATTAATTGCAAACAGTAATATATACTGCTAAAATAGGAACCTGACTTGATAATTTCTGGATTAAACAGCTGATGTTTATGGGCATTTGTGATGATTAAAAGCAATTTAATGATTGATATATGTCAACAAATTATCCTTTCTTACTGATTAATTGAAGTGCATCTTCGTCAAGAACACGAATGTTACTTCCATCAACAGCAATTATCCCCGAAGATTTGAATTCTTTCAGAATACGTATAAAACTTTCCATGGTCATCCCAGTCATGTCCGCTAACTCCTGTCTTGAAAGTCGAGTAGCAAATGGATTGCACATAAATATTTTATTTTTTAAGTAGAGTAACAAGTCGGCTACTCTACCTGGCATATACTTTTGGGTAATTCCAACCAAATTATTAAGCATTTGAATGTTTTGCCGATTATTCAATTTTAAAAGCTCGAATGCAAACCTGCTGTTGTTTGAAACCAGTTCATATATTTTATCGGTGTCAATAAAACAACATTCAACTTCTGTTACTGCTTGAACAGTAAAGTGCCTGACCTCATCAATAAATATTCCTCCTCCAGTAAGAATAGAATGTGTCGCTACCAAACGAAGGATCATTTTTTTGTCGCCATCACCTTCAGCAATTATCTTAGCAAGGCCACTTTTAATACACACGACATGACTTGCCGATGTATTTTGCTTTAAGATCGTTTCTCCGGCATTAAAATGAATATGACGTTTCTCTTTTACCAGTAATTCTAATTCTTCAGGAGTTAAAGAGTTAAAAATATTATCATCACCGTCATTAAAACAACGCGTACAACAACGATCCTTACATTTAGAACATACTTCCTCTATTCTTCTCGGTTCCATATTTATAATTTTCCCAGGGATCAATTGTTATTTTTTGAGTTTCGAATTCCAAGTCAATTCTGTAGATTAAACATTATGTCAGCACGATGCGATAAAAAACATTAATAGGAGAAGATTGTTCAAAATTAGTTACTAATTGAATAATTGATGATAGAAGAGGAGTCCAAGATATTTGATTCTTAGAGAAAGTATTCCTGTCAGATTCAACTTTTGAGAAAATGGGGCAAGAAATAAATCCTTACATATTGTTCTTTCCATTATTCGATTTTGACAATAAAATTCTTAGATTTATGAAAATCAAAATTTCAAATAATACAATACAAGCAATTGATTTTAAAACAATTGCGGACACTATTTAAAACCGGTGTCCGCAATCTGTGGAGCTGGCGGGAATCGAACCCGCGTCCAAACGAGGAAGCAATATGCTTTCTACATGTTTATCCCCAGACTTGATTTTCGAATAAAAGCTGGATCAGGGCCACCGACTTTTACCTTAGCTTCTTAATTTTGCAGAAGTTCCGAAGCACCACTTCCACTATCCCCGATTTATTTGCACCGCCTGATCGGGTCGCTTCAGGGAAGTAGCACCCGGGCGATGTCTCGTTCCAGTACCTGGTACCGGAATAAAGTGTAACCTACTTAATTTCGGTTACGCAGCAAGAGCGTAGTTATTTTCGCCAATTGAATTGTGAACGCCGAGTTTAACGGGCTGTGCGATCAAGACCCTACATGCTTACATACCTCTTCTACCCGCTGTCAAAACCAGTCAGCCCCGGTATTAAGAATTGCAAAAATACAACTTTTTGGCCAGTTTCTGAACTTTCATTTTTTTATAATTTCAGGTAATTCAAAAGTAATCTGAACGGGACTGAACACGGCGCAACTACTTAGTATTTGAAAGTAGTGGGTTTACATAGCCAATTTTTCGATCCGTCTCAAAATCATAGAGCGTAAGTATTCGCAATTTATAATAAGCTTCCCAATACGATTGCAACGAATTAATGTAATCCCGTTTAGCATTGTCGCGTTCCGAAAGAGCGATATTCAGGTCGGTAATTGTTGTTTCCCCATTTTGAAATTGTTTCAGTGCAATAAGGTATCCGTTCGCGGCAACTTTATCGGCCTCCTGAGCGGTAACTAATTGATCTTTTAACAAACTGAACTGTTCGACCTGAACAACCACACTTCGTTCAAAATCAGTACGGTCTTTCTCAACATCATAAATAACCAATTCGCGCTGCGATTCAGCCAGTTTAACTGCAGAGGCCGATTGTCCCCAATCCAAAATTGGTATGCTTAATTCAAGGCTTAAAGTTTGTTGCCGCTCAGGTTTCTGATAAATACCTGTCATTGTTTCAGCGCTGTTAGACAGTCCGTAAGTACCCTGAAGAGTAGCGCTTAAGCCGGTGCTACGTTTGGCACTCAACAAATTCCGATCAGCTTCAATCAGCCTCCTTTTATATTCCGATCCTTCTGATCTGTTTGCTTTGGCTTCTCCCAATGCTTTGGCAGGATCTATTTCAAATAAGGTAATGTTCAAAGGTATTTTCAATTCAATCTTCTGGTCCTGAGGAAGTCCAATGTACGATTTTAACTCAAAATCAGCATTTTTTAAGTCCATTCTTGCCTTGTTTAAGGCCTTCTGGGCATTCAATACAGCCAATTCATTTCTGGCATAATTGTTTTCTGAAATCGTTCCAAGGTCTTTCTTCGTTTGTGCAATTTTCAGGTTATTATTACTGTTTTTCAGGTTACTTTCAGCAAGATTATAGTTGGTTTGAACCAACAAATACTTAAAAAACTTATAAACTGTATTCAATGAAATTTCTTCAATCCGCTGAATAAAGTTTTTCTGCGCTTCATCATAAACCAATGGTTCCGTTTTCTGCTGCCATTTCAACCAATTGATTGAAAAGATAGGTTGATAAAAAGCAAAAGAAAAAGGACTTCCGGAGAAATTAATCGTTTTTTTATTGTAATCCTGAACCCTGATGGCAGAAGTGGAAGCCGAAATGTAGGTTCCGGTGAATGGAATTGATTGATTAAGAGACAAACCGGCATTCGTGGTTAAACTATATATTGGTTTGAATAAGGTACTTCCATCGGGCTGAGTAACAGCCTCATTCGATTGAACGTAATTAGGCAAAGTACCCGATAAAACCAATTTTGGCCTATTTTGTGATTTGAAATTCTTGTACCTCCAATAATAATTAACATTCTGGTTTTGAGCATATTTAAGATCTGACGACTGTTCGATTGCCATCTTAACAACATCATGAAGCTGAAGTGCATACTGAATAGAATCCTGAGCATGAACACCTGATGCAAAAATCATTGAAATACAGCCAATGATTCCGGTAAACTGATTTTTTTTCATAATGGAATCATCTATTTTTTCTTTTCATTGGTTTTCTTCTGCAAAGCAGATGGAGAGTCAGATATTACAACCTTATCTCCTATTTTTAATCCTGAAATTACTTCCTGATAGTCAGAGCCTTTCATTCCAAACACAACGTTACGCGGTACCATTTTGCCTGAATCGAGGATATATACAGTTTGCTCGGAATTGGCCTTAAAATCTTTGCTGGACGAAATTCGCAAAACATCATCTTTAATCGACTTCAAAACAGTAAGCTTAACGGTTTGATTAGGAATCAGTTTCGAATTACTGTTCCTGTCAAGATGAACATTGAACTGTATTTTATTATCGGCTACAGTGGGAGTGATATTTCCAATTGCTCCATTCAGCTTATCATATTCCAGAAATACAAATACCGGGTTACCTGTTTTAATATAATCCGAATACTTTTCATCAATCAATCCTTTGATTTTGAAGGTTGTGAGATCAGACATGGTAATCAGCATTTTGTCATTCCCGACCTTTTCACCTTCTTTTCCCGAAATAGAAAGAATAATGCCGTCAGATGGCGCTTTGATATCTAATTTACTGAGCAAAGCCATTTTTTCGGCTAATTGTTTTTTCTGAATTTCGATTTGCAGGTTCAATCCTGCTTCTTCGGTCTTCATCTGTTTGATGCGGATGTCATTTTTTTTCTCTACCACGTCGAGATCTTTTTCTGCCAAAACCAGATTTTGTTTGGTTTCATCAATTTTTGCAGACGAAATACCCCCAACGCTCAACAATTGTGTTTCGTCAGCCAATTGTGCTTTTATAGATGTGATTTTCAGCTTTTTAACTTCCACATTGTAATCCAGATCAATACGTGCCATCTGACCTTCCTGTTTTGACCGTTCGAGCGAATTGGATTTTACTTTCAGCTGATCCAAAATTTGTTCGATTTCGTTACGTGTAGGTTCCGGATCAAGCTCTATGATCACGTCACCTTTTTTCACCTGTGTGCCTGGCTCCTTCCTGATTTTACGGATGATACTGGTAAGCGGGCTTATTAAAATTATCTCATTTTCGGGTTCAACAGTGCCCGTAGCATCCAAAGAAATGAATACCTGGCCTTTATCTATAATTGAAGTTTGATAATTTTCGGGTGCGGAAGCAAGGAAATGTGGAATCCCTGTAATACGGAATAAAATGAACAAAAATAAAATTGCAGACAAATTCAGAACTGCAATCAAGAGTCCTTTCTTGTTTTTCATAGTTGGTTTATTTAGCTCAGCAAAGGTAAAATTTAATCTATCACATTCAAATACAACAAATTATCATAATTACTATTTGATCCAAAAATCGAATTTTTTCTCTCCTTCCAGATATCCTTCCATACGGTCGCCAATCTTCACTGGCCCAACACCGGCAGGGGTTCCGGTGTAAATTAGATCTCCAATTTTCAAGGTAAAATATTTCGAAACATTTGAAATAATGTCGTCAATCGGGAAAATCATCAAGGCTGAATTTCCTTCCTGAACAGTCTTTCCGTTGATTTCAAGCCTGAATTGGATTGCATTGCGGTCTGGCAATGATTCAATGGGTACAAATTCAGGACAAATCATTGCCGAATGGTCAAACGATTTCGATTTTTCCCAGGGCAATCCTTTGTCTTTCAAATAATTCTGAACATCGCGGGCAGTAAAATCAATCCCAATACCGATTTCGTCGTAATACCTTTGGGCAAATTTTTTTTCAATATTCTTTCCCAGCTTTTTAATTCGTACAATTAATTCAATCTCATGATGTACATCGTTCGACCAATCCGGAATGTAAAACGGATCGTTGTTTCGAAGCAAAGCCGAATCGGGCTTCATAAACAAAACAGGTTCGTCCGGAATATCGTTATTCAATTCCCGGGCATGTGCCACATAATTTCGACCGACACAGATGATTTTCATGATTACAGGTGTTTAATTTTCAGAACATTATCGGTCATTTGCTTCGCGTCATTGTTAGTCATTCATTGTTTCCCCAGTTAAAGAAATGACGAATCCTTACAACCAATGACAATTTTATGACTTGATATGACAATCAATTAAGCAAATGACAACTCCTTCCTATTTCATTCTTAATTTAATGGCTGTCAACACTTTCTTTGTGTACAAGGGGAACTCATTGTTCAGAATCCAGCCGTAATAGCCGGGTTGCTCCCGCAAAACCTTTTCAACAGGAATTCCTTTGTTTTTTCCGAAGTTGATGATTTCAACTCCTTTTTCATCATAAACGATGCGGCCAACAAAGTCAACATTCGTATCGTAAGCCGAAAACTCGCTTAAATTCTCGATGTCGTTGACAATTGGTTTGGAGGTTTTACCATTGTTATCAACATATTCTTCGTCTTTATACACATCAAGTTGTGCTTTAAGTACTTCATAAGTTGCCTTGGTATCGGCCATGGCGCTATGCGCATCTTCCAGCGGTTTCTGACAATAAAATTTATACGCAGCGGCTAACGTTCGTTTTTCCATTTTGTGAAATATGGCCTGAACATCAATGAATTTGCGCTTTTTTAGATCCACATCCACATCAGCACGCAAAAACTCTTCGGCCAGCAACGGAATATCAAAACGGTTTGAATTGAAACCAGCGAAATCGCAACCTTCCATAAATTGGGCAAGGGTCTTAGCGACCTCTTTAAACGTTGGCTTATCTTTAACATCCTCGTCATAAATACCATGAATCAGGCTAACAACCTCTGGAATAGGCATCTCAGGGTTAATCCGGTATTCTTTTTCCTCCTCTTTTCCGTCAGGATAGACCTTGATCAGAGCAATTTCAACGATCCTGTCGGTCACTATATTCATTCCGGTTGTTTCCAGATCGAGAAAAATCAACGGATTCCTTAGATTCAATTTCATATCAATGATTTCAATGTTGTAAGGTTTAAAACTAAAAAAACCTAACAGATTTCACTGTTAGGTTTTTTTTATTCATCATTTTATATATCAGGAGTTTATCATCATCGGCATTAAAAGCATCAATACATTTTCTTCTTCATTTTCATTTTCGGAAGGTAATAACAAACCGGCACGTGTCGGATCAGAAAGTTCGACTTTCACATCGGTTGCCGACAGGTTCGATAAAATTTCCTGAAGGAAGGTAGATTTAAAGCCGATTTCCATCTCATCGCCTTCGTACTGACAATTCAGACGTTCGACAGCCGAAATGGAGAAATCAATATCTTGAGCCGAAACAACCAACTGATTTTCAGTTAATTTCAATCTAACTAAGTTACTTGCCTGGTTAGAAAAAACTGAAACACGACGAACGGTGTTGTAAAATTCGACACGGTCGATAATCAATTTATTCGGATTGTTCGCCGGAATAACAGAATTGTAACTTGGATAGTTACCTTCAACTAACCGACAAATCAGTTTATAATTGCTCAACGTGAAAAAAGCATTTTTATCGTCGAACTCAAGTTTAACATCAAATTCTTCTTTTGGAAGCAAACTTTTCAACACTGCTGCCGGTTTCTTCGGAAGAATGAAAGAGGCATCTTTGTCGGCTTTGGCATCGAACCGTTTGTAGCGCACCAACTTATGAGCATCGGATGCAACAAACTTGATATCTTCGGTGGTTAGTTCAACAAAAATACCATTCATTACCGGACGAAGTTCATCGTCGGCTGTGGCAAAAAGAGTTTTGTTGATTCCGTTCAGTAAAATCCGGTAATTGACATTAATTGTTGAAGCAACTGCCTCATTCAGAAGCGGCTGTTGCGGAAAATCTTCACCATTTTGCCCAACAATACTGAATTTACCGTTTTGAGAGAAAATGTCAATGGCAAATGTTTCAGAATCAATTTGGAAGGTTAAAGGTTGCTCTGGAAATTCTTTCAGCGTTTCGTTCATCAGTTTTGCCGGAACAGCAATTGCTCCGGTTCCGCTGGTATTATCCAGTTCAAGGCTTGTAATCAGCGTCGATTCCAGATCGGAAGCAGTGATTGTCAGTCGGTTATCTTCAAGCAAAAATAAATAATTATCCAAAATCGGAAGTGTATTTTTCGAATTAATTACTTTGCTTATAGCCATAAGATGACTTAGTAATTCGGTACTTGATACAACAAATTTCATGAGTATTTTTTTTAACGGTTTTTATAATTTATATGTCTTGAAATCACCTTCGTATATCATCAACGAGAAGTACACGAATATACAAACTTTGATATTTTTTACCTATTTATCCGGCAATATTTTGTCGAAAAGAATTTGGCTCCCATATTTTCGGCGGCGAACATACACATATACAGCCCCAAACGCAGAAATTAAGAGTAGCGGTATTAACACATTTATCACCTGCCACCTCAATTTTCCTTCTTTCATCCTGACTTTATCGAGCAGTCGAATTTTAAATACGCGCGAACGGAGTTCCATCAAGCCATCGTCGTCACAAAGATAGTTTACTGAGTTTAATAAGAAAGCTTTATTTCCAAAGGTCTCTTTCGACAAACGATCGTAGCCAAGCGGCATAAACTCAGGAACTCCGCTGCTAACCCGGTACTTATTGGCCATCAGGTTGCCATCGGCTAAAACAATCATCTTGGTAGGGCGACTTGTAGTTTTCACTTCGGAAGCTTTTGCTCCGAACGAATCGATTATCCGATTTTGAAATACCGAGGTAAAAGTTCCTTCGAGTAGCACGCCAACGGTCTGTGAAGGTTGATGAAAAAGGCGACGATCGGGTGGATTGTTAACGCTCGCAAGACTAATTTCTACCGGAGTTTGAGAAACTAAAGAATAAGCTGAAGTACCTAATATGACTGATTTTCGAACAGATCCAGCCTTTCCGACTGTATCAATTGAACTTACAAAATCAGCTTTCACCCGGTTCAAATTTCGGCTAATGACATTGTTTTCGGAAGGAATTAGCAAGGGTGAATAATACCAGGGCGCCGGAGTAAATTTTGGCGGAGTGCCTGAAGGTGCTGTATTAACCGGAATCATCAAACATTCGGCATCCTGAACCAGGTTGGAATTCAGACGGATTCCATAGCGAAACAACTGATCGTCCAGGTTCAGGTTTTGTGGAAATGCAAGTGTCATATTACCAGCGCTCAAGCTATCCAAGCTGACTGATACCGGATCAATCAGCCATAAAATCCGGCCACCGTTCATCAGGTATTGATCCAGTTGGAACTTATCATTTTCAGTAAATTTCTGACTTGGATTGGCCACAATGAGTGTCTTGATTTGCTTGATTTTTGAACCAAGCTCCTGCGCTGAAACTTTAGCAACCGAATATTTTTCGGTTAAGGCATTTGTAAAATCATGAGTTTCATATTCATTCAACTCGCCTTGTCCGTTCAGGAAAGCGACGACTTGCTTTTCATTA